>Ga0208299_1000044_pt1 | contig 119478 bp, 177 predicted proteins | sample 15_taG_FD_184089 | JGI IMG/M metagenome (GOLD analysis project Ga0208299, IMG submission 184089) | Marine viral communities from the Subarctic Pacific Ocean - 15_ETSP_OMZ_AT15312 metaG (SPAdes) (version 2) | ecosystem: Environmental > Aquatic > Marine > Oceanic | place: Pacific Ocean... | reverse complement strand
AGGCAAAACGTTAAATTTTTAACAAAAAAGACTAAATACAAGTAGCGCAAAGAAGCGCAGAGAATATATTTTTAGGAGAAATTAAAAATGGCAACAAGAAATCCAGCAAACGTAATTGCATGGGGCACATGGAACTACGGTGCTACTATGACATCTTTCACAGTAACAGCAGACGCTGACGTATCAGGTGAAGTAAACCCAGGCGAAGAAATGGAAAAAGTAATGGAAGCATTGACACAACATGGTACATGGATGGGTCTTTCAGATCACGCAACTGGTGGAACAGTATTTACTGTAACACTAGAAAACAGTTCATGGGCTGATGCAGCAGCAGTTCAAGTAGCTCTTAGAGCACTTGGCGGAAACTTTACAACTTGCACAGTAGCTTAATTCATTAATTTGAATAATAAAACCAGTGTTCTTACACTGGTTTTTTTCTGAATTGATAAATAAAAGAAAGGGCGGTAAAATGGCAACTAAGAAAACAACAACATCTAAAGAATCTAAAGATTTACACATTGGCTTTTGGGAAAAAATTCGTAATTATTGGCGTCCATTAGCAGCAGTGGTATATTTAAGCATTTGTATATTTGATTTTATTGTTGCACCATATCTTACGCAAATGCATATGGCTACAGACTTATCACATATTTTTGAATATGTATTACAGATGCCTATAGATCAACAAACACAATCATTAGAGATATTGCACAGTAAAAGCCAATGGCAATCATTAACACTAATGGGTGGTGGACTATTTCACATCGCATTTGGCGCAATTCTTGGAGTAGCTTCTTGGACTCGTGGTCTTGAAAAGAAAGAAGCAGCCGCAGCAGCAAAATAAGAGGATTAATTATGCATCAACATCATATTCAATTAAAAACACCAGAACCATTGGATACGCAGTTTGCTACCCAATGGTATCAAACCGTTGAACAATTTGGCCCACCAAATACAATATATAATTATCAGCAAGGCGATAGTTTTGTTGCAGTAGAATATGGCATATGTGCAGATTGTGAATTTCAGCATACATATGTTATACCATTAACCAGAGATTATACAGCATCAGAAACACAATTTATTTTACAAGCATGGGAATATCTTTATGACGGTGATTTTGATATTGAACTTAGTAGTAATTTTGATGCTGGTATGATGGGCGACATTGATAACAATATGATAGATATTGATGAGGACGTCCGTAACCAGGCTATAACTGAAATGCAGAAATGGCAGCACAATCGTTGGTATGAACAAAAAATCAATGAAGGGTGGCGCTATGGCTCATATTTTAACAGTACATCAAAGACACATCCAGCATTGCGAGACTGGGATAGTTTAACTGAAAGTCATCGTCGATCACCTGAATTCTCAAATAAAGAAATCTTAAAATGGGTTCTGAATAATATGTAATCCTATATTGACAATTAGGTAGCAGTATAGTATAATACACTTATAAATCACAGTATAAACATACAGCATATAAGTCATGTCATCACAATTAGCAATCTCGCTATTCAAACTATTAGACAGATTTGAAATATTATACCCGGCAAATTTAAAGATTACGAATTTGGACAACAGTGGGAGGAGATGCAGAAACATTCTTAGAGGGATTAAATTAAATGTTTGAAGATAGAATCTACGAAATTAAAGAGATAACTTACGATCGATTAGAATTATTAGATTTCTATAATTCAGTCAAGCATCTAGCACTAGATTATTCGGAAAGTAGAGAAAACGCAATCAGCGGTTTATTTACTTCTGTAACACTAGCAGGTGATGATTATGAAAACCAAGAGTTCCATGACTTTCCAGTAATAAAAAATATAATGGATATGTTTAATCCAGTTGTTAAAACTCTTGAAAGTGGAAACTTAGCATTAGCAATTTATCAACCTGGTTTTCAATTTCAACCACACACAGATTTTTCTCGTAACGCTGTAATAATGTTTCCTATACTACCAGAAGATGGTGGGGTAGGAATAGACTTCTATTCTGAAGAGATACTAGGTGAAAATGCACATCTAGTCCACACAGACCAACAAGCAAATGCTCCTGGGCATGATGATGAATTCTATCTAGGAACTTGCCAATATTCAACTATTCATCCTACACTAATGGACTGCGGGAAAAGAGTTCATGGAGTTAGGAATGACAATCGAATTAGAGTTTATCTTCAAGTAAGCATGTATGATAAGTTTGAAGATATAGTAAAAATGATTAAATCTGGTAAGTTTTTAAACATAAAATGAGAGAATTAATGGGAACAGGAACAATTTGATGCAGACGTTTGAATTATTAGATAGACTAGAATTGTTGTATGCTGACAACAGCAATCTATCTGATTTACGTAGATTTTATATTGATAACGATCTAAGTAGTTTGTTTAGATTAACTAACGGCGACGAAGAATTGCGCAAAGCAGTTATTGAAAAAAACTTGCATAGTATTTTTAGATTAATACAAGGCAATGTGACTGGTGACATTGAAGATTTAAGAAAAGCAGTTATTGAAGAAAACTTGCACAGTATTTTTAGGTTAGTTGATGACGAAGATTTGCGAAAACTTGTATTAGAAGATAATACATGGAAACTTTGGCCTATTCTTGACAGATATATTGACACACAATTTGTTGTGGCATTTAAAAACTTTTTTGTTAATGAAACAAAAATATGGGATGATTGTTTTAGTCGTGGTCAATTAGAAAGCAAACTATGGTTAGTAGAAGAATTACAAAAAACTAAAGTTGATTTAGGAACTGTATTTTTGTGCGCAGGATGGTATGCAACACTTGCTACAATGTTATTTGAGAGTAACATTAACATAGATAAAGTTAGATCTTTTGACATTGACGATACATGTGTAGACATTGCAGAAGTATTTAATAAGCCCTGGTTCAAAAACGATTGGCAGTTTAAGTCTTTAACACAAGATATTATGGACATAGATTACAATGAACATACTTGGCAATACTGGAGTAACGCTAATAATAGAATGAGCTATCCAATTACAGATATTCCAAATACAATTATCAATACAAGTTGCGAACATATTGAGAACTTTGCAAAATGGTATGAACTAATACCAGATGGTAAACTAGTTATACTACAAAGCAATAATTATTATGAAGTAGAAGAACATATTAATTGTGTTAAAGACCTTAAAGAGTTTGTTGCATCAGCGCCAATGGATATATTATATAAAGGAGAACTAGAAATAAAATTAGCCAACTATACAAGGTTTATGTTAATAGGATATAAATAAAAATTTAAGGAGTTAACAATGAGTGATAATATAACATATATAGTAATTTCAATAGTAATAGTAGTTTTGTTTATGCTTGAACGCAAGTTCTGGTAATAATCAATGAACTCCCTAGATGAAAGTCAATTTGAACGCAGAGTAGTGTGGACATTAAAGACTTCAACGCTAGGTGATCTTTTTCAAACTCCTATTAAACTTCTTCCAATGGAAGAGTTTTTACAAACACAGCCTGGCAACTGGGTAGAAGAAAATGCCGAATACATATTTTGGAATGTAATTAAAACAAATTTATATGAGATTGAAATGAACATATATGCTGATTTTAATAAGTTAAATGCAATGACATATGAATTAAAATTTGGCCATCTAAATAAATCTAAGATAGTTAAGTAGTATAAAGGAGTGTAAATATTATGCGAATATCACCAAGCACATGGACTATGAAGATTGGCAAGATATCAAGTGTGACGGCAACGACGCAAAACGTAAAGGTACAGCCAATATCAAAACAGTCCTTCCAAGACAGTCTTCAGAAGGAAACGGTATTAATATATACCAACCCAAAACAACCAAAAATAAAATAAGGATGAATCTCATGCCATCAGTAACTGAATTAGCCGAACTTGCACAAGCATCAAGTGACGAACCACTTGATTTTAGTGGCCTGAATTTAGATGAAATGACATCATATAAATTAATGGCAAGCCACGTTTTAGAATTATATACAACTCAATCTGGAAGCAATCGAGATATTATTTTAATGAGTACTATTACACGGTTACTTGTTGAAAATTTTATTTTAAATTTAGAACTGCAACTTACCAAATCCAATAATTAAAATAAGTTTTTGTATAAATACTCTATAAGAGGGTATTTAAATGCGCATGGATGAAATATACAAATTAAAGCGCCTTGCTGGTATTATTGACCGCGAGGGCAATGAAGTCAATGATGATGACGAATCCAATATTAGTATAGTTGCTAGTGATAAAGGCGAGTATCAACGAAAGCACAAAATCAAGCCAGGCACAGATGAGTGGTTTAAACTTTGGTTTGCAAAGCCAAAGATAACAGGTGAAAACCCGACGCCAAAACAGGATTAAGAAATGAGAATAAATGAAGTAGACAACAAAGTAACCAATGCTGACATGCAGCAATTAGAACGTTTTGCAGACAAGTTATTTGCAAAAGTAGGAATTGATATAGAATTTACTCGTCATTTCTTGGATCGTGTAAATGATGAACGTAATGTAAGGCAAATTACAATGTCAGAGTTAACACGATTATTCAAACAAGAATTCAAACGCTGGGGTAAACCAATTGCACAGTTAGGACCAGATGCAGAAGCAGTAATGAAAGATATGGCAACTGATATTAACTTGCCGTTTGCATTGCGATGGGATAGCAGAAACAACGAATTAGATTTAATTGCCAAAACAATTATGCGCAAGAAAAACTTTAAAACATCCAATAGAGAATTTGCTGTTGAATCAACCATAATGGAAGGTGGTGCAATGCCAGGCGTTGGCCCTATACACATTGCTGAAATTGTACCAACATTAATGAAATTAGAACAAGAATTAGGTATAGATTTACGCAATAATGTATTGGGCAGTGTAGGCAAAAAGAAGTTTAGTGGTGACATTGATGTAGCAATTAATATTGATCCAGAAGATTTAGCAGAATTTGGTAAGAAATTAGAAGCGGCGCCAAGTATACGAGAAGTTAAAAAAAGCAGCGTGTTTATGACAGTAGTACCTATTCAAAATTATGACGGTAAGTATCAACCACAAAATGGTGTTGCACGGACTGGCTTAGTACAAGTAGATTTTATGCCTGGTGAGCCAGGATGGATGAAAACGTATTACCATTCACCTCATGAAAAAGGATTGAGAGATGATGGCAAACATAGTAAGTATAAGGGCGTATTCCGTAACATTATGTTATCATGCATTGCTGGAAATAAAGACGTAGTAGCTAGCCCAGAACAAATAGATGATGGTCGCCCTGTTAAACTTGAACGTTTTATGTGGAGCCCATCTGATGGTCTTATTCGTGTAGAACGTACTCCAGTACCCAAAAAGAGTGGTGGTGGATATACTAAGAAAAATAATAACAAAATTATTCAAGGGCCATGGAAAACAGCAGATGAAATTGCTGAAATTTTAAATTTAGGAAGCGCAGATGCTTTGTATAGTCTTGAAACATTAGTTGATGCAGTAAAGAAAACTTATAGTCCAGACGTACAGACTAAAATATTTACGGACTTCGCAACAAATCATGTTGTACAAGATATTGGTGTGCCTGAGGAACTTGGAGAATATATATGAAGTTTTGGTTGCTAGTTATCTTATTTACAACTCATAATGGTGAAGAAATATATATTGACGGTTGGCACCCAACACAACAACAAAGCTTGGAAGTATGTGAACAACGAAAAGCATTTTTAGAAAAAACAATGGAAAGTTATGAAGATGATTTACCAAACAAAATTGCATCATATACCGTAGAATGCAAAGAGTATAACTGGACCGGGAATTAACTGACGATGAAAATTAAAGATATATTGAAATTGCCTGATATTGAAATCGGAGATGAAATATTAGTAGGCAAATTTAAAAACCGTAAAGCAGTAGTTACAGGGTTTGCAACAGATGAGAATAATCAGCCAGTGTTAAAAACAACCAAAGGCGATCAAAAACTATTCAAACCAAGAATAGTAAAATTGATTGATAAGAAAAATGAGAATTAATGAAATTACAGATTTAACCGAGGAACAAAATTGGAAACAATTTTATAATCAGGCTAGAACGCAAATAGATGATATTGAACCATTCCTAAGAAAACATGGTTATGATCCAGATGATGATGCATCAGTAACAAGATTTTTTGATCGTAATCCACAGCATCTTGATTTAGGAAAATATATTAATACGCCCAAATGGATGGCGAAAATGTTTAAGCCAGCCTATCTAGACAATAAAGAATTTGATGCAATCTATAACATTCGAGATAGATTTAAGTCTGAATATCCAAATGAATACGATTTAATCAAACAGGGCAGAGCACAAGAAGTATGGGATAAGTGGAAATGAAAATAAATGAAATTTTAAATGAAGATGGTGTTATCGTTCCTGGTGTTAATACTACAGTAGATGTTAAGTTGGGACAAACTGAGAAAGAAGCTAAAAAGTTTTTTGGTGGTAACGGTAAACCAAAGCCTATTGGTGTGCCTGGCGCAACACCCAATCAAGCATTTAATTTGGGATTAACTGAATCATCTAATCTAGTATTAACTAGAGCTAATATTATTCCGTATATTAAAGATATACTTGCTGATTATTTGGATCAAGAAAGAGATATTAATAAATTAAATAATATGCTTAGATTGCTAGTAGGACGACAAATTAAAGCGCATGGCAAACGATATGAAATCACTAAAGAAGATGTCAGTATTGCAATAGCACAACTAAATGAAATTGAAAATGCCGGCGGGCAAGGTGTTAAAAAAGATGACGCTGATAGATATGATTTTGATAGCATGATCGGTGCTGCTGAGCCATCTGGTGAACGAATAGGCAAATATGAAATTTGGGTTATTGAAGATGATAATGATGACTTTGTACTATTAATAAAAGACCCGAATAGCGAAGGATTCTTAGGCGAATTTAGATTGCAACATGATTCAAATACAGGAACACACAAGAGTACAGTGTTCTTTGATAAAGAAATACAAGGATTGGGCATGGGTCCAAGATTGTATGAATTTGCAATTAAAAAATGGAAAAAAACAATTGTAAGTGACTACCAACAATCAACAGGCAGCAAGATGTTGTGGGCAAAGTTAGCAAAAATACCTGGTGTATTTGTGTATGCCTGGAATCCAAAGACTGACGAGTTTTTTCAATGGGACCCAGCGGCTGATCCCGATGAAGATGTATATTTTGACACAGAGCAAAATACCAAGTTACAGAGTGAATTATTCAAAATAAATTTAGCATTGCGTAAGGGTGAATACGATGGTGATGAACAACATAAGAATCTAATAAAGATGGCCAAGGCCAAGGCAGCAGAAATAGATCAATTATCACATGCACATGGTAAAGATATTAGATTAGTTGCTACCGCAGAACAGAAGAGCAAATAACATTATGAACGGATTAAATATGGAACAAACAGTTGGTGATGTAGGTGGAGACTTTACTAAAACAGTAATAGTTGAAAGTGCAGGACCTGAAGGTGATGTTCAAGCGGGAATAGAATTTATTTATCACATGCGTGAGCATATTGTAGATGTAGGTATTGCAACAATATATCTGTTATCCGTATATGCAATTTACTTATGGCTCAAGAAAACAATAAAATAGCAGATAAACTTAATATGCATATTGAAGTCAAGCGTTTAGAAATAAGAGATCTATATAAACTAACAGCAGTTATGGACAAAGAAACTGCAATGGCTGCGAATATTGAATGGCCATTCACTAGAGAGATAGCCACAAATTTCATAAACAATTATAATACTTGGGGGATTTGGACTGGTGGCGACTGTCCAGGTTCATTAATTGGTGCAATTGAAATTAAAGAAGACCAAGAAACCGCATATGTAGTACATAAGAATTGGCGCAATGCTGGTGTTGCTACATTTGCAATGCAATTAATTAAAGAAAAATTTAGTGATAAGCAACTATGGTGCTTCATCAATCCACAAAACCGTGCTAGTTTGCGTGTAGCTGAAAAGGCTAATATGCGAATAGTATATCACAATAATCAATAAATACTATTATGGCAAGAAAAAACTTTGATCCACATGACCTTGAAGAATTAGAAGGTCCAATGAATGATGTTGCAACTGAAGATGCCCGTGTGTATGCAAATGTAGACGAAAGCAGGGAGCTAGATATTCACAAGGAACGTCGAGTTAGAGCTAAGAAGCAAAAAATTAAAACTAGTAGCAAAAAAGCTGATAGAAGATTAAACAAGGCAATATTAAAGAATATTGATGACGATAAGGGAAAGGGAGCAGGCACAAGCTAGATAAAATAGCATAAAGTGCTAAATACAAGTATGAAAATATCTGATATAATATTACATGAAGATGCCGACGCAGGAACTTCAATGGCTGGCAATGTTGCTAGTGTTAGTTTTCCTTTATTCGGCAAAGAAAAAATGATTAGGCGTGCGGTTGATCCTAAGGGATATCTAGGCAATGGCAAACGTAAAAAGCAACCAACTGGATACAACAAAGAGGTTAAAATAAAATGAGAATAGAGTATATTACTGAATCAATTTATGAAATGGACCCAAATGAGCCAAATAACCCTGAAGTATTAGTACAAGGTTATGGTAGATTAAAATTAAAGCAAATTGAAGCTAAAGTAGCTAAGATGTTTGCAGAACTTGCAGAACGTTCAAATCGTGGAGATTGGGAAAGTGTTCAATATGACCTTAACAAAGGTCTGGTGCAAGTACTTTTAAAAGCAATATCAGATACGTACGACGAATTAGAAACGATTAGAAAACGCGGCGGTAAGAACAGTCGTGGCATTGAAAAAAGGTAACGACTATGAGCACAGAGAATAAAATTCAAAACACTTTCCATCGAGCAATGGATGAAATAATCAGATTACAAAAGGCTTTCAAGCCAGGTAAGAATTTAGAAAAGGCTATTATAGAGGTAGGCGGAGATATTTCTTGGCTTAACAAGATTAACGAATCATTTGATGATCTATATGCGCTGTTAGAAGACGGGCATATGGGTGCTGTAGCACATCTAGATTTATATGGAGAACAGGATGAAAGTCAATCCTTAGACGCTAATAATTTAACTGAAGGAGTTCTTGACGGTGATGATGAAGATGGCTTTATGGCCCGCAGCCAATTATACTTCTTAGCTAAAGATGCAATTGCATTACATGGCATGATTGATGATCGTGATGATTTGCAGCCATGGATACAAGCAAAGATTATTGCAGCAAGTGGAGATATGGAAGCAGTGCGTCGTTACACTGAATACAATGCCATGAACCCAGAAGTTGAACCAACCGCACCAGTAGCAGTTGACAACGAGTTAGAAGAATATCGTAAGATTCCAGGCGATAAGCATACAAATTATAAAATGCATAAGCCGAATGTTGATATTGAAGGGATCAAGTCAGCCGCTAAGTCAGTAAATCTTCCAGCTGATGCTGAATGGGAAAGAAAACGCGCCGCGAAAAAGGTTCTTGCATCTTATAATGAAGGAATCAGTGATTGGGTTAAGGACAAGGCAAAAAGTATTGCTAGTGACCTAAGTACTGATGAACTAAAAGCACATGGCAAGAAACTAAAGGGTGAACGTGATGATGAAGCACACAAGCAACACTCTAAGCGAATTAAAACGATGTTTAAGAAAGTTGATGACGTTGATGAAGGTTACAAAATTTTGCCTCCAATGGACGACAAATATCAGCCACGTGATGGTTTAGAAGGTCCATTTAGTACACGAGGTGGTAAAGTTGTTTATTACGATCCAAAAGAAGGTAGTTACTACGATCCAGATACAGATATGTATATGTCATATGACGAATTCCGCAGATACGATGATGACTATAGTGATATGACAAACGAAGTTTCAAGTGACACATTGAAAAAATATGTCAAGAAGGCACGTGTTTCTCGCGACGAATTGGATACTAAGTCACAAGCTCAAGTACCAGTTGATTATGGCTATGATAAAGAAAATAAGCCTAAATTTAAGAAGAAATCTCAGAAGCGAGCTGGTGCAATTATAAAGGCACGTGATAAAATTAAAGCTAGAGAAAGAGATGATAAAAAGAACGTAGACGAAGGCATGGCGTTTGATGATAAGCGTAACGATGCATTAGAAAATGTAGCTAACGATATGTTTAAGCATGCCAAAGATGCTGCAAAGAAATCATTAAAGGCACGAAAGAAATGAGATTATCACAATTAGCAGAATTTGAAAGTATGCCGTTAACACAGCAAATAGATGATTTGCTAAATCGTGGTGAGCCTGTATATTTTTCAAACAATGGCCAAGCAGATGAAGTTAAAGCAGTCAACTTAGATAAAGATGACCGTAGTATTGTTGTTGGTAAGAAAAATCGTCGTATATCAGTACATAGCGATACATATACTATTACACAAAATGATGGATATAACATTATTCATAAAATTGACGAAACTATTTCTCAACCTAACCTAGCTGAACAAGAAGCTGGCGTTAGTAAAGATGTTCTTGAGTGTGTATTAATTAGTTATCAGTCTGATATATTCACTAAAGATTTAATACCTGAACACCGAACGCATCTTATCGATCAGCATAATCAATTGATGGAAGTGTACGAACAACTGGAGAGTGGCGAGCTTACTGAAGACCGCCTCGATGAAGTAGTACCATTAGCAGCATTAGGTGGTATGGCAGCTCGAGCAGCCTTAGGCTATGCAGCAAGATCAGCAGCAGGCCAAGCATTAAAACGCGGAGCTATCGCCGGAATGCGCAAAGCAACAGGTGGCCTTAAACGAATGGTTAGAGGCAAAGGCAAGCGTGGCAAAGATGTAGGCGACTTTGGTGGTGATGATGCTCCAACACAATTTGCTAAGGATTTGGGCATTGCTGGTTCTGGTACTGATAGTGATGACATGGTAGCAAAAGCAGCTAGTGCAGGATTGAGTGCCAACGACATAGCACTTATTAAAAAAGGATTTAAGTAATGATTATCGGTGGCCAAACTTGTAGTAATTGTGGCCGCCCAAGTCATTGCGGTACTAAGTTACAAAATACTCAATCATTTGGATTAAATAAAATACCCACAGACAAATTTCTTGTCATTTGTGATAGTTGTAGATGCATACACTGCCACGGTGTAGAATGTGTGTCATGTGGAACTATTACTTTGGATTATGTTAAAATTAATGCCGATGATTCTGATAACAATATATACGAATGCACCAAGTGCAATGAGGATCATTAAATGAGAGCAGAACAAATAATATTTGAATCTCGCGGTGTAACAGCACGAGACCAAGGAGAAACATATGTCAGTGTTTCAGATCCTGCAGATATATTAACTATACAAGAAATTATACCAATACCACAAGATGTTGCTAGTTTTGAAAATCTTGAAAATCTTGAATCAGCACTAGATGCACTTATTCCACTAGATGCAAGGCGTATTGATGACAATGCTAAAAACAACGGTACACTAGCAGCAGTAATTGCACATGTAACTGATGCTAATAATCAATCACAATATTGGATACGATATTTAAAACAAATACCGCCAGGCGGCATTCACGGGTTATGGAAAACATTACGCGGATACAAATATGGTAAGGGCCATAAACAAGAAAGTTTACCAATTAAGCCAAGTGACTTAGTTAGTGATGAAAATTATAGATCTACAGATCAACTAGCTAATGCAATCTTAGATAATATCCATTCGCAGATGGCAGGCACAGGACACGAAGATTTTGCCCCAATAATGGAACAGGCTGTTGAACAAGCTAGAACTGGTAAGTCAACATATATTTCTAATGCACATGAATATAGCGGTGTATTACAGAAATACGGTGGTGAATATTTAGGACCACTGGCACTGATTGACGCAACTAGCAGTGTAGGCGGCAACACATCAGAAGTATTGAAGCATTTTGGGTTAACTAATTTAGCTGGCAGTACCGTTATGTTCCCACAAGATACTGGCATGGAACTTATAGACAGTGTTGTACGCACTTCAGATGGCATAGACTTACAAATAAGCAGTAAAATAAGTAAAGCTGGTGGTGCTGCCAGTAGTTTAAGTGGCGTATATAAACAAATAACTGACGAACAACGTAATGAATTTCAAACTGGTGTCAAGATTATAGAAATACTAGCAACTAAATCAGCAGTAAGTGGCCCAGTGCAAGTAGCATTTGACTTGGGAATTATTGACAAAAACGCAGTAGCAGCATTAGAATCATTAGACAGAGCGTCACGCAATATCGGTGATATTACAGATGACAAGTTACGAGCAATGGTCCAAGCGCAACCTGTACAACCAGGAACACTTGAACGAAATGACTATCGTGTATTTTATCATGCACTAACTGCAATAGTTAATGCAATGATGCCAGTAGTTAATCAAAATGCTGATTTCAAGGCAGCAATGTTAGCAGCTTTGAATAATAATCAGTATATACAATTGATAACTAAAGGAAGTAAACAAGGACAAGACCTTGCACTAAGTTATTATACTAAGTTTCCAGCTGTGTTTGCTGGGTCACCACAGCTTGTAAACAAATCATATTTTGCAACTGGACAAAAAGGTCGTATAGGATTTAAACTAAAATGATTTGGGAAATGATCGAACAAATGGCTAGTGACAGATTGTGGATTTACACCGCACTAGTAGGTAGTATATTTGGTGCATTATTTGTTTACTGGATCAAAGATACATATATTGCCTTTTGGGCATTAACCAAATGGGAAGCTATACTAGACTTCCTAGTCAATCGTTGGGGTTGGACTTGGTTTAAACATAACCCAGACGCATGGAAAGCCGCCAATCCAAAACTTACAAAGAAAATAGAAGAATTAGAAGTACGTATTAAAAAATTAGAAGATAAAAAGCACAAATAATCATTGACTTTCCTATCATTTCTGTGTATCATTAACAAGCTATAATAAATTTTTATTACATAAACAGGAGATAATTTATGGCCCATTTTTCACCAAACGATATCACAAAACTAAAAAGCCTTATTAAAGAAGGCATTCATACAACCGAAGAAATTACAGTACTCAAAGAAGGTCTTCGTGACACTGTAAAAGCAATTGCTGAAGAATTAGATGTTAAACCGTCAATTCTTAATAAAGCTATCCGCATTGCCCATAAGGCAGAAGCTGGTAAAAATCGAGAAGAATTTGAAGAACTTGAAACAATCCTAGAAGTTACTGGCCGCGATATTTAAATAAGGAATTTAAAATTGAGTTATGTAGACAGCTTTTTAGATCGAGATCGAGATATTATACACGTAGTTGAACGTGTGAACGGCGAACGCCAATATCGAGAATACCCTGCAAAATATACAATGTATTATCCTGATGACCGCGGTGCATTTACTAGCATCTTCGGCGACAAGTTGGATCGGGTTGTATGTAACAGCGGTAGAAGATTCAATACTGAAAAGAAAATGCATGGCCATAAAGGATTGTTTGAGAGTGACATCAATCCAGTATTCAGGTGCTTGGCTGACAATTATATGGATGCTGAAGCACCTGAATTACATATTGGCTTTTTCGATATCGAGGTTGATTTTAATAAAAACAAAGGGTTTGCTCCACCTGAAGATCCATTCAATGCAATCACTGCCATTGCGTTACATTTAAGTTGGTTAAACCGTACTATATGTTTAACTATTAAACCTGACACATTATCTAAAGAAGAAGCACAAGCTATATGTGAAAAATTTGATGATACAATATTATTTGATACTGAAGAAGAACTGCTAGGCGCCTTCCTTGAGTTATCTGATGATGTTGATGTATTCACCGGTTGGAATAGTGAAGGCTTCGATATCCCATATATTGTTAATCGTATTTCACGGATACTAAGCAAAAGTCACACACGTAAATTTTGTTTATGGGATAAATTCCCAAAAGCTAAAACTATTGTTAAGTTTGGCAAAGAAAGTGAAACATATGATCTAGCTGGCCGTGTACATTTGGATATGCTTGAATTGTATCGCAAGTATACATATCATGAAATGCATAGTTATAGCCTAGACGCCATTGGCGAATATGAACTTAATGAACGCAAAGTAGATTATGAAGGTACATTGGATCAACTATACAACAATGACTATGAAAAATTCATTGCGTATAACAGGCAAGACGTTGACTTGCTAGTAAGACTAGACGCTAAACTACAGTTTATTGACTTGGCAAACGTGTTGGCACACTCTAACACTGTATTGCTACAAACAACAATGGGTGCGGTCGCGCAAACAGACCAAGCTATTGTTAACCATGCGCATAGTCTTGGATTAATTGTTCCAGATAAAAAACGTGGCGATTTTTTTCAACCATCATATCAGCGCAAAGTACAGGCTGCTGGCGCCTATGTTGCAACACCTAAAAAAGGTATGCATGAATGGATTGGCAGCATGGATTTAAACAGTCTATATCCTAGTATCTTGCGTAGTTGCAATATGAGCACTGAAACTATTGTAGGCCAAGTGCGGCATACTATTACATCGCTTGGTATTGAAGAATGCTTTGCAAAGTACAAAGAAAGTCCAGTAGCACGTTATTGGGAGGGCAAATTTGCTGCTGCTGAATATGAGCTAGTAATGGCTAAAGATACTGATGTACGCTTGATGCTGGATTTTGAAGATGGCGAAAGCATTGAAGCTACAGGCGCAGAGATTTATGAAATTGTATTCAATAGCGGACAACCTTGGCTTATTAGTGCTAACGGTACAATCTTTACATATGAGCGAACTGGTATTATTCCAGGATTGCTAGAACGCTGGTATGCTGAACGTAAAGAATTACAAGCTAAAGCACGTGCAGCACGTGATGAGGGTGGTGATAAGTTTGCATTTTGGGATAAGCGACAGTTGGTTAAGAAGATTAACTTGAACAGTTTGTATGGTGCGTTACTTAATCCAGGAAGTAGATTTAATGATCCGCGTCTAGGACAAAGTACTACACTAACTGGTCGCTGTATTGCGCGTCATATGGCAGCCAAAGCAAATGAAGTTATCGCAGGCGAGTATAATCACGTAGGTGATGGCATTGTATATGGTGATACTGACTCAGTATATTTTAGTGCATATCCAATGCTTAAAGAACAAATTGACAAAAACGAGATTCAATGGGATAAGGATACTATTACTGCATACTATGAAGCAGTTTGTGATGAAGTAAACAATACGTTTCCTAGCTTTATGAATAATTCATTCCACACAACGTTAGACTTAGGTACAATTATTGCAGCAGGTAGAGAGATTTCAGCGCAAGCTGGAATCTTTATTACTAAGAAACGTTATGCAGCATTAGTGTATGATAACGAAGGCAAGCGTGAAGATACTGATGGTAAAGTGGGTAAAGTTAAAGCAATGGGCTTAGACTTGAAGCGTAGTGATACCCCGCCATTTATGCAAGATTATTTGGGCGAAGTTCTTATGAAAGTGCTCACTGGTGCTAGTGAAGATTCTATCATTGAGGATATTAAAAAATTCCGTAAGAAGTTTCGTGAGATGCAGTCGTGGGAAAAAGGTACGCCTAAACGAGTTAATAAATTAACACATCATACTAATGTATGGAAAAAGACTGGCAAGTGTGGGATTGGTCATGTATTGGCAGCTATTAACTGGAATAGACTTAAAGAAATGAATAGCGATGCATATAGTGGTGATATTACTGATGGTATGAAAACTATCGTATGCAAGCTAAAACCTAATGCATTAGGAATAAAAAGCATCGGGTATCCAACTGATGTAAAGCGTATTCCAGACTGGTTTAAAGAACTACCGTTTGATGATGATCTTATGGAAGAAACTATTATTACTAAAAAGCTGGACAATTTGCTGGGTGTGTTGAATTGGGATTTAACTATGGCAGAAGATAAAAATACATTTTCAGATTTATTTGACTTTTAATTTGCAACAAGCCAAAAAAGGTTGACAACCAATACGTCTTACTGTATCATATAAGTATAAAGTTAATTAAAGAGAATATAAACATGACAACCACAATACTCAAAGTAGAATTTGACAAATATATGTTATCTGGCATTGCTGAAGGACTGACATTAACTGAAACTATGCGTTTTGTTGATTGGGATAGCGCATATAATTGGGCACTGGATGTTACATATAATCCAAATGTAAATTATGTAATTCTTGAATTACGCAATCCAACTACTGGACAAACCGCCAACTTTTAATTATACGGACTATAATTATGGATAATAACAATACTAATGCAAAACTATTTGCAATCGCCGCCCACGAAGCTGTCGGCCAGAAAAGAAAATATTCTGGGCAGCCATATTATACACATCCAGTGGCAGTAGCTAGTATTGTAGAAGAATACGGCGGCAATGCCGAACAAATACAAGCAGCATTGTTACACGATGTTGTGGAGGATACAAATGTTACAATTGATATTATTAGGGAGCATTTTGGTGATACCATTGCTGATCTTGTTGACTGGCTCACGGATACGAGCAAACCAGAAGATGGTAACAGAGCAACACGCAAAGCTATTGACCGAAAGCACATACAGAAAGCTTCACAAGAAGCGCAATTTATAAAATGTGCAGACCTAATACATAATACTGAATGTATTATTAAAAACGATAAAAAATTCGCAGTAGTGTATATGGAAGAAAAAGCACTGCTTCTTGATTCTATGACTAAAGTTCATAATACGCCAATTTGGAATAAAGCCAAAGAAATTAGTAACGATTATTATAAAAATAATACTTGACACCAATACGTCTTGGTGCTATAATATTATTATAAGTTAAATTAATTACCGGAGATATCAGATGTTTAATCCAAAAAAAGCTAACTGGGGCGTAACAGACAAGACCTATAAGTTAAGCCGTGACCTAGACGCATTAATCCCACCGACAGGATCAGTAGAGAATCCAAAGAAAAATCCTGCGTTGGAAAAGTATCGTAAAGCACATAATGTTGTATATGATATTTTTAATAATTTACTTATTAACCGTGCTTATGATTGTCGTTTTGCTCTTGACGGTCTTCGTAAAAGCGAATTGTACCTTCCAGTACACACCAAAGAGTATGGTTATCTTGGAGGTAGCTGGGATCAGGTGAACGAGTTGGTTGAAGCAAAGTTTACACCGATTATAATTGCTGCCGCTAAAGAACAAGGCATGTTGGAGGAATAGGATGGCCTTTGCACCAGGTTCTACATATTTTAATACAGGTGACGGATCGATCCAGGGTTACTTCATTGAAAAAGATCTAGGCAACATTTTTGAATACAGCATGAACCCAGACTTTGACATGTTCAATGATCCAACGACTGGCCGAGCTATAGAATACCCACATTTAGTTTGGGTTCGCGACTCATCTAATGGAATAGATTGCGGTTATCGCAAAGCATTGGTGCGTAAAACTGTAGCTTATGTTGTAGTGGACGAAGATGAGAATGGTCCTGTTATTGAAAAATGGTATTTCAAAAGCCGCAGACGTTTATATACAACCAAAGAACAACCTAGTACTGGTGATCGAATGATGATGAAGATATCAGGCGAGATTGGTTTAGTTACACGGGTTGAAGACGATGTCATCTAAGAAGCACTACAAATCATAAATGAGAACATATGAAAAAGAAAATAGGAATGAAGTTATCAGGTGGCGCAGATTCGGCAATTGTCTATTATAAATTGTGTAAGGAATTTCCCGATGCAGAGATATACATTCTTACATTGGGAACTGATGAAAAACCATATTATCCAATGTTAGCAAAACGTGTTGTAGAAATAGTATACAAATTGACAGGAGTTAGACCAGTCAAACATATAACTAATTTCATTGAACATAGTGACGAAGGCTATGTCACTGGTCAGGAAGATATGGCTGACATTCTTCGTAACGAATATAAAGTAGAAGATATATATTCGGGAATATCATCCAATCCACCTATAGATGATATGTTAGAATATTTTGAACATAATCATAATTTAAATTTGGAAGAAGTCAAGTTTCATATAGATAAAAGAGATAAAGAACGAGACTTATTGCCTGTATCATCTGCTAGAAAGGGTGCTCCATTTGCCCTATTGTCTAAGAGAGATGTGGCTATGGTTTATAAAGAAGAAAAAGTATTAGATGAACTATATCCTAATACTTGTTCGTGTGAATCTCCCAGTGGAGAAGATGAAGATGGATATCCTATTCATTGTGAAACGTGCTTTTTTTGTTTAGAACGTTGGTATGGGTTTGGTAGGATTATCTAATGACTTGGGCACAGGAATCAGACATTGGTAGAATACAAATAGAACTTACAAACTATTGTAATGCCGCATGTCCTCAATGTGAAAGATTCAAAATAAAAGAGATAAGTGACATGAAGTCCGAAAATAGATGGGATGAGATTGCATGTTTTGATTTATCGCTTAACGATACTTACATATCTTTAAAACAAATTAAAGAAACGTTTGTAAAGGGTCGTTGGAAACATTTAGATGATATACATTATTGTGGCAATGTTGATGAACCTGTTATTAATCCAGATATAATAGAAATTATAAAATATATGGACACACTAGCACCGAATATAAAAATGCATATTGCAACAAACGGTGGCATTCGCTCAATCGAATTTTGGAAAGAACTCGGAGAGTTATCAGCAAGTATGAATGAACGATTGATAGTTGTGTGGGGAATTGATGGATTAGAAGATACGAACCATTTATATAGAAAGAATGTTGAATGGAGTAGACTACGAGAAAACTGGCGTGCTTATATATCTGCTGGTGGCAGAGCGAAATGGCAGTTTATAGTGTTCAATTGGAATAAACATCAGGTGAATGAAGTTAAAAGTTATTCCAAAAGTGAAAACTTCAACAGATTTCATATTGTACAAAGCGTTAGAGGCGAAGACGAAAAAATAAAAAATATAGAAATACCAGAAGATTATGAACGAAGTGCAACCAAAAACAGAAATTAAAAAAACATTCACAATAGAGCCTAAGTGTAAAGCACAGGTAGGAAATGGTGGCGACAATTTCCACAAGACTATGGGTAACATATATATCTCTGCAAAGGGATATGTATATCCATGTTGTTGGTATGGAGTTCAAAAACACATAACTAAATTGTGGGGAGATTCGGGCATAGATAAAAAATATCACAATATCAAATATTATTCTATGGAAGAAATAATTAATGGTCCCATATTTAAATGGATAGAAGATAATATGCATAACATCGATGTGTGCCAAGAAAAATGCGTCAAAGAAAATTATGATATTCACATATAAGAAAAACATAATAATTATTGATAAGCACAACGGCAACATGCAAGCTGATGGGGAAATTTGGACAGGTGTAAGAATCACGTTAACTGGCAAGTGTAGACAGGAACAGTAATAAATGAGTAAAAAAATAGTAGGAATATGTGGACTTATTGGACACGGCAAAGACACTGCTGCCGGCTTTCTTATTCAAGAAGGCTTTCGTCGTATTAGTTTTGCTGGAGTTCTTAAAGATGCGTGTGCCAATATTTTTAGTTGGGATAGAATTCTACTTGAAGGTAATACATCTGAAAGCAGAGTGTGGCGGGAGACCGTTGACGAATGGTGGGCGAAACGCTTAGACATTCCAAATTTTACACCAAGATTTGCATTGCAATATATTGGCACTAATGTTTTTAGACAGCATTTTCATCCAGACATCTGGGTAGCCGCCGCAGAACGTCAAATAGAAATGACTGATGACAATGTTGTTATCTCAGATTGTAGATTTTTTAATGAGTTAAATGTTATTAGGCGGTTGGGCGGAACCACCGCAGTAGTTTGGCGTGACAATGAACCAAGTTGGTGGGACACCGCAGTAATCACAAATACTACGCCAAAAGAGTTAGAATATCATATTCATGATCAAGGCCACCATATGGAGGTAGCATTTCCAGATGTTCATCCTAGCGAATGGAGTTGGGCTGGTTGGGATTTTGATCAAAAGATATCAAATACAAAAGATTTAAACTTTTTAAAACAACAAGTACATCAAATTTTATTATAGGAGTATATAGTTGACTAATTATTACGCATTACATTGGAGTGACATTTTTGGTAATGCTGGAGTATTGCTTTTAGTTTCTACCTATTTGTTATTGCAGGCCGATAAAATCGATGCAAAGGGATTCTGGTATAGTTTTAATAATTTAATGGTCGCAATCTTACTATTTGTGAATTTATACTTTAAACCTGTATTAGCTAATATTACACTTGAAATTTTTTGGGCGGCTATTAGTATCTACGGACTTTATAAATGGAGCAAAAAGCAAAAATGAGAATTATAGCAGGGCCTTGCCAACATGAGTCACTAGAGCAAAGCTTAGAGATTGCAACAGAATGCAAGCGTGTATGTGATGAATATGGCGTCGAATATTATTTCAAAGCAAGTTATGATAAAGCAAACCGCACAAGCATATCTGGAGAACGCGGACTTGGTTTGCGAGATACAATGAATGACTTTGTAGCACTAAAGGAAGAACTTGGTGTAAACATAGTTACCGACTTTCACAGTGCATTTGATATACACAGTTGGCGTTGTTCAGCCCTCTGGTTTGATGCTGTAGATGTAATACAAATACCTGCTTTTTTGTGTAGACAAACTGATCTAATTAAGGCTGCATGTGCTACAAACAAAATAGTAAATATAAAGAAAGGACAATTTCTTGCACCATGGGATGTGGCAGGCATCCTATCTAAAACATCAGGTGCAAAAGATGTCTGGATAACAGAGAGAGGAACAAGTTTTGGTTACAACAATCTTATCGTTGACTATACTGGTCTTATGTATATGCTCGACAATTTTAACAGTGATATTATTTTTGATGTTACACACTCTGCCCAAAAACCAGGCAGACAGGGAACTAGCTCAGGCGGTTCTCGTAATTACGTGCCTAGGCTGGCTTGTGGCGGGGCTGCTATTGGGATTAGAAGCTTTTTCTTGGAAGTCCATCCTGAACCTGATTTAGCACCAAGTGACGGGCCTAACATGTTATACCTAAAGGATTTTGAAAAAGTAGTATCAGACATAGTGCAGATTAGCAATGTCATTTATTAAATCAAAAGATCCGGCAATATTAATTCCAGCACGTTACAATAGTTCACGGCTACCAGGCAAACCACTTGTTAAACTTAATAACGTTGAAATGATAAAAATAGTTGCATTCAACTGTAAAATGAGTGGACTTGATACATATGTGTTAACTGATGATGATCGAATTGCTAGTTTGTTTGATCCATCAATGGTTATTTTTGATGACAATAAAGAAATAACAAATGGAACTGGGCGTTGTTCTATGGCATTGAATGATGACAGAATGCTCAAGTATGACTATTTTATTAATGTCCAGGGCGATATGCCAGATGTTAATGTTAATATGATCAATAAAATTCATGCAGGGCTGTATTATGACGGTTGCGAATTAGTTACATTGCATACTGCATTGCCAGACCACGCTATCCATGATTCTAATACAGTTAAGATAATTTTAAATAGATTTAACGAAGTTCAATGGTGTGGCAGAGGCTTTACATACGGCCACCATCATTTAGGCATTTATGGATATGAATGGGAATCGCTTACTAATTATAATGAAATGGATCCATCGCCAGAAGAAAGCATAGAAGGACTTGAACAATTGCGATGGTTACATCACGGCAGAATAATGCATTCTTATAAAGTAGATTTTGATGGCATTGAAATAAACACACCAGAAGATGTATGTAAGTGGCATGATTCGAGTACCCAGGATAAATATTAATGTAACATAGTTATCCTACTAGGAGAAAAAAATGTTAATTAAACGAACCGAAATGTCTATTGATGGATACGAAAGAGTATTACATGTTGAACATCTTGAGTCGGGCTTGGATGCAATAATTGCTATACATAGCACAAAATTAGGACCAGCCATTGGCGGAATTAGATGTTATAACTATGAAACTTTCGAATCACAACTAACAGACGCATTACGCCTTAGTGAAGGCATGACATTCAAAAATGCGGCATCAGGATTAAATCATGGTGGCGCCAAAACTACTATAAATGCACTCAAAATTAAAGACAGAGACTTAGCATATCAAATGCTTGGTAAAGCCGTAAATCTTCACGACGGCGCATATATATGTGCTGGTGATGTCGGTACAGGAGTTGACGATCTATATAGAGTGAATGATACAACATCATATGTGACAGGCATAACATTAGATACTAGTCTACCAACAGCATTAGGAGTACATACTAGTATTAAAACATTGCTCAAGCAAGATGGACTAGAAATAAAAGATCAGACATTTGCAGTACAGGGACTTGGCAAAGTTGGCAAACATTTAATCAAAATGCTAGATGGTAAAATAGAAGCTTATGATCCATTTGTCGATAGTTTAGAAGGTGTTACTCATATAGAAGAAACTGCATTGCTACAAGGCGAATTTTATGTTCCTTGTGCATTAGGTGGTGCGCTAAATGAATCATCACTCCAATTAATCAAATCAAAATATGTATGTGGTAGTGCAAATAACGTATTTGGCACTCGTAACGATATTATCACGGCACACAATATGGGCATCAAGTATGTTCCAGATTTCGTTGCTAACTGTGGTGGTGTGGTCGCCGCCGCATTAGATTTTGAGAAAAAAGATTATAAGGATGCATTAACGCACGAACTAACTGTACGAATAGATAGCATATTTAATATAGCATCAGATGAAGGAATGCCAATACAGCATGCCGCAGAACAAATAGCAAATGATAGGTTAAAATAAATCTAAAAAAAGGTTGACAACCAATACGTCTTACTGTATCATATAAGTATAAGTTAACCACGAGACCAAGATTATGAAAATATTTGAAAAGAACGGCATTAATGAGTTTGGTGACCAAGAGTATGTACATGTAGAAACCGGTAGAATAATGGCCCGCAATCTTTATGCTTGGAAGGCTGATCAGAAATGGTATTCTGTGGTCGAAAACCATGGTATAGGAACACTGACGGCCCAAACCCGTCAGGGAGTGATAGTATCAGGTTCAAGCAAGTGGGACTTGATGCGGGTCTTAGATGAACGTGCCCTCAAGCTAAAGCAAAGGGCTAACCTTGAAGCGATGAAACAAGATTTGGCTAATGCAAAATAAGAGGAGATTATTATGTATACTGCAAACCAAATTCAAGTAATTTTAGACGAAGCATCAGTAGCGGCAGAAAAAGCTTCAAATGACCTATATAATCAGTATGGTACTGATGGGAAGGGTTGTTGTGGTTTTGCATGGGTTAACATCTATATGCTTGACGGTCAAAAAATCAAAGGTAATACTAAAGTTGGCCGCACTCTTAAGAAGCTTGGTATTAAGCAAGACTGGACGAGAGCATTTAGTGTGTGGAATCCAAGTAATTACGGTGGCCAAAACGTTGATATTAAAGAAGTAGGTGCTAGGGCATATGCCGAGGTGCTTAATAAATATGGTTTTGCAGCGCATGCTGGATCACGTTTAGACTAAACATGATTCCGAGTGTCCTTGTTCATCTTTTCCACTGGGCATTCGGAATCACCCTATTATAATAGAAATTCAAATGGGAATTACTATGCAAGCATTGTTAGAAACGACTGGTGGTGAATTCAAACGCCACACATATATTATCAATGATGATGGCAAATTATTTGCCTTCCGCAAAGCAGGCGATATTGATATTAAGACTTTTATCAAACCAAAGACTTTTTATAAATCAGGACGTAAATTCACAAAGCTAGAAATGAAAAAACTTAGTACTAGTAAACAACCTGCTAGTACTGATTGGTCACTATTACGTTCTGGTGCTAACTATTATTTAATTAGAGGTGTTTAATATGGATTGGGATTATATTTTTAATGCACAAGGATGGATCGGGGTAGGCCTCGGTTTTATCTTATTTTACTTGGGTCGACTAAAGGGTCGAACTGATCAAATTATACTTAGTGAAGACTTAGCTGGAGCATGGGTAAACATGATGATTGATGAAGGCTACATTAAAACTTCACAAGTGTTCAATGAGCAAACTGGCACGTATGATGAGGTTCTTGTACGTTTCGACGAAGAATCTAAAACTAATAACCAGGCTGATTAGACATGGGCCGAATTAAAGACATTATAGGATTCCTCAAATGGAATTTTGCATGGTCAAAAATAACTCCATGGCAAAAACGATTATTTATATATGTTTGTATTGGCATTGCTGTATATCCGCTAACTGGTTTATTTGAATGGCCCGCGGCTGAAGATCTTGACAAAGAACGGAAAATATTTAGTATCCTTACTATTGCAATGTTAATGTGGGGTGACGTGATTGTTGATATATTTAGAGATAAATGGAAGAAATATAAGAAAGAACAACAAGCCTTTCTTGACAAATTGGGCAGCGATTAAATATGGCAACTGCATATATATTTGATGTAGACGGAACCTTAACACCAAGCAGACAATCAATGGATAAAAAGTTTGCTGTTTGGTTTAAGGCGTTTTGTAATGCAAACGATGTATATCTAGTAACAGGCAGTGATCGACCAAAAACAATTGAACAAATTGGTGAAGTTATTTACAATAGCTGCCAACGTGTTTATAATTGTAGTGGCAATGACGTATGGGAAAAAGATAATAATGTATATAGTAATACATGGGAGTTGCCGTCTGCTCCAATGAACTTTCTACGCCATGAGCTAAATCAAAGCAAATTTAAAAACAAAAATGGCGAGCATTTTGAAATTCGTCCAGGCATGTTAAATTTTAGTATTCCTGGACGAGGAATATCACTAGTTGAAAGGCAACAATATGTGCTGTGGGATCGTAAACATTGCGAGCGTGAGAACATAGCAGAACAATTTAATTCATTATATAAACATCACGGTATTATATCATCTGTTGGTGGTGAAACGGGGCTTGATATATTTCCAGTTGGCTGTGATAAATCACAAATATTAAAAGATTTTGATGATTACGACGAGTTGATATTTTTCGGTGATCGCTGTGACATCAACGGCAATGATTTTAGTATTGCACATAGTATTCAAATTAACAAACGTGGCAAGGTACATCATGTAAAAAGTCACGTACATACCGCAAACATATTAAAAAATAAGTATTCCAATACTTGACATTCAATACGTCTTACCTTATAATGGATATAACCAGTAAAAAGGAACTATATTATGAATGTAACTGATGCATTAGGTCTTGTTATTGCCATTGGTTTAGGCAGCGCATATGCTATTGTAGAAGCTAATGCAAGTGCTAGCAATTCTGCCGCTACAGCCCCCATAGTACATTTTGACCGAGATGATAAAGAGTTTTTTCTTTATAGTCCACAAGATTACAAACAAGAATTTTGTTTAGCACAAAATATTTTCTTTGAGGCTAGCGTAGATAATAAAGCAGGCATGATTGCCGTTGCTGATGTTACTTTAAATCGTGTCCAAGATGCTCGTTATCCTAATACCGTTTGTGGTGTTGTTAAAGATGCAAAACTAAAAGAAAGTTGGAAAACAAAACAATATCCAGATTTAAATCCAGAAGAACGTATATATATTCCAATACGCAATAAGTGTCAGTTCAGCTGGTATTGTGACGGAAAGGCAGATGACATTCCAATGGGCAGTGAGAATTGGGTAAAAGCACAAACAGTTGCTTGGGAAATGATGCATGGTGGTGCCCACCGTGGACTTACAGAAGGTTCTACTCATTACCATGCAACATATGTAGCACCTTATTGGCAGAATAGTAAAAATATGAATTTAGTTGGTCGTATTGGAGCACATATATTTTATCGGTGGGATTAAGTGAATTTGCTATCCAACAGTACAAATTTATATTGTCCAAATACATTTCCAAAAGGTAAAGAATCGCCAATCGCCAGGAATCCTTTGAAATGGAATTGGCAGCTGATCCGCCAAGAGCTCGTGACGATATACATCCTGGTCAAGGATGGCACAATAGCATAGCAAAATTATTATGATTAATTACGAAGTATTATACAATTGGCTTGAATATCATCGTATAAATGGCGGGCGATTATGCAAAATACCGAATATACGCGAATATGTTCATCATGATCCTACTGCCACAAAGAAATTATACAATGATTTTAAACAAAATATAAGTTTAGAGCAAGCCGAACAGTTTATAGTAACAAACACTTTTGATAACTCAATGTCAGACAGAACTCTATTAGAAGATGCATGTAAAATTTTCTATTTAGAAAGACAAACTATAAAATTTTTACCACAAGTGTTGCACGAGCCTTGGGATAATCGCTGGCGTGCCCATCCTGGCAGCGGCCGATATGACGTATTATGCAGACGTAATAATGATCCAATACCTGGAATCTACATTTATTTTAATGCGCCAGACTATGGCTTACCAAGACACATCAATTTAACAAACCTAGATCTAGAAGATATTGTAGCTGAATTATGTTTTGGCGAAATTCCTACTATTGATTTTATGACTTATCCTGCATTTAGTTCGCATGCAAAAGAGCGCGACGCAGAATGGAATCCAGTAATCAGTCCAGAATACATTGTCAATGATTGGGAATTTTTGCGATATTCCGAAGGCATGCCGTTTTCTACATATAAGTCAGAATGGCGTGATTGTGCTGTTGATCTGTGGGAATATTTACATTAACGAACTGATAAATTTGAAGTTACATAGTTAAACATTTCTTCACATACTTTCGCATTAATTACAATCCAGTAACTATCTTTATCAATACTAGTATTAAACAGTGTATGTTCTTTCTGTGTATTGACAGCATATAGGTCACCATTTGCCCAGGGTAATGTTGCATCGCCAACCATAAATCGAAACCATGGTGCCTCTGTATTATATAACGGCATCAGTAATCGAAAAGTCCTGCATTCTATTCCACCCCTATAATATGCATCACGATGCGGCGGAAAAAATCCACCAGGCTTAATTTTTAATATATGAGTTCTGCAAATATATGGCAATATTGGCCCTAATAGATTTTGCATATCTATACTTTTATGATATACTGGAGTTGGAACGACAAAATCGTCTTCAGACCATGATGTTCCATATGTTTTGTTCCATTCAAGTATACTACTAATTGCAGGTCCTCGTTTGATAATGCCATCTTCGTTTAATATACAAAGACCTTCTCGTCTAATGTGTGGTTTAAATTCATTATATTGATTCCAGTCGTTATCAAATTCTTCCAAATCTTGTGCAAATCGTGCTGTGTCTATAGATTGGGTAAGTCGAATATGATCGCCAAATTGGAAAAAATGATTATATGTTAGTTTCATATTAGTTTTTCCTTTTAACATAAATATTTATGCAAATTAAAAACTATGGCGCTTGACTTCCAACACTATATAGTCTATAATAATTTAACGTAAATATTCAGAGGACTAATCTAGGATCGCCCCTCTTAAAATACTCCGCTCCTTACAACAACATAAGGATAAATTATGAATGAAATTGTACCAGTAGCGTATAAATATGTGTCTACAAAAGAATATGTAGATGCTTTTCCTGTAGCATATCGTCAGTGGAAAGCTGACTCCCATTGTAACCTAATCCATGGTTATGCATTTAGTATGAAATTTTATTTTGGTACTAATGAACTTGATGTTCGTAATTGGGCTGCTGATTATGGCGGATTAAAAGAACTAAAAAGTGTACTTAAAGATTTTTTTGATCATACCTTGTTAGTGTCAGAAGATGATCCAGAGTTAGAACTATACAAAACAATGCAAGAGCGTGGTATTGCTAAACTAACCATTCTACCTAAGTTAGGGTGCGAAGGACTTGCTGATATGCTATATCGATATATCAATGGTGTTTATATTCCAGATATGTGGGGTGAAGCAGAAGCCGAGCGGTTATGGTGCTTTAAAGTTGAAGTACGTGAAACACAGAGCAATGTAGCGTATCGTGAAGGCCATAGAGAATGGAATGAGAACTTAATCGAATGACATATATAGTTAATGATGCATGCATTAAATGCAAATATACCGATTGTGTAGAAGTTTGTCCAGTAGACTGCTTTTATGAAGGAGCAAATACATTAGTAATTCGTCCAAATGAATGTATTGATTGTGGTGTTTGCGAGCCTGAATGCCCGACAGGTGCTATTTTACCTGACACAACTAAAGAAGGGGCGTCATGGGTCGACTTTAATGACAAATATAGTAGACTTTGGCCAGTAATCACAGCACGGAAAGATCCGCTGCCAGATTCAGATAAAATGAATCCAGTGTTAGGATATGCTGGTGGTAATAAAATCAAGTTACTAGACGAAAGACCTGGTGATGGTGATTAATAAAATGACAAATGACGAAAAAATTAGTTCACTGGAATATTTTACAATGGGACTTTATTCACCTTATCAATGGGTTGATTCAGGTTTTATAGATTATATTAAAATGCTCAGGCGTGGTGAGAATATACAATTCTTAGACAAATTCAAAACCCATGATGAACTATTACAATTCTCTTTTAAACTAAGGGATATGTTACAATCAAAAGACATTGGGACCATCTTAGACCCCGTTGTAGTGAAAATTAATATGGAGAAAACAAATGACTGATCTTTTAACAAATGCAGAAGTACTGGCCTTTATAGGCTCATTTTTTATTATATTCCGCGAAGGATTAGAAGCAATGCTAATTGTTATGTTAGTTTTTTCATATCTGGAAATTCTTAATGTGCGTGATAAAAATAGATATGTCTGGTATGGTGTGTTTTCTGGAATCTTGTTGAGTATACTAGTAGCTACTGGATTTAGCGTAATAGCAGAAGCCACGCATGAGCATGAAGAACTGTTCGAAGGTATTACCATGATTATTGCTGCATTAATGCTATTTTATGTAGCGTGGTGGTGTCACGGACCTGAACAGCATATTAAACATGGTATTGAACAGAATGTATCAACTGGTACTGCATTGGCTTTATCAGCAACGGTAATGTTTGCCATTTTACGCGAGGGATTTGAAATTGTATTGTTTTACAATGCATTATTCCTAAGTGATATTGAACAATCAGATGTTATTATAACAGGTGGCGTGGTGGCGTTAGTTGCATTATTTATTCTATATATTATACTTAAACGAGTAATGTTGCAAATACCAGTCAAATTATTCTTTACTATTAGTAAATTTGCAATGATATTTTTAGGAATTTACTTCTTATGGCAAGGGTGGCAAGAGCTTGAAGAAGTATTCTTTCATACTGTTAACCCATCAGACATGCCAGACTGGTATTGTAAAATTAGACCAATGGTCTGTTATCACTAGGAGATAAAATATATGATTAATGTTGCACAAGAAGCGAAAGAGCATTTATTAAAATCAAGTCAAGAAAATGACAATCAATATCCACGGTTAGCAATTATAGGTGCAGGCTGTTCTGGATATCAATATGGATGGTATTTTGCCGACCCAGATAATTTGGTCCCAGGTGATGAAGTTATTGATCTAGAGAATGGCTGTAAGTTAGTAATAGATGATGTAAGCTTTATGTATCTATATGGCGCAACTATAACCATCGAAAAAGACGAATTTGGGTCTACGTTAGAAGTATCGAATCCACAGTCAGACGAATGTGGCGGGTGCCCAAGTAACGCATCTATAAAAAGTTGCGGGCTATAAAATAGCATTTGACATACCATTGTCGATATGTTAAACTGATTGTAATCTAAAGGAAAATTAAATGACCAACAACATTGATTTAAACAAGTACAAAGGCTTTGTAAAAGAAGTAACAAGCGATGCATCTAACAATACTGATGTATTTACTGAACGTTTGCGTGAAGTAGAAAATGATAGTGGTGTGAATATGTCATTGCTTTTGACAGCGGCTATTGGCATGGCTGCTGAAGGCGGTGAATTTGCAGAGATTCCAAAGAAAGTTGCGTTCCAAGGCAAACATATGCACAAAGATACCATCTTTCATATGAAGCGTGAATTAGGTGACATTATGTGGTATTGGATGAATGCTTGCCGAGCATTAAATCTAGACCCCAATGATGTTATCGCAGAGAACGTGAACAAGTTAGAATCACGCTATCCAGGTGGAGAGTTTGATGCGTTCTATAGTGAAAACAGGCAAGAAGGCGATCTCTAATGCTAAAATTCCAAGATAAACCACTTGAAGATCTAACTATGGAAGAATCCATAGAATTTGAGAAAATGGTGTTAAAGCGTGTCTTGACTGCTAGCAATGCTGGAATGAGTGACAGCATTATTGATCAATTGAATAATTTTTTAAATGAAATTAGATTCCACAAACAGGAAAAGATTGCTGAATTTGTGGAAAGTTCCAAGAAACAAAATAGTAACGATAACGAACAAGGACTATTGATCGGTGAGGAAAAACAACAATCATCAGATAATATTGACTGACCAGGATATAGTTGTTTCTTGGTTAAATAATATAGATATAGGATCAGCTATTGTAGATAGTGTTGAACCCATTAATATCTACAATAATTGGTGCAATCAGTATGACATAGATCATAAAATTGAAGCACATACAGAAAATACAGACCTAGAGTACTTTCAACATTGCTTAGAGCATTGGTATATGCCAGAATATTATAAAGAAATTGATGTTGTCAGATTTATAAATAATAGAACACTAACATACCAACAACGAGCACGAGTACATGAAGAAATACAATTATTTCGTGAACGTGGTATGATACCAGTTCTTAATTTTTTAGTATATTTGGTTGATGTGTGTAAAGAAAATGACATTGTTTTGGGTGTTGGTCGTGGTTCAAGTGTAGCAAGTTATGTATTATTCTTGCTTGGCATCCATAAAGTAGACAGTATTAAGTATGAACTTGACATTAAGGAGTTTTTAAAATGAGAAGAATTATATCGGCCCGCGGGCGTGAAGTTAATATGGTCGCAATTGCTGCGAAGCATGAAACAGACAGGGCAGTAGGTAATGTATCTATGAATGCCCGCGGTGATATTATTGATAATCGTGGTAATGTAAAAATAACCCGTGAAGAAGTCACTCGTGAAATATATAAAGCAGCAAGTCCAGATGCTACTGCTAAAGCAGCAAGTATTAAAGATGACCAAATAATAGTTGATGAAGTGCAAGAGTTGCACGAAGAAAAAAGAAAAAAGAAAAAGAAAAAGCTAACAGAAGTTAACCGACAATTGCGTGAGCGCCCAGATGGATCACAGTATATTGAAGTTGAATATAATGATGGAAGTATGAAAGAAGTAGAGGTAGACAAAAAATGAAATCAGTAAAAGCATTTGGCGATAAGGTTTTGGCAGTAATGATTGATGCGCCAGGCGATTATAAAAAAACACAAGGTGGTATTTTTATTGCTGATAAGGATGCAACCCCCGAGGCAATTAGACCTCGTTGGTTCCAAGTATATAGTGTTGGGCCAAAGGTTGATTGGATTAAGAAAGATGAATATGTATTGGTATCCCACGGTCGTTGGAGTAATGCTCTTCGAGTAAATGATGATACTAAGGTTTGGTTATTGGATAATGAAGAATGTTTAATTACTTCTGATACTAACCCAATTAAAGATGGAATTACCGTCTAAGTTAAAAAACTAATAAAAGGAAATTTATTGTGGCTAAGAAAAAGACAGAACCAAAAAAGCAAAACCCAACAGTAATACCAGTACCAAGACAGGTCCCAGATGCACCACCAATGCCGCCAATGCCAGCGCCACCTGCGCCGCCAAAAATGCCAGGTGAATATTTGCGTGATAATGGTGTGCTGTTTATGGATAAAGAGTTTAATCAAGAGAACTGCATGCCATTGGTTAAGATGATTTTAGAATATAACTTGATGCCTGATGATAAGAAACCCGAGATTATTCATCTGTATATCAACAGCCCTGGTGGTATGGTTGCCAGTGCCTGGCATTTGATTGATACTATTAAGCAGAGCCGCATTCCAGTGTACACATATGCTATGGGTATGGCTGCATCATGTGGTTGCTTACTATTAATGGCGGGCGAGAAAGGTCATCGCTACGTGACACAGAATACTAGTGTTATGAGTCATGTATATAGTGCAGGTAGTGGTGGTAAAGAATTTGATCTTTATGCTCGTATGAAATCATTTGAACAGACATCACATAACATGGTTGAGCACTATAAGAAGTGTACTGGTAAAAACGAGAAATACATTCGTCAGCATCTTCTTCCTGCTGAGGACGTTTGGTTAACGCCTGAAGAAGTGTTAAAGCATGGTGTGGCTGACAAGATCATCACTACATACTAAGAGGTTTATATGTTAAGAAGACTGCATACCTGGTTAGGCAAATATTTGATAGACAAGTCATACCATGACTTTCAAGACCCATCGTTAGACGATTATATAATCCATGATGATAACAAGGTGTCATGGCGACCAGATGTAGATCCGTCTTATAATATTCGAGTATATAGTGCAAATGGTGGACGAATTATTGAATGCAGAACCACAACATTAACTACCGTTGCTGGGCGTAGTGGCTATGACCATGACACCCGGCTGTATGTTATTAGTGATGGTGCAGATCTTACCGAAGAACTTGGTAAAATTTTAATGATAGATTCATTATCTAATTAAGGAACACTATAAAATGTATAACACTGATGAACAGAAAGAACAAGTAATCGATCAACTTAAAGCAGGCATTGTTGAAGTTACATTCAATAAAGTGAATGGTGATCAACGAATAATGACTTGTACTTTAAAAGCAGATAAATTGCCTGAAGTCAAAGTTAATGAAAGCACTAATAAGCCAAAAAAAGTTCGCAAACAGAACCCAGATGTATGCAGTGTATTTGACATTAACGCAGAAGGTTGGCGCTCATTTCGTTGGGATAAATTAACTAATGTCAATGCAATCAATGTTTGACATATCATCAAAACTCATATATAATAGTTATTAACGTAATTAAAATAAAGGATAAAATATGAAAGAACTTTGGGTGGAGAAGTACAGGCCAAGTAGCATTGCTGAATATGTATTCAAAGATGATGCTCAACGTGCGCAGGTACAGAATTGGATTGATGACCAAGGCATTCCACATCTATTGTTTAGTGGTTCTCCAGGCACAGGTAAAACTACACTTGCCAAAGTTCTTATTGAAGAATTAAGTGTAGAAAAGGCAGATGTATTATACATTAACGCTAGTAGAGACAACGGCGTTGAAATGATTCGTAAAAAGATTACTGCATTTAGCGAAACAATGCCATGGGGTAATTTTAAAGTAGTATTGCTAGATGAGGCTGACCACATTAGTCCAGAAGGACAAGCAGCATTGCGCGGTGTTATGGAGCAATATCATGCTAGTGTACGTTTTATTCTAACATGTAATTATCCTAATATGATTATTCCTGCATTGCATAGTAGGTGCCAAGGATTTCATATCGAACAACTTGATCAAACTGAGTTTACTGCTCGTATAGCAGAAATTCTTATTGGAGAAAGTTGCACTTTTGATTTAGAAACTATTGATGCAATGGTTCGTGCTAACTATCCAGATCTACGCAAAACAATCAATACAGTACAAATGAGTGTCGTTGATAATCAGCTACAACAACCACAAGATGAAGGTTCCAGTGCAGAATGGCGCATTGGCATGGTTGATTTGTTCAAAGCAAAAAAGATTGTCGATGCTCGCAAATTAATTATTAATAAAGCTAGGGCTGATGAATATAATGACATCTATACCTGGCTTTATCGCAATTTAGACTTATACACAGACAACAATGATCAATATGACGAATGTGTTCTTGCTATTAGGAATGGATTAGTAAAGCATACACAGGTCGCAGATGTTGAAATTAACCTTTCAGCAACAATGATAGAGATCAGTCGCGCCTTAGATTGATTATGATAAATACCTATAACAAACGATAAAAGGAAAACAGTTGTTATGAATAAATTTTTAAAATGGTGGCTTATATTTTGCTTAAGCCTTTTATTTGCATATATCGGATATTACTTAGGTTTTATGGATGAAGTATATGCAAAGGATAGCACCAAGCTAAGTTTTGTAATCATGGCTTTATATTTGGCCGGCAGTGTCATGATAGGTACTGCAACTTATCATAAATCCAAAGGTAAACAAGTTTCTGCAAGAATAGATACCGGATGGTTTATGGCAGAATCTATGCTGGCACTTGGTATGATTGGTACTGTCGCAGGTTTTATTTTAATGCTGGGAAGCAGCTTTGAAACCATTGATGTTAGCAACCAATCTAGTCTTAAAGAAGCTTTAACAGCAATGGCGTTGGGGATGAGTACCGCCTTATATACTACACTAGTTGGATTAATTTGTAGTCAGTTGTTTAAAGTTCAATTAGTTAATATCGAGATTACAGAATAATGAGCGCTGATAGAAGTAAGTTTCGTAGCACATATGCATTTCAAGATTTGCTATTTAACTTACTTGTGGGCTTTGTTTTTCTTTTTGTTATTGCGTTTATCTTAATTAATCCCCCAACCAAAGAAGCAGACGCTCCAAAGAAAGCCGAGTACTTAATTATTATCGAATGGAATACTGCATTAGATGATGACATTGATTTATGGGTCAAAGATCCAAATGCAACCGTAGTTAGTTTCCGAAATAAAATGGGTGGCTTGCTACATTTGGAAAAAGATGATCTTGGCGCAAGCAATGATTCATATAGAAATCCAGTAACTGGCGATTTAATGGTATTACCAATTAATCGTGAAGTTGTAACTATGCGTGGCATTGTTCCAGGAAGATATGAAGTAGCATTTCATGTTTATTCTCGAAAAATGACCTATAGGGCAGATAAAGACATCGGCAGTTCTCAATATCTAACAGAAGAGTCTTGGGTTCGCGCTTCATTAGTTAAAATTAATCCGTATGGTGAAGCATATTTGGTAGAAAAATTATATTCTAGAAAAGGCCAAATAGTTACACTCTTTAACTTTGAACTTGATGAAGACGGCAACGTAACGAGTTATGATGAACGTAAAAGTAATTTCATAATGGGATCAAAAATAAACAACAGAAATCTCCCAACACCACCACCAGCAGTTGACCAACCATCATCAGCGAACATACCATAAGGATAATTTATGAATTACATAAGTTTAGAATTATTACCAGTATTAATATCATTAGTAATACTAATGTCTGTATTATTGTATACTATGATCAAGTTAATGCGAAATTGGGTAGTATTATTTGCCTTAATTCCATTAACATTAATGACAGTTATAGTAATGTATAGAACAATTGACGATAATCTAGGTTATTGTACGTCAGGTGTAATACCAGACGATGCAGTATACCAGAGTCATGTTCCAACATATGATGATGAAAAAATTGAAGCTAGAGTTTATTTGATTGAGACTGAAGCTGAACGTGAGCGAAGTTCAAGTCGTGGTGCTCGTTGTTATTTGATTGATAACACTGAAGAAAATCAAGAAGCAATGGAAGAAGCACAAAACAAAACCGAACAAGGCGTACCTCAGCAAATAAAACAAAAAGGCGATAAGAGCGGCAAAGGCCAAACGCAAGGTGGAGAATATGCCGTATACGATTTTCAACCGCGAGGCGATGACTTCGCAAAATAAGGAGGGTTCATCATGGAACCAGCAACAGGCACAGTAGGCGCAATATTAATTGTAGGACATTTTATTGTAAGTGTTTTCCAATTTCAATTAGGAAATCCAGTATTTCAATTTGTACCATATCCCAATATGGAGATATGTCATCAATATGTTGAAAAGGTACAGGGTCAATTTCCAATCAGTACTGAATATACATTAATTAAGCAAGCACAATGTATGACTGAAACTGATTTTGCTGCGGCGATGGCTGCTAGACAGCAACAAGCAAATGAAGCTGAGCAAACTGATTCAGAATCTGAGCAATCAGATACAGAAGAAAAATAAATGGATGATCTACGCCTTTTGGACTCAACTAAATACTAGTACAGAAGCGTAAAAACAAACGGAGATCCACATGTTAAATTTTCTGAAAAACATAGTCAAGGTATTAGTGCAAAAGTCAAAAGAAACTTTTGTTTATCGGGCTATTAATAAATTATTCCAAAATACATTTTTGGGCGGGTTAACAATACTGTGTACTGTACTAGTAGTTAATCAAGGCCATATGTATTACGATGATTTCATGGTTATGTATCATGATTTAAATGATGAAAAAGCAGCAGACGAAGCTGATGACCCAAACGATCATTTAGAATTTAAATTAATTGGTGATAACCTTTATACTTTGACAGGTAGTGTAGGCGACGGAGATTGCGAACGTATTATACCAGACATGCCACAGGCATTTACTGTGATACTTGAATCACCAGGCGGAAACCTAGCTGAAGGAAGCTGTTTAGCAGCTCATTTAAAATTACGAGATGTTGTTACAGTTGTACGAGATACGACTGTAATGAATGAAAACGGGGAAATAATTTATACCCCAGGAACTATCCCAGAAGATGATAACTATATGGCTGGCAAAACAATGTGTGCTAGTGCATGTAGTCTTATGTTTTTAGGTGGTGACCAACGGTACCTTATTGGTGACGTGTGGCTTGGCATACATGGCCCTGGCACACCAGAAGGTGCTATTAATAATTTAAACAGAAGGCAGTTAGAATCTAGTAGTTTTAGAACCGCTGCGAACTTGATGCAATTATTACAATCATTAGGTGTTGAAAGTCCAGACTTGAGACTTCTGTTTATTAAGATACCAAATTCGTCAATGTATTGGCTGAAACCAAATGACTTTCCTTTACGCAAAGGCTTAATTGAACTTGCAACAAACTATAGGAATTTCTGGGGCTTCAGCGGCAGTGCGCCTGACGCTGGTTTAAAGTAAAATAAATGGAGGCATAACATGCTTAAAAGTTTCTTTTGGACGTCAAAGAATGCTCCGTACGCCTGGCTAATGCTGGCTTGGCTACTGTTCATAGGTTGGTACAATGTTCAAATTTTGGTTTACTATAACTCATGGAACCGAGAGTTCTACGATGCAATCCAAACCCTTCAAGAAGATAGGTTTTGGCAATTGTTTTGGAGTTTTGATTCATTACGGATGATTGATTTTATTTCGTTTAATATGGATGAAAAAACCACAGTACCAAGTTTTCTAGAAATATTAATTATATATGTACCAATGGCAACCTATGCTACTTGGCAAACTCAACGGTACACATTCCGCTGGAGAGAAGCGAATACGCATCACTATCTAATGCGATGGGAAGAATCTACCGCTGTTATTGAAGGTGGATCACAACGTATTCAAGAAGATTTGATGATTTTCGGTAAAACATTGCAATCATTGTTTACGGGATTTGTTAACAAAATCTTTATTTTAAGTGCATTTTTACCAGTATTATGGCAACTAAGTGAAGGCTTACCAGTATGGAATGGCCAAATTATTCCAGGCTTCTTAGTTTGGGTAGCACTAACAATGAGCTTAGGCGGCACCGCACTATCATTCCTACTAGGTATGAAACTTCCTGGATTGGAATACCGTAACCAGGTTGTTGAAGCTAAGTTTCGTAAAAAACTTGTTCACAGTGAAGATGACTTTAGTGAACGTGTTAGCGCAGATCTATTCCCAATGTTTGCGAGTGTTAAGCGCAACTATTACCGCTTGTTTAACTGGTATATGGGCTTTGGTGTATGGCAAACTGGCTTTAGTCTAATTGCAGGTAACGTGGCTCTTATTGTACTTGCACCTAGTTATTTCGCACAGCTAATTACATTTGGTGTACTTATTCAGGTACTAAATGCATTTGGTAGAGTCGAAGGCGCATTAACTTACTTTATTGATCGATGGACAACGATTGTTGACTTCCAATCAGTCATTAAACGTTTGCGTGAATTTAACCGTGTGCTAGATGCAGCGGAAGAAGAAGCGAAAGCATAACCCTACTGCGGAGCCTATAACAGGCTTCGCTTTTTTATGAACAGCTAATGGAGAACAACAATGGGATATTATATCTCGGATATGCAAGAAATTACAGTAACCTGTACTGACAATGGCAAGAAAATCGACGGTATCATTGTAGACCAACGACAAGATGTTATACGTGTTAACATGCAGGATGTAGTTTTGCATTTCCATAAAGAAAAAAAGAACCTGTTTGTTGCTAAAATGGCTGGTTTGGAATTTACTATTGACCCAACTGAAATTAAAAACAAAGGATACAATTATGGATTATAACAGCAAAAGTGTTGTAATTGTTGAACATAACAGCGCCGCATATAAAAAATTAAACAAATCTCTAAAGAAGAAGTTAGACGAAGTTTGTAATCGCAATTATATTAAAAAAACAAAAGATGTCGAAGTGCAATACCCTGGCGCTGATATCGATTTTGTACGTGTTATTATAATGAGTGAGGATACGCCAAATGAATGGTTAAAACTTGGCGGGCAGCTTGTTAAAGAATATCGTAAACGCAAAGATGTAGACAATATCTATTTTGAACTAGGAAATGAACATCTAGCTGATGGTGCTCGGCTTGCAAACTATGAATTTAACAAATATAAGACAGATAAAAAATCAACACAATTAGCTATTCATGGATTAAAAAATAATCTACTAAGTGAAAGCATAGAGCTAGCTCGCACTCTTGTTTCTGAACCCGGCAATAAACTATTCCCGCAAAACTATGCATATCGAATCGAGTCAGCATTAAATGCAGTAGGTGTAACTGTTAAAATTTTACACCAATCACAATTAGAAACCCTGGGTTTTGATTTGCTTCTAAGTGTAGGACAAGGTAGTGAAAAAGATAGCTTTGTTGTTGTGATGGAATACATGAATGATCCTGATGCAGATGCCAAACCCATTGCTTTAGTAGGTAAAGGTGTTACATTTGATTCTGGTGGTATTTCACTAAAGCCAGGCAAAGGCATGGCGGATATGAAGTTTGATATGGGCGGGAGTGCCGCAGTAGTTGGAGCAATGCATGCTATTGGCAGCAACAAAGTAAACCACAATGTGGTTGGGATTGTTGGATTAGTTGAAAACATGCCTGATGGTAAAGCTATTAAGCCTGGTGATATTGTTACATCAATGAGTGGACAAACGGTTGAAAATCTTAATACAGATGCAGAAGGCCGACTAGTGTTAGCTGATATTTTAACATATGTGCAAACCTACGACCCGCATGTAATTATTGACGTAGCTACTTTAACTGGTGCTATACTAGTATCGCTTGGTCATGAAATGGCAGGACTATTTACTAACTCTAGTGAATTAAGCGAAACCATTCAAGCAGATGGATCAAAGCTAGGTGAAGAATTTTGGCGGATGCCAATGGGCAAAAACTGGAATAAGATGATTGATTCTAAGATTGCTGATATGCAAAATATTGGTGGACCATATGGTGGCTCAACCACAGCCGCAGAGTTTTTATATCGATTTGTTGATGAGGGTCGTAGTTGGGCGCACTTAGATATTGCTGGTATGGCATGGAGTGAATCAGGTACTGAAATTGTTCCTTACGGTGCTACTGGCTTTGGGGTGGCTACATTATTCAATCTTGTCGCAAATAATGGTACCCGTAACTATAAAATCGATGAAAATATGAAATATTAAATAAGCATTTAATATAAATAAGGATATACATCGATTTTATATACCAAACGACCAGGAGCTTACGGTGACATTTAGAAAAATTAATACAAAGAACTTAATTAGTTCGGATACTGCATTTACAGATCCGATAATACTACTAAATAAGTCTGGCGCTAGCCCAACTGATATTGGCTGGTTGGGGAAGATAGGTGCAGTAAATTATGCTGGACTTATTAAGGATGCACAGACTGATAGCTTTCTATTAATTAATGATATAACCTTAGGTAGCGACACGGTCAATGATATCGATGCCAGTAATCAGACATTAATTAAAGGTGACTTGTCAGTAAGAACACTTACAGCAGATACAATTGTTGCAGGTAATTTACCAACACAATATACAGATGCAGATGCAAGAGCAGCCATTTCGGCAAGTGGTAGTTTGTCTTATGATAGTTCAACGGGTGTTATTAGCTTTACTGATACAGACTATTCATACGCAACAAAAGTTGGATACAATTTAGCAGATCAAACTGATACAACCTCAATTGTATTGGATCCAGGTAACGCAGCAACACCAGCAACATATCGCGGTGATGTTATAAACAACAGTGGCACAGTTATTGTTGATGTATCAAGCACAAGCACTACATTTACTGGCGGACTAATGGGCAACACTTATGGTGATGTTTATAATCCAACAGGTGCCGATAAAATTTTAGAAAGCGGAACTGGTAATTTAGATTCCTCTTTAACAGTTGATACCGCAAACACAACAACATTAAATGCAGGCACCACTAATATTAGTGGCACTGCTACATTTACTGGCGGTATGGCAGACTTTACTGGAACAACTACCTTAGGTAATTGGAACGGTGCAGTTTATGATAGAACTGGTGGCACACTTATTATTGAAGACGATGCAACACCGGGTCCTATTGTTCACGCAGACTTGGATGGTGATGTTACTGGTAATGTTGAAGTAACAACTACATTTGTATTGCCTAAAGGAGCAGCACATCAAAGACCAACTTCTCCAGTAGAAGGTATGATGTTCTTTAATACATCAACAAAAATGTTTGAAGGATATGACGGAACAAACTGGATTCAATTATTCCCATCCACATTTATATATACACCATAATTTTAAAAATAATTTATAACTACTTGAAGGCCAAGGATTTTATTCTTTGGCTTTTTCTTGACAACCAATACGGCTTGCTGTAATATATAAGTATAAGTTAAACAAAAAGGTGACATTATGCAAAACGAAAATGGCTGGAGTCGTGTTGATGACCCATGTGATGATGTTACGCATTGGATAGGATTTATTTGACATAGTTATTTCCGTGTGTTATAATTTATGTACGAACTGAGATTTAGGAGCAAACAACATGGCGCAATTTAAAGTATACCAAATTAGTTTAACTGATAGCGATAGTGATTATGTAAATGATAATGGTTGGACAGAAGCCGCTAACAATGAGCCACGCATTCAAGCATATTTAGATGCTAGTTTTGGTAGAGTTAAATCAGATTCATATCATGAGCATGTTGCTACTATTACTGCTGCTACACTTGATGAAGTATTTCATATAGGTAACATGGGTCCAGAAGAAAACATTGATCGTGTGGCACAAATGCGTTCAGTTAGCGTCGGAGATATTATTGAAGCTAGTGACGGTACAAAACATATTGTTGCCCATGCTGGTTTTGATCAATTAGCAGCCTGGGCGCGGGAGCCTAAATAATATTATGAATATTAAACATAATCCAAAATTTGATGACAATAAAGTGGTCAAGCATTTTTCTAAAAAGGACGGAGTACCTGTAAAATATGTATGTACTACTGATATAGCCATATCAGATGTTCATATTGATGTATTTTTCAGAGCGACACCACACCCAAAATTTGGCAATCGTTATTTTGGATTATATAAAGATCCAATAACATTTGACACCATGATTACAAATGCTGACATTATTGAAGATTTTACATTCGGTATGGTACTGAATGATGATAATTTATTTGAATATAGTGAAGGCCATCATAGCTATAAAAAGTTTGAAAATGGCAATATGATTGATGGAGGTCGTAACTATGTTCGTTGTTCAGGTGGTAGCGTTATGGCAATTGTACGCGATGGCGAATTTCAGGAAATCAAAGAGGGATAATAATTGTGACAGCAACTAAAAAGAAGGCAGCCCCAATGATTAAGTTAGTTGATGAATATGCTAATCGTATCAATGAATCATATCACAGTGATGAAGATAAATTTGTCACCATTGGTGAACGATTACAAGAATTGTACCAAAAAGACCCGATATTACCAACAATGTTTGAATCACTTGCCCAAGGAATGGTTGCTGCTATGGGTTATGAAACATACAGTGATATGATCCAAGACATGGTAGGCATGGGTAAGATTGAATATTATTCAAGTATTGTTCTTGACATTAACGATACTATGCAACGTTGGCCAGATCGAGAAAATTTACTAAACATTGTTGGTGAATTTGATCCAAGCTATGTTAACCGTATCCGTACATACCGCGACAGTCATCGCAAAGACGGCTTAATAGATCGACAAGTTGCATGGGATGGCCAACATACTGCGATAGCATTATGGATTATTGGTACATTTGGCTTTGGGGCTGATCCTGAAGATATCTTAATTCCAGTTGATGAATATCCTGGAGATGATCGAGCAGCAATTCGACGTCGATTTGTAGAATTTAATAGTGGTAAAACTAGCAAACAATTGGATAATATTGATTTGTATAAACAGTATGTTGCTGGTATGCGTCATGATAACTGTGAAGATTTTTGGAATATCAGATGCTTTACTATGCAGAGCTATTTTGAGAAGTATTCATACTTTGCCACTGATGAAAAGTTTGGTGATGAAAAGAATGCTGGCGCGTGGTCACGTATGACAGAAGTCTTTAATCGTAATTTCCCAGTTGAGATTTTTGAACGTGTTATGTATTACCATTCAATTACAAATGCAGACAAGCCATTTGTATCACTAGAAATAGATAATATGAGTGTGTTTATACGTCAATGTTTAAATGATGGTATTCAAATTACAGACGACTATCTTAACGCTATTGCAAAAATTATGAGCCGTGTTACTGAAAATACATGGGTAGTAGGCAGTAAAAAACATAAGCTTGTACAGGATGCATATCAAACATATGTAGACGCTGAAAAGGCTGCGGGTCGATTAATTGATGGTAAAACTTATCGATGTAACCAAACAAAAGTTGCTCCACCATGGATTGCCCGAGTCCTTGCACAAAATAACTTCGAATTTGATTTACCATCATTTGCAGAGAGTTATAATTTTAAAACAATGGAGGTAGCATGATCCGCGAAGCTACAGACCGTCAACGCAAAAGCACAAATGAAATGCGTATAGCATTATCAAATAAGTGCAAGGTTCCTGGATGTGATAAGCATCTTACATTATGGAAGGGGCCAGGTGAGAAGGACTATTGTGATGAACACCAACGCAACTTTAAACAGTTTGGTGGATTAGCAACGGCAGAAAAAGTATACAGTCAACATCGATTAGACTATTGTGAAGAATGTAATTTTCAACCTGCTAAACTGCCTAGGGTTAACAAATACAAAAAAAGTGACCCAAAATTATTTAATTCAATGGTACGTAGTTCATTAAGCGTGGACCATATTGATGGTAATCATGAAAACAATGATCCATCCAATTTACAGACATTATGTCACAATTGCCATAATATTAAGACCATCGAGAATGGCGACCACCTAACACCAAGTAATCAAAATCTAATATGAAAGAAAAATATATACACGCATTTATGGATAAGGGAGATCATGAAGATGTATCATAGTATAGACGAGCTGCATAAAAAGGCAAAGGTTTTGCTTGAGAAGACCACTGAAATTCATCGCTTGAGATATCAACTTCAGAAGTCCAATCCTCAGATTGAATATATAATTCAGAGGCTTGATGTGGATATCGAATACGATAAAAACTATGACTTCACGTTTCAGGCAACATTTGGGGATTTACCAAGAGAAACGGTTCAAGAGGTTTTAAAAATGGTAGATGATGCTAAGGCAATTGCTGCTGACATTGTAAACGGACCAGTCGATATACGCCTAGAAAAGTCAAGAGCCTAAAATGAAAGAAAAATATATACACGCATTTATGGATGTAGCTGAGCGATTTGCAGAACTATCATATGCTGAACGACTAAAAGTAGGCAGCATCGTTATTAAGGATAATCGTATTATTAGTATTGGCTATAATGGCATGCCAATGGGTTGGGACAATGATTGCGAACATAGAGAGTATATGGACAATGATGCAGGATGTTGGTTAAATACCTCAACAGTTGAGGATCAATGGCCATATCAAGATGAGAAAGGTAATCGCTATCGACTTGTAACTAAACCAGAAGTATTGCATGCAGAAGCTAATGCACTAACTAAACTTGCAGGTAGCCATGAAAGTGGAAAGGATGCTACATTATTTTGTACACACTCGCCATGTATAAACTGTGCTAAATTAATTTATCAAAGTGGTATAACCAATGTATACTATAAACATGATTATCGCAGTACAGCTGGCACGGATTTCTTGCACAAGTCTGGAATCACAGTAAATAAAGTAGAGACATAAAATTATGCGGGATGTAGTAATGATGTTAGTTATTTTAACCACGCTTGGCTTTTTACCAGCGGCTGATGCATCTGAATCCAATAATATTTTAAAGATGTGTTTATTAAAGAGTAACTATACAAAGGAACATTTTAACACTTTTGACTTTAATATACCAGCATCATGTCATGATTCATATATTATAAAAACAGAAGAAGAACATCTTAAAGAATTAATTGATTTTCTAGCGCACAATCCGCGTTATAGATATCCAGGCCAAAGCAACAATAGATGTTTTGGTAAGCCAAGGGAACAAGGGGTCGAAACAATAACTTCAAAAACCACAGCAACCGGAACTGAAGTTCTTATCATATATAAAGATATAATGCCCCAGCCTTGTTATGAAATGGGACCGTGGGATGAAAGGGACGCGGCACCATAAAATGTAGGAGAAAATACATGGGCGAATTAGAGAATAGATATTTATCGAATGATGGTGTATTCGTTATGTCTGGCTCACAGTCAATACTAAAACTTGCGTTGTTGCAGAAAGAACTAGATAAACGCAACGGTCTTAATACCGCCGGGTTTGTTTCTGGTTATAGAGGCAGTCCATTGGGCGGCGTTGATGTTGAATTTGTTAAACAGAAACACATAACAGATGCTGCTGGTATAACATTCATACCTGGAGTTAACGAAGATCTTGCTGCGGGAATGGTACAAGGTACGCAAAACGCTGGACTAGTTGGTGATAAGTTATATGATGGAACATTTGCATTTTGGTACGCCAAGGGGCCTGGTGTAGATAGAGCAGGTGACCAGTTACGACATTGTAATTTATTTGGCACCTCTGCTACAGGTGGTGTTGTTATGTTTGCTGGTGATGATCATCCTAAAAAAAGTTCAGCATTGCCACATGAAACTTGCTCAACATTAGCCAGTTGGAGTATTCCAAGCATCACACCGTCTGGTGTAGAGGATATATTACGTTTAGGTATTAACGCTGTAGCATTATCACGTTACAGTGGCCTTTGGTGTTCAGTAAAGATAGTAAGTAATATTGCAGATGCTTATCAGTCAGTCGATGTAAATTTAGATGCATGGGCTCCTACTATTCCAGAAAAAGAGTTTGATGTTTCAGTTAGATGGCCAGATGACGGTGATTCTCAAGAAGCACGAATGATCCAACAAAAATTTCCAGCAATAGAAGAATTTGTTAAACTTAATCCATTCAATGAAGTCACCCATAAATCTAAAAAAGGTAAGATTGCAGTTTATGCAGTTGGCAAAAATTATGTTGATCTAATTAATGCAATAAATGTTAATGGCATTGACATAGAAGCATACGGCATTGATATTATGAAAGTAGGCATGTCTTATCCTATTACCCAAGACTTAATAGATTTCGCGAAAGATAGAGATAAGATTATTGTTATTGAAGAAAAACGAGGGTTTGTAGAAGATCAATTAAAGGCAAAATTATATGATATGGGGATTACTACCCCGTTAGTAGGCAAATCCCATTTCCCACAAGAATTAGATTTTGATGCAGTAAAAATAACAGAAGTGTTTAATGAAACTGTATTACGTAAAGCAGTAAAAATTCCTGTAGCATCAAACATAACTAGTGAAGGCCGTGTCCCTCACTTCTGTTCAGGTTGTCCTCATAATGTTGGTACAAAGCTACCTGAAGGTTCAGTTGGACTAGCTGGTGTTGGTTGCCATATTATGGTACGAGGAATGCAAGATAGAGATCATGTATCTCTTTCTCCAATGGGCGGAGAAGGATCAATGTGGTGCGGGCAACATTTATATGATTCAGCGGAACATGTATTTGTTAACTTGGGTGATGGTACTTATTTCCATTCAGGATTATTAGCAATTAGACAAGCCGTTGCCGTTGGCGCCAATATGACATATAAAATATTGTACAATGATGCAGTGGCAATGACTGGCGGCCAACCTGTTGACGGTAAGTTGACAGTTGATATGGTAGTGAATCAAGTGTTAGCTGAAGGTATTGACATCAATGATGTCTGCATTGTGTCTGATAAGTTTACACATGCAATTCGTACCGAACCACTGGATTCATTAATGGAAGTACAAGAAGAATTTAAACATAAAAAAGGTGTTTCTGTAATTATTCACGAAAAGCAATGTGCCACAGAAAGACGCCGAAAAATAAAACGAGGTTTGCAAGAAGGTATAGACACTAAGCCATTTATTAATCCAGAAATATGCGTAGGGTGCGGTGATTGTAGCACTAAGTCTACTTGCCTAAGTATAGTATCACTAGATACTCCGCTTGGAACAAAAAGAACTATAGATTACGATAATTGTAATATAGATTTATCTTGCTTGAAAGGATTTTGTCCATCATTTATGACAGTTGATGGTTATGTTGAACAGTATGATCTTAAAGATCGGTTGTCATTTGATATCCCTAAACCAGAACTAGATACAAATTTCAAGAGATATAATGTTCTATTAAGTGGCATTGGTGGAACTGGTATTGTTAGCTCTAGTCAGATGTTAGCAGTAGCAGCTTCATTAGACGGACATAAAGTTAGTGCAATTGATTCAACTGGATTGGCACAGAAATACGGTGCTGTGACAAGTGAAATCAGCATAGGCGAACATGCAATGGGTCAAATATATAAAGGCACTGCTAATTTAATTATAGGCATTGATCCACAAGTTGTTACTAATACAACAAGTGTACAATTAATGGGTGACCATACAAATATTGTTTTTAATACCAATTCAAGTTCATCGTCAGAACTAATTACAAATCGTGATTGGAAATTTGATGATACATTGAGTCTCGATATTGCAAAGTCTAACTCGCGCACATTAGCTCCTATCCCAGTCAAGAAAATTGTCAATAAGTTATTGGGATCGTCGATAACAGGAACATCATTTATGTATGGTTATGCATATCAAATGGGATGGCTGCCTATTACTGAAGAAAGTATGTTAAAAGCAATTGAAATTAATGGTGCAGCAGTGGATGATAATCAATATGCATGGCACTGTGGTCGTGCATATGCAATAGACGAACTAAGAAGTGAAATAGATTATCATATTAGTGAAAAGCAACATACTGATGATCCGTTCTTATATAGATATGAAATATTAAAGAAGTATAAATCTGTCAAATATGCAGATGAGTATAAGAAATTGGTTCAAGAGGCAATCCTAATAGATAAATCTTTGAATAGGACCGAATATTCAGATGTAGTAATGCATAACTTATTTAACGTAATGGCATATAAAGATGAATATGAAGTTGCTAGATTATGGGTAGACTATTATAATACGCATAAAACTGATACGATGGCAGATCTAGCAAATGTTTATTTGTATTTAAATATGCCATGGAATCGAAAGAACAAGAAAAAGTCAAAAGTATCAGGCTGGTGGATAATTAATATATTTAAATTGTTACAACACGGCAAGGTGCTACGTGATACTGCATTTGATCCGTTAATGATGTCAAAATCACGTCAGCAAGAAAAAGAATTGCGAGATAATACAATAGCAAAAATAATGAAATATAATGCAAACTTATCTAATGCTGAATATGATCAGGTAGTTAGTGAATTAAGTGAAATTGATGAATTAATAAAACAAACTTGGGGTTGACAACCAATACGTCTTACTGTATAGTATAAGTAAGTTAATTAAAGGAATACAATAATGAAAAACAATGAACCAACGAAATATATAGATGACAATGTATTTGTAGGAGTGGCTATATTAGTGGGTGTTCCTTTTATTTGTTTTGCAGTGCTTGTATGGCTGTTTGACGGTGGACCGAAAATGTATGTCATTTCCTTTATTGTAGCACTGATATGGGGTATTAATTCAGCAGCATCATGCAATCGGGACAAGGCGCAGGACAAGCGTCGACGTGATGATGATGATGATGATGATGATGACCACCGTGGTGGGCGTCGGGGACGAACTAAGACAAAACGAGCAGCAATCGCAGCTGGTACATTAGCAGCAGGATATGCAATTGGTAAGAAACTAAAGGTTTAAAGGGAGATATACTATTAACGTATTTTATCTACACAAAGATGAAGATGTTTGTGCAAAAATGCATGTCGATAGGCATTGCAGTAAGATGATTATTGAATACGCACAACTAATGTCAACTGCACATCGATATCTTGATGGTACAGAGTGGACTGATCGAACTAAAAACAATCGTAAAATTAAACGTTGGCGCTTGGATTCAAACCTTGAGCATGTTCTATACAAAGCATCACACATTAATCATCCCAGTGGTATTTGGGTTCGTAAAAACAAAGAAAATTACATGTGGTTATATCGTATGTGGACTGAATTGAATACAGAATTTATGTATCGTTACAACAAAAATGACCCGCATGAAAGTTATCGCAAGTTACATAAGGTACTTGCTACGCCACCAACTAATATAGCTGATGGTAAATTCACACAACCAACACCAGCAATGCCTGATGATGTCAAAGACTTATGTTCTATTGTTTCTTACAAGCAATACTATGTGACGTACAAGCAACATCTTGCAAAGTGGACTAAACGAGGAGCACCTAAATGGTACAAAATAGCATGAAGAAACGAAGCTTAGAAGAATTGGATAATGTATTAGAAGAGATTATTGCACTTAATCCAAAATGGGTCAAAGAAATCGATGACATAATTAAAAAACAATTAAACAGCGGTCGATTAGAAGAAGGTAAACGTAAAAATAACACAGGCTAAAATATGAATTATGATTATAGAAATACTAAGAAATTATTAGATGATATATCAGAAATGAATCTTACGCCCGTTGCTTTTTTAATTGATGATTTGAATGATAAATGTGGTGAAGAATTTAAATATAATGATTATTTAAGAAATAAAGAATTACCACTAGCTATTCGTCAAGAAGCAAGTGCTATACATCGTCAATTGGTTAAAGAACAAAATGAAATAATGGAAAATGTGACGAAAAAAACCAAAAAATTAGGAAATATAATCTTTAAAGTTGGATTAGTTGTAATAATCCTAATAGTTTTATTAACGTAAAAAAGGAAATATAAAAATGTGTAAATGTTATGGTTGTACTACAATGCGCCACCCTTGTATTAAATCAAAAAAGATTAAACAATTTTATAGATTAATACAATGAATATGTTTTTTATTACAATATTTGCTGCGGTTATAATTACCTGGACAATCGTTGGATTATTTTGGTTGACTAAACTAGAAATACGATATGGCCTATCCCCAGATAAATTTTTTGTATTGTTTTTATTATTAAGTGGCCCATTAGTTTGGGTCGGCATATTTGGCTTAATTATACATTATACTATAGTTAACTTAATAGTAAGTCTTAAAAAATTAGTTTGTAATTTTTAATTGACTAAATACATGTATGAAAAAATATAATAAATTAGTTGTTGCAGGGTGTAGCGTTAGTGACCGTGGTAATGTAGATTTTTGTTATGGTGACAAATTAGCTGAAATGTTGGATTGTGAATATGATCATCAAGGCGCGGGATGTGGATCAAATTTTAGAATCTGGAGAACAATTACTACAAAAATACGCCTAGGTGAAATAGACAAAAACACATTAATTGTAATACAGTATACATGTGTTAATAGGAAAGAATTTTGGACATCTAATTTCATTGACGGCGTCCAGATTGTTCATGGAATAAACCTGCGAGATGAATACGATGATGGTGAACTAATTAGGTTTAAATCCGGTAGCCATGAATGGCAATGGTCAAAATCAGATTCTGAATTTTTTAAACTAGTTGAAAATGAACATACAAATGCAGAGTATGATGCTGAAATTTTTGTTAATAATCACTATAACTTTATACACATGCTACAATCACACGACTTTAATTATATATTTCTTGACGCATGGAATTATGTACATCATCGTGGTTATCACGTTCCTAGTGACACTACAATAGTTAAAATTAACAGTGATAACTTTGATTCTAAATTTAATCAGGATCTATTTCATTTCAATAATGAGGGTCATATCGAAGTAGCCAAAAGAATATACAATGCAGTAAAAATTTACAAATAATATTAAATTATTTTATAACCCATTGAAAACGCAAGAATTGTTTCTTGCGTTTTTTCTTGACATCAAGACGTATTGGTGCTATCATATATGTATAGTTAGAAAAGTTGAGGGTGTTTAATATGAATTTATTTAATGATAGACAAGGGCAAATATTGTTAGCCATTTGGTTTATTGTTACCGTTGCAGCAGCCTTTAAATTATTAAATTAAGGAAATTAGTAATGAATCTAGTGAGGTTAACATCAGGTGAAGAGATTGTTGGAAACGTCGAACGTTGGCAAGATGACTCAATCTACATCAGTGATGGCTATAGTGTTATTAAAGATGGCTCTGAATGTGGGATTAGACTTGAGCCGTTCATGCCATATACAGAGGCATCTAAGGGTGTTAACATTCCTGGTATGTTTGCAATGTTTGTTGTTGACGCTAAACCTGAATTAGTTAAGCTGCTAAAAGAGTTAAAATAATATGATTGATGTAACTTTTTGTAACTCTGTATTTTTCATGCAGAAAGAACTCGTTAAAGATGTTGAACATCTTATTAATGAAACTGGCAATTATCTTAACGAAAGCATTAGTGATATTACTGTTGAGATTATTCTTGATAACTCCACTGGCTATGAAGCTTGTGTTGAAAGCGTAGATGCTAATGAAGGAATGTGGCCACGAGATTTTGAAATTCGTGTCAGTCGATCATTATTGGAGCAAGAACATTCTGTTATCCTTACCGCAATCGCCCATGAAATGGTGCATGTGTATCAACATGCAGAGGGCAGACTTTATCAAGAAAATGGTTCATTTATTTGGAATGATAAATTAGATAATAATTTAGAATGTATTCCATACGAGGGTGTTAAATTTTCTCGCAGTGAATATTTTGCTTTTCCATGGGAGCGAGAAGCTTATGGATTAGAACGTGCATTATATGAACATTTTCGTGAATTACAAGATAAAGAAGAATTCTTTAATAAAATTTTTAGCGAGCTCTGCTTAAACTAACCGTCCAAACGCCCATTCCCTTTCTTTACACCACCAACATTCACCACAATGTTTTAAATTGTGTAGTTGGTTGTCTGTATCTTCACAACTAAATGTCAACGGAAACAACCAATCTAATAGTTCATATGTTTCGTATATTTCAGCAATTTTTAGTTTATCATGATTACGCAGCGGCACATACCGATTACGTTTTTTAGTTGGTAAGTTCCGACCGGGCAATCGTGAGGTCATCTCATTAAACATTACAGGATCTGACGTCCAATCTTTTGCAATATGTAACGGTGGTGATGCAGTGAGACCAGAAAACACAGATCTTATAATTCCTCTATCTATATCTTTAATTGCCTTTTCATATATAGTTGATGGGTTAAATTCGGCGCTAACATTATTATATTGCGTTATATGATGTTGCACATTGCGATAACCTATTTGCTGTTGGATTCTCGCTATAATAGTACTTACACAAGGCCCAGCAGCTACTCTAAAATCTTCTAAGTTTTCAATAGCAGTATAAACATGAAATTCTTTGTCCGGGAAATAGTTTAATAAAATATATAGTAGTGCAACACTATCTGCTCCACCACTAACACTTATTCCAACCGGACCATTAGGAATTTCTATATCTACACCACATACTGTTATGTTTTCCAAGTTTCATCTCCTGGCCATAATGGCAGTTTAATTCCAGGTTTGCGCTTAGGAATCTTGCTGTCTGCGCTACTTACACAGGCACCGGTTGTACACACTTTAGGTCCATCAAACAGCTTAAACCCTGTTTCTACGTTACCCAATGGCTGGTCATGACAGCTATAACTACGCTTTACACTACCATCTGGTTCACGAATAATAATACTACGATATCCTGAACTACATTCCCACCCTTCAAATTTATTAAAACCAAATGCATTAAAACGTTCTGCTTGATCCATATACCAAAATTTACCTTCTTGGTCACGAAATTCAACTTGAAAATGTTGCGGAATACCTTCGTTTTCTTTCCAGTATATCGGGTCACTTGTCTTTTTAAATGTGGGCTTAGGACGCTCGACAAGCTTGGCTAACGCTGCTTTTTCTTCAGTATAGCCACGCTGTGGCATACCGTTATGCAAACGCTCTAACATGCTGTCTGTGTAACCGTCTACAACTTTGCTTGCTGTTGGATCACTCATTGGTTTAAGTGTAACATTAATACCTTGGTTATGAAAAAATAATGCATTATCCCAATCACGCTCAAACCAGTCTGGAACCATTACTTGATTAACAGTTACTTGTACATCATGCTCTTGGCACAATATAAGCTTATCTGCAAGCTCTTGCATTTTCTCGGGTGTATTTACATGCTCAGTATGCAGACTTGCTGTAATGCTTGCTCGATGGAACTTAGATGCATATTCTACATACTTGTTGAACCATTTTAAAGGACGGCTCATATTAGTTGTCATATGAACGCTAGTATAATTAGTATTATCAACATCTTTCGCGAGATGCTCCATGATATCCAAGTATCCAGGATGGAAGGTCGGTTCGCCACCAGATAAACTAAAATGGAAACTATTAAAACCGTTATCACGTGCTTGCCTCTTTATTTCGTCGATTGTTTTGACACATAGTTTAGTAGGACGATGGTCTTTGCGATCCGAACGAGCATAAGGCCAACAATATGAACATCTGTAGTTACAGAATCTTCCTAATAGCCAGCTCACTGTGAACAAATCGCGGTACAGCATTGAACGCTGGCCTACTCTAGTAATATTATCATATGGAATAGATTTGAAATCATATGCACTCCATTTTAAATCTGCTTTATTAGTCATCTAATTTCCAGTTTTATTTTTTGGTAAATGGTGTTTAACGTGTTCATGTCTTTTTCGATATTCGGGACCTATTTCTGGATGATTTGCATAATAATCAAACCCACGATGTCCTCTATGAGCTAGTCTAACACTTCCTGGAAACCCTTCAACGTCACCTTTAATTCTAGGTAAGAAATGTACATGTGGCCACATAACAGTTTGGCCTGCGGCTTCGCCCATATTCATTCCAAAATGATATCCATCAATATTGCCTTCTGCTACTAATTTGTCTCCATATTCAACTACTGCACTTAATGTATGAGTAATAAACTCCAATGTATTTTGTTTTGGTACAAACAATACATGACCGTCACATGCTGGCCAGGAATCTGGGTATACTTTATAAAACTCTGCGTCGATTTCACTTTTTTGGTCATATTTTTCAAACGGCGTATCTTTAAATTTTTTAATCATGTTAATACCACCTTTCATCATGATCATCCTGGTCGACGTTCTTAAATTCTTTATCACAAAATACAAATCCATCAGAAGTCTTAATCAAAATGTCACCCAATGCTATTTCATTTTCATACATCGCATTGCGATGAAATCTATCTGTCATTGTTAAAAACGGTGCATTTTCTAATAATGGGTCACCATAATGTTTAGTAATGTCAATATATTGCCAATCCTGCGCACTAACCTTTAAGAAGTCCCAAACATTGTTTGGAGATTGAATTATATTTTTGCATAGATCCCATCCAAATCTTGTTTCATTACTATCTCGATCTGCGCCGAATAATTTTAAATAATCATCAGTATTATCAATAATTGTATATTCCCATTGCTTATACCAATCATTTAATTTATCTGGCCAATATTCTCGCAAATAATCATAATCATGATAGATACATGTAATCATTTTATTTGGAAAAAATTCACACAATGTTTCAATTTTATTATTAATTGGATGTAAATCGCTAAATTTATTATCTGTTGCTACACGATGTATATGTACTGGTATTCTTACACCAATGTCATTAATACTATTATATAACTCATTTACGTTAAACAAAAAGAATCGCGGATCACTAGTGACACTGCTCGCATAGTCACGGGAATTCTCATTGCCCCAGTCTGGTTTACTAACTGATTCATTGATTAATTTTTTTATCTTTCCATTGTTGCGCCATTCGATTAAGGCACTGGCTGTACATTTAATTGCAATTAAATTACCCCATGGATTTTCTTGTGAATGCTTAAAAAAACTGTCAATTTTATTTCTATTTTCTTGAGTAAAATCTGGTATCATATTATCTCCTTTTCAATGTCTAACAAACATTCCTGTTGTTTCCTTATTGTAATGTAGTTGAGCCTGCAACTGTTTGCTGCTTTGCTGCAATTTCATCAAATATCCAATCAGCAAATGCATCAAGTTCTTCAGAAGTGACAATAACAGTCGTATTATTATAAAGACAATATGCTCTAATACGTTCCCAATCAGCATCAGTTAACGAGTGGCGCAGGGGATGCATTCCAGTAGTCTCAGGATTAATCTTTTCCAAATCGTGTTTCTCCTGATAGTTTATTTAACATTTTATCTTTTTCGCGCTGGGCTTTCCATTCATCTTCACCTACATATGTGCCACAATCTTCCAACATATCTTCAATATACCAATAAATTTCAAATAATTCGCGTTTTGCTTTTGATGTTACATATCCATCCATATAAGGGTCGCCTTCTCGCATCTTTATAGAATATAAATAATTTTTTATTTTTGTATTAAGTGCCATACGTAAAATCTCCATTTTCGGTTTTTTATTATTATGCAACATTTTTGTCTTGTTTCCTTTTATTGTTAGGTATAGTATAGTAGCACAATATCTAGTCGTTTCCATGCCTTTAACGTAACTTTAAATACTACATCTAGTGGTATAAACTGTTAGGTGCGTAATAGTGTGTTAAAGTTATTAAAACATCACATTCCAGGGCTTCTTTCATTTTAAATGAATTCTTTAAATGCCATCTCATCATAATCGTGTGTATTTATAATCGCAATTGCTTGGTCACATTTGGTGTCATTTTTCTTATCAAGCCATTCACAACATGGTGCTATTCCCAGTGTTCCAGAATAATTTAGATTTATCCAAGGGGCTTTGCAAAATGGTTTAGTGTTCGACATTATTTTCATCCATTGCCCAATGACGTTCAACACACCAAAAACATTCGCCACAATCATCTGGACGTTCACCATTCCAATCAGCAGGCGTTTCTACGTCACCACCTTCACAAGACCGAGTAGTATATAATAAATCTAATATGTTATTATCTTTGTATTGTTTTATAACCCATGCTTTGTTTATATAGAAAAAAGGATTAGACTCTTTATCATCACGGTTCAACAAATCAAGTTTATCAATTTTTGTTTTATCCCTTGATGGTACTCTTCCTTCTATTGGCATAGGTGGATTCAATGTTGTTGCGTTATATATCATATCAATATCATAATCAAACATTACTACTTCTCTAAACTCATCAACACATAAATTCTCAGCAGTTCTACTTTCATCTATACCTTTTACATGAACCGACTCTAATAGTGGTGGTATAAAATTTGTATGTCTCACTATCGTTATTAGACTACTCATAAGTGGTTGTTGTTTGAGAAATGTATTCATGGCACATAGATAATCAAAGACATTTTTGGCTATTATTTTTTGCCATGGTCTAGTTTTCCAAAGCCTTCTATGTGTTATTAAATGAACAGTACACTTTTGTTTTCTTTTATTCAATTCATTAATAAGTAGATATGCTAGGAGTGCCGAGTCAGCACCGCCCGATAGGTCAACTGAAATGTTACTATGTCTATAATCTAAATAAATGGGTAGACCGTCTACAACAAATATACTCTTATTAAGTCTCATGTCATATTGTTTTACTATATCTTTCATCTCAAAATAAATTATTTTAAATCTCCTTAAACATTCCAATTATAGTTTCATCTTTGCTAATATCCTTTATGTCCTCTTGAAATACTGGCTCAAGGTACTGAGTACGACTATCGAAAATCTCTTTAGCATCTTCATCATTTAATGCTTTAGGACTACATAGTCCACATCCGCAGTGTGTCTTAGGACATCTAATGACAGGCATTTTTCCGCTACGTAATGTTGTACGTAACTTATCAATTATTGGAGCAAAGTCACTTGCTTTACCAATTAGACCAATTTGTCCATCCATGTCAACTTGACAAGTCTGATGATGCCATACACCATCTAGTTCGCTGTTAATAAAAAGAAAATCCCAGTTAATCATACAGTTCCAGCCTTTAAAATTAGTTGTTGGTACTCTAAAACTTTTAGTCCATTCATCGTCAACTTTAACACTTAAACATTTGCCATTACAACAAGGTCTGCCAATAGTCTCAAGTGATGTTTTCGCTTTGGGATTTTCTGTAGTTTGCATATGCATTACACCAGAAGGTGCTTTTGGTTTTGGTTTTGGTTTAGGCTTCTGCGTCCATTGGTTTTTAAAATACTCTAATTGTTTTTCTGTATACTCGTGTGCTGTTCCATCTAATAAATCAGATTTGTTGGTGCTATCACCTATAGGTCTGCTAGTGTATGTTATACCTAACTCGTCAAACCAATCTGCCAACTCAATACATTCGTCAAAGTAATCTTTGTGAAACATATGATTGATTCTAAAATTATAACCACTTTCGTGCATTAATTTTATATTTGCTATTACTAATTTCTTTTGTTCTGGTGTGCCTTCTGCGTGATAACTTAGTGTAGTACTGTTTACACAGTCCATTATTTCTCTGCATTGTTTCTCTGAATAACATCCATTTGTTGTAATGTTGGACCTTATAAATGGATATGTTTCTTTAGCATATCTCACAAACTCAAAAAACGCAGGATGTAGTGTTGGTTCGCCGCCCGTGTATCCAATGTCTAATTTAAGAGGCTCTTTTCTATATAAGTCCATTAACTGCGAATATTTAACGATACCATCTAATGTGTGTTTAAGTTTATCAATCTCAACTAGAGGACTATTTTTATTACTATGATGTGGGCCGCAATAGCTACACGCATAGGTGCATCTGCGACCTAAGTCCCATACTACACTAAACTCTTCTTTGCGAGTGTGATTGATTCCAGTGAACATAATTTTAAGTTAAATTCCTCGGGACATCAATACTTCCAAATCCAATTAACGCTTCTTTGTAGTCTGAATCAATTTCTGTCACACGACCCGCCTTAGCAAACCAGTTTGATGAATGCCATCTTCTTACATCAAAAACAAACATTGTACTTTTATTCCATTTATATTCAGAATGCCATCTTACATCTCCATGCGTTCCAAAGTATTGTGTGCCACGTGGGTGATGGTCCATAACTCTTTTGTCCCACATAGGAAATTCTTGCTGGTATGGATAGATTTCTTTATTATCTAGATAACGCATTTTGCCATTTGAAAACATCAATTTTCGTGGAACCTCTGATATCTTATCAAAACATACAGTGTATGGGTGACGGTAACAATTCCAAGTCAATGGAATTATACATCCTATAACAACTTGGCATTCAGTCTCGTCATCCCAAGGCACAGTTGCGTTATCAGTATGTAAGTTAGCAGGTTCGCCCGAATGAAAAAACTCAAATGCCCAGTCAAATCGGTAATTCATTAGTGCATTCAATTCGTCCATTAATGATTTGTTTTCTGCATCAGTTATTGGTGCAAAATAATTATTCTTTTTTAATCCTGACTTCTTTTTTACGTCTGAATTTCTTAAATCGTGAATTCTATTCTTAAAAATATCTATACTTGATACTGTAGGATATTCTCCGAATGCTATATTCTCTGGGTTATATTCTATTTTATTTTCCATGATTCCTCCGTTATTTTAATATCTTCAATCTCTGCTTTGTTCAGACCTTTATCTGTTCCTCGTTCATCATACATTCCATCAATCAGCATTCGTAATGCTGTTCTTATTCCTGCTTGGTCGCCCTCATCATCCCATCCGACATGAATGGAATTCGTCTCTCCTAAATTAAAATCCTTACACACTTTTGTATAGTAATCTTCATATCTATCCCACCAAACATCTGGTCCGAAATGTTCCATCATATTAACACCTATCCACATATCAGATACATTAGCATAATTAAAGTCGTTCATTATTTGTATCGGTCCTGATGGATTTGGCAACTCATCGCTTCTATAATATCTAATACCAATTCGTTGAGACCCCATTCCTAATGCTTTAGACAATGAGACTGATATAGACCTAACAGCAGGATGAGTAACATCAAACTCAAAATTTCTACATTGACCAAACCATGCACCATCTATATGAACCGGAACTCCTATAGAGTGACAGTGGTCTAGTAATTTATCAAAATCTTTATGATATCCGGTTGTTATACAAGAAGGATATGATACTACAAATACATCTCCTTCTTTAATCTGAGTGTAGTCTGTAATCTGATTAACTTTGTAGTCTGTCAATCGTCGATGATATTTATACTCGCCTTTATATACTGTTATTTTTTTACCATTTATCATATGTAATTCATCTAATTGATGAGTTGTTCCTAAAATAGCATCACGTCTATCAAATGTATCTAACCCTACATACTTTACTCGTTTGTGTGACGTTATCCATTTGTCAATGGCAGTCAAAAATGTCTGCGTATATTTGTGTGGGTCTCGCGGATATTCTTCTGTTCCCATATTCTTTCTAAATTTATGAAAGGCAGACATATACATTGGTCGTTGTCTTCTCGTTCCTAAATCATTTATTGTTAAATCTTCGTATTTCATTAGTTCCATTTCTCCACAATTGCGTCCAGTTTACAAGGACATGCATTATAATCACATACAATCGGCTTGTCTGGCAAAGTATACTCACCAGTTAGTAGATTGCCAAGTGAACCTCCAACTCTCTTAGTACATCTTAATATGTTACCATCAGGTTCTACCATCAATCGTTTCATACCAGCAGTACAAGTAAAGCCTTTAAATTGATGTAACTCCTTATCTAACACTTTCATAAATGGCATCGATTCACCATCAAAATGTAAATTTCTAGGGAATGTCCAATCTAGTCCAAAGTCTTTCATATTAAAATAATTGTTACTTGTAATCCATTCTCTTTGTTCGGCAGTGTATTGAAAATATTCAGTTCCGTGAATAGATTTTCTTACAAACTTGGGTGTAATCTCAACCTTTAATCCTTTTAATCGTTCAAACAACGTTACTGCCCTCTCAAAGTTGTTTGGAAGAATCATAAGAGGAATAGATACACTTGCTTTGTGTTGCATTATCTCTGCAACTTTATAAAAATGGTCATCATCTGCTTCTTCATAATGCCACGATAAGAATACAAATGCTCGTTGAGCCCTAAATTTCTCCCAATATCTTAAAGTTCTTGACGCATTTGTAGAGTACTCTACGAACACATTGTCAGAAGAAATAGTGTCAACAAAATCTTGGAACTTCGGCCACACTGTTGGTTCACCACCTAATACTTCTACATATAAATATTTGTTTCGTTTTTTCAACTCATCAATTAATTTTATATATGGTGCCCAATCTGTAGGCCAGCGTTGCGTTCCATCTCTATGAAAATCTGAACAATATGAGCAACTATAATTACAAACATTATGAATGAATAGTGTTACGATACAACAATCTAAGTTTTCTGATGTTATGTGCAAAACAAATCCTCATATTGTGGAACGATATCTAATATGTTTTGGTCTCGTGCTTCGTCAAGTTTCTTTGTAATATCAACAAATCCATCTAGCCATTCCTCAGAATAATCTTCACTCAACATAAATCTGACAGTTGAGTCTAATACCGTACAGAAATGCTTCTTCGTTTTCTCTGGGTGGTCACTAGCCTTTACCCAGTCTTTATATTCTTCATACAATGCAACTACTTCTTGCTTGTTCTTTTCTGGTAACACTTTAATGTTATAATATTTAGGTGAGTGACACACATGTTGTGTTATTGTTGGTCGCGGACTGTGATGAGGATTAAACTTATCTAATCCAGATTTCTCTAACTTCCATTTCATAAACTCTGGCATATGATATACATTCATTGGAGTAACTGTGAAGGCAAACCATGCTTTCAGATTTATTCGTTTATTGTCGTTTAATGTTTTCATATGTTTATAGACTGCTGGAAACTTTGCTGGTGTTCGTTGATAATCAAATACATCATTACAACCATCGATACTAACACCAATACGAATCTGCTTAAACTGTTCCCATAGATATACCAGTCTGGTTGGTACCATAGTTAGATTAGAATTATATTCAATCTCTATGTTATGCGCATTACCACTTGCAACTAACTTTTCTAAACTTTCTTGGTGTTCCTTGATGATTAATGGTTCACCACCAACTATATATAATTTCTTAGCAGTAGTACAATATTTCTCAAACTGTTCCCAGTAATGGTCAGCATTCTTAAACCAATCATATTGGTCAGTAGACCATTTGCCTTTGTTATTTTGTACTAATTGAATGAGGTCGTGTGTATCTTTGTATGATGTCTTGCCGTGTATCGTTACAAAGTCATCATACCACATATGTGAATCTGTGGGTCCACACATTCTACATTTTAGATTACAGAAATTACCATAACGAATATCAAAGAAGTCTATGTTCTGTTCTTCAACGGCAAGTGTTCCGTCATCTTCTGTGACTTCGTGGATTTGTGCTTCAGAGAGTCCCCAATCTTCAGTTTCATATTCTCGTCTTGACTTGATTCCATTTATTTCTTCTTGTCTGCAACGTTCACATTCTGGATGCCATTCGCCTTCCATCATAGTCTTGCGAACATCCTTCAGTAGCACAGCATTTCTGGCTTCATTAAAATCATCACGGCCAGCATTATAAGGAGTGCCATCTTCTTTTCTCATTATGCCACGTTGAGGGGAATACGAATTTGTATTACAACATATTCTCAAATCACCATTATTTCTAAGATTGATTGAGTTCCATGGCATTGGACAAATTGTATCTCCTTTTGATTTTGGTACGTTCTCAAAGTCTTTGCTCATAATATTATCCTTTACTTAAATCCCCATTCCCTTTCTTTACACCACCAACATTCACCACAATGTCCCAAGTATGGATCACTTATTTCATCTCCCCACCTAGGGCAGGTATTTGCATAATCCACTAGTAGTATCTACTTTTTATTCATATTATATTCTCGGGCATTAATATTGTGCCTTAATATAGTCAACAAATGATTGGGCGCCGTCGGATTGATTTTCTTTCCAATCATCAGCAGCGAGTTCGTCTGCTAAATCACTTGCATATTTTAATATCTGTATACCTTGTCCTTTAAGCATGGCAACTTTAACTATGGCATAACCTTCCATATCTACCAGATCACTATCAAGTTCAGGGGTTGATGTAACAAAATTATCACCAGTACTTAGCACAATTTTACTATCGCTTACTTTGAGATCTCCGTTAATTACATCCGGATCAAACGGCGTTATGCCCAAACCAGAAACTGGTCTGGCATCCATATCTCGTTGACGAACTAGTCCAACATTATGAAGTTGGCCTACTAATTCAGTACGTAATGTGCCAGCAGTACCAAAATTTATAATGCGTTCACAATCAGGCTGATTGGCAACAACACTAGCTGCAATAGTTGCATTAATCTTTCCTACGCCACAGTATATTACCATAAAATTATCAGGAAGTTGATCGCAGTAGTCGCTAGATAATTCAGTTTCTAATGCTACTAAAATATAAATCATTTAAATATCCTCATTATTAATTATTGTAGTTTTTTTCTGGCTGTTTCCATCGCTGTATATATCATTAATATATTATCTATTTTGGTTCGTCTAGTAAGTAAGACATTTCAGGAAATGTCTTACGGAAATCTGTTCCACGCTGTTCATCTAATTTTGTTAAGTATTCACGAAACTCCGGTAATCGACGACTCCAATCTTCACTGCGAGCAAAGTTAATCATGCCACGTAGTCGTTTAATACCATATGGCGCATCTAGCCATTGTTCTTTTGTTACGTTGCCTTTATGCCAACTAGGTACACCTAGTTCCCAATTTTCAGTCCACCATTCAATGAATTCTTCATACTTGGCTTCGCACTGATCAATAAATTCATCTGGCAATACTTTGACATTGAAATGTCCTGGCCAGTATACAAAGTGATAATTAATGCCACCTGCGCCAAATGGCCACATATTTGTTTTATGTAATCCACTTTCTTTGAGTTTCCATTTTAGAAAATCTGGAATATAATAAATATTTAGTGCATTTACTGCACATGCAATTGTAATTTCAACGTTATTACTGGTTTGTGTATCTAAACGTTCAAACATTTTAAGAGTGTGATCCCATGTACTTGGATATCGAATGTAGTCGTTCATGTCTCCAATGCTATCTACTGAATAATGCATACGAACTTTCTTAAAATGTTTCCATTGCTCTAGCAAGCGGTCTGGCAGTTCTATGCAGTTGGAATTGTAACGTACTTCAATCTTGTCTGCATATCCCATTTCAATAACCTTGTCAAGGATTTCATAATGTTCTTCAATAATAGTTGCTTCACCGCCAGCAAAGTATAATTGACGGATATTAGGTACTTGTTCATAAAGTTGTTTCCAGAACGTGGGATTATCCTTATGCCAATTATAAGTAGCGCCAAATGTTTTGCCGCGATCTTCCCATCCCATAGTTTCTTTAAGATTTTTGTTCTCAATTTTTGGATAAAGGTTATTCCAATCTTTAATCCAACCACTTGAATCATGCGGGCTACACATAACACAGCCCAGTTGGCATTTGGTGCCCATACGTATATCAATATATGCCAAGTTAGCATTTGTTGAACCATCTTTATATGTTTCTTCCACTAACTGAAATGGATCAATGCCATCACGTATCCAATACTCTGTTTCCCATTGACGTTTTGAACGGTGGCCAGCAGCTTCTTCCTTGTAACACTTTAGACAACTCGCAGGTTTTTCACCAGCTATCATCATTTGCCTTACATTTCGCATATATGAGTTATTCCAGGCGCTATGCAAATCACTTGTATTTAAGTTGGCTGGTTTACCATCGTCTGTCTTAACAATGCCCACTCGTCCGCCATGTACTTTATCATTAGTTGCGCCAACTGAACTTGCGTTAGCAGTACAACATACTCGCATACTACCATCAGGCCGTGTACTTAAATGCATCCATGGCAATATGCAAAAAGTGTCTGACGGTAATTTTGAATCGTTACAGGTCATTATGACTCCTAACTTTATTTTTTGATACTCTTATGAATATTTAATTACAACAAGAACCATCAATGCGATATTAACTACTATCATTGAAATTGCAAAGATTTCAGTTTTTGTATAACTATCCATTAAATCTCATTCCTAATTGTTTTATAAAATTTTAACAGAAAGGACCCAGTAATGTTGAATATCTTTTTTAGTATCCTACATAACCGGGTCCTTTTATTCTCGTATCATTGATTGTCTGTATCGTCGTCGATGATGTCATCTTTAAAATATGAATCCAACATGCGTGTTATATCGCCAGTTACATGCTTTTTAATAGCTTCGTAATCTAAGCTAATATTAACATCAGCGACTTCTTCCCTACTAATATTTTCAATTAATAACTGCGCTTCATCCAAATCACCTACATCAATGGTTGAACCATCCATAAGAACAATTTGTACTGTCATAATGAAATTTGCAGGCACTTGATGAACTTCGACTTCGTCCAAAATGCGGTCAAACGAACGATCCTTTCTTTCAATTGACATAACAGTTTAATCCTTTATTTTACTGTTTCAGTTTTAATGCTTTTTGCTTTAGGTTTGCGGCCACGTTTTGGCTTTAGTTCTGGTGCCAAATCAAACGCTTCGGTTCGCAAACGCTTTGCTTCTGCTTCAAATCCAGATGCTTGCTTTAACATATTTTGCGCCAACGCAACATTATCCAATGCCACATCATCATCTGATGATGATTCTACTTCTGCTGATGGCTCAACTGCTGGCTTTCCGCCATTTTGCTGACTAATCAAATCATTCAAATCGGCTAAATTAATAGCAGTTTCACGATTTGGTGTCATTGAAATATTGCTAACCGGTTGGCGTTGCAGTAACCCTTTTGAATGCATGTTATTTAACATCTGCGTTCCATCTGAGAATAAAGTTCGTGCGGCATATTCGTAGAATTCATTTGATTCTTGACCAGCTGGTGATTCAACTGCATGCATAATATCATCATGCATCCAATCTGGAAGTGCATCTGTATCTACTATTAAGCAATAAGTGGGCTCATCTGGAATTTCACGAAAAACTACAACACATCTACGTTGGGTATTAATAATAGACCCAATGTGTTTTAAGTTATTTGTTGGCATAATACTTACTCTCCTTCAGAGGCAGGGGCTTCTTCTTTAACAGACTCGTCATCACGAGTTTCAACTTCAGGTGCTAGTTGACGAATAATTGCAACTAGGCGATTGAATTGGATGCCTACAGTTTCTGCTTCAGCGCCTTTAAATGCGCCACGCTGGACTGCTAAATCAATGATATTACAAGTTGTTGTAAGATCATCTAATGTTAGTGACGCTGAGCGTTCTTGATTTTCGGTTTGTTCAGTCATTTGGTTCTCCTTTTGAATTTTAATTAACTGCTATGTTTATTTATCCTATGCATGAGCATTATTGCCTACAATAGCAATAAATAAGTTCTTTTTAAACTTATCTATATCAGTCGGGCTTTCAAACCAAACCTGATATAAACTTCTTTGATTAATACTTCTGATATGATACAATCCAGTGACCCCAGCCGTCAATGCAACCCAATCCATTTCTTGGTTTGGTACTGACATAACTAGAATTCGATTTCGCATCATTGTCTGAATAAGTTCAGTTCCTGCTAGCAGGCCCATATCATTTTCGCTTAATGAGCCTGCGTTATCTAATATTTTTGGTTTATTCATAATGCACTGTAACTCCAAATGGTGCTTGTATTCTTTGTGCGGTATCTCCGTGAATAACAAATAATGTATCACAGTAATCTTCGTTACCCCATGAACCCCATGGATAACCATCAGTAAACATTACTAACTGATGAGGACTAATATCATTTTCAGCTAAGAAATTAAATACTGCATCAAAATCAGTACCGCCACCACCTTTAAGTTCATAGTCGTTAATACTGCGGCCATCTTCGCTGCTGAATATTTCATAGTTATATACACGGGTGTCAAAACAACAAACGTGAATTTCATAATCAGCATACTGGTCCATAATACCTTGCACTTCACTAAGCATTTCTTTTGCCAAATCATGGCCAATACTTCCGCTAAGATCTAATGCAATAAATGCCCTTAAAAGTTCATCTTTATTCATGCCCGGGAAAATAACTTCTCCTGAACGCTTGCTTGGGCGCATAAAGGTAAAATCATGCTGAAGTGAACTTTCTAACTGGGTACATAAAATATCCTTCCAGTCCATCTTTGGTGCTACTAACTCTTGAATCATTCGTTTAATTGATTCTGGAACATCACCACCAGCACCTTGTGCTGCCTGGATAACAGCCTGCTTGATTTCATCTTGCAATGCCTTGCGTTCTTCTTCTGTCATTTGTCCAATTGAACCAGCATCACCTTCGCCATCACCGTCGCCTGGTGAACCATTTGGGTCTAAATGAACATCCATGCTACAGCCTGTGTCATCATTCTCTTCAACAAGAATGTCATAAATCTCATATGAGTTCATGCCTTTGTATTTCCAATCTAAGCATGGCTTACCGCCGCTTAGATATTCTTCAGTAATCACGGTGCCAATATTTTCATCAACCAATGTCATATTTATATTAAAATCTGCCGCTTGATTATACTTATTGGGGTCACGGTCACCACGTGCGCCCATATGATCAAACACCATATGTAACACTTCATGGCCAACCAAATAATCAATCATTCCATCTGGCAACTGGTTGATAAACTCGCGATTAAAATAAAAGTTACGTCCATCTGTTGCCGCTGTAGAAATATCATTCATTTCTATTAATTTAAACCGGGTAGCAAGCTGACCAAAAAATGGTTTACCTAATAGGAGACGAACACGTGATTTTGTTATACGTTCTTCGGCAAGTTGTACCATATCATTCATCCTAATCTGTTGTACTATATTATTATAATACTATAATTCATTACTAATGTCAAGTAAATCATAAACTTAATTTGAAAATCATAGCGTCATCTGGATTTTTAAAGTAAATTGCATGCGAATCATCTGGAAAGGCATACTTAGTTACTACAAAATCTTGATGAAATAAGTTAAAGCGGCACCATGCAGTAGCTTCAATTAATTGACCTGGTCTAACCTTAACACTTACGGCATTTGCTTTCCACTTGCGTTTATATTCATGCAACATTATCGGTGTCCAATCTTTGCATGCAAGTCCATATAGTCTGATATTAGTTCTTTCACGAGGTGAAAAGTTAGCTAAATCTACCTTTTTTTCATGCTCTAACAATTTTGGCGTCAAATATGTAGCTTTCATACTATGTCGATCCACTTAACTAAAAAAGATATAGGAGCCATTAGCTCCTATAGTTTTATAATGCATAATGTCTATGCATCTAATACCAAACGACCATAGCGTTCGAAGAACTCCTGGAAGCGGGCAATCTTATCTTGCTTTGGTGTTAACTTATAATTTTGCATCGCAACACGTGATGCCATAATCACCATTTCTGTTTCGAAGTTATCCATCATGAAGCTAATAAAGTTACTAAAGCTCTTGTGGAATTTATCCAACGAACCAGCCTTTTCTCCATTCTGGTGACGCTCACGTAACTCGTAACATAGGCTCGTTGCCAATGCATATTTCGCGCTCATCTCATCACTCTTCATTTCAGTTATCTTGCCGTCCAATACAGCAGTTGGATCTGGACAATCAGCAGCAACTTTGCGGTGAGCCATAAACTTAATAGCAATGCCTTCACCAACACAGCCTGCAACCATATCAGTGGTAAGTCCTTCACCAAGATCATCATCATCTTCTAGTAATTCACTAGTAAATGTCCATGCGCGTGGTGTAGCAAAACCACGTGAACTAGACTTGGGGTCAAAGTTATAAAGGTCATTTTTAGCAAAGCTCAAATAACCAACAATATCAGCATTGATGTTTTTATCAACAGCCCAGTTCAACCAATCTTCAAAATCAACACGTAGTTCAAAGTGAACAAAACGATTCTCAAGTGGCTTAGGCATACGGTAAGTAACACCTTTGTCAGTCTCACGGTTACCTGCGGCAATCATTACCACATTTTCAGGCAACTTATACTGACCAATTCGACGGTTTAGGATAAGTTGATAACCAGCGGCCTGTACACTTGGTGCTGCTGAGTTCATCTCATCTAGGAACACAATAACTGTATCGTATTGTGCAGCTAGTTCTTCACTGGGAAGATCTGCAGGTGGTAGCCATTGCATAACACCTGTTTCTAGATTTGGAACTGGGTAACCACGCAAATCAGTTGGCTCAAACAATGCCAGGCGCATATCAATTACAAGAGTATTACCCAATACACCTGAATCACCAATGCCCTGTACAAGTTCTGATTTACCAATTCCTGGAGGTCCCCACAAAAACACAGGACGCTTCTTATTGAACGCACGAACGATAAGGCGGTTGGCCTCTGAAATCCGTACAGTACGATCATTTGTTAATGTAGCAGTAGTTGACATATCGTGTCTCCGTTATATCCATTATCGGGTTTAATTAAGTTATGTATAGATTATACATTATCTAGGTAGGTGTGTCAATACTTAAATTTGATAAACACCAAGCATTCCAGGATTAACCCACTCACAAAACAATTTGTTCTTGCGAAGCAAATCACATACTTCTTGTTTTACTCCAAACTCACCATATGCGAACTGGTAATAATCAGCCCAAAGATCAGTTGAGTTATCTTCGGCGCTAATAATGAATGCACCATAGTCGCAACCTTCAGGGGCGAAAACTGGGCAGCCCATTTTCTTTAATGCGTTAAAAGCTGTTCGTTCGTTGCGTTTCATAATCTTTCTCACTCTTTGATTAACTTATACTTATATGATACAGTAAGACGTATTGGTTGTCAATACTTTTTTGCTTTTTATTTAATCTTTTTGGCTTTCAATCCATGTTTCGAAGCCGCCAAGCTTATACATAAATGCATCAGTTTCACTGAAAAGTACAATATAGCTTGGTCCCATATAATATGGATGTTTGATTTTTTTGAGCATCTGAATTAAATGCTTACTCTTAACTTGTTTTGAGTTTTTGAAGGTATAGCTGTCGTATAGTTTCAACATAAGGTTTTTGCCTTTTGTACGAAGCCGCAAGGTGTTCATATTCAAAAAAATGTCATAGCAATTAATTTTGCTATGACCATTTATTTCTTTAATTTTATTTAAAATAAATTTTTGCATTTGTAGCACATATTCATGATGTGACTGACTATTAATCATCTTTATTAATGAGTTCGCCACAATCTAGCTTATAAACTGCAAAATCAGTAGTACTGAATTTTTTATTAAGTCGGGTTGCCAATCCAAAGGCGTGGCCACTATTACTGAAACTTACTTTTTTGTATTTAGGTCCTGGGTAATTAACTAAAGTATTGAGTGATCGCAAATTAATTGGGTTACCTTGGTAGAAAACCGCGTAAATTGCAGTTGCTTCAAGTACTTGTTCACTATTATAATTTCGATCAGCATGTTCAATTATTATTGTTGGTTTAGGTCTTGCCATGGATATATTATCTCCTAGTCAAAGTATTTATCTAAATCAGTAGTTTTATAGAATTATCTGCGGTGTTTCTTTAATTCTAAATTAACTTCCCACTCAGTCAAATAGGGTCCTTTGCTAGGATACTTTTCCAATGTTGAAATCTTTGGATTGAACGCCCATTGCCAACTCGTGCCTTTAAACTCAATAATATAATACCCAGCACCATATAATGTATTGGCAGTTTCTGTTTTAGTGTAAGCTGGGTAATGTTTGTATTCTTTTGGATATACTTTTGTGATACCAGTGCTAAATCCGTTCACTGCATGATCAGGCAAAACTTTACTTGAACCATATTCTTTATCTATTACTGTAAACAAATCATCGATAGTATCAAGAACCTGTGTAGATTTATCTCGTTGATCAAAAAATTCAAATCCAGACTCGCATGATCGCAATGTGCCAACTTTGCTGTGATCATTTTTAACAATCCAAAATCTATTCTTAATAACTTCTTGTGCTGTATACACTGTTTAATCCCATAAATTTTCATAATACTTACCGAATAAGCTAAAACCATTAGTTATCCTGGCTTGAAATGCCTTGCGACCTTCCCAATCAATTTCATTCGTATGCTCGGGTCCATGCACCATTTCAGACATGCCATCTTCAAGTGTTTTCCATTGTATATCCATATTGCCTGTCTGAAACTGATCTTCCCATTCTGTAAGATCACCTACCTTTGTCTCAAATGCAAAAATCATTTCATCTAATACATAATCCCAACGTTCAAACCAGCTAGCATCTGTTTCGCCTTTTTGTATATCGAGTAATTCTTTCTTAGAAGGCCGGAGGTTAGCAGGTACATCTTCAGGATATACATACGGAGCGCCCTGCTTGGTTTCTTTTAGTTGTTTTAGCATAGGTAGAATAATATTAGCAAGTGTATGATCCATGCTCCAAGTATCCCAATGATCAATATGGATATATTCCTTTCGTTTTCGATTACGTTGAATCCATAGCAAGAACTTATATAGCAGTGTTGTCTTTCGCTCTTCGTCGAACAATGAAGTAATATCGCCTACTTCGGGTTCTGGTTTAATGCTACCGTGTGCTAACAACTCACCAAATTTATGAACCCAGTCAGGCTTTCTTGAGAAGCCATGTTCATCCGGAACGTCCTTAACCCAAAAGCACAACTTTTCAGCTACTTGATAAGGACCTATCCAATCTGTGTATTTTCCAATTTTAACTTTCATTGGCAGGCCCAGTAAGCCATTTAATATATTTTATCTTTTGTTCGGGTGTCCAGCTAGATAGATAATCATTTTCTTTGTCAAAGAGTTCTAAAACCTCATTTTCTGTTAGAACCTGATTGCCTATAATTTGCTCACCTATATAGGTTTGAGAAAATTCGCCAATGTCATTACACGTGACCGCATCATCTAACCAATGGGTCTCGTAAGGCATAGTTGGGTTCATTTTCTGTAGGTCTTCTTCAGAAACAACATACCTATGCTTAAAAGTTTGAATTGTTTCAATTGAAAAATACTTCATATTTACCTCCTAATCAGTATAACTATTATTCAAATATTGGGCGTGGTCGTTTGCACGATCTGCTACCCGCTGTAAATCATGGATGCCACAGAATCGCATAAAATGGACGCCGACTTGATTTTTCTTATCCTTTTGTACTTGTTCAACAATAACTGTATCTAGCTTTTGTTTAATATGGTCAGGCTGTAAAGTAAGATCAATTAGCAGTTGATTCCGTTTATAGTCATCAAGCACTCGGTGCTCAACATCTTCGTGATCTACCCACCGTTGTAACATAAAGTTATTCCAGTTATAACCTTGAGCATCCTTGTCTGCAAATGCTTCTAACATGCCTACTTTATTTTTAGTGCCTTTCTTACGACATCCTGGATATGCACTAAAGATATTATCAGATGAATCGCCACGAATACACTTTTCAAACAATAACCATTCTGGATTACCAATCATTTTGGGCTCTTTAGTCTTTTTATCTTTGACGTGGTTGCCGCGATCATCAAATATGCCATCATGTGTGATGAGCTGGCCTGTTATACCATTATACTGACTAACATTGCCATTAATAAGCTGATAAAAGTCACTATCACTGCTTACGATACAATGATTATCATCTGGATGATTTTGTATCCAACGTGCAATAAAATCATCTGCTTCGCATTCTTGATGTTGTAATATAGTTGTATTTGTCTTATTGGTCATGTAATATCTAAAATTATCAAATGCATCCCAGAATTTTTGATCTTCTTCTTGCTCTTGTACTGTTTTAGCAGCTATAATTTCTTTACGATTTCGTTTATACGGTTCATATGCATCTTTACGCCAACTACGGCCTTCAAAACACATCACAACATGTGATCCATTTTGCTCGCGCCATACCTTTGCAATACTATTAAACATAATATGATATGACATGCCAATTTTGGTTTCAATATCACTACCGCGGACAACATGTCGTGCTCGCATAAACATATTGGCTGAGTCAACTAATATATACGTCTTTTTCATTACTAACCCTTTAAAATTTATATTGTTGATATATTAACATAACCATTAAGGTATGTCAATCAAGATTCTTGATCACCAATGTTACGGCAAAGCTGTGTAAACCATGCATCAATTATTTCTTCTTCTGAAGAACCAGTATATCCGGCATCCATCAACTTTTTAATGAAATGTTGATTCCAATCCAGTTCAAAATAACCATCACTTGGCTTATTTTTATCAAAGCTAACATTAATAACTTTAACATACGGCTCGCCACGAGCAGAAGCACCATCTTTCTCTGCAACTTGATTTTTATCTGATTTTTTAAATAAATTTCTTAATTTCTTAAACATTAGTTTACCACCTTCCTGTTTGTTCCCACGGCACATCTTTGTTACCAAAATGACCATATCTGCAATTCTCACTATACTTATAAAACTTAAATAAATCAAACCTATCGATAATACCTTTTGGTGTTAAATCAATATTGTTTTCAATAAATTTTTGAATACTGCGATTGTGTCCGTTACTGTCTACATATATACTTGTTGGTTGTTTAACACCAATAGCATATGATAACTGAATTTGACACCAATCAGCCATGTCATCTGATACGACATTTTTTGCTAGCCAACGTGCCATATAAGCTGCACTTCTATCTACTTTGGTAGGGTCTTTACCACTAAAAGCGCCGCCGCCATGAGGAGCAAAACCGCCGTAGGTATCCACAATAATTTTTCGGCCAGTAAGGCCTGTATCACCGTCCGGACCACCAATAACAAAGTTACCAGTAGGATTAAGATGCCAAATAGTATTCTCATCTACATAATCACCTAAAATTGTTTCTGCAGAATGTCGCGCTAATTCTTTTGCTAAGATGCCGCAACCATCTGTGTGTTGAGTACTTACGACCACTTGATCAATACGTTTAATTAAACCATCACGCCTGTCACCGTAATATTCTACACTAACTTGCGATTTAGCATCAGGGCCTAAAATATCTGTAATCTTACGTTCTTCATTTAAGTCTTTTAAAATTTCATGTGCAAAATGAATCGGTGCTGGCATCATGCTATCTGTGTGATTACACGCATACCCGAACATAATGCCTTGGTCACCAGCACCAAAACTATCTGTTCCTAATGCGATATCACCTGATTGTTTATGAATTTCGTTATAAACATTTAGTCGGTTCCAATGAAACCCGTCTTGTTCGTAACCAATTTCCCGTACTTTATCGCGTACAATTTGTTCTACTTGGTCTTTACTTAGATTAAAGTTTTTTACTTCGCCCGCCAACGTAACTAAGTTGGTAGTTACAAGTGTTTCAATAGCAACACGAGTTGTTTCATCACCCGCTTTTAACCCAGCATCAACAAGTGCATCACTAATCTGATCTGCTATTTTGTCTGGGTGGCCATTACTAACACTTTCGCTTGTAAAAATTTGATTTGTCATATATTTTTTTATCCTCTATTTTAAAATCCTGCTTTTCTAATATCTTCAATATTACTTTGATTTTCCTTATTATGTACATTAAGTTCCCCAGGCATTTCCGAATAATGTGATGTGGAGTCTTGGAGTGAATCGCCATCCTCTTTCCATACAGGCTTCGGCGACTTCTTGAATATTGAGATTATATTCTTCTGAACGTCCGCCAAGCGGCATAAGATATACTGGACATTCAAGCCCTGCTTTGCGATACTCCTGCACTGCTCTAGTAACTTCATCAAAATCATCGCTATTAGCGACAACAAACTTAAGATAAATATCACTGCCATCCAAGGCGGAATAATTAACAGCAATATCAGGCTTAATAGCATTATCCCAACTTTCCCCTGAAACTGAGAGTTTTGGTGAACAGCTAAATGTGACTGTAAGTCGGTCATTATCGTTGAGATAATTGAAGAAGTCGACATGTAAATGTTGTGTAGTATTTGTTTCAAATGTGACATTTTTTAAATCCTGCATGCGTGGATGCTCAAATAGCTCTACATAAAGTCGTTGCCACGCCAACAACGGCTCGCCACCTGTCATGACCAAATGTATGTCTTGGCCGTTGTCCATTGTCCACTTGCCTTCTGGTGTAAGTGATAAAAGATGTTCAACTACATCGTCAATAGTTGCTTGTTTATTAAAGTCTTTAAATTCTGGATATATACTTGCATATGTATCACAACCAGTATGAACAATTGGTAGCTCTTCAAAGGTGGCAGTTTCTTTGTGTACATTATTATTTATTAGTTCAAGAACTTCAGGATTATACCGTCCATTCTCAGAGCCAGCAGGTCTGCCAAAATTTTTGCAACGAAAATTACAGCCAAATGTTCGTAAAAAAACGCTTGGTACCCCTACAAATTTACCTTCGCCTTGTATACTATAAAATGCTTCACTATATCTAAGTTTCTTTTGTTTGACTGGCTTGACCAAAGAACTAGTAACGTCCGTTGGCGTGCTCAATCTGTCATCATTATATACATCTAATATATCGGTATTATTCATCGTTGTTCCTGTCTCTATTGTCTTTTTTCTTAGTCATTTCAATCGAGCCATTATCACGTACAATCCATGTTATGGTATCGTCAACATCCAAATCAAGTGCTTTCAATACTTTATCTGGTAACGTAATAGCTACTTCATCATTTCCAACATCAAATGGGGTTACTATCCATGAATTTTCGCCAACTTGCCAAATGTATTTAGATGCATCAATTTCTGGGTCATTTGTCATATAAATTACTCCATATTGTTAATTTATTTTTCTTAACTTGTATTCTAGCATTAAGTTCTTCTTCTGTCAAGATTCCTTTTTCAATCATAATATCAATCATTGCCATAACATCGCCGGCTTCTGTTACTAATCGTTGCCTATTGGTGATTTCTCCATTCCCATCATCAATCCCCCAACGATAAATCTTACTGCATGCTTGTGTTAATTCACCACATTCTTCCATAGTGATAACCATCAATTCATCTAGATTATTTTTTTCTTTATTTTGCATATCAGAATAATTCCTTCACTTGTACGCTTTACCAAAGCCTTCAATATATAGCTGCTCGTATTTCTCGAAACGATATATATGAAAATCATGAAACATTCCATACATTTTTGCACCTTTGCTTACTACGTCAAATTTCTTTAACAATTTTTGAAACATTTCACTGCGCTTATCATTAGTAAATGGTGCTGGATATAATTTACCCATAACACTATATCTAGGATTATTCATGCGTGATGTATGGCCTTCACTATGTGCAAAATACAAACATACACGTTTAGAATGAGTTCTAATATGCCTAGTATGTTCACTTAGATCACTCATTAATAAATATATTTCACCATCGTCGACTACTGGCATTACTTTTGAAATTAATGGAAATCGTTCATCCATTGTAGCTAGTGCCGCGTGTTCATAATTTTCTATTAATCCATCAATACGTTCTTGAACTTCAGGCGTAATCTCATGATACATATCATCCATAATACTTACCCTCCGCCGGATAATTTGTTTAGGAATATCTTTTGGTCGATTCTCTTTTCAATATCTATTTCAACATCAAAGTTTTTAGTTAATACCATTTCTTTAATAATATCTGTTAATACTTCAATTTCATATGTTTGTCGTCGCAGTGTTTCTCCTACTTTTATATCGCCTTGGTTATCGTGATTAATCACTATATCTCTATCGGGATCAAGTGTTGTATTACCTAACGTCAGGGTGCCAGAATACGCCGGTGGCGCACTAGGCGGTGGGCCATTGGCAGTCGATACAAGGACTGGGGTTTTGGGTGCCATTATTTTCTCCTTTGTTTACGTTTTAAAAGCGGCCTATTAGTTTAATGCCAAACTCTGATTTAGTGGCGCCGCTTTCACCTGCATAGTTGTTGCGTAACTCTGCAAACAAGCTCAAGTTAGTTACTGGAGTAAGCTCTGCATCATAAAACATGCCTACACTATACTCACGTGCATTGTTAGCAAGCGAACTTGTCATTGTACTGTGATGGATATCGCCACTTAAACTCACGCTGGTGGGCATTTCAAAAGTTACATCTGCATCTGTAATAGCAACTGGAAGTGCTGCTACTAGTCCGAATGTAGAACGATTGTCTACTACAAATCTAGTACCTACCCTTGCACTATTAGACAATACAGTAGACGCTGATTTCATCATAGCATCGCTATTTACATTTAACTCAGTAACACCAAATGATGCTGCGCCAAATACATTAATACCACGAGCAATTGTTTGTTCAGCTTCATATCCAAGATATAATGTAGTACCACCATTAATATCCATAATAGCATTGTCTGCATAGTTACCAAGGAATGTATCATCTTCATGTAATACACCTAGTGCTAGATTGCTATTTACTTGATACGATATCCCAAAGCCATTGCCGCCACCTACATTTATTATAGTATTTAGGCTGGTGTCAACTGGAATAGTTATACCTCTTGCATAACCTGCATATTCATCAATTTGCGTGTTATTTTGAACTGCTTTAGTAATTTGCACTGTGCGAGTATCAATGCCGGAAATTAATTCGTTACCGTTGATATAAAAGTCTCGATCATAATCATCAATAACCATCATTTCATCTAATGCTGAAACTGATGCACCTGCAATATTAAGTGATTGGCTAGCATCTACTTCTACTGTTTCACCATTAACACGCCCTGTAGTTGGGATACCTATTACGCCTTGTGGACTTGTTGCTTCATCCAAATCCATCATACCTTGACCATGAATATGTTCGTCATAATGTGCAAAGGCTTTATCGCCAGTGGATAGCAATAACTTAACTAAGTTTTCGCCCGTCATATGTGGCCACTGTTGGTGTAGCAAAGCAATGCCGCCTGTAATATGCGGTGCTGCCATTGACGTACCAGACATTGTCTCGTATTCACCGTCATTATTAGTAGACATTACGTAGGAACCAGGCGCCAGTAAGTAATAATCACTAATACGATATTGGTTATTACATGTGTTTTGTTCTTCATTATAATCAAAACATACGGTACCAGCTTTATTGCTATTAAAGTTTAAACCATTAGTCGCTTTCGCATCATAATTACCAGCAACAATGACACGGCCGCCCAATGCTAATTCACCATTTTCATCTTCCAATACTGCCAGATGCGCTGGGAAAGTTGTAATATCTGATCGATCATTACCTGCTGAAGCTACTAGTACCATTTCATTACCGCTCATTGCTGCAATAGTGCTATCAACAAATGCATTATCCAGTATATGAAAATAGCCATTGTCAGCAAATGTAGTTCCATCTGCTTTCCAAGATCGACTGTCTGTAGATCGGTATAATCCATCTTCAATCTTGACAAGACTGTTTTTATAGGTAGTATCTATTCTGGTATTAGCACTAACGTTTGCTACAACTGCATTATTATTAGCAGCCCAGGCAAGTGCTTTTGCCATATCTGTCATATTAACCATACCATATGCACCTGTAGTAATTTTACCAATTAACAAATTGGCATCTGGTGCTACGCCCGTCATGCCTTCACCATCTAATGCTGCTGCGGCGATACCAGCAACATGTGTACCGTGACCAGATATATCATCAACAGCCTCACCTTTATAATCACAGCCATATGAGAAACATTCTAAATTAAGAATACGATTAACAAATTCTGGATGATCTGTATCAATACCAGAATCTAGAATAGCAATGGTTGAACCTAATCCAGTCCATCCACGTGCCCATGCTGCTGGTGCATTAATTTGTTCTAGGTTACGACCGTATTCTGCCCAACCTAAATCGATAGTAGACTTCTTAAATCCAGACCATTGATTTTGTGCGGCTTTTAAGTATGCATCAGTACCAGTAACAATTACATCTGGTCGTGCCAGATATTCTTCTTCAGTTAATATATTGACTGTTTTGGTACTAGATTGATCATTACCAACATCTTCTTCGACCACAAGAGCATATTGGCGCAACAGATTTGTTTCTGTATCTGTGCGCATATCTTGTGTGATCTCAGTATTTTTTAATTCACCACTAGTAGTTGTAAACTTAGTACCATCGCTATAATGCTTAGTAGTATACGTGAATACAAATGATCTAGTGGTTACATCAGTAGCATATTGTCTAACAAATTCCTCAAAAACAGACACTATATTATCTTCTGTTTCTTCGTAAGTTCGCTCAACAGTACTATATAGATATTCTTCGCCACGCTTTACTTGGACATAATCCTTGGTAGTAATTACAGTTTCAATTACTGCTGGCGCTGCGGAATTTAGCGTTGCTTGTAGGTCTTTCCAACGAGTAAGCTGTTCTGTATATGTTGCTAATCTGTCAACATAAATTTTTGCCCAAGAATAATGGCCATATTTGGCTACAATATTCTCGTATACAGCATTTCGTCGCTCCAGCGATTTTGTAATAACATCTACAAAATTACGCTGTGAAGCTGCATTTTTAATATTAGTGGCATAATTATAATAAAAGTCGCTGAATGCGTAGGCTTGTTGTGGTACTGCCGTCAACGACATAGCGAATGCTGCAGCCGCAATAGCTTTACTTAACTTATTTAAAAGCATTAGAGTTTCCTCATAATTGTTAACTAAGTATAGAGTATACAGCAATACGTCTTACTTGTCAAGCATTATGAGTTATTTTTTTGATGTTATGGGCGATTCCCAGTGTGCGTGGCATCGTGGTTCATATGATTCAGCACCGCCTATATTTACTCTGCCACCAGATTGTACAATGCGTTGTGTTTTACTTGCGGTTGCACCGCATACATTACAGTAACTTGATATTTTTACTACTTGGTCAGCTAATGCCAATAGCCTAGCTGTGGTGTCAAACGGTATTCCACGACTATCTTGATCTAAGCCAGCACATACGAAATTTACTCCGTCACGCAAGCCTTCTTCAATAAACCATAATGATTCTTTTGGATCAAAGAACTGTACTTCATCAATAAAAACTGTATGGAAATTATATGGCTTAATATTATAATTATCTTTTACTAATTCTAAATCAATAACAGAAAGAGCAGAATGGCTTAAATGATTATGTGTTACGATTTTATCTGGATCAAAACGATCATCTATTACTGGTTTTAACACTAACACCTTTTCACCACTGTGTTCCAAAAAAAGCAGCCGTTTTAATAATTCACTACTTTTCCCAGCAAACATTGGTCCACTAATAACCTCTAGCTTACCGCGTTTATACATCTTCTTGCTTCCTTGCCATTACGACTTTATACCAACGCATTAACCAAATTAATTTTTGTGGGTAATGCGTTGGATTAGGTATATTTTCTTCTCCAAAGTATTCAATGAATCCTTTAATGTCATCATCACTTATATTCATTTATGCTTTGCCATAATTGCGTTCACCTTCCCAAGGGAAAACAATCCAAGTTGGATCTTCTGCCTTGTTAATTTCCTGTGCGGTATAATCAACCTCATTAAATGAACTAGCATCATTATCAATTAACGTTGCGAAGCGAACATTTTGGCCCCAAACTTCATCCCATCGCGAGCTAGACGGCTGGCACATGGTTCGCCAATCTTTTTTAATCCACTCTAACGTTTTGCCTGAATCGTTAATATCATCTACAATAAGTATATTTTTCTGTGTATTGTCATGATTATAACCAAACGCATCGTTAGCCATCCAACTATTACTTTCTGGTTCTAGCAAGCCAGTTTCATTATCACGAAAACGAACATCCAACGTATACATTGGAATATTAGTCATATTACTTAATATTGTAGATACTGGCAAACCGCCTCGCGTAATTCCAACAATATAATCTGGACGCCAATTATCGGCATACATTAGATTATTGATAACCATAATCATGTGTTCAACATCTTTCCACGTATAATATACTTTATTACTTTTTGTTCCCATCATTGATCTCCTTCACAATTGTTATTTTTTAATTCTACATATTTCAAGATAATTTATCGCGGCGCAAACTCTTGCTGTAACTTGATATTATCAAAGAACTCTTTCTTAGTACCTGGGTCAGTGTGGAAACTCCCTTTTAGTACTGATGTCTGTGTCAACGAACTATGCGCCATAATACCACGATTCTCACAACAACCATGGATTGCTTGAATGTAAACGCCAACGTCGTCACTGCCTGTTGCAGTACGTATTTCACGATTAATATCCATGGCCAATTCCTCCTGCAAAGTGCCGCGTCTAGCACACCACTGCGCAATCCGTGTATACTTACTGAGGCCAATCAGTGTATCAGCAGCAATAATACCAATATATGCAATACCAGTAACTGGTTGGTGATGGTGACTGCACATGCTTTTAAGTTCACTACGTACAACTAACATACCGTCATATTTTTCATTTGTGACATGATTTGGTTCATTTGGAAATGCAGTTGCGCTGGGCGCTGGATCATACCGCCCTGCCATAATCTCGTTAATATACATCTTAGCCAAACGGCGGCCAGTATCCATGCTATTTGGATCATTAAATCGATCGATAACCAAACTGTCTAGAACTTGTTCAAATTGCTCTGTTAATTCAGAGATCAATTCTTCTTTTTCACCGTCTTTAATAAATTCACTAATGTTGTCAGCGGCAAAGTGTCGCTTGTCTGCTTTTTCTAGCCGAGTTTTAATTACTTTTGATATTTTATCCATAATGCTTAGGTTCTCCTCTATAAAGTTAAAATATTCTATTTTTCAGTATATATTATATAATCAATAATATATTATGTCAACAACTTATTGATTACATTCGCTTTTTTCTAATAAGCAGTCAATCATAATATCGCAATTCAAATAATCACTAACCAAACGTTCTTGTTGTTGTTTAATCAATTCCTTATATTGGTCATAATTATCTAATTTGTCTTGTATAAATTCTTTAAGATCAGTAGCATGTATCTTATACTGCTCTACTGACTCAGTCCATTCACTTGGATACTTAAATTCTGGCAAATACATTTCACTGTAGCTACAACGATCTGGCAATACAGGAATTGCACCAGTTAGTACCGCTTCCATAACACTAATGCCTAAGTTTTCATGTAATGCACAACTAAAAATAACCTTGCACGTTGACATAGTATCATAATATGCTTCTTTCTCTAACGACATTTTTTGTGTAATAATCATGTCAAAATCTTCAGCAAGTAGCTCTGCAATTTCTGGTTGTTTGTCATCATTATATCGATGCGGCCACAATACTGTGTCGGTCTTTTTATTTGTCTGACGCTTGCATAAATTGTCAACAATAAGCTCATGCGGTTGGCCACTACGTACTGCACGATTGCGATAATCAGCTGGGATATCTAAGTTTGTAAGAAACATGTTTTTATGACTTTCTGTAGCATAGTAATTATAATCACTACACATAAACCAGCTCTGTTCTTGAAGCCATGGCCATGGCTTGCTCATTTTATACCCTAAAATATCACTTGGATCATAAGCACCAGCATGCCAAATACTGTGGATTTCAACAGGAATATCTAACAAATCACTCATGTATTTGATTGGTGTAATAATAAAATTCCAAGCGTCCGTAATTAAAAACTTGTCACCTGGCTTGATTAAGCCATCGCTAAATGCCTGACTTACTGCCATTGCTTGGCTTGATTTATATACGTTGGTTGCACCAAAATCCAAAAATGCGCCTGGAGTAGTATTTTCAGCAATTGCCTGACCTTCAATAGTAACTACGTTATAATCAAGTTCACGTTCTGCAATACGTGTTTTCAGTATGGCTGGAATGTTATCATACCATTGCTTTGTGTAACGCTGGTCAATTGGTTCTAAGCATACAATCCAAATTGTATTCATTAAATTATTCTCCTGATAGTTTGTTGAGCATTGCATATTTTTCATATTCTCTATGTTGCTCATGATCAAAATGCCCAAATACTATAAAATTATGTGTTAGTTTAAGTGGATTATAATCAACTCCCATTGAGATTGCTGCACCAAGCCCCAATACAAACTTTCCTATATCAGTAAATGAAAATTCACTTAAAATTGTAGACTGCCTAAAGTCATTAATATCAGCAATTATAAACTCTACTTCTGTCACAGATTTAAACCAAATCGCTTCCTTGATAATCAATGCTAGTCTCTCCGTTCAATGTCATTTTCAGTAAGGCTGGTTCCCATCCAAACTTCAATAACTTTTGCCGTACACTCTCCTACATTGTATGCTTTATGCCATGTTAAAACAGGAATATCAATGCTATCACCTGGACTATATGTTTTGCTTTCACAATCTCCGTTAGCAAACTCTAAGTCCATGCGAATTTTACCTTCAATAACATGCCAATGCTCACTGCGATTAAAATGACGTTGATCGCTTAATGGCTGATGTGCTCCAAACGCAAGTTCTTTAACTTGCCAACCAGAGCCTTTATGCAATACAGTATAACTACCCCATGACCGTGTTGTAGTAGGTTGGCTCCATTCTTTAAGAATCCAACTACTACTATTTTTCTTATCGTCGCCGCCAACAGCAAACTCAAATGACAATCGAGGATCTGAAATTTTCATTTCTGGAATGTTGTCAGCTTCTCTGTCACCACCATTAGCAAATACAAGGCTATCACTCGCTGGCAGTGTATCCAATACTTGTTTAATAGCATCAATAGCACTGCCGTCATCATCACAAAAACTTATAACTTCATCTACACAACCAAGGGCGTTTGCAATAGCTGACCGTTCAGACCAAGGCATAAATCCTTGTCCTTTTTTGCGGCAAAGCCAAGCATCGCTGTTAACTCCAACAACTAGTCTTGCACCAGGAATTAGTTGCTTTGCTGCCTCTAAATATGCAATATGACCACTATGAATTGGATCAAATCCGCCTGTAACTAATACAGTTGTGTTTGACATATTATACCTCTAATGTTTCTAGAAATTCTTCAGCAGCTTCTTCTGCTTCTGCTGACATTTCTTCTTCATCAAGCAAATTATCGTCAACATCAAATAAGCTATTAAAGCTATTTGTTGTATTTGTCAATGTCTTTTGTCCGTTAAAGTTTGCTAACATTGGTGCTGCTTCATCAAGCATTTGCATAGGTGTTTCACTGCGAAATAATTCTTCAATGAAGTTAACCATATAAACAATGTTACGAGGGACATACGGATCAAATTGTTGTTGCTTTTGTTGTTTTGGTGTTAGTTTCTGCCAAGTCTTATGACTAGTATCAAACTGTGCTGCTACAATATCAGTTAATGCATTGGCACGTTGAACACTTTCAATATGCTGGAATACATTATGTGACATTAACAACATGTAGCTAAAGCTATCCCATGATGTTTTACCTTCTTTACCAATTTTGTTTAGCATACCTGGACCATAATGGCAAACATCACCTAACGTCATACGCTCACCAATTGGACTGCCCCAAGGAAACGGTTTATCACTTCCGCTAAAGATCTTGTTATCCATAGCTTTTTCCATTACATACATAAAGCGATCATTCTTATGAATGTGTTGTGTATATAATGTACCGTTCGCCGTTGCTAAGAACGGACTAGCACAATCAAACATAACTTCAATATCTGAATTCACTGTTTCACGCAAAGCGCGTTTAATTGCAGTATAAGCCATTGCCCACTCAAGACGGCTAATACCTAGATAGTGAAGAACATCACGTTTTCCTTTTTCTAGTTGGCCATCATCACGCATCTTAATTAATGTGCGAAGTACAATATTAATGTCATTTTTAGCACTGCCACCAAAGGCAAATCCTTCAAGATCATGATGCTTCATAGTATCATACCAATGTTCAGCCTCGGCCCAGTTGCGGCCTTGCATTACATTAAGATACTTAGTTTGATACTTGCGATTGCGTTTAAACCATTCTACGTTGTGATTAGTAAACTCTAGACATTGGTTAAAACTAGTAATACCTGTGCGTTCTGTAAATGTTGGATCAGCAGCAAGAGTTGGTATGTCCAATATCATACTGTAGTCACCAGTATGTTCTAACCAATTTAAAATTTTATGGCGTAAGCTATCATCTGTTTTGAAGTTTTTCCAATCACATTTGATAACGCCTTTGATAATTTGAAATCCGCCACTATCACAGAGCATAAATGTATTGTCTCTGTCGCGTTGTTGGACCATGGCATCATCTGTATCTGCTTTATCTAGATTTAATTGTGCATGGCCAGCAGAATACAATCCCCACTTATATGGAAAGTGTGCTTGATCACGATTAAGGAAGTTCATGCCTTCCATGCCATTTTCAAATCCATCTGGCATTCGGTCATTACTGATAAAATCAGGATTAGATCGTTGCTTCGCAATGTAATTATTATAAAATGTACTGATGCTGGGTAAAAAGATAGCATAATCTTTATTGCGAGCAGTTAGATCGACGGTTGTTCCTGTCATATATTATTCCTCAGGTTTAGTATATTATACCATAAAACAAAGCAAAAGTCAAGACTTGCATGAAAACTTCCATGGTTCACCGTGGAAGTTTTTCAATTACATAAATTTATTTCTTTACTTTTGTTAATGGATATTGGAGCGTACCAACATGAATTTTTAGCTTCTTGGTTGCTCGATCTCGATATATTTTAATACCAACATCAAAAGTTATGGCGTTATCCTTGACTGTATAATAAATATTATACTCTTTGATTTTACCAGTAAACTTTAGATCGCCAAGATAGGAATTAAACAAGCTACGAACTTGCTCAGTATCTTTTCGATTAAACATATAACCATCATACGGGGCTATGATTTTCAACAAATCATATTTAATATCAGAAATTGTATAAGACCCTGAAATGGTCAATCTTGGTTGGGCTTTGGTTGTCATTATTATAGTCCTTGATTAAGGGTTGACTTTGAAAGTTAGAGTTGCACCGTTTTCGTTATCTTCGCTAACGGTAACTTTAAAATTGCGGCCTGGATAGCGTTTGGTAATTTCTTGTGCTAAATCCTCAGCCATCATTTCACAACTCTTGTAGTCTAATTCCAGGGTTCCCTGAGAATATAGACGATCAATCCAGCGTTTAAGCTGAATAAATTCAATGTCACGATCGTTATGTTCTACTTCGATCGAAACATTAAAATGGAATATATGACGATGAGGCACTCCTAAGAATGATACATCGTCCCATTCACCAGTCGCAAGTTTTGGATCAGTGTCAGCACCTGGATAGAAATGAATTCCTTCCTTTGACCAATTAACCCAAACTTCACGCTTTGCAACTACTAGTTGACTCATGTCTTACTCCTGGTTTAAATTATTACTCGTCTTCTTCTTTACTTTCACGAACAAGCTTTAATATTTCCCAAAGTTTCCAGTCAATTGCTTCTGCAAACTTCATTAATTGCTTAATATCAGCAGCAGTAAACGCTGATCCAGTTGTTTCGGTTTCATCGTCGATTAAACGAATTTTCTTTGCCATTGTAATTCTCCTATAGTGTTTTAACAATGTGTTTTATTTAATATACTTGATATTATCAAATATGTCAAGCATTTTGTTTACGCAAAACATCACAAATTTGCTTGTCTATAGATACTATTTCTTCACGCATTTGTAGTTTTCGCTTTTTCATTTCACCTAATTCAAGATCGTCATAATGACCAGATTGAAATTGATTTTTAATTTCAATATCTAGTCGACGATGTTTGCGTACTAGACGCTCCATTTGATTATTAAGTTTTTGAATTGTTGCCATGTATTTATTCTCCTCGTTATACCGTCATAGCTGGAAGAATATAATCATATTTACCAATGCCACTATCGACACTGATTTGTAACGCGCCACGTTGGCTAAACTGCATTACGCATGATCCGCTCATGCCTAATTTTAGAATAGCTAACACTTGTGCAAGTGGCCAACTATATCCTTCTTTCATATCACCATTTACATTATTGGCAAAAGTTCGTTTACCTGTAAATGATCCATCACTAGCACCAACTGTAAGAACCAGATTACCATTTTCAGTCTTAACTGTAAAGTTTGGTTCAATGCCGCCGTAAATATTGGCAACTTGTTGAAGCTCGCTAACTTTCTGTTTTGTGGGCTCAATGGTAACATCCCACTCAGTACCTTTGAACTTAACTGTTTGCAGTGTTTGTTCAATGATTTCTTTACTCATAAATCGATATTGGTCAGTGTTGCCATCAGCATCTTTAAATAGCAAATGATCTGGAACACTAATTCCATTACGATCTCGATTAACAACATCAACTGTTGCATCTTCTGCTTGATAATTTGGCAACGAGGTAACCCCAGCTAAAAAGCCTAGATTGCCTAATCCAAATTCTCCAGCTAATTCTGGAACATTGTTATGCAAGACTGCTCGCATAATTACGGTGCGATCAGTATCCATTGCATCAAGTACTGTCTCAGACTCATTGCCGGTTACTTTCACTGCTTGGATAAATCCCAAGCCAGCCGTATGTTTTACGACATCTTGAACTACGTCACGTGTGGTCATTTACTTCTCCTTTGTTTATATTAACAATCAGTATACAATAGAATTACTAGTTAGTCAATAGTTTTATGTAACTATTTTCATTTATACTGTTTTAAGTTGTGATTTACATCAATTATTTTTTTTAATATATCACTACCTGTAAAATTATGAAATGCTTCAACATCTTTAGGGAAACAATGTCCACTAAAGCCTAGGCTGCCTTCATCATTTGGTGCTTGCATATGACTTGGTCCAATATTTTCAAATGTAGATAGAATCCTAATCATATCATGATGATCATAATAGTCACCCATTAAGCTATACACTTCATGAAAATATGCAACTTTCATTGCAAGCCAAGTATTATGCATATATTTTACCATACTTGCTGTAGTACGATCAGTCTTTAAGAATTCAACATCCATATAACTAAACACCATATGCCAATATCTGCGATCTAGTCCACCAAGTATAAAAGTCTTTTGGTTTTTGAAATCTTCTTTGGCGGTTTTGGCGCGTAAAAATTCTGGATTATAAGTTACATTTTCTGGATAATGCTGCAACTGATCTGGTGGTACAGTACTTTTTAACAGTATTTTAATTTTTGGATTGGTAGCAATTAGCTCTGCAATAACTGATTGTATAATACTATCATCACATACATTATCAACCGTAGGTGTTGGTACGCATACAATTGCTGCGTTCGCGTCTGGATGGTCTTGTATAGTTTCACTACTATGTGCTGGATCGATAATTATATGTTCTTTTATGTGCGGTTTAATATGTTCGCCAATTGCACTACCTACAAAACCCCAGCCGACACTTAATAATTTTAACTCTGTTCTAATATTGGCGCCCAATTCTTGTTGTTCATGGTTCCATACTTCATCACGTAAACTTTTTAATTCATTACTATAATGATCAATCTGGAATTGGTAACTTGGCTCGTTAGTTTTGTAAAATAGCTCTATTGCAATATCCAAGTTATTTTCTACATTTTTTATAATACCGTTCATTTGTTGTCGTTTTTTACTTATTTCTGTACCCAAACTATATACTCCCTATTTAAATTGTGCGCCAAATGGGTCAAATTCATCACCACATTTCATAGCACAAACACCTAGCTTTCCGTCTGCTATAGATTTTTTATTCCAACTATCCTGTATATTATGCATAATACCAGTTTCAAATACACCCCTAATTCCAAATAATTTAGCATTTAGCATTTCTTTGCCGCCTACTTCATCAATGAAATCCCATATTTGTTCTACTTTAGGATCTTTATGCCACCACTTGTACATTCTGCCGGCTGTCCAACAGCATGGAAGAACAATACCTTCAGCAGTTACAAATATATTTTTTTCCTTTGCTACTTTGCATTTAATCCCACATTTATTGTAGTATTCCATCATACTACCGTAGGTGTTTTCGATCTCTTTTAACTTTAATAATTCTAAATTTTGATGTTCTTTGGCTTTGGGCTTGGCAAGTGTTTGCATGGCAATGCCTTTGCGATTCTTTGCTTGATGTATTTCTTTCGACTCGCTATTAGCAGTAATGAAACGACCTGTTTTCTTTTTCATAAAACGTTCAACGCCCCACTCTTTGGCTAACTGTTCTGCACGTTCTACATCACACTCTGAATGCTCAAATATTAAATAGTCCCAACGAGCACGGCCGCCTGCAGCTATGAATGCCTTCATATTGCGTTCAACATTTTCCCATTGTACACCTTGTCTGTATAAGTGATTTGTTTCTTCTAATCCATCCACACTGAAAATAACTGCACCATTTCTACCAATGGTACGTGCTAACTCAGCCCACCAGTCTGGCGTTTTTGCACCAGCCATAGTATTCATGCTTAACCACATTTTTGTATTAATACTGCGCAAATATTTAAACACATCTAATGTATCTTTGGCTACGATTGGATCGCCTAAATTACCACACATGTATAATGTTTTTAATTGCCTGACAAATTCTGGCAAGAATATATCCTTGCAGTCTTCTAAACTTAGCTCTTGAATACAGTTACGAATATGTTGATTTACTGGGCCACCATTTTCATTACGATCACACATAGGACAACTGGCACTACAATTTTGTGTGATTTCTAAATGTACTGTTTCTATATCTTCGTATATATACATCAGTCATCCATTACTAATTTAATTTCTTGGCCAGGGCCTACTTCGCTTGGAAATCCGCCCCATTCGCTAATATAATGCACAATAACTGCTTTGTACCACAACAAGCTATTATGCTGTGCTACTTTATTAAATTTATAGATACTATTATTATCTGCTGACATGGTGCTTATAGCTCGTGCTGCTTCACGTTGTAATTCACGGGTATTCATTCCATCAAGCAATTTTTCTAAATCAGCATATGTCAGTTCAACATAATCATCATCACTCATAGAAAATTCCCCGTAACTTTATCATTAATGCAGCTTCTGGATCATTGAACCTGAAAAACAACCACCGCTTACCGTGTTCATCTAGACTAGCACTTTCAAACCAATAATCCTTAGTATGATAGCAATCATATTCCATAAAAATTTCAGCCAAGTATATTGAACACGTTGCCGTATAAAATCCAAGAGAATGTTCAGATGCCATTACCGCCTTACTTTTTAGATGACTAGTCCATAACTCTGGCATACTGCGTTCTATATTCTCTATAATAAGATCCATCCTAAAACCGATAAGTTGACTCATTCTAAGAATGCCGTGTCAAATGTTTTCTTGAGCCATTGCCAATCATTGATTTTGCGCAACGAATCTGTGTCGTTTTTATAGTACGTTCCAAATTCTTTACCTTGTTGAGCTCCTAGTACTGCATATTCACCATAGCGTCTGTTTTCTCCACGTGTACACCATACTTCCAATCTGTATATATCGTCGATCTGAATGTTGTTATCAATGATATTACTTGATAATTTAGTACATTCACGAAATGCACTTCGCCATGCATTAAATGGGTCTGTGTTAAATGCAGTAGTGTTTGCAATCTCAAATTTAGACACAAATGGTGCGCCTATGCTTGTGGTCATATCTACTTTAAATTCTTTAGTTGCAAGCAAGTTCCTTTTAGGAAATAGTTTAAGTCCACCATACCCATATATAAGATCGTTAACAGGGTTATAACTACGGTAAGTAAATACACATTCTGTTTCAGAAACACCAGGGTATGCTTCTCGCCTGGCGGTTGGTTCAAATTTAAATTGAAAGTTTTCTTGTATGATTGCATCAGCATCACAGACATAAAAGTAATCTGTAGTTGATTCTTCTGCCGCGGCTTGATGAGCTTCCAATAGACCAGCTACATTATCAATACGTTTAGCATTTGGGGCGGCTTGCTGAAGTAATCTAAAATTTACATCAGCGTCGGGCTCACCATATGTAAGCATAAAGACGTCTAACATTGTTATTTTTTCTCCGGATAATTGATTACATAATATATTTATATTATATTATAACTTATTATATATTCAAAGTCAACAATAAATCTCCAACCATTTACTATTAGTTATTTATTACTTACTGAGTTTGCTTTTATGATACCAACCACTTCATCGCTAGCTAATATTTCATAATGGTTTGCGTTGACTTCAACGTCGTTGACGCCAGCTCTGTGTTGTTGCGATCTAACTGTGACTATACCATCATTTGGTTTAGGCATCCATGGTGAATTCCCACTGACTGAAACTATCTGTGTCCATGGTATATTAACTTCAACTTTTTGTGCATCAATGATGGGCTTGCTGCGGCGCCCTACTTCACGAAATAGCAATGTATGTGGTGACAAATATTTTAAATAATCAGCGGTGCCGCTGCCATTAAATGGGGTTGATATCGTAATGCTAGAGCTAAATTTTTGTGGATAGCGATTGTATAAATGTAATGCATAAATCCCGCCTAGACTATGACTTACAAATGCTGATTTGTCAGGTATAGTCCACATTACATCAGCCATGCCATCTAAATTTTCGTAAAAAGTCGAATTTGAATCATATTCAATACATATAAATTGATCTTGACTAAGTTGCAGCTTGGTTATTATATAATTCCAAGACCTGTGCGTTTGATTTGCTCCATGCAAAAAAACATAAAATGGACTATTTTTATCTTCTTTATTTGTATCTACTAATTTTCGTGGTGTTAATAAATTTTTTAAAGTTTTTATATTATTAATCATACCATCAAACATAATAATTATTACTCTCCCATGTAATAGTATTTATGATTTACTACTGGCTTTGATGATGTCAGAATCTAACCAGTTTTCAGAGATTGATGAGATATATTTTTCATTTGCATCCTTGGCTAATATTTGTTGCAGCATGCAATCATCTTGCGTACATTGATAATTGTATATACCTAATTGTGCTTCAATATAATTTAAATATGTTAGTCCATATAAGTATAACATTTCTTGACTCGCAAATGTAATTTTATATAGCTCTATCAATGATGGCAAACTTTCAAGGAAAGTAGAGATAGTTGACTTACTACGCACTCGCTCTTGTTGGTGCTTTAATATAGTTTGATCTCTCCCAAGTATTAATAATTGTACATCAGCATATCTGCTGGCTTCTTTTATAAATCCATGATATTTTGGAATGCTTTCAATACCGTCATCAAAATACGGACAACTAATACTTGTTACAAAATGGTCGCTTTGGGTCCAATCAAATTCACCAAGGGATTTCGTGTCTTTCCAATATTTTGCAAACGGTTCTTTATCATGACCGATCCAATATTCATTTTGCAATGCAGGCCAGCAATATATATTAGGATTTTGACCCAATGCTTTACTAAACAAATGGTTGCCTGCGCCTTGGGGGCCTGTCATTATTGTCAATAACGGCTTCAATAGTTACTCCATGTATTTTCGAATTTAGATTATACTTTAAATACGTTATGTTTTCCAGGATTTGCTAATAATTCACGAGTCTTATCTGACTTTAGTCCAGTTATAACTAATGCTGGTCGGGGATGATTACTTGCATTTGCTGTTGCATGTGGCACATTAGGCCAATCAAAAGTTACAACTTCGCCTGCAGACCATTCATGAAATAAGTTTCCATACATAAGAAATTGGCCTGGATGCCAATCATCAAGAAATATAATAAACCGAGCGACTCGTTCAGGATCTTCAGGGCATTGATCCCACAACTTATCAATATGCATGTTAAACATTTGACCTGTATATTGCATATGGCCACGTGCTTTAAATTCATCATCACCACCTTCTAATCCAAGGAAGTCAATCATTTTGGTTAGTTGTGGATAATCACTAAAGTCTGTAACTTTGTTGCATAGTTGTAATTTTTTAGGATCGCCACCACCTTTAATGATATCATATTCTTCCTGTTCTAGCATTGGCGAAATATCGTCGCTTCCTGCATAAAACTGTCGTGTTTCCCAGTTTATAGGAGTACTTTCTTTTTTAAATTTTTCTAAGTCATCATGCCAGTCACCATCAAACGTACCAATGATGTCAAACCAATCGCCGACTTCGTCCTTCTTATCTGTGAAATGGTATTCACTATGATCTACACACCAATCCCAGTTGCTTTTATAATCTTCAGCTGGTAAATGCGGTTTTTTCCAATTAGTGTTGTTTTTCATCTTTTATTATTTTCTCCAATTTTAGGTATTCTACACGTGTATTTGATATATATCGCCACAATGTCAATTGGTCTCGTTTAATTTCAAATATTGTTTCTCTGATACCTATACTAATAATCGTAGCTTCTTCACCATCTAGGTATACTACGTCGCCTGGATTAAATCCTGGCTTAAGCCAAAAGGAAATTCCTTTTGATATGTTAGATGCATAGTCTTTGAAAATCATGACGCCTACTGCACTGCATAATATAACTGCCCACGGCGTCAACCAATTGGTTGCTGATTCTACATTTGAAATTACAAGTTCTTCCATAATAATACTCCTACTTATAGTACTATTTATTAGAAAATCATGTTTTCTTATGTATAATCAATTCCCCTGTCTTTTCTTACTAAGCTATTAACAAATATAGCAATACTGACAATAATTGCCAATATAAACAATGGATGATTGGTAATACTAAACAAATCAAACCATCTAAAATCTGACATTGATGATAATCCTGGTTTCCATTGTTTGTATCCGTACAATTGTAATGTACCCCAAAAGTATTCATCTATTTTAAATGCCACTACATATGCAACAAGAATTGCTGGGCGGCTGACATTATAATGTTTTAATATAACACCGATTGCACTAAGAATCCCTAGCAATGCTAAATCTTCCCATCCGCCAGTATATTGCATATTGGCATATATAATAACTGCGATAATGAATGTTGCATATATCCAATATGGTACTTCAAGTATCTTGATAATCCATTTGTATAAGAAAATACTAAGCATTGCAACACCAATGGTACCAAAAATATAACCAAATGCTAAACTATTAACAAAATCGCTATCTTGCAATAAGCTAGGCTGTCCAATTTCCATACCAAAATACATACAAATAGCCATTACCATTGCTGCGAACGGTGCTGCTGGAATACCAAACAAACATGCTGGAATCATACTTGAAACTTTTTGTGCATTATTTGCACCTTCGCAACCAAGTAGTCCAACTGGATTACCTTCACCAAATGGCACTTCTTGATCTTTTCCTTTATGCGCTGCTTTTGTTGCACCATAGGCAAGGAAGTCTCCAACTGCTCCGCCTACACCTGGTAATAGTCCAGTAACAAAGCCAATGAATCCGCCTCTAACCATGTCAAACCAATTAAGCCTGACATCATTAAAACCTTGAAATAATTGACTCCAATAATGTTCTGATGTTGGTGGTGCTGCTGATTTTGCGCCGCGGCGGAAGCCTGCAACCAATTCTGGAATACCAAACAATCCAGACAGTAATACAACCATGCCTACACCATTTTCTAAATATTCCCAACCGAATGCAAAACGTGGGTTACCCACAACATCTTGACCAATTAGTCCAATAAATAATCCAAATATAATTGCACAAATGCTCAAGAATACATTTTTACTTGCGACAAAGCCTACACAGGCCAATGCCATCATCATAAATCCTAAAAATTCTGGTCTACCAAACAACACGATTATTTTTCCATAAAATGGCAATAATGCAAATGCAACTACTGCATATAATACACCATTAAATGTTGAATCTGCAATAGCAATGCCCATTGCGCGAGCTGCTTGTCCTTTTTGTGCCATAGGATAACCGTCAATAACACATGCTGCTGTGGTACTTGCTCCCGGTATACCAGTTAAGATACTAGTATAACTATCTGCGCTGGCACAACTTGCTACAATTGCAGTCAGAAAGACCAACCCCAAATAGGGGTCGGCCATAAAGTAAGTGCCCATGCTAAAGACAGTTATCAGGGCGGTAGTCACACCAGCAATTGGTATAATGCCTACCAACATACCGTATGCGGTACCTATTAATGCCCAGATAACATATTCCATAATCTATGCCTTAATCTAGAAGTTCTGGTTTATACACGGACGGGAAACCATATGCTTCTTGGTTCCAACGTACTGCATCCCTGAGGGCTTTCTCTGTAATCAATGATTTTAGGATGGCCAATAGTGCTGGGCCATCTTGAATCCAAGGATACTCGCCAGTTTTTGCATAAATTTCTGCAGATGCAACTGGATCGTTAATCATTGCAGTAAGTGCTGCACGAACTTTTTCTACATTTGGATTACCTTTGTTCATCCAAAGTGATTTTTGGATTGCATCACGCCAGTTACGAGTCAACATATATGCATTATATAGGTCACCATGTGGACGTTCACCCCATAGTTCCTCGTACAAATCTTCGAACTGGGTGCCTGGGAAGTTTGGATCTGCCATTTGTTTTTTGTTTACCAAATCCAAGATACCGTGTGTGAACCATAGTTCATTGCCTTTGATACTTGAATAGAAGCGTTTCCACGCCGCTGGTGATTCACGTGCTACATCGAATTCACCATTTTGGAACCCTAGACGCTTTTCACCGCCTGATACACCGTTGACCCAAGTTACACGCTCGCGCCAACATGCTAGGTATTCATCAATAGTGTTGTTGCCTTGTGGGCCACATAGCAACATTGCAACTGCTGCTGCATCTGGTTCAAAACCTGATCCGCCTGCAATAGTCCAGTTACCTGATTTCTCATCAGCACCAGCATGTTTGCCAAGAACGATGTCGTTGTTCATTGAACCAATTAGTTCATAATCAAAGTAGTCGTAATCTACATCGTCTAGTAGGTATGATACACCGTTACCACCGTGTGCTACCATGATTGTCTTATCATCAAAGCGTAGTGAGTTGTGGAACTTGTTAAAGCCTGGAATATCACGTGCGCCTGGAATGTGACGAACAACTACTGGTTCACCTAAGAACTTTTCTAAGTTTTTAGCAATAATTTCACTCCAAACCGAAGTGCCTTTGCCTGGTGCCTGTGGCACAATAAGTGTATAATCAGCCATTGCCGATGAAGCAATAACCATAGATGCGACTGCACCTAAAATAAAACGTTTAATCATCTTAAATTTCTCCTATGTTTGTTAAGATTTTTTAATCAGTGAAAAACTTTTAATGTAATTTTTTGTTTTTTGATTAGTTTAAGGGATAAAGCGACTCCGCGTAGGGTGTCACCTGTCAGGTGGGACACAACTCTGTGTCTATGTATTACTTCTATTTATGCTTTTTAAGAACAAAGTAATATCGATCTCCGACATCTTGCCGTAGCATAACTAATTCACAACCCAAGATAATAGCAACATTACTAATGAACACTGGGTCCCAATCATAAAATTTGATCCATCGTGCTGCTGGTTTATCATGTTGTACACCAGGGTTGACACGGAAATATAAAACGCCGCCTGGCTTGATCATATTTACCGCTTTTAACAATTCAGCAATAATTTTGTCACTACTGCCGAAATTAATACTGCCCAAACAAATCGCAACATCAAATTGATGTTCAGCATTATATGTCAAAACACTTGCTTTAACATCTGCTCTATCATTATATGGGTCGATACCTATCAAATTCTGTATTTTGCCTTTGAACTCATTATATCCACAACCGATATCAATAACGGCTGCCGGGTTCATACTATTGACTTCATCAATAATAGCAAGACCACTATACTTGTACTTCTTTGTCTCTGGTTGCCAAACTTTACTAAAATAATTAGCAAGTGTTAAATTATCAATTATATCACACAATTTATAAATATCAGTTGACTCAACTGATGGCAATATTACGCCAAACACTCCATTAATTACTTGGCATAGCGCATTTTTATTTTTTAATAGTCCTGGATTGTGTTTAAACAATCGGTCTAATTCATTTAAAATTTTTAAATTCATTTTATTGCCAACTCAATGCAAAGAGAAACGCTTCCTCTTCATTTAATTTTTCAATGACCGTACCATTACGCTGCGTAATGTTATTATTAATACAATACTTATCCAATTTGTCTAGATTATTTCCTGTTGTCCAGTAACTATAGTCAGTAAGTATAACACAAAAATAAGGTTTGCGCAAGGTTTTATTTACTACTTGTTCAATAATAAATCGTTCTGACATGTTATTCATATATAAATGGGTCTTGGTCTTTTAGTTTTTTTAATTTTTCAGCTATCTTTTTTTTACGTTCTTTATTTTCTTTCCACTTTTTATACCATTTGAAAGGGTTAAACATTATTTGGGTACTCCTCTGCATAATGCAATTTTTCTTCATTGATATATCCCAATACATAATCATGCATTGTTGCGATATATCTGCCTTCTCTCCATACTTCTTCTGCCTTGCCTGCCTTCCGAGCATCTTTTATATGATCGAACACACCAAGTACATAGCGGTGTGGTTCATGATTGGGTATTAGTTGAGTAGATTGTTCTTCCATTTGAACTATATATACTATCATTTTAGGTCCCTTGTGACTACTTTAACTTTATATTTTGTCGTCCATCTTTCTGCATCTGCTTCAGTGTCCACCATTGGTTCACCTTTAATGTTTAAGGATGTATTTAATAGCATTGGGCACCCGGTTTTATTTTTCCATTTCTGCAATAGATTATACAATCCAGGATGCTCTTGTTGCGTTACAGTCTGTATGCGACTAGTCCCATCTAAGTGGGTTATTGCTGGATATAAATCTGGCCGTTTTGTTCGACCCACGAACTGCATGTATGGGCTATGGCTACATCGTTCATGTGGCATATCGAAATATTCATGCACATGCTCTGCCATTATTACTGGAGCGAAGGGTCTGAACTCCTGTCTACGCTTCACAGTGTTAACAAGGTCCTTCATTTCCTGTCCTCTTGGGTCCGCTAGTAAACTCCTATTACCCAGTGCTCGTGGTCCAAATTCTGCTCGACCATTTGCTATACCTACCATACCAACTGTTGATATCTCGTCCAATGCTGCTTGAACTGGATAATCTCCCGTAATATTATATCCTAAGTAAGGTGTAGCGTATTCAATAAATTCTTTTGTTTCATCCAATACACAACCAACACTACTTCCAGCATCGCCTGGATTAGGCATAATCCAAACATTCTCAAAATATTTATATGCGATGCTATTAGCTACACAATTCAATGCGCAGCCGCCCATCAATACAATGTTTTTACTTGGTACCAATTTGGCAGTTTGTTTTACTAGATGCTCAAATACATATTCATATACTGCTTGTACGCTTGCCGCAATATCAGCATAGTCCTGTACTGTGTTAAGTTCTGGAGCCCACCACTGACATCCGCGATGCAAGTTATGCTTAAACTGAATGCGTGGGCTATCTGGTTCCATTGGATAAAAGAATTCATTAAAAATTCGTTTCTTGTATTTATCCGGATCGCCAATGGCGGCCCAGCCCATTAAAATATATTCATCTTCATTTGGCTTTAGTCCAATTCGCTGTGTCATTGCACTATACCATAATCCAACACTGTTAGGATAGTTTTGTGAAAATGTTTTCTTTAATTTTTTATCTTTGCCATTCCATATAGTTAGTGTTTCAAATTCACCAATGCTATCAACCACTAATACGGCTGCATCACGGAATGGACTTGTATAATAACCGGCTGCTGCATGACTTGCATGATGCCGATGATTAATATATTTAATTGGTTCTAGCGTTCCTGTTAAGAAAATCTCACCTAATGCAGATTGCATTGATGGTTTTGTAAATGCTGTTTTATATTGGCCACTGTAAAGCATACGCAACCGTTTTAACCACAGTGTTTCATACCAGTGTACTTGTGATGGTTGTCCGTATTCAAGTGCCTGGCTTATTAATGTGCTATTCAACTGCTTGTCATTTTTAATACCACTACTACGCTCAGCGTGAGCAGCAAATTTTAGATCATTATTATCAAAAACAGCTATGGCAGCGTCATGAGCGTTTGCTGTTATTCCCCATTGTATCATATATTATCCTATCCTATCCTATCCTATCCTATCCTATTCAGTGTTTAATATACTATTCCATTGAACTGATTTATAATCATCACCACAGACTCCAAAAATATTTTCACTAAGAGCGGGCATTTCATATCCCATTAGATCAAGCCATATAGCTTTTTTATGATCTGGATATATTCCAGGATGGCACCACATAAATCCACGGCTAGTTAATGTTAACTGGTCTGACTCATGCCAAAAACAATGAAATCCACTTGTAACTAATAATTGCATAGTTTCTATAGTCTTAGCATGACAAAACACATATGGTTTAGTCAAAAATTCGTAGTCTACAGTCTCTTGTGGTTCATCATGACCATAGTATAACACATCATTATAAATTTGTAAATCACATTCTACACCAAAGCCGCGACTATATGCATCTCTGAGATAATCAGATGTATTTTCATAATCTGGTTCTGGTCCATGCATATTACCTCTATGTGCTATAAAAACTGGCATTAATTGATTGTCTCCATTATGTTATTATTTAGCGAGATTTGAATAGTCCATTCCAACCAGGTACCCATCTTCTACTAAAAAATAGTCATTGGAAATATATTTAAAATAATTAGTAATGTAAGTATAAACTTCATCGTAATTAACGATGACGTCGGATTTGCTGGGTGTCTTCTTGATTGTTATTTTATCTGCTGTGTCGACGATATCAATATCTAATTGAAGTTTATCTAAGTCTGTGATTTCGTTGAATGTTAAATCTTCAAAAAATACTATTTCGTTAACAGAGACATGGTGTATATTATTAATAAATTCATATAAATGGTAATACAAGATGTTATCACATACTTCTCTCATTACTATATCAGTTATAGTGACTTGTTCATATGTATATGGATAATTCCATACTTTAGTAGTTCTACCTATCATTTGACTTAACGCGGATTGAATTAAGTTTCGTCGAGTTAATGCTATGACATAATCAGGTATATTGATCATGTCATGGATTTCCTTTTGATAGTTACACAGCATTCTCTTTTCGCTAATATCTGTTGGATGGATTTTCCATATAATATTATTTAATTGTTCAGTTTGTATGTTGCTTTCTTGTTGTATAACTTTATATTCCGCTAATGTATTATCTGTATATTGCCTGAAATCAAATGGTACATTATGCCATGTATACTTAGTATAGTTATTAAAGCAACTATGGAGGTAATTACTACCACTTCTTGTAGTTGCATATAGCATTATCTTATTAATCATTGAACAGATTCCTATCGTTATATGTTTCGATATTGTATCCGTTTAACGTAATAAAGCAATTGGGCGGAATTTGATTAAAGACGCCGACGGCTATATTTTCTAACTCTGCGTAATTTTTAATAATATTTTGTTTTGATGGTGCTTTCGTCATACGATTAATCATCATGTCATGTCGCGGCTCGAAGTTGACTAACTCTATATCGAAGTCTTTACACAATGATAGGCTTGCGAATCTATCTTCATCTGTGTCTAATGAGAATAAGTCTTCGTATACGACTAGTTCATTGAATGGAATGTAATAGTTATTTTGCAGTGTTAAGTATTGTGATATGTATGCTACATGGCATTGTTGTTTGAATGCGACAGGGTCAACTGTGATGGTATCAGTTGGGTAAGGATGTATCCATGCTTTAGTATGTATGCTATAGGCTAGGCTTATAGCGACATCGAATAGGTTTCGTCTGATAACTGCGATGGCATAATCAGGTATAGTAATAAATTGTTGGAAGAAGGTGGTTTCTCTATCATGTGAGATATAGTAATCTTCAAGATCATCCATTGGCTTGGCATGCATTTTTAATACATAGTTCTCATTGGAATTTAATTCAGATATAAGATCGTCTAGGTACGTATCTCTACTATCTATATCACAAGGCAGGTTGCGTTCATTAATAGGTTCAGCGTATGTTCTATTACCATTTGTGTATACCACTAACAGATTAGTAAGATAAGTCGTGCCTGATCGGGGGCTGCCATATACAAGGACTTTCATTAGAATTTTAACTCAATATCCGTAATCTTACCGTCTGATATATTAATCCAATCAAGAGATACATCACGATAATACTCTGATACCATATCTTCCACTTGGTTATAATTATCCACTATAGCTTTTTTGTCTGGCGTTTTTTCATGGATTATTTTAACCGTATCTTGATTCGTCGGTGCTATATGGTCTAATCCCAGTAGTGTTATGTCGGTATCATTGAACTGCAAGTCTTCATAATATATCATAGTGTTGACCTTTAGGTTATGTCTATTTCTGGCAAATTCATAAAGGCTACGATGCAATGTAAACTGACAGAAATGTTCCACTTTAAGTGGTAACACACTTATTTTATTAGTATTATACGGCGGTGTCCATGTATCTGTGGTTCGTGCTATTATTCTACTCATGGTACTTTGTATTAAATCTTTTCTGGTTAATCCTATGACATATGTTGGAATCTGACAGAATCGTTCTATATACGGATAATAATCACTTAATAGCTTATGATTGGCTAGTTGATTAGGATGTGTTTTCCATACAATATGTCGTGACTGTGATTCGATTGCTGCTATATGAGATTCTAGACGTGATTCAATATCAACTCCAGATTTAAATAATTGCTTCGTACGATCATTGTTGATAGGGCAGGTAAAGTAATCAACGTCCATGTTGTTATATATAGTATTATGTAAATAATTGCTACCAGTTCTACCAGTAGCATATATCATTATTTTTTCATTCATTATATTTAATCCATTGCAATAGCAGTTAGTATGCCATTCTTAATTATTAACCTATCGTTGGATATATTATCAAAGTATTCGGATGCAATATCGTATAAGTGCTCATAATTACTTACTAATTCATGTTTTGCAGGTGCTGGTGACATATTCTTTTTTATCTTATTATAGATAGGTTCTTCGGTACTTAAATTCAGATATTTTAAATCATACCTAGGTATCTTAACTAAATCTTCAAAGAATATCAAGCGATCAATCTTAACATTATATACATTATCTATAAATGTATAGTAGTTCCCTAACACATGCTGACACATATATTCAAAAAACTCTGTTCTAATACTGAATCTATCATAGTTCCACGGTGGTATCCAACAGTTATTAACTGCACTAATAGAATGACTGATCGTTACTTCTACTAAGTTTCGCCTAGTGATAGCCAATACGTAATCAGGTATAGTAATCATTTCGTGTATTTCAGATTGAAATGGCTTTAATCTATCAACTAACAATTCATTTGGATGCATTTTCCAAACAAGATTTGTAGAATTCCGTGCATATTGATTTGCCGCGGCTAGATATTTTCCATATATCTCATCACTTACATTATTATACAATTCAGACCGATACGGATATTCCCACCATGTTAGATCAGTGTAATCATTTAATATACCATTGACATAGTTGCTACCACTGCGAGGTGTGGAATAAATCATAATACGGGCCATGTATGTATTTATACTAAGGATAAATACCTTATATTAAACAATTTAGGAGAATTAAAATTGAATAACATAGGCTTTATAGGCATTGGTAAATTAGGCATGCCATGTGCTGAGGGCATTGCAAAAAAAGGACACATAGTCAAAGGATATGATGTAGCTAATGTGTCAAGTGAGTTGGTTAACGTAGTTGATACTATCAAAGAAGTAACTTACGATAGTGATATTGTATTCATTGCTGTTCCAACTCCACATGATCCAGATTATGATGGGAGTGGACCCACTGCACATTTAAATCCAAAAGACTTTGATTATAGCATTGTTAAAGAATGTATAATGGAAGCTGACAAACATATGAATAAAAACCAATTATTAGTTTTAATTTCTACAGTGTTACCTGGCACTACTCGCAGTCAATTTGTCGATTTAATTCACAATGCACGATTTGTTTACAATCCATATCTTATTGCTATGGGTTCTGTGGCATGGGATATGATTAATCCAGAAATGGTTATGGTTGGCACTGAAGATGGTTCAGAAACAGGTGCTGCTAAACAGCTAACTGACTTCTATAAAACTATTATGGAAAATGAACCTCGTTACATTGTCGGCACATGGGATGAGTGTGAATGTATTAAAGTATTTTATAATACATTTATTAGTGCTAAAGTAGGCCTTGTGAACATGATACAAGACGTTGCTGAAAAACAAGGCAATATCAATGTAGATATAGTAACTGAAGCATTAGCCAAATCTACAATGCGTATCATGGGACCACAATACATGACTGCTGGAATGGGAGACGGTGGTGCTTGTCACCCACGTGATAACATTGCACTACGTTATATGGCAAATCAATTAGACTTAGGATATGATTTATTTGATTCTATTATGAATGCACGAGAAATTCAAGCAGAAAATATAGCACTTCGTTTAATTCATCTGGCCACAGAACACAAACTTCCTATTTACATCCACGGCAAAGCATACAAGCCAGGTGTTCCATACATAAATGGAAGTTATAGTATGTTAATTGCGCACTACATTGAGGCTAGTGGATTTAATGTTGAGTATATAGATCCATTAACAGAATCTACTACACCAGATTCAATAAAGGGCGTGGTGTTATTAGCGCATAGTGCAAGTACAACATACAAGTACATGCAACAAGGCGGTGCCAGCACAGATATAACTTATTGCACATTTGAGGATGGCAGTATAATAGTTGATCCATGGCGCAAATTTGAAAAGGCTGGTTGTACAGTTATTCACTACGGCAACACCCGAGGCAAAAAATGCTAACCATTGCTCGCTCGTGCTAGTAGATTTCTTTAATGATGGCTAGCAAACTTTAGCTTTGAACCTTTGTACACCGGCTCGTGTAGTGTATTATATTTAAACGATGCGTTTTGTAATTTGGCTAAGTTTTGCTGATTACGTGGCAACATTTCAAAACGCCAGTTTTGCCAAGTTTTATGTGGTATTGCGCTTAGTCGTTCAACTTCATTAAACAATGCAATCATACGTTCCATATGATCTTTTATCTCATCATAGCTGTGGTTTAAGTAATCATCAAACACATCATAACCTAAGTCGCGCATAGCTTGAATTGCTCCTGGCTCTGCTGCTACTACAAATGGCTGTAACATCATTATAGGTTTAAATATTTTTTCACTTTGAAATATAGTTTTTTGATAATAGTTTGTTTCTGCTACTAAACTAAAATAACTTTCGTCGTATGCTTGTAGAATAGCGTTCTCATAGTTAGTAGCTTGGTTAATGTGTAGATTCAAACCCTCCTCTTGTATGATATTCTTTTCGCCATGCTCGTGTACAAAGTTTTCCAAGAGTTCATATGGCACGCCAAAGATTTGACTTGTGCCGGCTACTATGTTTTCCACTTGTTCTGGTATGCGGTTTACTACGTCTGGCGCATTGTCGCCGTGATGTGTCACAATACCAAAGCTGTAGTTAATAGCAGATTGTAGCTTTCTATCATTGATTAGTTTTGCAATCATAATACGATGTGGACGCATAAGTCTGTTTAGTGCTATCCCTTTAAACGGACGCTGCAAACGATTTGCGCAATGCTCATACATGCGTTTTTGCCAAAGATCGCGTATGTTAGTATATCGCATCATACTGCGTTCCCAACTGTTGCGATATACTGTTGGAATACGATCATTTAGTGATAGGCTGAAATCACCTGTTACAAAAATAAAGTTTTCAGGCTTTAGCTTTGTACGTTCGTAAAATACGTCCCAGTCAAAATTTTTGACTGGGAAACCTTCCAAGCTGTTGTCTAAGACAATTTTACAACGTCCATTGTCTACGTCTTCTGCTACATCATCTGGAAGTTGCCAAGTCATATAACCACTGTCACGTCTAAACGCACTACAGAAGAAATCTAATTGTCCCAAACGGTTAGTATCTAAGTTTACATAATAAAAGTATGCACCTGTTGGACGTTCATTGGTAATATAATAATTAAGCTGTTTTGCATTATCTTCAATGTAGCCAGTGTCTGTACTAGTAAACTGGTGTGTTTGAAAGAAATCACACCAGTTACTATCTTGGTATTGAAGTTCTTTGTTAAATGGCCAGTTATCAACACCAATGCCATATCCATGCACAGCTGGGCGTTTATAGTCTGGAAAATAAAATTTGTAGCTATAATCAAACATTGTTTTCTCCATAGATAAATACTATTATAATTATTTATCCAAGAGGTTCACTTAATGATTTTACTAACTGGCGCTGACGGCTTTATAGGTCGTAGTTTAACACGTAGCTTGGGAAACGTTATTACAGTAGATAGAGCAGGATGTGATTACAATGGTGACTTAGCTGACACAGAGTTTGTAAACAGTTTACCTGATGATGTTACTGTAGTAATACACCTAGCTGCTTTTAATAGTACTCAAAACTTTTATAGCACACCTTTCACAGTGTTGTCAAGTATTGTTACACCAACAATGAACTTGTTAAATCGTTATCCTAACGCACACTGGGTGTATGCTGGCACTAGCGAAGAATATGCTAGTACTGTTAATCAAGGATGGGCACCAGTGCCTACTCCAGAAAACGTTGTACTAAGCATTGAAGATATTACCAACCCACGTTGGTGTTATGCTGCTGGTAAGATAGCTATGGAAAGTGCTGTAATAAGTCACAGCGTAGAGCATGGCAACACTTATACTATTGTACGTTACCACAATGTGTTTGGCGCGGATCAAGTGCTACACTTTATTCCAGAGTTTGCTGAACGTGTTGTTAAAGGTGATGGCCGTGTATGGGGTGCTAGTGAAACACGTAGCTTCTGTTATATTGATGACGCTGTTAACTTAACCAAAGCTGCTATGTACGAAAAGAATCAAATTATTAATATTGGTTCACCATTTGAATTAACCATTATGGACATGGCTGAGCGTATTGTAAACATCATTGGATGTAACACAGAACTAACCGAAGAACAGTCAAAGCCAGGTAGTACCGCACGCCGTGCTCCAGACTTATCTAAGATTAAGAGTATTGTAGGAGACTACACTTGGACAGACGTAGACACAGGTTTACGCAAGACATTAGGAAAATAATATGCTACTAACAAGTGAAAACATGATTGGCAAAAAACCACCTTTCTTCCATTCAATGGAACCAGGCAAGATAAATATTGTTATGATTATCTGTAACCATTGTCCTTATGTGCTGTTTCGCATGCCAGCTATTAGCCAGTTTGTACGCGACTACAAAGACATAGTAAAAATTACTGCTGTTAACAGTAACGATCATACACCGGATACCGCAGACAGTAAACTAGAAGACGCTCCAGAGTATATGCCACAGTTTCAAAATAAATTCGATTTACAATGTGACTATTATTACGATGCTGACCAAACAGTGGCACGTGATTGGGGTGCTGTATGTACTCCAGAGTTTTACATCACAAACAAAGAGGGCGCAGTAGTATATCACGGTGAGTTTGACCCATCGCATACAAGCAATGATTTGATGCCAACTGGTAGCAGTCTACGTCATGCATTAGATTTAACATTAGCAGGCAAGTCAATTGATTGGGAACCAAACCCATCATTTGGTTGCAGTGTAAAGTGGAAGCAAGGATGAAAATAGGAATAGTAGGATTAGGAGTAGTAGGCAAAGCATGTAAGACAGGCTTTGAACATTGTGGGTACACAGTTATACCACATGACATTACACTTGACACAAAGATAGAAGATTTGTTAGAAGCAGAGATTGTGTATCTATGTGTTCCTACACCAACAAACGACAACGGTGAATGCGACACAAGTATTGTAGAAAGTGTTGTTGCTGAATTACGTCACGCAAACTATGAAGGCGTAATAGGTATTAAGTCAACAGTAGAACCTGGCACAACTGAAAGATTAGTAGAACAGTACGATGATAGAATTGTATTTGTTCCAGAATTCTTAAAAGAACGAAGTGCAGAGTATGACTTTATATTTAACCACAAGTTGTTGTTAGTTGGAACAGATAACGTAAACTATTACTATCTAGTACAACGTTCACATGGTAAACTACCAGAAGACATTATGAGAGTTTCACCAACAGAAGCAGAACTTATGAAGTATTATCACAATACATTCAATGCGTTACGTGTAGTATTCTCTAATGTAATGTTTGAGATAAGTGATAAAATGGGTGCTGACTATGATACAATTAAAGAAGCATTCTTACGTAACAGTGATTTACCAGATGAATACTTGGATGTCAAACCTGAATTAAGAGGATATGGTGGTGCTTGTTTGCCCAAGGATGTACTAGCGATGAACAATGCATGTAATAAACTAGGAATACCAAATAAACTATTTGAGTATATTGATAAAGAAAATAAACTGTTTAAGAAAACAGTATTCAAGGGTATGCGGTTATGACACAAACTCATCTTGTTAGTGGACACTTTACAGACAGGCGATTAGAGTACTGTATCGATCCAGGGCGCAGTATTATTGTAGGCAGTGACATTTGTGCTCCGGGGTATTGGGACAATCCAGAATACAACAACCACATCAGTTACTGTGTTAAACAGTTCTTAGAATTTTGGTGGAGTCAACCTGTGTTTCGCAAAATTGCAGATTCAAACCCAATCTTGATGTACAAGCTCGGAAAGAAAGCAAAACCGCATCCTGCTATAGAAGATTTAAGAAAAAATCACGGCGTGCCTGTAGAATGGACATCTATTGCCGAAACTCCGACGTACAATCATCACGGTTATAATGCGTATCGTCATGCGTTTGTTTGGGGAATACACAGTGAAATATGTGTTGCCAATCACGTAAATGCTTTGGCTAGCCTGGATGCTCGTACCAAAGCTGTATATATGGATCGTGCTATAGTACCACTAAACACTGTTACAGGAGCTTCAAATGTATATGGACACGCTAGACATCACCCGCAAGTGGACGTATTAAATATTAGAAACTGTGAGATAGTCACGTGAAACAGAATGTAATGGTATTTTCACAAACACGCAGCGGAAGTACTGCTCTTGTCAGTATGCTCATTGATTATAAGAGAGTTTATCATCCTTATATAAACGAATGTAAAAAAGAATATTTGGATGTCGTGGATAGATTTTATCCCCGTGTCGCCGACGGCGGCACTATGTGGACAGAAACAGTAGACCGTCATTATGAGTCAGGCAATTGGGAGTGGCTAAACAGTTACTATCAAAGTGTGGACCACAGTGATTGTCATTTTCAATATCCTGTGCTAAAAGCAGACACAATTGAAGCACTTACAGTGCCTTGGCATCAACGAGAACTGTTGCACAATCACAGTACAGTCAATGAACAACAACGTCGAATCAAATTACTGCAACAATGTAAGCCCTGGGTGATAAAGATACTAGATTATCAAATACAAGATTTAAGCTGGATTGACCGAACAAACACTACTGTAATTGTGTTAGTAAGAAACAACATCCTAGACCGAGCTGCAAGTTTAAAACGCAATCAAATCACTGGTGTGTGTCACGGCACAGATACCAGCAGTGTTGTAGTTGATGATCTTGTGTCGTTGGCAGATGTACAAAAATATATTGAGTTGGCTGAAGTTTTCAAACAACGTGCAATTGCACTGCAACCAGATGCTGTTGTTAGCTACGAATGGTGCGAAAAGTTTTTGTTTAGTCATAGCAAAATGACAAAGCTAAATCTACAGCCTGTTGAGGACTTCATAGCTGACTACGATCAAGCAGTTGAACTAGTGAAGAACAGCAGCAATCACCAATTGGAACTGTTTAATGAAAAACTTGTATTGGATATTATAAAATGATTCACATTCCAATGGATACCAATGAGTTTTGGCCTGCTTTAAGACCAACTGAGTTAGCGGATGTTGAATACTTAGTAAGCAAAAATCATAGAAACGAATCTATGGACTTTTCTCACCAACGTGATATCGGATTTGGAGTTTTTTGTAAAAATAACAGATGGGGATTCAGGGACGATAACCTTAGACTGCATAGACACAAAGAGTTTGACAAATGCTATAAAGTAGCAATCTACGGATGTAGCTTTGCGTTTGGAGCAAACATACCCGACACAGAAACTTTAGCCGGTCACCTTGAAAAACAAATAGATGACTGTGTGGTTTACAATTTTGCTGAGCCTGGTGCATCCAACGATGAAATTGTAAATAGACTATACTGTTACAATGAAATAGTAAAGCCTGATCTTACTGTTATACTTTGGACACAACCCAGTAGAATATTGCAGTCTACAGTACTAGGCGGCAAACGTGGTTTTATCACAAGAGACACAGCAGCACTAACTACAATGGAGGCTTTGGAAATATGCGACGATGAAGAACTGCATAAATATAACTATCAAAAGAATCTTTTGATGGCAAGGTTGCTAACAAATGATAGAACTGTGGTTTGTTCATCTTGGACACAATTCATCGAAGATTTGAAATCACAAGACTTGTATCATTTTGAATATCCAATATCATTATTACACAAACGAATAGACAACAGAACAATACAAAGCTCAGATAAAGCACACCCTGATGGTGTTGTTAATGCCGAAGTTGTTCGACGAGTATTAAAATGCATAAAGTAAAATTTTTAGAAGCTGACTTGTTTGAAGATCACAGAGGAACTATTCGTAGTTTTTATCCTGATGAAAATATTGTAGAATACAATCTTATGATCACAAAACAAGGAGACGCCAGAGGATATCATTACCATCCGCACTTTGTAGAGTATATGCTCATTGTTGACGGAGAGTGCTTGTTCAAAGAGTACGGCGATACAGTGTATGAAAAAACACTCACAGTGGGTGATAGTATACGAATACCAATTGGCGTAGCACATACATTTATTGCACTAACAGATTTTAAGTTTGTTAGTATGTTAACACAACGTTGGAACGATAGCAATCCTCCTATTGTTAAAATAGACGAAAACAGTAACCCATTATGAAAAAGAATATCTTCTTGCAAGCCGAACTATATCTAAAGGAGCTAGGACTATTGTGAGTATGAATCCATTTCACTTAGTAAGTGAATTTGAAAAACAAATGGCAGAGTATTGCGGAAGCAAGTATGCTATTGCCACCGACTGTTGTACACACGCACTGTTCTTGAGTTTGTATTACGACAAACAACAAAAAGGTTTCACCAGTGTTAGTATGCCCAAGAACACATATGTTAGTGCGCCTATGCAATGCATACACTTAGGACTTGATGTTAATTTTGTTGACAAAGAGTGGACTGGATGTTATACTATAGGTAACACCAATGTTGTAGATTGTGCTCCGCGATTGCGTCGAGGAATGTACGAAAGTGGCACTAGTACTTGTATTAGTTTTCAGTTTAAGAAAATTCTCAGCACTGTTAAAGGCGGAATGATTCTCTCAGACGATCGAGAATTTTACAATTGGGCGCAACGTGCAGTACACGATGGCAGAGATATGAGCGTACCATACGAAGAAGATACTATTACATTCTTGGGTTGGCACTACTTTATGACACCAGAGATTGCACAAATTGGTTTGAGTAAATTACAAATACTGCCAGACTACAACGAAGATAAAGCTGGATCACATACATATCCAGATGTAAGTTACATAAAGGATTTTAAATGAGACAAGTAACAAAAGTACAATCGTGTCGTGCTTGCGGCAACACAGACCTAAAAACTGTGTTCGATATGGGCGAGCTGAAAATTAACGCATTTATGGACAAGCCCAACACAGACGTAGGTAGTGCTCCACTAACACTGGTACACTGCAACGAGTGTGATTTAATTCAACTAGACCACAGTGTAAGAGAAGAAGACTTATACAAAAACTATTGGTACTTGTCAGGATTGAATAAAAAAATTGTTGACAATCTTCAAAGTATTACACAAGCACTAATGGACATTGTTCCAATGTCTGAAGGTGATATTGCAGTTGACATTGGCGCAAACGATGGCACATTGCTCAGCTTCTATCCAGACAGCGTGTATACTGTAGGTGTTGATCCTGCACAAAACATTCACAGCGAACTAGAAAAGAACTGCAACAAAATGATTGGTGACTTTTTTACCAAAGACAACTTTGATGCTGCTATGGGCAAAGGTACACTAGCAAAGATTATTACCACTGTTGCTATGTTCTACGACTTAGATGATCCAAATAGTTTTGTCAGAGGTATCAAGGATACACTACACCCAGAAGGTGTTTGGTTATGTCAACTTATGACTGCTCGTCCAATGCTAGACACCAATGACATTGGCAATGTTATCCACGAACACATTGAATACTACACTTATAAGAGTTTGGTTTACCTAATGGAAAAGCACGACTTGGAAATATTCGAAGTACGTGAAAACGACATCAATGGTGGTAGCTATCAGTTGTTTATTCGTCACCGAATCAGTGACAGTGTTGAATACCCTGAAAGCATTGACGCAACAACTATTGCACAATGGCAAACTGATATGGAAAAGAATCGCACTGAAACTGTAGACTTTCTAAAACAAGAAGTAGCCAATGGCAAGACAGTGTACATTATGGGTGCTAGCACAAAGGGCAATACTATTATGCAATACTATGGACTAGACAGTGATCTTATCAGTGGTGCGGCAGAAATACACCCAGACAAAATTGGCAAGTACCTAGTAGGAAGTAGTATTCCTATTGTACACGAAGATGAAGCCAAGAGCAAAGCAGATTACTTTTTAGTGTTACCGTTTCACTTTCGTGAACTGTTTGTTAATAAAATCTTAAAGGATTGGATTGACGAAGGCGGTAAGCTAATTTTCTGTACACCAAAGTTTGAAGTAGTTGGTTAGCAGTTAACCTACACCTTACAAAAACAAAAAGCACCTTAACGGTGCTTTTTTTATATGCTGTGCAAGTATTCGTATAATGCTTGTTCTTCTTTTTCTGCTACTTCAAACAGTGTTTGGAAATTGTGTCTAACAATATCCTGTTGATTCATTCGCTGTTCCTTCCATTGTTGAGTTGTAAGTTTGCCTATGTTATATACACATTGTATAACTGCTTCCCAACGTTCTACATCATCTTCGATGTCGTCGTAGCTTTCGTCCCAGAAGTCTCCAAATGTACGAAACCCTTTTGATTTTAAGAACTCAAGTGTGCCGCTATTGCCTAAAACAATAAATGGTGTGCAAGTTATGATGGCCATAATTAATGCATCACTGATAAACATTTTACTGCCTTCGGCCCACGTTTCTGTTGTAATACTAAACGCACTAGCATTGTATTCATTTTTAATACCAGTCATAGCATCAATTTCAGCACAGTTGTTTGTGCTAAAGTCTACTGGATCAATTGAAAATGGAAGATAGTAATATAGATGAAGTGTCCAATTACGATAGGCTTCCCAGTTGATTAAATCCTTTGTGTTGAAATACTCTGTGCTGCCTTTAAGGTGTAAATCACAATAGGAAGTAGTAACATTTTGTCCAAACAAGTCTTTTGGAAAACTCCAGTTAATGCCACTTATGTGACGACCGAGAACTTCGTTGTGATAACCATTAATAGCATTATAGTTGCTGTAAGAAATAACTTCATGTTTTAGTTGCCAAAGGCGAGTCAAAATATAAGCCCTGTGTACTTTAGGGAAACGATTAGGACTAATAGCAAAATGAACAATGTCATCGGGGTGACAGGGTTCGTAATAAAAGTCATCTGGTGTTAGATTGTTCGAATGCAGGATGTTTACAATACTGTAAAGAAATTGACAGATACTTTTAACATTTACACGGCTTTTGCCTTTGCAGTATTCTTCAGCGTTCATATCGCCTGTTATCCAAGTAACTGATTCTGGGCGTAATCCCAAGTGCTCACATCTGGCTTCCAAGTGTAAGTGTACGTTATCACTTTCGCTGTCGTTGTGCTTGTTTTCGTAGATTGGTCCCCAACTTTCTTGTGCAGTGTGTACAATAATATGTATGCGTCCGGCATTAACTTCTTTGTACCATTCCTGTGGAATCAAGTCTAATACTGTGCCATTGTATAAAAAGCTGTTTGGTTCTTCTTGATAATTGCCGTTGTGATAGAACCAAACAATCTGTGTTTTGCCGTTTAGTTCATCAATTGGCAATGGCTTTTCAATTTCTATACCCGGTACTGACGTGGTGTCCATTACCATTGGCCAAAGAGGGTTTGGCCAATTATAATCGCCGGGGGTTTTCAGAAACAATATTGGATTGTTTTCATTGCTCCTAAACCCTGTTTCAATAGTATAGTTAGGTGGTTGTGTTGTCATCTTTTTTTATTTCTGTGCGTAGCTTTTGGTATTCTAACTTACAAACATTGTAGAAGCTTGTCATCTCAGGTAAGCTCTTTGTAAAGTCTGTGCCTCGACGTTTGTCGTATTCTATTATAAATTCATAGAACCTAGCTCGTTGTTTGGCAATGTCTTGACGTGTTGTTGTTTCGTCGTGGTTACGAGCATCTTTAACCGCAATTAGTGCGTCAACAAAAATACGCTTTAGCTTTAGAGCTTCCAAGCTTTCAAATCCCAGCAGTCCGTGCCATTCATTGTTTGCTAAGTTTTTGTACATAAAATCAACTGCTGGCAGTAGATATTCTTGTAGCATTTCCATAGATGCAATATTAGCATCTAAAAACTCTGGCGCCCTCACATATGGAATATCAACTCCTACGCGATTTCCAATTTCACTTTTGCTATCACGGTCTATTAAGTTAGGCATATACGGTATTCTATATGTGCTTAGTCCATATTGCAAGCTGGTGTTTGTATCCATACCGCTTTCGTTGAGCCATTTGTACATGCCGTTCTTATTGTAACGGCGCTTGAGAAACAATACATATTCTAAGAAGTCTTTGAATGTCGTAATACTCAAAATGTTAAATGCTGCCATAAATGTAAGCCGTGTATTATATGTATTTTCCATAAAGTAGTCAATGTTACTTTTAAACAATTCCCAGTCCATGCCAGTACGTGTATATTCAGCAGCTATATTTGAATTTTCAGCACTTGTAAATAGTGTAAATTTTTTAATGCTTTTGCTACTAATTAGTTGGTTAACTAAGTCTGTAAACTTCAACCATAGCTTTGCAGGAGGACAACCATTTGAGTTAATAGCTAGTTCCAGTTCTGGCTCTGGGTGTTCTAGCAAGTGTTCCATAACTTTAAATGTGTGCTTGCTCATAAGTGGCTCACCACCTGTGATACGCAATGTATGCATATGCTTTTTAGCTTCTGGAAACCATTTCCAAAATGCTTCTGTGTATGGATTTTCATCACTGGCTTTTAAAGGAACGTCTGTCACATGGTTAAAATCGGTGCCGTGACTTAATTTGTATGGACCTTGTTGTTTAATTTCTTCAGCCCATTTACTACTAAATGCAGGGCCACAATACGCACATTTAAAGTTACAGGCATGTGAAAAACTTACCTCTACGTAACGTGGGAAAATATTTTCATCGCCATTTAACTGTATTATGTCGTCGTGGTCGTGAATACTATATTGATCTAAGCTTTTCAATGCACGGTCACTTATTTCTCCAGTATTGTCTTCTATTCTCCAACAAAAGTCACACTCACTAGGGCGCTCGCCATTAAGCATTTGCTTACGGGCTTTTTTCTTTACTTCGGTGTTATGCAATGCACCTGGGTTATCTTTTAGTTCTTCTAAATCAATTTTGTGTGCAACAGGGTGGTGACAACTGTGTGTTAGTCCTACTCCCAAATGCATAGTAACTTGTGTCCACTTTGCCAAGCACATGCCGGGACCAGTTTCATTAAGTAAATCACGCATAACAATACGGTTATGTTCATTGCCTGGAATAAATCCATTTTTATTCTTTTCCCAAGGCATATCGTTAATTTGTTTTTTCATATCGCCATTCTCATTGGTATTGTTGGATGATGTACATAATCATCTAATATATATTCATCTACTGATGACATTAATACTGCATCAATTGATGCAAACTTAGGCATTTGTAATTTAGGTAATGCCATTGGGTTTCGTTGTATTTGTTCTTTAAGTGCTGGAACATGGTCAATATAGATATGCATATCACCTACACTGTGGACAAAATCGCCTACCTCTAAATCACAGATTGATGCAATCACGTGTGTTAACAAAGCATATGATGCAATATTAAATGGTGCGCCCAATCCTACGTCCATTGATCTTTGATATAGCTGACAACTTAATTTGCCGTTACTAACATAGAACTGAAACATAGTGTGACACGGTGGAAGAGCCATATCAGGAAGCTCTGATGGATTCCATGCTGACACAATAATGCGTCTACTATCTGGATTTGTTTTAATTTCGTTAATAGCCCAATTGATTTGGTCTACACCACCAAAATTGCGCCATTGCTTGCCATATACTGGGCCTAACTCACCTGGATTATACCCTAATGCTTTACCTTGGCTGTCTGCATTATCTGTCCAAATTGTACGCTTGGTCTTATCACCATGTGTTATCTCAGCCAAACGGTAGTTGTCTGTGCTGCCTTCTAAGAACCATAATAGTTCTCCTACACATGCCTTCCATGCTAACTTTTTTGTTGTTACTGCTGGAAATCCTTCTTTAAGATCAAAACGCATCTGATAACCAAAAACACCAATGGTGCCGACTCCAGTTCTGTCAGTTCGTTCTTCACCATTGTCTAGCACATGTTGTAGTGCTTCTACATATTGTTTCATTTTCTTTTCCAACTTTCTATTTCAATATGCTTGTGTTCAACTTTTGTTTTTTTAAAATTCTTTTTTATGTATTCGTAAGGCAAAATAGTATCACATTCCCAGTCGCCTGAGATTTTTGTTATTAAAATATGGTCAACATTATCGCGAACCAAATTAAATAGTTGGGCGCCGCCAATAATTATTGCTGTTTCTTTAAAATCTTTATTACTTAATTCATGCAATAACTTACTAGTAGACCAATATTCGTCTGCGCCAGCTGCTGGTCTTCTTGTGACTACTATGTTTTTACGATTAGACAATGGCTTTTTTGGTAAACTATCCCATGTTATGCGGCCCATTACAATTGTAGATTCTTCTGTGACAGATTGGAACCATTTCATATCATGCTTTTGTGTAGGCCATGGCATATCACCATCTTTGCCAATGCCCCATTTTTCATCACATGCAAAAATTGCTGTTAATCCAGTTTGTTTTATTTTTTTCATTCTATACTGTCAACTACCTGATCTTCTCTTATCTGCGGTGCCATTCTGCTTGGATTAATATATACACTCTTAAAAAACTTACTTCCTTGTGGACCTAAGTCTGCAAGATCTAACTGCAAATCTGTCATTAAATTATGACCAAGCTCAAGTGTTTTTTCTTTTAATACTTCTTTATTCCAGCGTAGGCCAGTTCGAATATCAATTTCATTACCGCCTTCAAACTGCGGAACAATCGCTGATTCAAAAAAGGTTGTAAGCCATTTAAAGTCACGAACATTTTTCCAATCCCATTTGTCTCGTTCAACGTTTGTCATATAACAACCAAGCCTAGCGCCATATATGGCCCAAAGTCCGTTATCAACATCTTCACCTACTGACATCCAAGTAAGTAAACGCTGGAAATTCTTTTTATGTACTAATTTTCGTAGATTTTGCGGATTAACTACATCACCATCAACTAATCCCATCTTGACCCCTTCACGGAATCCTGCTCGCCAAGCTTGTAATGCGCTACCATTGTTCATTACATCACAATAAATATTATTCATTTGCACATAATTAATGTTCCAACAAAAATCTACTTGGGCTCGCTTATCTGCTGCTGGTGCATTTTCATGAGTTTGCATGTTCATTACAACATCTTTTGGCCAACATTTGATGCCGCCGTTGCCGTACACAAGGCCGTTAATTTCATTTTTACCAGCCCAGCTAATAACGTCGTTTGGTTTAATACGTTCCATGTCTACCTCGATATTAAAAAATGCCGGGTCAACAATATTGTCTGCATCAATAGTAATAAAACGGTCTGTTTCACTAAGTGCGGCTGCTGCTTTATGTGCGGCATCACTACCATATACACCATGGCTACGTTGTGCCCACGGGCATTTAGAAGACAAATCTGCAAAATTCTCGTCAGCATTTGGTTCATCATAGCTTATAAAAATAATATCAAATTCGTTGATACTTGTTAATGACATATTACTCTCCTATATAATTAATTTGTAATTCTTTGCATTGATACAAAAATATGGGTTTTCTAGGCAATTTAAATCCTGTACTAATTGTTTGTTTATTTTGTTGTATTAGATCTTGACATTTTAATGATATCCCGCCCACCAAATTATCTGGAGTAGTATCACAAACTATAATATCTAATTCTTTTTGACTTTGTAATATATATTTATTATCTGTAGACAGTAGGCCGCTATTAACATAGAACTCTTTATCATTTAATATATTGCGCTGAAATGTTAAATGTTTTTGTTCGTTACTGGTAATTGATTGTTGTATGGATTGGTTGGTTTGGTTAAATGTATTGTTTGCATTAACATCTGTTTGACTAATAATGAAACTATATGATTTAAATATAGGATTTGTAAATATACTTATATTTTCCAGGCTGGCTATTGATTCCAGTTTTACCTGTACCTTTTTCTGTTTAAATAATAGCAATGGATCAATTTCTATTTCCTGTAGTAAATAATCTGGTTGGTTTTTTTCTGTAATATATAAATTAAATTGTGTACCTTCAGCCAATTGCACTTCGTGTATTTCGTTTATTTTCATATGCTGCTTGATATTTGATACATTTAATGTCATTTCAATAATGCTAGTATCTTTAAATAATTCAAGGCACACATCAGCTGATTGCGGATTTTTTCCTTTAATTTGTTTAAATTTGACTACATCACTGCTTTGCAGTACTAGACTGTTTGATTTTGTAACAATGTCCGGTTGACCAGTAGTAAAATCTTCAACTATTTTGCATTTCTTTAATGATATTTTGCCAGCTAAAATATCAGCAATGATAGTCAGGTGACCAAATTGATGCACGGTACTAATATTATCGTCATTTTTCTCGATAAATTTAGGACTTAGCCGATAAATTTTCCCAGTTATATTATCAAACTTAATCCACCACTGTCGGTGCGGTGTTTCTGTTTTAGATTTCTTTGTTGTATGTTGCATATATCTCATCTGTTAAAAAATTAATATTATCATAATAAAATATTGAATTAATATTAAAATTTTGTATTTTTACTTTATAATTTGGGTAAATCCAACAATTTAGATAATTTACCCAATCATTACTGCCTGAGTTAGCAATAGATCGTTGGCTATACGTTTCATATGTCATGTCAATGACTGTAACTGGCTGATGATTTGTTATCAAATAATCATCTGGTTGTTGAAAACAATTAATTACAATACTATGCATCTGACTTGGATCATAATACTTTTTTATATGCTTTTTATTAGTTAAAATTTCTGTCTGTGCTTGTTGCCAGTTCTGCATTATTGGTTCAGCTAGTTTAAAATATTCTAAACTAGCGTCAGATTTATTAAAATAAAACATAATAGTAGACGGTTTAAGTAAATTATTATCTTCATAATAACCATCTAACTTAGTTATTGTATCATAATTAAATCTAGATTCACTAGTTAAAAAGCATACATTATAACTATGTTCAAAAAAATCAAAAGCTGAGTCTAAATTTTGGCATACAATTGTACTATGATGAATAAATATTGAGTTATCATAAGGCGATGTATAATACAATTGCCAATCATTTGCACGTAATTCTTTTGCACTTTTGTTTGGTAACTCGATAATATAATCAAATGCCGCTTCAAATTTGGAGTTTATATTTACTAATTTGTCAATTACCAATGTTACACTTGCATTTGGATTATGAATCTTAATACTATTTGCCAGTGTAGCGGCTGACTTTTGTTCAGTTTTTGTGTTTGCTGATGTTATAAACCCTCTATTCATTATGATCCTCTATTAGTCGACCCAATGCACGTTTGTTCATACAATGTATGTCATATTTTTCATGTCTAACTAACAAATTTTTCCAATTTTCAACTGGATCATGAGCTAAACATATCCATGTTTCGTCATCTACACTTTTGATTATGTCGTCTTTCTGACTTAAATTTTGCATGGTGCTATTAAAGTTATTGATGGTGTCACCAGGCAGCATGCCATCTAAAATATGTGCTGCAATACTAACACAATAGTCAGTACGATACATATGCCCTGGAAAGTTATATAATAGTTTATAGAACTGATAATTATCTTTAACATGTGCCCACATATCAAAAAATAATTTACTTGTCTCTGATCGATCAAAATAAACTACTGTACTCCACCACATTTTAATACCATTATAGCTTAACCGTTTTTCATTTGGATGTACTGATGCATTCCTTAAAGTAGTTGCTTTATCAAACATTGCAACTCCAGTATAAGAATCAAATACATGTTCTAAATAATCAGTCTTTAGAATATAATCAATATCTAACAATAATGTCTGATCAAACGGGCTATATTCCCATATCTTATGCTTATTACTGTTAGAAAATTGTGCTTTAAATTCAGTCCATGGACTGTCATGATGAACACGTATATTTTTTTCCAGACTATCATCAGTCAATACAATATGATCAAATGACTGCATTATAACTTCTTGAGTAAATGATTCTTGAAGCCAAGAGTATGATCCACTATTAGTAATTAAACAAGTTGGTCTATCTAAATATTTTTTAGCTTTCTTAGCTGCAAACATACTAAGTCTGACATAGTCTATATGTTCGTTATTATACGCATAAAAACAAATGCCTTGTGTTGGTTCCATTTACTATTCCATTAATTTTTCAAGTTTGCGAATTTTTTTAAGTTTGCTATATTCTGTATTGTACTCTGTCATTGCAGCACTATACGCACTAACAAGTGCATCTAAAAATTCACAAGTGTTTTTAATTTCAATCGGGTTTTGTTTTGAATCTTCTATAATAGAAGTATTTAGTTTCAAATCAACCAGGGCTTTTACAAATGCAATAGTTTGTTGATTAGCTATAAACATGCCATTATTACAATGTACTGTACACAGTTGTTGTACTCTATTTTTAATATTTTGTTTTTGATTTGCTATTGTTTGGCTATAATTTCCAAATTCCAGAGCTTTTTGCAATCGTTCATCCATTCAGATAAATCTCCTATAAGTTAATTAGTATTATATAATAATTCGGCTTTTTAGTCAATGATTATTAATGATTGACTAAGGTCCAAACTGTGTTTATACCCAGGACAGGAGCTACCCTGTCTTGAAATTGATATGTTGTAGTATCCGCCGAAAATTTTGATTCAAACGTCGGGCTTGCTGCTAAATCGATATCTGTTGGTGTTTCCATTGGTAGGCGATAGCCAGTAACTAAATCCAATGCAATATCAACTGTATTAGTACCTATATCTTCCTCGTCTAATATAACGGTAAATAACATTTCAAAAACACCACCTGGGGCTATTTCAGAACTTAGTAAATTAATTTTAAGTGTACATGCATCATATTCACCGCCACTATAGTCAGGCTGGCCGTATTCGCTGTAACCATACTCACCACCATACTCACCACCGCCACCGGTATAATTTGTTTGTGATATTTTTACACTATATAATTCTGTATCAACTCCTGAAAATGCATCAAAGATTCCTTTATTAACTGACGGGATTGATTCTCCTGTATTAGTTGTGCTTATTGCGCCAACCCAAACCTCACCAATATAATTTAATGATTGGCTCCAGCCTCCGCCACGTGGGTTACCGCCAATGCCAGATATATCAAAAATTATCGAGCCGCCACTATTAAAAAAGTATCTTGCTTCTGCATAATTAGTAAATGTCGCTTTAACTTTTGCATATGCATAATCGTCCCAATTTTCCATTGGATTATCATGTTCCACTTGCACTGCACCATCTAAGATATCAACAACAATGTCAGCAGTTGTAGTATTGAATCGTGTATTTTCAATACTACTAATAAAAGAGTCAACAGTGACATAAGCGGCTGCTGGTATTTTATTACCAGCAAGTTTAAATGAACTACATAATGTATTAGATTCATCTATATGGTAAAGCCCAGCGTTTAACTGTGCTATAAGTTTATTAAGATGCAATGCTTCAATAGTTGTTG
>Ga0208299_1000040_pt1 | contig 131191 bp, 114 predicted proteins | sample 15_taG_FD_184089 | JGI IMG/M metagenome (GOLD analysis project Ga0208299, IMG submission 184089) | Marine viral communities from the Subarctic Pacific Ocean - 15_ETSP_OMZ_AT15312 metaG (SPAdes) (version 2) | ecosystem: Environmental > Aquatic > Marine > Oceanic | place: Pacific Ocean... | reverse complement strand
AGAAGAACCGGAAAAATAACCCATCCTGATATGGAAAGCATTGAGGCGACTGAAGAAGAGGTCGAGCATATTGATCAGGAGGACGGCCAATCAAAAGGTCAGAATATGCTCGGGCTATCGGACTTGAAAGATTTAGTTTTTTTAGGCAGATTACGCGAAACTGTTGATATAGCTGGATTTAAAATTGTAGTCACGACGTTGACAGCAAGTCAGCAAAAAGAAGTAATGAGAAATGTAATGAAGATCGACCAGGTTGATCGTCTTTTGGACATAAAGCCTATGACTATAGCTTATGTTGTAGAGTCTATTAACGGAGTTCCCCTAGAGGAGTTGTGCGAAGATGATTCTATTAAAGAGACAGTAGATCGTAGAGTTAGCGTAGTTAATAGTATGCAGGCAGTTTTAGTGGAAAGATTATATCAGGTATATGAAAGACTGGTAGTGGCCGCTAATGAAGAGGTTGGGCTAGAAGACTTAAAAAAATTATAGATGAGCCCATAATTAGGCTCCGCTGGGAATTGTGCAAACTATGGAAATGCCCAGTAGATGATGAGATATTTGAGCAAATTACCGAAAGTCAATGGCTTTGGTACGCTCAAATGATTCATGTAGATAAAAAAGAAAATTATGATTATATGCTTGATCTAGCAGAGTATATGGCGTCATTTTGGAATGCAGAGGCTGTTAGGAAAGTTCGTGATGCACGAGAAGCTGCTGAAGATGAAAGATTTGCTACAGATGAAGAATTTGAAAGACAGATACTTGATGGAAGCTTTAAGAATGATGAAATAATTAAGTCTATTAAAGAGCGGTATAAAAATACTAATTTACAAGATATTAGCAGGGACAGAGATGCCAGGAGCACTAGGATGCCCAGAGATATGTCTAAATTATTTAGTATGACCGGAGATAAAATAGAATAATGTCAGATGCAGAAGAAATGAGGCTATTAAGAGAGCGGGTAGATCAGCTAACAAAAGCTCAGGAAGCAAATGTTCAGTCATCTAGACAGATGACCAGCACTTTAAGCGACTTAACGTCCTTAGGCTCCCGTGCCGCTACGAATGTCCAGGGGACAACCGATGCCCTTATGGATCTGGGTGGAGCCTTGTCTACCGGGACTGGAGCGATATCAACATTTACCACTGGTCTCGCGAGCGTAGCAGGCGGCCTGCCCTTGGTTGGCGGAGCATTTAAGGGGCTGCTAGACGGTCTTGCGATTGGGGTTGATGCCTTTGGCGCTTTGGGCTCGGCAGCGATAACTCTTGGTAAAAATGCGATGAACCTATTTGATGGTCCATCACGAGACATACGAGCCTTTGATGCAGATATGTTTAGCCTGAATAAGAGGTTCGGCGGCACTATAGATGAGGCGTCTAGATTTGCAGACAGTTTAAAGCAAGAGACTGCAAGTGAATTTTCTAGATCTCTATACCTGACAAGAACTGAAATGTCAGAATTTCTTGATGCCACAAAGAGGACTAACCTTACTCTTGAGCAATTAAACAAAACTGTTAGTACAAGTCTTGGCCAAACTAAACTTTATGCATTGGCAACAGCGGCTGCGGCAGCTATGAGTATGTCTAATTCTCAGGCGGCAGAGCTTTTAAATACAGCTATGAACAAGCAGGGGAAGAGCGCTCAAGACGCCGCAGAGATGCTTGGAGTATTTGCCGGAGTTGCATCGGAGACCGGGTTATCAGCAGATACTGTAGCAAGGACTTTGAATAGCGCCGTTGATGGCTTTACAAAGCTTGGCTTATCGGCAGACTTTGGAAGGCCGATGTTAGAGGGTTTTGCGACGGTAATGGACGATATGGGTTTGGGCATAGAGAATGCAACAAGCCTTACTGGGGAGCTTTCAAAATCATTAGCAGGCCTTGCAACAAATTATTCGGCGGCTTATGTTATGTTTCAGCGCGGAGGCTTAGAAATGGGCGGAAGCGGAGGAAGCGGGGCGCTGGGAGCTTCGATTGGCCTTCAGGCTGCAACGCTGCAAGCAGATAGGACTGGGGATCAATCTGAGTTGGGCCGCACCCTAATGCAGGGAATGAGAGATACTATAGCTTCGTTCGGCGGAGGAGACATAGTAACTGTCGAAGATGCTGCTGCAGACTCTAGTTTGCAAAATCAGTTTTATGTTCAGCAGCAGATGTTGGGTTCTCAATTTGGAATTACAGATCAAGCTTCTGCAAATCGTGTTTTAGATCTTTTGGCACAATTGGACGAGGCCACAAGAAGTGGGGATACTGATGCTCAGCAAAAGTTAGAAGAGCAGTTGGCAAATGAGAGAGAAGGAAGAGATGAAACTATGGATGAGTGGGCAAAGGCTAATGCTAATTTAGAGGTTCAATCGAATCTATTGGCAGTTATAGCTAGAGAGCCACTTATGGCTGCGCGTAGTGCGGCTAGATTTGCAAGAGAAAAGTTGGATTCTGCCGTTAATACGGGAGGCGCTGCAGCACGACGTGGGGCAGAAAGCCTGGGCGATGACTTTATGAATGCATTAACAAATTTTGGCTTTGACCCAGATAGTGCGGCAGGCAGAATGTTGTCAGCAGAGCCTACTCCTGCGGATACTGCTGCGGCAAATAGGCTTGGAGAAGAGACGGCTGCAGGAGATTTACCAGGGGTAGGGCGGAGCGCAAGAGCTATAAACCCAAATCTTGCAAATCCTAATGCAAATATGTCTCAAGAAATAGAGCGAGCAGCATCTATAGCAGCCTCTAACGCCACAACGTCAGCTATTCAAGAGGCAGGATTTCTTAGTAGAGATGACTTTGCGGATGCAGTAGGGTCTGCGATTGCTGCAGCATTGTCTGATGAGCTTACTGTGAATGTAGATTTGACTCCAGCGGCAAGTGAGTTTGTTCAAACTACACAAAATGTGAATAACCAAGTTGGTGGAATAAACGGTTAATTTTTATAGAGAAATAAATGAGCATAATAAATAGACAAACAATAATATTCTTTTTACCATTAGAAATGGGATCATTTACAAATGATCAAAATCCATTTTCTGCAACAAATAGTGATGGCGGTGTGACTTGGGATAAAAGACAGCTTTATATGAACCCTCAGTCTTTTAACATGAGGGAGAGAAAATATATAAAGTCAGACCTTACAAAGGGGGGCTTTGTTACTCAATATTGGGGAGAGGAGCTTACAACCATTGAGGTTAGCGGTATAACCGGAGCATCAGGCGTAGAGGGAATAAATGTTCTTAGAGACATTTATAGGCATGAGCAAATTCAGTACAGAAGAGTTTTGGAAAAAAGACAAAGAAAGCTTGCGGCAGCGGCAGAACAGGCTGCGAAAGATGCTGCGGAAAGTTTAAGCGAAAGAACTGGTGCTTGGGGAACATTTTCAAATGTTGCAGACACATTAACCGGAGGCGCATTCACAAGCACTGTAGACGGGCTGGGGAATGCCGTAGATATGATTTTTGATACAGGGAGTGGAACATCCCTTTCCCTTAGTGGGTCTGGGGCCTTTTCGACAATTCCAACTTTGGCTGCATTTGCTACAAATATTGATATGTATTATCAAGGAGAGTTCTATAGGGGGTATTTCTCATCATTTAGCTCAACCGAAAATGCAAATGAGCCAGGACATTTTAGTTATCAGTTTAGTTTTACAGTCACAAGACGCTCTGGTCGTAGAGAAAACTTTATGCCATGGCACAGAGAGGCTGTTAGTGTCGATGGAGAAACAATGATGAGCCAAAAAACCACAGAGTCTAAAGGGGTTTATCCTGGAAATAGAACCTTATCCTTTCCAGACGAAGTAGGCTCTTCTCATGGAGAGTGGAGCGAAATGCTTTTGGATCCAAGTAATTCTATCGGCGCTCCAGGGTATGTTTCTTCGACATTTTCAGAGCCAGATGATCCAACCGCTGCTGAAGGCATGTCTGTTGAGATAAATAGAAATGCATCTATAACAGGATCTTCATCTTAGTATAGTATAATAGAGTTTAGTTATGTCATCATCAATATTGTTAAAAAAGAAAATTTCAGAAACATTGTTAAAGGCTTCTTCGGATATAATTCATGGAGGTCATCCGGCATATGTAGACTTTGGGAAAATAGATGGAACGCCACCCTCGTTAGTTGGGACTGGTGCGGCTGTCTACTTAGATCAAAATCATGCGAACTCTATTACTCCGGATACTAGAAATATCATCGCTATGTCGCCAGAGGCAACTATTCTTGTTAAAAAGAAGGCATTTTCATCGCTCAAGAGTTCTAATAATTTAAGATTCATGGACAAAACAGAGAAGATGCTTTTGAGGGCGACAAAAGCATTGTTTGCCTTTAAAGTTCAACAGATAAGAGCATATGAAAGTTTAACTAAGTTTGAAAATTATCTTTCAGATAATCATATGTATAGTATGAATCTTTTATCGTCCCTAATTAAAGAGGGGTCTCTTATAGACATAAGCAAGCTTGGGCAAACTGTTGACGAATATGTTACGCAAAAATTAGAAGCCTGGCTTGGCGAGGATATGTCAACTTCCGCGTTTGATACCACAACAGTTTTTGCTGAAAATTTTTCAAGCACAGGTAGTAACGCAACTTTTGATGTAAATACAGGGCAGTTTGTAACTGATACGGGAAATAGAAAGACTATTACAAACAGAGAATATTTGAAATCAATTTCATCATCACAAGCAAAGGCTATTATAGAGAATAAAAAGAATGAATTTAAGTACCAATACGAAGGAGTTGATGGGCACTCTTCCGTTCTATACGGTGCTGATGAGAATTTATGGAATGAGGTTGGCGATCCATATCAGATGGGTGGCAACACAGCTCAAGATATGAGCTACCTAAGGGGGGATAGCGCAAAGAATTTCTTTAATGATCTGGGTGATTTGCTTTCATATGGCGCAGCAGCAGAGCAGTATGATGCTATGAATCAAGATATCATAAGTATCATCAAGAGAAATGCCTTTTCTGCAGATAATCAGCTTTCAACATGGATTGTAGATCCAGAAAGTCCGGAGAATTATATAACCGGACCAGGAACAGGAGTTATGGAGGTTGCTATATTTAAGCAGTTTCAGACTCAATCTAATTATGAATCAGCACCATCAAGCGCTAGCTTCACATTAACGTATCCATATAGACTTGGAACTATACTGGAGGATGACATCGAGGCGGCTATAGAAGACGCTTTAAATGGCACTCTAGGGATTCTGGACGAGATGATGAGCGGCGGGCTAGGATCAGAGGCTCTATCGGGCCAGATGCCTCCTATAGATGGCGCATCTATTGTGTCTTCGGCAATTGAATTGGGCGGAGCAGGTGATGCGGACTCCTCTTTGGATACAGACTATATAAGAGATAGGCTTAGAACATTTTATTTGGGCAAGCCGTTCATTAATCCTTCAGATCCTGTGCATTTTTATATACGAGGGAACAGAACATATACAGATTATACTTCCGTAGGCTCTTCTTATCCGGACGAATCTAGTGAGGCGCCTTTTGATAATAGTTATATGGAGATTGATGATACAATATTAAAGGCAGAGTATTTGTTGTACACAGGCCAGGAAATAGATATAGAGCAATATAAAGATTTAAGAAGAATGCAGGACAATTCTTTTGGTATGATTCACGTCTTTGGAGGATATGTAAAGAACACATCTGAATCATTTAATGGAGGATATTGGGATTTATCGGTATCGTGCATAGATAATATGGCGTGGTTAAATTGGAGCAGGTTCTCCATTCAGCCATCTTTGAGTGATCCTAAAAATATTTTAGAAGATCCGTTAACCCCATTTGAATTAACCGTAGATTCTCAGGGGCAAGTAGGCTCTTCAAGAGAGCTTTTATATGAGAATAAGCAGCTTTTACAAACAGGGCTTTTAAGTTATGATTCCGGATTGCTTGCAGGGCAAAATGCTGCAGAGGGTAATCTTCTGCAGGGACAGTATAATGGCCTTGGGTCGTCTAAAGGAAAGAAGGTTATGCAAAGCCCAAGCGGCTTTATATATAGGTGGAAGACCGGAATAATAACTGCAACGGCAGGATTTCAAGTTATAGATTCAACTGGAGAGCGTCAGGCAGGTCAAAATTATGATCAGCAATATTCCGTTACAGTTGCAAATGATGTTTTGAACAACTTAGATATACCTAATATTTTGAGCATATTAATTGTTGGACAGCCTTATAACATAGAGACTTTTATAGAGCAGGCTTTTGCATCACATAATATATCTGATAGATCAGGAACAATGAATCCCAGCGACCCGCTGACGGGCGTGCTTGATACTATTCGTAAGCAAAATGCATATTATGGAAATTTTCATCCGTATCGTATGTTATCTGTAAATTCTACTTCTGCAGAACAAATGATTAATAACGCAGGAGTTCGAGAATTAGCCAACAGTAATGTTAAAAATTTACAAGATCGAAAGCGATCCTTAAGAAGAAAGGTGAGAGATCTTCAGAAGAGTGACGCTTCGACTAAGGCAAATTCTGGAATTCCTCAGTCTACTTTGATTGCCACCTTAGAGTCTGAGATAGCCACTATTGATGCAGCTATAAGCAAGCAGGTTAGAATTGGGGTTTCTGCAAGCAGAGCTTTAACTTCAGAGGAGCAGGTCGGGATTCAGATTAGTTTAACGGGGTCCAGCACCAATCTTCCTATATCTGGAGATGAAGACGAAAATCATGATGTTACCAGAGCTACGATGTTAATAGGTGCTCAGCGAAGAATAGAAGATGTTAGATTAAATAGGGATAGGAATTTATTTATAGTATCAGACCAGTATGATGCGGCTGATATACGCCCGTTTATTTTAAAACTTAATGACGGTGGGTGGAAATTATTTGATTCACAGTATATAAATTCTTATCAAAAATGTGAAAAAGCATCTAATATGTTAAATTTAGAATTTTTTTGCAACACCCAAGGTCATCTTGAATTCAGACCACCCCTTTGGAATAGAGTGCCACTAACCGTATTAAAGGCGGCGATTAAGGCTCAGGGCGAAACTAACAAGACTATTATTCCAAGCTTTATAACAGATTTGTTTCAGACAAGAATAGAGGGATTATATCTTCAAATTCATACATTAAATGTTAAAATAGTTTTGGCTGCATTAATGATGGGTCGGTATCCGGATAGCACACTTATTCCTAATATGAATCTTGGCGGAGCGAGTTCTCTGAAGTTTTTTGGAGTTGAAATAAATAGCAGCGCTGATCTAATCGGGCAACTAGGGAATCTTTTTTCTGGGCAATCTCCAGATCCAGATGGTCTTAGGCTGAGACAAACAGAGTTTGAAACATCAGAAGATTCATTCTTAGGAGAGAATTTAAAAGTATCCACAGGATTTCAAGAGAAGGGGGATATACTAAGTGGAGATACAGAGACTTTGTTGGGAATATTTGACCCAATAATTCATGAGCAAATGGGTATTGTCAATGATTTGCAGACAGTAGCGGGCGGGACCAATGGCCCACCTGCTCAATTTGAGCCAGAAGATTTAAATGGAATAAGAGATACGTTTAAGAGACAATTCGGAAGAGACCCAGCTAAGGGACTTGGGATTAGTGACGAATTTACAGATGAAGATTTGATATATAAGACGAGTGATGCAGATAAGCTAGACAGAGCTCTTGCTAGCTCGGGGAATATTTTGCAGAAGCTAAAGAGCGCAATCTCTGCAAGAGATAGTTTTGTAACTATGCTTCAGGCAAATTTAGCAAAGCAAGAAGAGCTAAATGAAATAGAGAATTTTATTGAGACTGGATCCGAAGAAGACGACATTAGTGTTTCTGAAGGCGCGCTAAGCGGTAAGTTTACTGACTTCTTAGAGAAGAGTGCTACAACATTACAAACAGCTTCGGATATAATTACAGGTAAAACATCAGAGGGAAGTGTTTATGACCATCTGATAGAAGATGATACAAGAAATCTTCTGGGATATGGTTCTGGAAAAAGATTTATAGTAAAAGATGAGCATATAACAAGGGCCACATTTACAGAGACCCCTCCTGACTTTACAAGGGTGGATATACAGGGTAATGCACCGCTAGTTGGGGATGGGCTAAATAGCGCTATGGAAGGGCTATATTTTTGGGCAGGAGCAACAGACTTTGATTTATGGAGACAATATGGATATACTGATCGATCAATAGATTTGCCGTTTATTAGCGATACGGAAGGCCAGGCTAGACCTTATGCTGTATTAGAGCTGACTATGCAAAAGTTAAATATAAATAGAGCAGATGTAACAGTCGTTGGCAATGAGTTTTATCAGCCAGGAGACACTGTTTATATACCGACCAAGGGCCTGCTGTATTATGTTAAGAGTGTTAGTCATAACTTTTCTTATGGATCATCATTCACTACAACATTATCCTTAATATATGGCCATCCTCCAGGGACATATGTTCCTAGCCCACTTGATGTAATTGGCCAGCAATTAGTTTCAGACTTTTTAGAGGATCCTTCTTTAATATATAGAACTGAAGAATCAGATGATAATTATAGAGTGTTAAAGCCAGACTCTACCCTTGTATTTCCTTCGGGCGGTGCAAGTGCGGCAGAACTTTTGGCATACAGTGATAATCAGATAAGATTTACAAATATGATGATGGATCTCACCGGATCATTATCAGGGACAAAGTATGTGTTGGTAAGAGGGTTTGTTGTGGATCCAGATGATCAAGAGGCGGTTCAGGATGTTAGCCTTAAGATGTCAGTAGTTAGATCTATATTGGAATATCCAAGCCAAGTATCTCAGAGTAATCCATTTTCAGGCGGGGATGATTTATTGGAGGGAGCTTTATCTATAGCGACAAGCATTGGTTCTGCATTCGGGGGCGGATCAGCACCAACCACAAAGAGCTTGATGCCTATGACTTTGCCAAATAATATGCCCGTAACACCGATTAATCCAACTAAAATTATAGAACAAATTAGCTATATGAAGCGAGAGGATGACACAAATCCTCTTGGAGAAATAAAGTGTATGGATAGAAAATTAATTGCTACGTTTATGGCCGATTTGGGAGGGGAGGTTGATGAGACTAAAGCTAGTGGAATTTTCCCCAAAGGAGGTCCTAGCCAAGGAAGTTGGTTAGATTTCAGAGATGAAATAAGCGGATTTAATTTTGGAAGCTCTTACAAGGTGAATGTTATTGAGGTTGGTATAATAGATATTCCAAATAGTATTTTAACAGAAACTTATGAAGGATAAGGAATGGCAGCTGCATCATCAGTAGATAATCAATTATCTTCATTTAATATATATGAGGCGATAGTTAAGGATATAGATCCAATAACTGGAGAGATATATGTTTCCAATACCCTTATGGGAGATGCAGGGTCCCCAACGAAGATCCCTCCGGTATATTTCGGAGGAACATCTGATGCTGGATTCTTTCAACATCCAGAGATTGGGGATACGGTTATATGCGCTAGAATACACCCAGGAAGTCATGGAATTACACAGGCGCTAAGGGTCATCCCAAAGGCTAGTGCTCATTTAAATTCTGCTTCTGCTCCGCCTCCAGAAAATTCTCCCCCAGGAAGATCTAACTATCCAATTATGGGATTAAATCCTGGAGAAATAAAGGTATGCGGATCAGGTGGAGGGGAGTTATATCTTTCCGGAGGAGAGGGGTCTCCTAAAGCCGGTGTTTTTATCGGCAACTATTTAAAAAGTGGGCTTTATGTGTATAACTCAAAGGCTCATAAGTCAAATTTAACAACGATTAGTCACTCTATACAATCGGTCAGCTCTGCTCATAGAGCGATTACTAGTGATATAATTCGCGCCCCAAGAGCGCAGGCGGCAGCCCAGGGTGCCTCGTCAACTTGTGGTCACGCTATATTGGCTTACCCTACAGATGTAGGCCTTGAGCGTGGGCTATATCCCGGATCAACTGCCTCTGCATCAAAGGTGTTGGGGGTAGCTAGAAATCCGGCTATTTCAGAATATAGAATGGTTATAAATGAAGTATCAGAGACCTCGTTTTTTAACGGCTGGGACGTAGAGGCTGGTGTTGCAAATAGCGCTGGAGTTCCCACCTTTAATGATGGGAGTATAAAGAAGGCATTATTGCCGGGGAATATTCTTCACTTAGCTCCGCATCAATTAATCGAAGTTATTGGAGGAAATGTTGTTAATGCCAGAGGGGAGTCGATGGACCCTAATTATGGCGTTGTAAAGATAGGAGACGCCTTGGGCTTAATTGGCGGCGATGGATTAGACCAAAAGTATGAAGAGGCCAGATTAATAAGCAGACGCGGAATTGGATATCATTTTCAATTATCAACGAATAGTAATTCTAATGAAATATCTAATGATTATGATAATTTTATTTTCGCGATAGATAAGGAGGGAGTCCTTAAGCTAAATGTTCCAAAGACATCTAAGACAGGAAATGTTTTATATCCAACCAGGGCCAAGTTTTACTCTGGAGGATCAGATGGAATAATAACGTCGCCAGATACCTTTAGGAATATCGAAAAAATTCCAGTAACTCTTAGAAATGAGGATAATGATGTTATTTTTCCATCAGAAACAGCTGCAGATGCTATGTCATCTTCTGATGATGGAATCCAAAGATATACTGGAATTAGATTTACTAATGAAGACAATTATTTTCAGGGCCTTGGTAGCGGAACGGCTCAGAGTGGAGAAAATATTAGAATAAACTCTACAAAGCATCATAATATGTATGCGGCGGCAGAGATGCTTATTGCTAATTCAATTCAAAATATATTTATTCCATTTCAAAATGCAAAATGTACGGGATATATCCCGGGCAACTCGGTTGGTAAGCCATTTGAGAGAAAGTCTAAAGATTATGATGGGGCCGGCGCTGATGATACAGAGGTGAATTATATGTCTGCAATCGGAGTTTCTCCCGCCTCTCCAGCCATTGATCCGGGAGGAGGGGTGTTTGTTGCAGGACAAGATTTAACACTGGATACAGAAGAAAATGGAAATAGAACTAACTTGCAGTATACAAATTCTTTCTCTGTAAGTAAGGGCGATGACAATGAGTTCGGATCAATAAATACAGATAGTTCCGGAGAGTCTAGGCGAGACCCTGGAGGTAAAAGTGCTAATTTAAATTTTGAAGGATCGATAGAGGCCTCTATAGGCCGGGATAATAATGATAAAAAGAGCATAGTTCTTGACGCCGCCGGAAGCATGATTGCGTGGTTTGGGATGGACAAAAGCGGCAGAAGCATGGTTGTGCAAACTGATGGAGAAGTTTTATTTAATATTGGCGGAACAAACGGAGATCAGTTTAATCCTGGGAGATTTGATTTAAGAGTAAATGTAACTCACAAGGGGTTTTTAGGAGAGGACGATGTTAATGTGACAAATTCTTCAGATTATCTTATTTCGATCAGTGAAAATGGGTTGGTTATAGCGGGTATGAAGCCGGGAACTCCAATGGTTATAAGGAATGATGGAGATTTATGTGTTGAGAGTACAGCTAAATTAATTTTAGCAGGACAGACTGTAGAGGTCAGGGAGGGCAACCGGCCTCCAAGGAAGACTTATAAAGATCCCGTCTCTTCCGATACCCCTGATGCTACTCCAGAGGGAGTTCCGGAGCAGATTAGTTGCATATTAGATGCTATAGCTGATATCACAGAATAGCTTTTAGTTATTTTCTTAATAATCAACTAATTTTATTAGTAATCTCTAGGTGTATAGTATAATAAAAGTTAGTTTAGAGAGAGTTTTGTATGGCCGAATCAAAAATATTTGCCACTATAGTTGGTGCGCTTAATAGTCAGGAGCAATTTTCCAAAGTATATGTGAATTGCGTAGACCCAGAGGCTTCTGATTCTTCAGGTGGCGGAGCCAGTGGTCTTGAGGCCTCTAAGGCGGAGGTTATATTCCCGCCAGAGGCGGCTAAGTCTGAGCTGCTCCCCATTGTTGGCGGAGCGATTGTAAAGATAGAGCTTCAAAATACAGAAATAGATTCATCAAAAGGTAAAAACCCACATCGTATAAGCAGGTATGGCACAGGCGGCTTAAAAAGCTTTGCTACAAAAATACCTACAATAGTGGATTTCCCCAAGCCATCAGACTTGCTTGATGCAAGGGTTCAGATAAATAAATCATTAGAATCTATGCCAAATATAACAAGCGGCTGGTATGAGTCTGGCGTTCCTATGTTGCAATTATCTAGCCTGAGGTCTGATGAGATTGAGAATGCATCAGATCTTGACAGCGAAATAGGTAAGAGAAAGTCTGATAATATAAGAGTTTCTGGCTTAAGCAAAATTGGCGGGTTTAAATTTATTCCAATAAATGTATTGGGCACAATGCTGGAAGCATTAACTAATACGGGGGATGAAAATAATCCAGGATTAGGGGAGTATGTTGGTATATCGGGAGTAAATTTCGAAGCTCTTGCGGGATATTTAAGTGATTCAGATCCAAGTGAGGATGAAATTATCCAAGTACTGCTTGATATGTTTCCTATCTTCAATATAGATGAAGACTATATAGACGGAGAAGATTCCCAAAAGATAATCGGATATTTCACGGCGGTTGGGGATCATCTTTATGTAAAGATGCCAGATCTTTCTGGCAGAGATAGTTCTGGGTTTTCTTCGAATGTTTATGGCCTAGGAGATGAAGACCCAGATGATTTTCTGACTCTTTGTTTTGAGCTTAAAAAGAGAAAAGAATATGCTGCAGTGGCCATTGATTATTTGGCCCCACCAGCACCAGAGCTTTCGGACGGTCAGCCTTCATATTCAGACTCTAAAGGTGAGATAACAATATCTTTAGAAAAAGAAGGTCTTGATGAAAATGGTAAATATAAGTTTTTTCTATCTCCAATTATAGATGTTAGTGTTGAGCCAAAAGCCGCTGGATTTAGAACTGTTACAGACGCAGTAGAAATGTTTACTGCACCAATTATTACAAAACCCCTTATGACCACCACCGGGGCTCTGCCGACACTGGATGCGTCAGACGAGAAGGTTTTAGAGGCTTTGCAAAAAGTATACGGAAGACTGGTTGAGCATATTTATGGGGGCAAGTTGACATATGACTCCAGTCTGCTTACGGCCTTAAAAACAACTGCAGAAAATGTCATAAGCAACAATACTCTTCTTATCGTTAATTCCCTGCACACGTTTGACAAGCTGGGAGTGCCTCTTTCTGTGGCCGCAACAGATGTTGGTGTAGATCTAGCGTCAGACCTGCTTGGAGAGATGAATAGGCCGGAGATATTGCTGGGAGTAAGGGAGTCTGGGGACGATGATAGCTCCATAAGAAGGAATGATAGAAAATATTTTAATGAGAAAACGTGTGCAGCAAAAGAGATATTGGTTTCAAATAGGCCAAATTACATAACAGATCTAGAAGATTATTCGCAAGTTCCAGCCATGTGGATGGCGCTGGAGCCTGGTGGCGATGACCCGGACGATGAGGATAGTTTCTTATTAAAAATTCCATTCAAATCTAATGACAACACTCATGGTATGGATATTTATGACAGCAGTAAAATACATAGTTTTGCTTTATATGTGATAGATGAATTGGGACAAATAATTAGAGTTCCTGGTCAAAATATTGAGGTATACCCTCAGGGTGCAGCGATAACTTTGGTTAGGCCAAACGGGTACAATGCTGGCGGAACTGTTTTTGCAGCCACTGAATCACTTGGCTGTATAACATTAACGGGAGAGGCATTTTCTTCGGCTACGTCTGTAAACATTTATTCAGACGAAGCAGGGCAAAACCTTGTAGCAACTTTAACTGATGGTGCCGAACTTTCTTCGGTAGATGATTCTGGAGAATCACACACTATAATGCTAAATCATCAGGGAGAATCTATAGAGATATGCTCTGGTGCTTCGTTTCAAGCTGTTCTTGGATCTGCAGACATCGGGACCTATTGGGTAGGTGTTCAGTTGGGGAACGGAACAGTAACTCCTATTTTAAAGCCAATCTATATTGCTCAACCCGGAACGTTGGTTGGAGATTTGCCAGAAGAAAAAGAATCTCTTATTAAATTTTTTGATCCCGGCGGACTTAAGGCTTTAAAGTTTGGATCAACAATAGACTCTGTTCCAATTCTTATGGACGGAGGCACCTCAGAGATTCGGCTGAAGTATGGAGAAAAGGTTTTTTCCGAGGACGCGACCCTCTACGCCTATATAGCTGTCGCAAAGGATGAGGGCGATGTAAATAAAAAGATACTAGAAGAGGATGTTGGATGGCTATATGATGAGGGTTTAAAGAAAAACTCTATTATAACAACCGAAATAGATGTCGGGGAAGGTTCTGGGACCAGTTTTTATATACCAACAAATTTGGAGTATACATTTGGGTCAGACGACTTTTCTATGATAAACAAAAAGAAGGTCAAACTTAAATTTCCCGGAACTAATGGTGCTGCACTAAATATGAGTCGGTTTACTCAATTCGAATCAGGAATAGAGGGTGCGGCTGCCTATATTATTTTAACAACTAAGAAATTAAGCGATGGAGCATATTCTTCTTTCCCATCAGAAGCCGAAGGCGAAGAGTTTAATTATGCATATATACCGCTAGGAAATGGTGCGTCAAAAAAGGCCTTTGTTACTCCACCTTATGTGTCCGCGTTGGTTGTAGAGTTAAAGTCTGGAAGTGGGAATACTAAGGTTCAATCAAATACAAAGAAGTCTGTTTTGCAGGCTGCCGGTCTTGACTCATATGTAAAGAGGATAGACTTAAATAAAATTGGAGCAGAAGGGTCTGAGAATCTAAGGCTTGTTACAACAGATGAGATAAAAAGAATGGCGGTGGTCTTCGAGGGCAACAATGAAGAGAGGAGACTGTCAAGAGTTTATAAGAGTTATATAGGGACGAAAGCTATAAAGAAATATCGCGCCGGACGAGTTCAAACTGCGGGAAATAATAAATTAGTATTGAACTATAGAAATATAAAGTCTATAACAGGCGAAGGTTGGTTAGATATCGTTATCTCTAAGAAGGATAAGAGATTTAGAGCCACATATGATTCGACACTTTATAACAGAACAACTGTTACGTTTTATTGTCCTACCAAACCTACGGGGGTTGAATGCACTGATATTGTAGATGGAGAAATTGTAGAGGAGCAGGTTTCGGGGAGCGGAACTATAAGCGTGCTTATAAGCGGCGAAGACAGGATGATTCCAGAGCCTGAAGGCGATATGTATAATCTGGGTGACCTCAAGTGGGGCTGGGCACCTTTGTCAGATCACTCATATGTATTCCCCAAGGTAAGTGATTTGTCGCCTCTTCCGCTTCTACTGGACAAGAGTTATGACGGAACGGGCTTTGCAACTGATTCAAATGCATACTATAATTTTGCAAATCCAGTAAAGATCATCCCAAGTGTTGACTTGGTCTTTGGATATACCGATGATTCAGATGCCTCAAACCCAATTACTTATGGAGTGGGTCTTTCAGATGCTCCGGTTGGTGACGATGGTTTGCCGAAAGACGAGGTTGTCAAAATTAATACAAACGGATCTTCAGAGGTTATGTTTAGCATCGCAGATGCAACTGCCGCTATAGCCAGCTTGCAAGAGCAAGGCGAGGCGATAAGCAATACTATAGATGATACGGTGTCTGACTTGCAGGAGTTGGCGGCCACACCCGGCCTCGCCGGTGAGGAGCTCGCTAAGGTTGAGGCGGCACTTGCTGAGGCGGAGGCGAAACAGGCTGATTTCGAAGAAGCTAGTGACTCTGCGTCAGAATCTATTTCCGATGCAGATAGTGCTCAATCTGAGTTAGAGGCCGCAGAGGAGCTTGCTCGCGAGGCTGGCGGAGGAGATTCTCCTAGCGCAAGTGAAGTCGGTGAGGAAATCATGGGGGGGATCGAGGATGCTGCAGCCGCCTTAGATGCTGCAGTTGCAGCTATAAACAATGCAATAGGCATGCTTGGTGAAGCCCTCGCGATGATTCAATCTATAACAGATCAGCTATCTAGTTTGGCTATGCTTGGAAATCAGATAGCAGAAGGCCTTGAGCAAGCGGCATCATCAATGGGGCCGAGACCTGATGATTTTACGAAGGTAAATATAAAGCATATCTATATAGACAAGGATGCTTCGATACCGGCAGATCCATGGCTTATGAGCAATGAAGAGGCTACCGAGTTTAAACTAGCTCTGAAGTTTAAGTTTGAGCAAACAGCAGCTATAAGGTTTAATGTTCCAGAGATTATTGAGATTAGAGCAGAAAATCCTGAGGGAGAGCCATATACACCTGTTGCGGGAGAGCGGCTATTTGGCAATATCGTTATAACAACTGGATCTAAGTTATTTATCAAAACTATCGGAGCTAATGCCGATACGAAGATTGAAGTCGGCGGAAAGAGGATTAAGGCAAGAAGGGGCAAACCATTTAACGAGGGGATATATAATAACTTTGAAGTAACTATGCCGGATCTAAATTCGTTTTCGCTGTTTGGCTCAAGCCCCTGCGTAAGTATTGCTGTTACAAATTCTAACGAAAATAGAATGCGCACAGCGCGCACCGTTGGCAATGATATAGCCTTAAATCTTGATGATAAATGGTCAGATCATATATTTGGAGGAGGAAGAAACAAGTCAGGCCCCCCAGGTGAGCTTAAAGAAAAGCTTGAAGGCGCATATCTTAAGTTTACATCTGTTACTTTGGATAAGGCTAATGTTGCAAAAGAGTTTTTGCAGAGCTTCTGCGATATGTCATTCCATCTTACAGCAGAGCTTTCGCTTCAGCTTAGAAACTTTAAAGTTATACTTGTTCCAATTAAGGTCATCCTGTGTATCATCGATGTTATATGTGCGCTACTGCATCCGATTAGACTTGCTTTTGCGATTATAAGATTATTCCTTTGCCTTTATGATTTAATTCTTCTTTTGCCGCAACTATCTGTTCCGGCGATGTTCTTGGCTCTGCTGCTCCATATAATTGAGCTTCTACTCTGTGTTATTCTTAAGATTCTTGGAATTATAAATGCAATTAACGAAATTATCACAGCACTTGAGAATGCAATTGAGCAGAAGAACTTCCCTGCATGCATTGCTTTGGAAGAGACGATTAATGAGCATCTGTTCAGCCTTGAGGCGGACCTGTCAGTCCTTGACCCAATTCTTACAATTCTAGCCTTGTTCCTGGAGCTGTTGCAGCTTATATTCTCATTCCCATGTCAAGTTGGGGCAGATGAGGACGATGAGGCATGTATCGATCCATCGCAACTTGCGGGAATAATTGTAGGCAAGGTTGCGCCATTTGGCCGGATTGAGCCTGATGCTCTGCTTCCGTTGGCGCAGGCATATACAAGGCTTCCGGTTGACCAAGCTAAGTCTACAGGAAACTCTCCTCCGAATGGCAGAGACAATATTAATGATATGGACTGCAGAGAAAATGATACTTCTGACAATATTTGTAGTCACTTAATTAGCCTCGGCACTGCAGGTGAAGATCCAGATTTTATTGTGCGACCAGAAGATCAAGTTGGGTCTACTGTTTCAATCGGAGGCTATGCCGGAAATCCTCTTACTGGACTAAAAGATAGTGTTACCGGAGAGTTTAAGCAGGTTGAAGAGGGAGGTTGGTTCTCTGGAGATATTGATGGATCTGGAGATATGGATAATATTCAGTATCCAAAACTTAGATTCCAATCTGACCTGAGAGATCCTGTCGATAGTAGCAATTATAATGGAGATGAATATATTGGAGGCGCTGGCGATTATTTCGATGCAACATTTGGTTTGTCATTTACGCGGAGCACCAAGAAGTTTTCTATATTTACAGGCCCAGATCCAAGGATAGTCAGCTTTGACTTTAACAGCAGGGGCGAGACAGCTGATGTCTCATGGTGGTGGAAGATATTGCTTTTCCCGTTGTTTTTCAGAAAGAAGTTAATAAGCGAGCTTCAAACACTGGATTCGCCACCGATGTTTTTGACGGAAACTGGGGGTGAATTAGTTGTAGATAGCGGCAGCTCTGGGAATGACTTTGTAAGCCCGATTGATGGCGCTACAGGATTCTTGGAGTCTAAAGGCTCTGGGTATCAGCCGAAGCCATTGACCGTTACTTTTGAGCTAAATGAACCTGATGTAAACGAAGAGACTCTTAGCGCTGAATTTACCCCGGTTGAGGTCACAAAGACATTTGGAAATATTCCAATGATTGCCCTTGTTGATGATGCATTTAATGTGTATTTTGTTGAAGAAGATGGCAGCGATGGCGGGATTAAAATGGATGAAAACAAAATAGAGTCCATAAATGTAAAGATGATCAACCATCCCTCCGCTCCAAAGAAGAAGTTCGGAAGAGAGGAGATGGAAGTTTATAGGGATTTTGCGCCGATAAGCACGAAAGCTAAGGGTATCTGGTCAACGGTAGTAGGGGAAGAGATGCTGGAGGTCCAGGCGAATGCGATTTATATACTTGGACAGCTGGAGACTCTTATGCCGTCCTTTGAATATGACGTAAAGACCAAGCAGGGGTCTGGCCTTGAAGTTGAATGGGCTACGAATGGAGATGATGAGATTGACCTAACTCAGGGGGACTTTCCTACTCTTACATGGGTCAACGCTGATGGTACTGCTACTACTGCCTACACGGGTAGCAAAGACGTTAATGACTTTGCAGATATGCCATTTCCAAAGCATGGAGTGGCATATGATTTTGGATCAGGAAATAAAAAAGAGGCTAATGACCTTGGAAACGCAATAGATTCGGTCAAGGTTTTCGATTTTCCAAGGTTCTATATTGTTGATATGAGGCAGGTTGCCGATGATATAGCCGCAGCTTGCGGGGCATCAGGCCCAATGGAGCTTCTGCTTGACCTTCCGGGTTTTGAAGATACAGATGATTTAGAAGATGGAATAAAGGACGCTCAAGAATGTCTCAAGACTTTCTTGGCCCATTTTAATAGTGAAGAGGAAGATGAGGACGGTAAGCCAACTGGGCTGATTCCAAGAATGAGATATGATCTTGAGCTTGGGGTGGTTCCGGAAAAAGCTTCGGTTCAAGATATTGTGACCAAATACGAAGAATTAAAAGAATGTATTGAAGACCAGGTTGGGAAGACATGTAGATTTGTTTTGAATCCACTTAATACATCCTTTAAGATTTTAAATGATGATGATGAAACGCCGTTACCAGAATTTATAGACCCAGAGCAAGAGGGTCTTGCGGAATTAATGAGCTTTGATATAGTCGATGAATTAGAATATGACGATGAGCTTGCGGGATTCCCATCTATTACAGGGGCGATGGAATATGCGTCAGGAATTGGAGATTCAGCGGTCGTTGAGGTCGGAGATAAAGCTCTTATAAGTATTATTCCAAGAGATTGTTACGACGAGGTTATGCCTCCGACATTAGACTTGACAGATTCGATAAAAATAGAATTTCTGAAGGATGAGACAGGAAGCGCGACATTGGTAGAGGTGACGGACGGTGAGGGGGATATATACAGTAAGGATGAGGGGGAATATACTATAGCAATATCTGCAGAAGCAGCAGGAAAGGTACAGATCAAGGCAACAATATGCTCTGTGGTTATCCAGGCGGTTACAGATAGGGGCATTGTGGACCCGAGAGAAGATAGCAGTGGAGAGGTAGATTGTGTAGATGATGCGGCAGCGGTCGAGGAAGATGTTGATTTTGCTCCGGGTGCATTAATGAAGGTTGATAGAATACTTACTATTTTATTCGTACCTAAGAGCGGTATTGGTGATAATTATGGAGATGCAGATCGAGATGAGAGCGGAAGATCTTCTAAGCCATCTCCGCAAACCTTTGGGACAAAATTGGAGAATTAAAATATGCCAGACTCTTATATGAACAGCATACTTGAGCTTGTAAATTCAGCAGAGGAAAGCTCTGAAAGTGGTTTTTCAGGGGGAAACTATTTGGGGGAAACTTTGGGAATTGCATTGGCTGCTTTATCTGCAGATTATGGAGTAGAAGAGTCCGCTATTCCCGCTCCAGATGAAATGGGGGAGGAGTATGCTAAGATGTTTGGAGAAGTTGCAGAAAGCTTTAGCACATTATTTTCTGAATTGAATTCAATTAGATCATCATATTTGCCATTTGAATTAGCTCAAGAGATTCCTCTTGCAACGGGTGAGGAAATGACATTTGCGGAGATAATTGACACAGAGGCTGTCTTGGAGTCTTATGAAAATGCATTTTTCAGAATGCTTGGAATGCCATCTACTGATGATCTGGATAACGAAACACCACTGCTTGCAGTGTTTGATAATGGAGTTTTAAGACAAGAAGATTACGGACTATATGAGGACGAATATACGGCAGAGGTCTTAGATGTCAGACAGCTTTCGAGAACTAGCAGGCCAATTCAGCAGGGCAATGGAATTTATGACTTCCTAGGAGCATCGCATGACCCGATGGCAAGGCTTGTTAGGGCTGGGTTTTCAAAGGGAGAAGCCTTTAGTGAGATAGTTCAAAAAATGAAAGTATTAAGGAATATTGAGGATCCTTATTCTGAAGAAGCGAAAACGGCAGCCTCAGATTTGCTATCTACAATTGAAGCGAGTTATGAGGATGATTCGGCAGGTATATCCAAGCGGTCGTCAGATCATATAAATAACTATCTTGAAAAATTTGGACCAGACGGAGCAGATACCGGCGGGCTAGGATCCCCCGATGTTGCGTTATTTGGAGTATTGGAGAGGGTCATTCCTGCGATTGAGCCATCTGTATCTACGGCGATTACAAGTGATATAATAGATAGGATTTATAAGCTAGAGGTATTGGGCGAGCAGGATCCGACTCTAATGAGCCTTCATGTACAGTCTAATTTTTGGAAATTTTCATATTTATTATTCCCCCCAGTACAAGACGGAAGGATCGCCAGATGTATTAATGAGCCGGCCAAGATGGTTGCGGAGCCATTTTTGCCAAGCACATTAAGGACGATTAATGGAAGAACAATGAAGTCCACTCTTTTAGAGGCCGTATTAAGAATAAGGCTGGACGCAATAACCGGAACCACAATTGATGTCCCGGACCCATCTGTAATGGGCCCTATATCTATTGGGGTTCAGGAAAAGAACATAAGTTATTCTGATATTCAAGAGGAAATGGGATTATTAGAATCGCTTATTATAACTAGATTATTTTCCGCTTTGCACGGATTCGCCATAGATGTTAGGGAAAAAATTAAAGAAATGCATTTTTTGCAGCATCAGACAGGTATAGCTCCGGCTCCGGCCGCTGTTGAGGAATCTGATAATGCACGGACGGTTAGCGAAAGAAGATTGTTTTGCGAAAGAGATGATGAAAGATGCAGGCTTGAAACAATTAAGACGATAGAAGATTCTCTACTGCTGTTGCTAGGAGATTCGGGTACGCCTGGAGCGTTAGCCCTGCAAGAAGGAGTTGCACGAAATTCTGGAGTTAAAAGTTCTCATTTAATGAGCGCTGTTTTGGCAATCATTGATGTTCCAAGAAGGTGGGCTAATGCGCAGTTAGGTAGAATAGAGGAGGCTGAGTCAAGATCTACTGACAAGGGGCATGAGCAGCCAAGGTCGCAAGTTGCTTCAAAATTAGGGGTGTCCAAGGGAATTGGAGCAATAGATGTTTTGGCATTTTTGATAGCCTTTTTTACGGCTGAAGAAAGAACTTTATTATCACTATTGACAGAGCAACAGTTTTCTTATTTAAAAGCAGAATTCCCCAGTGGGTTCTTTGACCAGTTTGAAAGATATTCAAGAGAATCTGCTGTAAACAAAATATCGCTAAGAGCATATGATTCATATCAATTATTTAGATATACGTTATCAAATCCTGGAGGAGTATTTGTGTTTTCTGCAGACCAGAATGATTCAGGGTCTGATAATGATGAAGACGAATGATTGATCAATTAATATTTCTATTATTTTTAACATAAAAAACAGAGTTTAGGAGTATAGATATGTCTTTTGATCTAACCCTGGAAAGGGGAGATATAAAAATAAACGCTGACGGTTCTATGAAGACTGTTACTGGCAATTCCAAGTTAAGGCAAGATATTATAAAGATATTGCTCACAGGGCTTGGAGATAATAAGTTTCATCCAAAATATGGAAGTCATATCGGCGCTCTTCAGATAGGTCATTATGCTGACAATAAGCTTGTATCATTAGACTTAGAGGCTTCTGCCAGAACAGCAATAAGAAATTTGATGTCATTGCAAAGATCGCAGGCGAGAAGGCAGACTTTAAATCCTGGGGAAATCATTATTGATATTTTAGACATATCTGTTGCCAGAGACGAAGTCGATCCAAGGCTTTACAATATTTTTCTTTCAGTATTGACACAAGACTTGACAGAAGTTAGAAATGCAGTGACAATAAGAATAGCTTAGGAGAAGCGATGGCCACATTTAGATCATTTAGTGAAATTGTATCCACAATGATACAGAGGTTGGGGTTTACTCAACCTAATTTGGATACAAAGCCCGGAACTGTTTCTAGAGACTTGTTTGTAGAATTGCCTGCAGATCAAATTTCAAGATTATATTCGGCTTTAAATTTTGTATCTGAAAAGCAGTCTTTAGCCACAACTACTGGGCGTGATTTAGATCGCTTAGCTTCAAATTTTGGAGCGACACGAAACACAGGTTCTTCGGCAAGTGGAATTATTGTATTTACAACAAATAATATTGTTTCAGATATATCGATCCCAACGGGTACTGTTATTACCGCAAGAAATGGGGCAAGATTTAGAACTATAGGCAATTATGTTATGACTGCTGCGGACAAAAATAGGCTTGCGGCTAATGCAAACAGAATGAGAAAAGCATTGAATATAGCCGGTATAAATAGCTCATATGCTTTGGAGGTTCCGATTCAGGCAATTCGTCCCGGAACATCTGGCAACCTTGGATCTCTGCAGCTTATAAAGTCCAACTTGCAAGCTGCAGCATCTGTAATCAATTTATCATCTACAAATGGTGGGTCTAATGGCGAAAGTGATGATTCATTCCGGGCAAGAATATTGGCAATATTCAGTGGAGCCAACATAGGGACTGCAGCAGGATATAGAAACTCTGTTCTTGGAGTAACTGGAGTGCTCGACGCCCTGGTTGTTGAGCCGGGGGATTCATTGATGCTGAGGGATGGCACTGAAACATTAGAAATAGATGATGGAACAAGCAGGATTATAAGCTCAGGCACCGGCGGCAAAGTAGATATTTATATATTAGGTAGGAAAGTAGAGGCAGTATCAGAATCGTATATTTTTACAGATCTTTCTGGGTCAGGAAATATAGAGGACGAAAGAAATGACTATATCCTCGGACAGTCTAGCCAAGATCAAACTCGGACATCTGAAGAGCGTAGAGTGCTGGCGTTTAAGACGGGGTCTCTTCCTGTGCAGCCAGTTGACTCGATGGTATCTGTAGTAGGGAGTTCGTCGGGATTATTAACAGAGGCGTTTACTGATGCAAATGGAATTGTTTATGGAAATTATGAATTAGAAAAGGATTTGAACCCAGAAACGGGAGGTAGCCCATTTGGGTTTGATAGTATTCATTTTGTTTCAAATACTAAATCTGTAAATGCAGAATCTATGTCTAAAGCGAGTAACTTCAGTATTGATGCATTATCTTTTACAGACATTAATGAGTTAACTCAAGTATATAGAGATGTAAATGAAATTGGAGAAAATTCGGAAATTAGCACAGCAGGAACTGATTACATAAGGGTCTTGCATACCCCTGTGGTTAGAGTGTCTAAGGTTCAAAACAAAACAACTGGCGAGATATATTCTGTTGTAGATCAGAACATTGGGTCAAGCGGATTAAATGAAGATGGACTTATACAGATCACAGGACGAACCATGCCAACTTCGGCTGATATTTTGAGTGTAAATTATACATGGAGAGATGTTTATGACTCATATATAGATTATGGCGGCGACGGGTTTGGTCAGTTTGTTGACCCTTCGGCTGCAGATTCAATAGATTGGACTTCTAGCGGGGGAATATTTGAGGAGACTACAATAATAAGCAGGTCAGAAGATGGGCTAAATTATGAGGTTGAATTGGACTATGATATAAATAAAGTTATTTCTATATATGGAAAGACTACTGTCGAATCTACTATATCGGAACTTTCCAGCTCTGGCGCATCAAGTGTGGTCGGGATAGAGCTTAGCACAGATGATGATGTTATTGGTGATATAATTTCAATAAAAAGAAGCAGTGATTCTCTTGAGTTATATAATACAAAAGAAAATAACGGCTCTTTTTCGTCTAGAACCATATATCTGCCCACAGATTCTGTTGGGAGCATAGATGATGAGATAACTGTTCATTATAATCAGATTGAATTATTTAATATTGACAAAACTGATGGATCACATTATAACAAAGTTGCGATTCTACCATCAGAAGGTATCCTGGAGGCGGAAGAGATTTTAGAGACAGTAGAGACCCTGTATCTGTCTGGAGATGATATTTATGCAAAATATGTAATAAATACCCAGGCAATATATCCCAAGGTTAGTTTAACAGGTCTCCCGATAACTGGAACGGATCTTTTGAATACACTCTCTGGATTAGGAGGCGCTGATTCAACGGCTTCTAATCAGCCGATTTTTTACGGATATGATGATAGCCTTTCTATATTTGAAATTCAAAGATTTGCCCCATCAAAGATAAAGGCGCAAGTTTCTGGAATATCAAGGCCTGGAAAAATAAAGGTAGCAGGCACAACGATGAACAGATATATAATTGACATAACTGCCGGGGTATCTATGGATGGTTTTCAAATAAGTTTAGAATCTGAACTGAAAGAGCTTTTGAGCATCTCCTCCGTACCGTCCAATATAGGTATTGCCAAAATCGATAAGGCCTGTCTTTTAGATTCGGATGGCGAGGAGTACGAAGTATTTGATATATTGGGAAGTGAGCTTAATAATATAGATTATTCCATTGGCTCTGCTCAAGAAGATTCTTCTTTAAAAAATTATGAAGTCACTTTGCCATCAACTCCAAATAATACCAGCATATCAATAAGCTCTGGGGATATTATGAGAGTCTATGTGCTGGTGTTTAATACAGATGCTTATGAGGAGCTATATTTTGAAACTTCTGGAATTAGAACTACGGAGAATCGATTTGGAAGAATTGAAAGAATATCTGTATCATCTGGATTCAGATCTTCGGCTGGGAATTTAGTTGGGTCTATATCTTTAGATTCGACTAATCAACCAGAGGCTGGAAAAACTTATTATGTAGATTATAACTTCCTGGCACCCAAAGAGGGCGAGAGAATTACAATTTCTTACAATGTCAATAAACTTATAATAAATTCTACGCTGGAAGCAGAAAGAGTCAGGCCAATAACGGCAGATGTTTTAATAAAAGAAGCAGAAGAGATATTGATAGATGTCGATGGAACTTTATTGATTAATGAAGATTCTCTGGGAGATGCTGATAAAATTGTTGAGAATGTAACAAACTCTGTTGTTAATTTATTGAGCACATCAAAGCTTGGGGGTATAATTGATTATTCTGATATTATATCTGTAGCGGCAGCAGAAAGCGGAGTTGATTCGGTTAATATATCCTTATTTAATGAGTCTGGGAAAACTGGGAGAAAAGCTTTCATTAAAGCATTAGACAATCAGTCTATATCTGCGGGCACAGTTTCTCTCGAAGCAGTGCCTAGAAACAAATTTAGAATAAATTAGGGAAAAGTATGTTAAGACCAGTATCGTTTTCAATTCCTTCTAGCACAGAGTTGCGAGTTGTTTTTAACGATGATGTATTAGAGGACATTAGTAGTGAGAATTTCTTAGTAACTTCTGTCAGCGGAAATGTCGACGGCTTAGAGGTTACAAAAGTACAAGTTGATGGAGCTTATGTAACTATAACTACTAAGCCCCAAGTGGCGGGAAATTTTTATGTATTAAACTTAAAAGATACAGATGATATTTTATTCACATCAGAAAAGGGTGTGCCGCTTATAAATGATGATGTAAGCAGAGAGTTATACTTTGTAGGTCTCAAGAATTACAACCCAGTTAGGGACAGGATGTTCCTGAAGGTTCCAAAGCTTTATAATTTAGAAAATTCTAATGTAAATAATATTCTCAGTAGTCAGGCAGAAGAGATTTTTAAGGCCCAAAAACATATAGGAGAAGTTTTAAGCGATAACTATATTTCAGAAAGAATTGTTGACGAAAGAAGGGTTAGAAGCTCTGGGGCTACAGACAGGCTTATAAATGAAAATGCATATTTGATAGAAAGAGTAGCTCCCAAGTTAACGGCGGCAGGACTAACCTTCAAAACAATTGATTATAATTCAAGTTCTGATATAGAAAGACATTCTTCGATGCCCAAGTATCCGATATCATTGCAGGAAGTGGCTGTTTATGACGAAGAAATATCATTATCTTCAGAGGGGAATTCTTTTAAGGGATTTTTGCTGACTCTTTTAAATAAAAATATAATTAAACTCACAGCCGCCAAGTTGATAAAGGCATCGGATGAAGAAGATTGCGATGGAAATATTGGCACAGAATATAGTATAGATCTTTACAAATATTCTGTTTCTAGCGACAGATATGATCCAAGTTATTCGTTTTCAGACAGCTCTCTAGAGAGCAATCAGGTTTTGTTGTCAGAATTTGGAAATATAGAGGAACCAACTGTAGGTGATACAATAATGGTTAGCTATCTCTATAGAGACTTTGGCATAAATGTTAATGAAGATTCCTTGGAAATATTTAATTTACAAGAAGTAGAGTTGGAGTCTGTTCCCGCAAATATAACTAGGTTTTTTCTAGAAAATGCGCCGATAGTTGACTCAAACAATGAGTTGCCAGAGAAAGGCGGAATAGAGTTCAGCGTTGGAGAAAATGACGATGAAGTTCCAGAGGAATTCCAAAGAGAGCTTGTGTTTAATGCCTCAAAGTTACCCTCTAGGCTTGGAGAGTATGCTATAAATTATAGAACAGGTGAAGTAATTGTGGTTGGAGCGGAGGCTATAGGAGATGGGACTGGTCCAAACAATAATGTTGCAAAATATTTATATAGAAATACCTTCTCAAAAAATTTAGATTACTATGTTAAAGACGCAGAGGTAGTCGCGGCTGATAACAGAGAGATAATAGATAGCGAAGTCGAGATAGAGTTCAATTATGACAAAGTCTTCGTTGAGGGTATTGATTTTGAAGCCCCTTGCCACAAGGAGATATTTAATGAATATGTTCAAAATAATTTTGTATCATCATTTGTTATAAAACCGGAAAATACACCAGTAACAGATGTCTTTAGAATTTATAACCAAACAACTGGGGAAGTATATTCTTTGCTGTATCATACTGACGATGAAATTTATTTTACAGGAAGAAGATCTCCTGAGTTTAAGACAGAGCCCAATGAGATAGCTAATTTTGGAACGGTTGAGCTAGAGAGACTAGAGCCAGTTGGGGAATTTGTTTGCCCGGCGTTTACAGTAACAATATCTTCAGCATTGTCTAATGGAAATATTAAGTTTTATCCAGGAATTCCTGCCGAATTAATAGATGTAAATTCTCAAGATTATTTTGTCAGAAGCAATGGTTTAAGCGGAGATGATGCAGTAGAGGATATACAGATTAGATTTTTTGGAGAATCAGATTCGAATAATTTAATAAATTCTTTTGCAATAAATACGACCGCTCAGGCTCCAAGCATAAGAGAGGAGGTAACTATTGGCCCTATGGGTCTTGTGTTTAATCTAGAGGAAGAGGGCTTAATAAACAATTCCGAAGACGCAATAGGCTCTTATATAAATACATCAATTGAATTATCCAGGACAGATTTGTTTTTAAGAGAGAAGTATTACAAGCCGCTGGTAAGCTCTCCGTCTATAGAGAGGATATCCTCAGGATCATTAAGTTCTGAGTTAATATATTCTGATGAAGATGGATTTCTAGATAATATTTCTAGATTGCGAAAGCCTGGAGATTATAGCGTAGATTATGATAATGGCAAAGTATATTTAGCCATAGTCTATGGTCAGGAATACGCACTTGGAGACATAAATTATAAATATAATGCAATTCAGGCGTCGAGCACAAATGTTATAGGGGTTGTTGAGGCCTCTAAGAAAAAAGTATCATCAGACGCATTAGAAGACGCGGAGTTATTATATGACTCCCCCACGAATAGTGCTGATGAAATTTTTATTAATGATTTAGAAAATACGATGCTGTTGTCGGATGGGATAACTACTGCGTTGGATTCCGATGGCGTTTATCAAAATATATGCGAAGTATTAAGCGACTATACGGTTGCTTTGCCAAGAACAGTGCTGGAAGTAAATGGCATATATTCAATGTCGTTTTTAGAGGGCTTTGGATTAAGTTCTAAATTTCAAGAAAATAGAATAGAGGATTTATCCTCTGAAGACATTATAAACACACTAGAGAATGGTGGTGGAAATATATATAATTCAAAGTTTATGTCTTTTAGCGAAAATGTTATAGATCTTAAAAGAGAGTATAGGACTAGAGTTTCTGATAGCGGAGGAAGCTATATTATAGATATAATTGATGAAAATTTTGAAGAATTATATGATATAATATATGTTGATACTGGAGAGTTGATATTTGATGACAAACTAAATGTATTAAAGAAAGATGATCTAGAGGCCGTTTATTCAGAGGTCTCAGCAGGAGAGGCCGTTGTTGATATTGCATCTGGAGTAGACCTAGGGAGTGTAGATGCAGAGTCTGACTTTTTATTGGACAGCAATGGTGCTAGATTTAGAATTACAGCCGTAGACTCTGTTCTTTCGAAAATAACAGTCGCAAGTCCTGCTGAAAATAATGTTGAGACAGAAAGTCCGGAACTTGGAAGTGTTACCGTAATAGTTAAGGCGACTGTAGAGACGACAGAGACTGGAGCCAGAATTACAGTCCCATCTGATTCTTTTTTAAATAATTTGGATTTAATCGAAATTCATTACATAGTATCTGGAACTCCGCCGGTCGGGTCGCAATTAGGAGTTGACTTTAGATCGGGCAGAGTGTATGTCAGTTACACATATTCATATGATGATGTTTATATATCATACGAGTATGGGGATAATCAGATAAATTGGGCAACGGGGAATTCCATATATGAAGGCGAAGAGTATTTTGTAACATATAGGTACGGAGCGTTAAGAGACGCTTTAAAGAAAAATTTTGGAATATTAACTAAGATACCATTTTTTCAAAAGTTTTCAGAAAGTGTAGATAGAGAGTTATATAGGAGCGCTCTGGCCGGGACTATGCAGGCATTTGCCGGAGGTCCGACAACGAATTCTTTCAATACTCTTGTCGAATCTTTTACGGATATTACTCCAGAGATTACAGAGTCTGCCTTTGGAAGCTGGATTTTAGGAAGAGATTACCTGCAACCAGAGGAGATTTCCGTAGACGGAACTATAGAGTTTAAGGCATGCAAGTTTAATGAAGGCCTTATGATTAATGATGATACGGTAGTTTCTATGCCGTCTGTATCAAATATAAATTTAGACGAAGGAACATTCTCTGCATGGGTAAGCCCAGAGTGGGCCGGAATAGATAATGATGCAACACTAACTGTTGATATAGATAATATCGGCATAAAAGAATATAAATACAGAATGGGCACAGACCCATTTAGTTATGACAATGACTTTGGGATAATAGCGTCAGGGGACGCAATAGGTGGTACAGACAGTTCTGTTCCAAGCATAACTTTGCATAACTTTACCCGCAGATGGACACCAGAGGGTGAAGAGGAAGATGTGATAGGAGCTTTCGCTCTAGTTAAGACAGAGCCGACTATCTCTAGGATTATAAAGACAGAATTAGATATATCTATAAAAATAGCCAGCTTTTCTGCTCCAGGGCCTATAAACCCTCCTCGTAGAAGGCCGGCAGAGGACATCCCCTTCAATAGGTCTAACCTGGGCCTCCTCGGGCTCGGGGCGTCACTTACGGACGCTTCTAGGGGCCTTATTGTGGCCGGATCGGAGATGGATCTGTTCAGATATTGTAGTCCAGCATTTATTTCCATTGGAGATAGGGAAAAGCTTTTATTTGCGCTATTTTCATTAAGACCATTGTACAATCCGGAGAGCGGAAGAATATATACCTTTAGAGTTGGCTATGATAACTCGGAAAGCAATGAGATTCCGAAATATGACAGGCTGCATATAACGAGGAATTGCTCGTGTTCAGTCAACAATGTGGTGGATGAATTATCAAGCTTTAGAGATAAAGATTTTCAGACGGTCAGAATAGATTTGGATTCTAGTATAGATTTTGCTTATATAAAAAATACAGATGTTGTCCTTAATGACCAAGCATCTGTATTCAGAATTTTAGATACTCGCGGGGCAGTTTATGAAGTTTATAGCTTTATAGATAATGATGGCAATATTGTTTCAGATTCAATCCCGAAGGAAGTAAGCGGATTTTTAATAAATAGAATTCCAGAAAATGAACAACACATAACCGCGCAGGGATCTGCTGCAATAAATGATTCTTTGCCGACCGGAGAGGTAACTGTTCTTTACCAAAGTATGTCTATTTTAAGCCAGGTTAATCCTGATTCCTCAAAAGCTCTTGGATATAAGCCGAAGCATTATGTCGTAGATTGGATGACAGATTATTTGGACATAAACATATTGAGAGATCCTCTGAATAATATAGCTCAGTTTACACTAAATAGCTCATCTTTCGAAGAGGCGGCAACAATAAACTTATTTTATACAGATTTGCCCGGAGTAGAGTTTGAGAGCCTTATCTATGAAAGATTAAATTTTGATAAATGGTTTAACATAGTAGAGGGAACAACCTCTGTGGATAATATAGGCACTCTATCAGACAAAATTGCAATAGGAACTGTTGATATAACCTCCAAGTCTATAATAGATGTAAGTAGGCTTAAGTACTCTATCCATAATAGGTTTAATAAAGAGGATGTATATATTGGGAAGATGGCCAGGAATCCTAGAAATATTCCATTTGAAATTAGCAAGTATGATTATCCAGAAACGTCTGTTAGTTTGCCTTATAATTCAGATACTGTAGAAGGTATCTTTATAGGGTTTGATGAATTATGCCTATCGCCATTAGCTGACGATGTCGGACAATGGGTATTTAGAACAAGGGCATCAGATTCTGTTCCTGCCCCAACCGGAGTTTCTTTGTATGAAGATTCTTATGAATTTGTATACTCAAACGTCCCTATTTCTCATACTTTTTCCGGAAGGATAAATACAGATGGAGAATTTTCATCTGTAATTAGAGCACACAGAGAGGAGGATGGAGCCGGATGCCCAACGGGCCTCGTTTGTTCGGCGGAATATAGGTATTGCGGAGACGGAAGGCTTGAGGACTCTGGTTGGAGGAAGATAAATGAAACGAGCTCTGATTTAATCAATGTATTATTAGGCGGCTCAGAGCATGAGCGATCAAATTGGGTTAAGCAAGGAGCATTTGATACAAGCTCCGATGGGGGCGTATATCGAGCCGGCCCCACGGGCAGCTGGAGGTCTGATATTAACGGGAAGGTTGAGTATGGAAATGTATTATATACAAGGCTTCCATGTTATGGGGGAGATTACTCTGGAATGGTTTACTTTAGAGTTGCAGAGGTAGATTATCGCGCTGGTGACAGGTCGATGGCGAGGTTTGATGGGTCGATATCAGGGAATCTACCCGGCATATCTCCTATCCATATATATGATGGGCAAATAAATGTAAAATTAGCCTTAGGGATAAGCGATGCAGGTCAGCCGGTAGTTCTGGTGCTTGATGGATCGTCCGGAGATATTTTGGATATTTCTTATTTCGAGTGGAATAATGGAGCTTTTAATGCATTGGTTATATCTAAGAATTTTGAATCAGAGATTTTATCCGTAGAAACAGATGTAGAGATTTTAAGCCGCATATCTTTTGATGATTTTTCTGAAGCAGAAGAAGATTCGTGCGCCCTAATGAATGAACCATTTTTTGCGATACATGCATTCGATGGAGAAATGATTGATTCTATTGATTATCATAATAATTACTCCGGGAATGTTTTAGATATAGGCCTTATTGAGTATAGCGGTAGACATGAAGATGGAGTTTCCACCCTTGAGGATGGGGATATATTTATAAGTACAGATTCAAAGATTGAGTTTTCACTAGTTGCCCCTGCCGCAGATGAGCCAGATGGATACCTGGATGGATACCTGGATGGATACCTGGATGGATACCTGGATGGATACCTGGATGAAGTGAAATTTGATGTAGATGAAATTTATTTTACATCAGATAAGTTAAGATATATATTTGATAGCGGCGTGAGTAAGTCTGAAAATAGAATTTCAATATTTAAAGATGGAAAGGGATTTTTAAATTTCAGAATATATGATGATTCATTAAATTCAAAGGGTGAAGTTGGGATGTATAATATTGCCACAAATATTAAGCATTTTAAGCCAGGTGAGTTACATCATATCTCTGCAAGCTGGAGGCTTAATACTATATATGAAAAAGATGAGATGCATTTGTTTATAGATGGATTAGAGGCTCCTAATATTTATAGGTTTGGTGGCGCAGTTCCGGTTAGAATAAATGATAAATTTGCAGATGTGAGCAAGGAGGTCCTTCAGGACTTCTTGGTAGATAGTATTACTTATTATGGTACATATACAGATGGCGTAATATCTGCAGGAACTTCGACTTTTTATTCAGATCAAGCGGAGTTTACGGAAGACATGATTGGAAGGTCTATAATCTTTGTAGACTCGGTTGTTGCCGACTCATATATTGGCAGAGAGTATATTATAAACAGTGTTTCTGGAAGTGGGGTAACTTTGGTTAGCGGGTCTGATTTAGACATAGTTGAATTTGATGCGTCAGCTTCAGATATAAGTTTTACTTTTCCTCCTACCGCAGGGTTGAAGGAGGGGATTGTTACAGATTTGAGGAATAGTGCCTTTGCTGTATTTAGAACTGATTGTAGCAATGTAGTTTCTGAGATGGGGGGCGTAACATACTCTGTAGAAAATGGGGCAATCGACGTTGTTAGGGGCAGCAATGTGAGCAGCCCTAAGTATAGGATTAATATAGACTCTAGAATTATAGAGTTTATAGGCCAAGACAGTAATTGTAACTATAATAGCACGATAGACTTTTCAGACTTAGATATTCACATAGAAACCTTCGGCCTATTATTCCAGAGGGTTCATCAAGATATACATTTGTCTAGCTCCTCATATTATTTGTTAGACAATAAACCTTATGATGTAAATAGCGGGAAAAGTGTGCTATTATCGCATGCTGTGGAGCCAGTATCTTTAGAGGACGTTTCTATCACACGAATAGTAAAGCCTAGATTTATTCCTATCATAGATTCTTTTGAAGAAGAGGGGGACATTTATAGGGCCAGGTTTGATGTTGATATAACTAGCGACAAGGGATACAATAAGTTATCCTCTGATGATGGGCAGGTATATAAGCAAAATATGGGCAGGTATATTACTTTAAATTTTGACTCTGATAATACAAGCTTTTGCGATGTCGGTATTGATGGATATGCAGATGGATATGCAGAATATTCGATACTTAATAAAATAACATTATATGGAGAAACGATAGACGGCACAGGGTTTGAGGACTTTCTGGTTAAAGGAAATGGCCCAATAAGAGGAGAAAAATTATTTACGTCAATAGATCGCATATCTGGGGACCTGCTATTGGCAGATATTTATTATGAACCATGTGTACTAGAGGTGGTTGAGAGCAATCTTGTAACAGAGTCAGATAATGACGGTGAGTATGCTGAAGTATATAAGCATTCTAATGGAAGCTTTATATTGACATCGGCTGGATCCGGGGGGTTTCACCCCTTTGAATTACATCCTGGAAGCTATCATATTTCATATCCTGCCTTTTTAAACATTAATATACCAGAGATTGGACACAGATCATATCTTGGATGCGATATGGCGGGAGAGTCCCAGTTTGGTGGGACAATCGAAGAGTGCAGGGTAATAACCGAGATGTCAAGCGATACCAGGCCAACCGAAACAGATACTGATGGAACAAGGAGTATTACAGAAGACTATATGAGCCCTAATCCGCATTGCCCGGACGATCAAACTCTTGTTTTAGTTCATTTCGATGATCCTATTGGGCTGCAATCAAGAAGGCTTAGGCAAAAAGAGTTTTTAAATACAGAGAGTAATTTTAAATATAAATTAGACGTAGAGGATAGAGAATCATTGTTGGAGCATATAAATGATCAGGAGGCGTTCGAATCCACCATGATAAGAATGGGGTTTGATGCTAGCGATGCTTTGCGAACATATATAGAGTGTCATCATGCCCAAGGTGGGCCATTATTTAATGAGGCAAGACTGATAAGGTCAGAGGACATGCTTGTTAGTTCTGGTAGCGTCAATGACAGCTTTGGCTTGTCAGGAAAGTTTTTCGACATACCTCCATTGGTCATAAGCAATAGGCTGTCTTACTTTAGAAAAAATGAAGGAACGATAGAGTTTTGGGCAAGCCCATTGATGGACACAATTGGAGATGAAGAAGATCGGTATTATGTTGATATATATTCGGTGGAAAGAAAAAGAGTGAAGTCTTTCTCTGCAACGGAAATTATTTTAGAAAGCTCTGCTAAAGAAATTGTAAGTATTAAGCTTATTGAAAATAAAGCAGAATTTTCTAAATTTTATTCTCAAGATGAGATAGATAATATATTATTTGATGAAATATACAGAAGCAAAATAAGCGGCAGGCTTACAGGCGGAACTGGTGTTAAGAAGGATTTTTCGAAAGGATCTAAGCTAAGTGCTGATGGAAGAAGGGTAATATTAAGTGACGCTTTGCCGGGAGCTAATGTAGACGTTCTTGTAAGTTATATCCCAATTGATTCTTCTGGAGATAGAATTTCTATTTATAAAAATAAGGAAAGCCAAATTGTTTTTTCAATAAAGGCAGATGGAGTAACAAGTGCGGTAGTTAGAGACGTTGATTGGAAGAGAAATACTTGGCATAGAATAAAGTGTGTTTATAGAGCAAATTCTAATTCAGATACAATGAGGTTGTTTTTAGACGGAGAAGAGAGCGGACATATTTTATATGGAGAGAACGGGCTATTATATGGTGCTGGGCTTACATATGGGCAGATTACTAGCGATACTAATGCGGCAAGTAATGTTTCTTATAAAATCAATATAAATGATGACTTTAGGCTTATATGTATAGGCGCAAGTTTTTATGATGAAAATTCAGCATTATCAAGGATGGATAACATAAGGTTTAGCAGAATAATGAGGGATGCCGAAAGAGATCCTTCGGGGGAATATATTGATATAAATTATTCTCCGAATATAGATACTGTGCTGCCAATTATAAAGGATAATTCAACAACTTTATTAATAAACTTTGAACAAGAAGATAGCGAAGATAAATATGCAACAATTATTGACCCAGAAGGTGGTATTTTTAATTTTGACATAGAGGTATTAGATAGTTTTGGTAAAATTAACAGTGATGAGATTGAAGATTTAATTGTTGAATTGGTTAACAGATTAAAGCCGGCGCATACAAATGCATTAGTTAAATTTCCAAGAGAATCATGTTAATAAGCTCTATTAATAATATTGAGTGTATTCGAAATGGGTTAAAGCTAGGAGATGTTTGATGTCAAAGGCTAATAGAGAAAAGCTGCCAAGGGTAAATTTCTTTGATGGACAAAGGGTAACTGAGGCAGATTTAGATTCAGAACAGCTTCATCACAGAAGTTTAGTATCGAATTTGACAAATGATTTCCACGGAAGTGGAGTCCTACGGGATCGTTTGTTTGAAAGCCGAATTTTATTAGACACAAGTGATCCGGGACTTTATCTGGAAGATGATGAGGATAGTCTGTCAATTCTTCCGATGGAAGCTGGAGAATATGATGGCAGAGCTATATATCTGGACAGACAGCCTGTAGATTCAGTATATGGAAACAGGTTGGAGCTTGAGGCGTCAGGCTTGGATATCGGCGGAAGAATATCTGCAAAAGTATTGATTGTTGGGCTTGCATATAGCAGTATTAGTGATGCGGGAGAGCTTGTATCCGAAGTCATTGAGTTTAAAGAGAATATAGCAAAAGTAACTGAACATTATTATGTAAAAGTTATTGCGGTATTTTTTAATAATTTTTCCGGAGGAGTTGGAAAGACTGAGCATAACGAAAGCAAAGATAGTATAAATACATTGTCAGAAGATGGAAAGATTTTAATTAGAGAGTCAGAGCCTCTAAAGGTTTTTGCAAGAACAAAAACTGCATTTCAAACAGAGTCTCCCAATCTATACCTGTCCAGCTTTATAACATCTAGTGCGGATCTCTCTATAGAAGACGAAATCAGAGAGGCCATGGGGACTATGTATAGCTTTGGCGAGCTTTACTTTGAGCTAGAGTCGTCGGACGAGCCTTTATTTGAGGAAGACGGAGACCAAACGATAATGTATGGTCAGAAGTTTTTATCAAAATCTGATAATATTCAAAAAATAGATTTATTATTTCATGTAGAAAGAGATGGTGATGCAGAGACTGGTGAGGAATATAATTTCTCCGGAGATATAGTCTTATCTCTTCATAAGCTTTTGACTGATATTCAGTGCATAACAGACCCTCATCCAGATAATTTAATAGACTTTGATCCAGATCCATCTCCCATTATGGAGATTTCATATTCTCAAGATGACCTCGCTGCTCTTGGTATAAAATTAGATGGAAATCCGCAGGTTATTGAATTTGATTTATCAGGAACATTGGTTGCGGATCCGGGAATAGACCCAACCTTAGAGGTGGACGAATATTACGCTATTCTAGTCAGCCGTAGGGGCGACAATAGAACTGGCACTTTAGCTATGTCCAAGGGATATTGCAAGCCCTCCAGAAAAAAAGATAATGGACAAACTTTAAATGCAGAAGAAGAGTTCGGAAAGCAAACCCAACGGTTTATAGAGTTTGATCCAAATAATTTAGTTTATGTAGATGATATAGATTCCTCTTTATGGTTTATTGTTCATTCGGATACAGTTGAGATGACAGATGGTATGGCTTATTCGGATGATGGATATCCAATTTCTGTGCCAAAAACAGTTGATTACGTAGGGAGCACGCAGATATCTTATTTTGTAAGGGATATGTCTTTGCAGGATGTTTCCGAGGGTAGTGCAAATTATCTTGCTTTATACAGACAGGATAATTTTATTGAGCCAGGGATTCATCCAAGAACAGGAAATTTTGTAAATACAAGAATTGAAGATGCTCCTTCTGCTACGATAATTACATCAGATGACCTTAGCGATGTAGACGAAGATTCGCCTCCTATTTTTCTTGCAAAAATAACAGACAATAATGTAAGAGATGCTCAGGATATAACCGGAACGTTTGATGTTCCAGGTCTTATTGAAAATAATGAAATAATATTTATAAATCCAAGCACTGAATTGCTTACATCTAATTTGATAAACAGAATTATAACTCCGGATATAGAGTGCGAATGCAACTCCAGATATAGGATTGTCGGGGCCAGATGTGATGTTGTATATGCAGGCGATCTCGATGGAGATGGAGAGATTACCTCTACGGATATACTTAGTTTATTAAATATTGTCGGAAATACAATAAATGCAGAAACAACCGAGCGAAAGATTCTTGGCGGAGAGATAGATCTGCTAAACTTTCTACAAGCTGACTTAAATGAAGATGGGACAGTTGATGGGACAGATATCGAGTTGATCGAGGACGCTGTCGATGGCTATGTTAATTTTACTATAGATGAATCGTTTAATGTTTTAAGGTTGAAGCTTGAAAATATATTAGAAGAAGATGATTTTCCAGAGCTTTTTAACTCTGCAGATTCCGTATCTTCTGCGGGTCTAGGAGAAGCCTTTGGGGATACGGACGAGGTATACTTTGTTGTAGATGAGGACGTTCAGGCATTAGCGATCAGGACTGGAGACGAGATAGTCATCTCATCAGATTCGGATGATGCTGGGACTTATGTTGTTTATTCTAAGGTTGTTGATGATAGCGGGCTGGGTGTAACCTTATCTGTAGTAGCTCAGGATGGCGATGAGGCCTTGTTTATTGGATCTAGTGGATTTGACGTTGAAGTTATAAGCGGAACTAGAGTTAATACTTATGCTGATAATTTTAAATTATTAAATGCGCCATTTTCTGGGACATCGTGGGAGATATCTTATATAGGCAGCCCCCATAGTGAGCAGTTTGTAGATGTATGCGATTTAAGAAGATATGTTGAAACAAATTTTATAGAGGAATTTGAAGAAACATGCGTTTGTGATCCAGAGGCCTGTGTGGACGAGGAAGATTGCGAGCCTCAATATAAAAATCAAAAAGTTTTAGCAAATGATTTATTTATACCAAGTGGAGAAATTTATAAAGAGCCTGGAGTTCCATACCATGGAGATATTGAGTATTCTACAATCTCAATAACAATGCCTCCAGGCACAATTGAGGATTGTGAGATTGATTTATATACCAATTTTATAAAATCTGATTCAGGAAAGTGTAAGACAGAATCTGGATATCCAGCAATGCTATATTCTGACGGAACATACGTTGGATGTGAAGATTCTGGGGCAGAAACAGATATAACCAAAGGTAGGGTGAAAATAAAGCAATGCATAGCAAGTCTTTATGTAGATGCCTTTGTAGACGGGTATGCTACAGATGGGTATGCCGACGAGACTGAGTCATCTACTTCGACAGAAGTTATTACAGAAACGTTTACGGATTATTCATATCCAAATACAAATGGTTTTTCTGAATGGCCAATAACAGACCCCTCAGGAGGTACTTATTTTGCAGTTGAGGCTCCACTTGGATCAAATAATCCTGCTACATTTATTTTAGAAACAATAAATGCAGGAGAAAGAACGGCGATCCTTGGGTATCCAGACATATCTTTGATAGATCCAGTATCAGGAGACTTTATTTTAGATGTAGTCATGTCCCGGGCGGCGTGGGATCAAAATGATCTTAGTTTTGGAAAAATATCTTATTATACTAGCCTTGTTATTGAAAATTCAGATGGCACTACATCTACGTTGGAACTGGGCTGGAGACAAACTGCTTACGAAGAGGTTGAGTTCTATTATAGTGGGCTAATAGAGGACCTTGGGTTAGGAATTGTTATAAGCGACTTTGATTATGCAGTTCCAGCCACAGATGACCTTGGGGATGAAATCAGATTTAGATTCAGAAGAGTTAACGAGGCTGTATTTGGAATGTATTTTGATGATACTGCCGTTGATTTGTCCGCAAATACGACTGGACAATTTATAAAAATAGGTGAGAACCCAGATGTTCAGCCCGGCAATGGGGAGGCGAGCGTAAGTGTAGAGTTGCAGCAAGAGTCCAATCCAAATGCTGGAATATTATATTCTACAAAATTGCACACTTTAACCATACAGCATAGCCTTGAGGCTGAATCGGCATATGATGAAGACTCTATCACTATAAGTAGAGATTCTGACTCTATTATAAATAAGGCGACTATTACATTCCCGGTCTTATTGACCCAAAGAACAAATCTTATATCTGCATCGTTAGACATGACGGTTACAGATGCCATATCTACATATGAAAGCTTTAATGTAATTCCATATAATATTCTTAACGCAGATAATTTAGGAGCAATTGTTGATTACCCCATGGAGTTGAATGATTCTTTCATATCAACATTTATTCCTGGGGACTTAGGGATTGGAGATACGATAACTGTAGACATGACCTCTATAGCTATATACTTCTTGTCCAAGACAGGCCATCTTCCGGGGTTTTACAAGGCGCTAACAATAGAGCCAAGCTCTACTGCAGAGGGCGCTATTTACATAGACCCACTTATGACATTAAATATAGAATATGAGGATGTAACTACAGGGGTTATTTTTAAGGTTGGCGCAAGCCTTGATGCGGCAACGGGCATTGTATCGTTACAAACAAAAAATATTCTTTATGATGCATTGAACAGCGCAAACAGAACTGTGTTAAATTTTGGGGTTTATTTGAAAAAGTCAAGATTTAGAAATGATGATGTAAGCGTCGGAATTAAGGATCTTGAAAGATTAGGCATAGGAACCTGCGTTGACGAAACAGAGTTTGAAGAAGATGACTTGTGTTACTTCATCGCAGGCAATACTGCGACGGGAACCTTTGTTGAAGGTCCGTTCCCATGCAACTTCCATTTGCCATAAAATCTTTACAGAATGATCATGCATATGGTATAATTCCATATTATGAGTGCATTGAAGATTAGATCCAAAGCTATGCTTGGCACCACTCACAGTTGGGCCATAACTATTCGTGCTCTGTTATCTCAGTTTGAGTTGATGGGGCACGATCTTTATTTGAATAGCATAAATGGCTATGACCTTTTTCCCAAAGATTGGAAGGGGTACAAGAGAAATGCGAAGAACATAGACATAGATCTAACGTACACACTTCCCAGAAACTTTGATCAGCGTTTTAATAATGACTCTAAGTTAAAATTGGCTATCTATAATTATGAAAGCAGCATATTGCCAAAAGTATGGGCAGATAAAATAAATTATATTGATTACGCGCTGCCATCAAGCACTTTCTCTAAAGAAGTTTTTGTAAATTCTGGGTGGCCAGAAGAAAAGTGCATAGTGGTTCCGCATGGTATTAATCAAAAGGACTTTGAAGACAAAAGTACAGTAAAAAATTTAAAGACAAGGAAGAAGTTTAAGTTTTTAAATGTATCTATACCTCATTATAGGAAGAATATAGATATTCTTGTTGATGCATATTATGGCGCGTTTAATCATGACGATGAAGTATGTCTTTTGATAAAGACGAAATTAAATAAGCCAAAATATAAATTTGAATGTGATATAGTTAAACAAATATTGAAGGCTCAAAAGAAGCATTCGGGGAAAAAGCTGCCACAGGTAGAGGTTGTTCAGACCAAGTATGACAGCATGGTTCCGTTATACAATACATGTGACTGCTTGGTGAGTGCTTCGTCGGCCGAAGGATTTGGGCTCCCACTGTTAGAGGCTCTTGCGGCAGGAATGATTGTTATAGCTCCAAGATATTCTGGGCAATTAGATTTTTTAAATGATGATAATTCTATATTGGTTGATGTAAAGCATATTAAGGCTGGTGACAAATATCAATATTGGAGAGCAACTCCTGGGGCTATGACTAGTGTGCCAGAGGTTGAGGCTCTGAGCGCATCAATGAGGCGATCATATGAAAATTATATAGATTTGCAAAAATTATTTAAACACGGTATTGAAAGTACAATTCAGAAGTTTACTTGGGAAAATGCTGCAAAACAAATATTGGAAATATTATGAAGATATTGGATTCAGATGAAAAAAGAAAGTGGAATTTTCATAAGGCTAATTATTCCAAAGGAACTATGACGATTGATCCAAATGGGAAAGTTTGGGCAAAAATAATGCCCAAAGGGTCTGTCGACATAAGTCTTCTCGGAAGAAAGATTTCTGGTAGCGGAGATGTTACCCTCAGGGTTTTGCGAGAAGGTGGCCAAATATTATTTTCAAGAGATATAAAATTTTCAAAAAAATCGTGGACAGAAATAAAATTTAATATTGATTATATAAATATTAAAAATGCAATAAAAATAGAACTAACAAGAGGTTCGCGCTCGTTTGGTCGAGTCGAGTTGGGTCGAGTTGTGATTAGGCAGAGTGTTCAGAGTGTTGACAAAAATCAATCGAAAATAAAAAAGAAGAAAATAGTTGAGAAAACCTTAGCCTATTGCGACAAAAAAAGAGTGGCGATAGTTATCCCATATGGGATATATGGAGGGGGGGAGATTTTTCTTAAGAATTTGCTCAATAATGTAAGGGAAGATTTCAGTATTGATTTTTTATATATGTCAAAAAATAAATTAGAAAATCAAAAAATAGACCCCAATATAAGCCATATATATACAAAGAGTTTAAATAAACTTTCTGCGGTTTTATCAAGCAATGTATATGATATAATTATTTTTTATAATAGCAAAAGAGTATATGAGGTGATATCTGGCTTGAGGCAATCTGGAAAAATTAAATCAAAAATTATAGAAATATATCATAGTGACTTCAGATGGTCTGATGCAGTTTCTCTTTTGAAAACTCGGGAAGGAGTGGACAGGTTATTTCGAGTGAGCCCTAATCTTGCTGAAGATATTTCGGGAATTTCTGATGATAAAAAAAAGCTTTTGCCGGTAGGGATAGACACAAATCTTTTTGTAAGAACTGTACATAAAGATTTTTCTATAAAAATAGATTTAAATATATCTAAAGACAAAATTATCTTTGGGATGGTATCCAGGCTTTCTGCGGAGAAAGATATAGAGTATGCAATAGAGTTGATTAAAAATAATGACAAAGCCCACTTGATAATAGTGGGCGACGGCCCACGGCGGGCATCGCTACACTCCTTATTAGAGGAGGGGGTTAAAAATGTATCCTTGGTTGGATATAAATCTAATGTTATAGATTATTATAATATATTTGATGCATTTTTGCTGACTTCGAAAATGGAAGGCACTCCTATTTCAATTCTAGAAGCCATGTCCTGTGGTTTGCCGATTTATTCTACGGATGTTGGGGAAATAAGGACAAATTTTGGCGACCTAGATAATTTTTATTTTTTAAATGGGGATACAGCTGTTGACTCGAAGATTCTTGAGGGTCAAGGGCTGGGGGAAAATTATTATGAAAATTTAAGAAATTATGTTATCAGCAGACATGATGCAGAAGCGAATTCTGAATTATTTTTTAATTATTTAAGAGATATATCTTTGACGACAGCATTATTTAGTTCTGATCTTTATACTTTATCAGGGGAGTATGTTTGATGCAAAAAAAGTTGCCATCAATAAGGTTTTTTGGATGCCCACAGGACAATACTGGATATGGAAATGCCACAATAAACATGTGCAAAATGCTTTCTGAGGCTAATTTGAATGTAAAATTTGACCTCAGCAGAGGAAGGAAGGGTTTGGGGGAGGAAGGCTTAAAGAACTTTGAGGGACCATGCAAAGTAGATTTATATATGCATACTCCTCCGTTCAAAAAGCATAAAACAAAAAACTACAAAATAGGCTATTTCTATTGGGAGGCCGACACTCTGCCGAAAGTATGGGCAAAAGACATTAGAAGCAGTCTGAATGAGCTGTGGGTACCCTGCGGGTTAACAAGGGAGGCTTGCATTAAGGCTGGGTTTAAAGGTCCGATTGAGATTTTGCCTACACCATGCGTGCTGGATGAAGGTTTCGCTAAAATTCAAATTCCAAGCTTACATTCTAATGATCTAGTGTTATCTAAAGATGTTTTTAAATTTTATTCTATTTTCCAGTGGAATGAAAGAAAGGGCTATAGAACTTTGCTTAAAGCTTATTATAATGCATTTAATAATAATGATAATGTAGTTTTAATATTAAAGGTAAATCCAATAAAGCATAAGGGGCATGGTCTCTCTAGGATTAAATATGATATTGGGAAAATACAGCGATCAGGCCAGTGGCGGCTTAAGGATTTACCTAAAGTTTTTTTATCAACAAAATTTTTAAACAGACAAAGGCTTCTTGGGATTCACGCCCTTTGTGATGCCTTTGTCTTGCCACATCACGGAGAGGGCTGGGGGATGCCCATTCATGATGCTATGATGAATAACAGCTATGTTATTTCTACGAAATTTGGCGGCATAACAGAATATTTGAATGAAGAAAATAGTTTTGTAATAAATCACAAAATAGGTCGAGTAAAATCAATGGATTGGAATCCTTGGTATGGTAATTATCAAAATTGGGCCTACCCAGATTATATTCATTTAACTAATATTATGACAGATTTATATGCCAATAAAAATAAGTATAATTATAAGATTAATAATGCATCTGCGATTGCCAAAACATTGTCTATTGAGGAATGCGTAAAAAAAGTAGAAAATATTCTTTTAAAGAAAAGATTTAAGAGGTTTTTATGAAAACTAGGTTTAAGGCCGGGAAGAAGTATGTGGATCATAAGCTAAAGGTTATTGATTGGCTTGTGCATGGAGGGCATCAATATGAGTTTTTTAAATTAGATTATGCATTTTATTGTGCTAATCTAAACGGAACTCAGCCTATGCCTGAGCAGCTAGGTAGGCCTAGAAATAAGAACGTTAATTATGTAACTCAGCTTAGATTGAAGAAAATGGGGGCAGATGTCATAATGGTCAGGTCGCCAGTTAAACCAAGCAAGTATTCGACTATAAGGGGTGGCAAAAGTTCTCCGGCTGGGATTGCAGTTATTCAGACCGCAATACCGTTTAAAGTGCCCCCATGGGTAAAGAGTGTTGTTTGGAATTCTGAATATTCTATGATGAAGTATCGTGATCAATTTGGAGGAAAGAAGCATTATCACATTCCGCACGGATTTGATCCAGAAGAGTTTTGTAGTTTAGATATAGTTAGAAAAAAGGAGATGTTAGCTGCAGTAAGTATTTTCGAAAAAAGAGGGGCAGCACTAGGACTTTCTGATTGGAAGTGGGTTTCGGACAAACTAGGGGGCTCGGCATTACTTGGGCATGGAAATAAAGGTTTAGAGGAATCAATTGGATCATTTCCACTTGAAGAGTTGGTTGAAAAATATAATTCTTATGCTGTATTCTTAAATACAACCAAAAAGAGCGCAATGCCAAGGGTTAGGGGGGAGGCCATGATGTGCGGGACTCCGATTGTCACAACGAATAATTATGGAATAAAAAAGTATTTAACTCATGGTGAATCATGTATGTTTGCCGACAATAAGCATGATATGTATAAGTATGTAAAGAAAATAATTGCATCAAAACAAATGCAGGAAGACCTGGGAGGTGGAGCCAGAGAGGCCGCCTTGAATCACTTTCATATTAAGGATTTTTTGGACAGGTGGCAAAAGGTGTTTGACGAGGCTAGGCGATGAAGGTTTTTAAGATAGGTGTTTTTACAAAATATAAAGAAGAAAAAAATAGATTCAGCTGCATTCATAACTCCCCCTGTAAGATATTTAAAATTTTAGATGAATTAAGTAAGCTAGTTGACTTCGAATATGAGGTAAACAATTATAATGCAAAATATGATTTTGCAATATGTGATAGATTTGTTCCAAAAAAGAAGATTAATGCTAATCGCATTCTTAATTTTTCTGAGGCAAGACCCATTGTCTCTTGGGCCACAGACTATTGCTCAACGACCTTGTCGGATAAGATAAAGCATAAAAATCAATTTAGAATGCTAAACTATTGCCAGGGGGTTAAAATATCTGAAGATAGGTTGAATAAAAAAAGAAGTGGTGCAATTTTTTTAGGCAGAGTTACGGGGCAAATAGAGAAAAAGCTTATTATTTTATCTAAAAATATAAGCTTAGATATTTTGCCGATAAAATATTGGCATAAAGGTGATATTTTGAGGTTTCATAATAAAGATAGGAAGTCCAAGGAGAACCTTAAGTTTTTGCAAAAAAGATTTGGTTTGACAAAGATTGTAGAACCAGCAGATCATAGCGAATTATACGGCCTATTGAATAGAGGTGGTTATAAAATAGGTTTTGTTCCGTCTGTTTATAGCTTGGATAGTAAAAAAAATCAAATAGAAAGTTCGTCTAAATTTTTTGAATATATAGGGTGTGGAATCCCGGTTCTGGTAGAGGCTACTGTCCCTGAGGCAAAATTGGTTAAAAATAATCCATTTTTGGGGGAAGTATTTTTGGGAAAGAGAGATATGGTCGCAAAGGCTCAGACGATGAACCGCCAGAGTGCAAATTATAGTAAAATATTAAAATACGCAAATAAAAATCATTTTGCGAATTCAAGAGCAAAGTCTTTGTATGAAAACTTTATAGCAAAGGAGCTTGCCGATGGGTAAGGTTGTAATATGCATAGGAACGATAGGTTCTTCGACATTTCCGAGATGCAAGAAGCTTGTCGACAATATAGCTAGAGCGGATCGCCGCGTCGGCGGCGTTGTGATTATTAAGGATAAGAAGCCACAATCAGAGTGGTTGAATTCCATGCGCATTGCCTCTTCTGGATTCAAATGGTGCTTGCAGATAGATGAAGATATGTATCTTTATCCAAATGCTTTAAGCGAACTATTGAGGTTTGCGGGGAAAAGGGAGAAGCAGGGGGTGAAGATTTTAAATGCCTCATCTCTTTTGTACGACCTATTCTTAAAGAGCAAAGTGGGGTCATTGAAGCTATGGAGTGTAGATCCCCTGCAAAGATTGGAGTTTAGAGATGTCTTGGGTGGAGATCGTGATTATGCAAAACGAGCTACCAAGTTGGGCTATAAAAATATAGAAATAAAGAAGGTTTTGGGAGAGCATGATTCGGCACCAACTCCAGAGGTGGCGTTTAAAAAATACTTTGAATATACTCAGAAGTTAAGGAAGTTCTCTAATGATAAGTCGGCAAAAAGATTTAATGAATATCTTAGAAAAAAATATTTAAAAGAAAAAACTCAAATTAACAAAAAAGCTTATGATGGCAGTACGCTCGGGTTAAAAAAAGAGCTTAGAGATAAAAGTAAATCATGAGCTCTGTTTTGAATAAATATTTTGATAACATTTATTGTTTAAACTTAAAGTCAAGGCCGGATAAGTGGGAGCAGTCAAGAAAAAGGTTGTTAAAAAATAATGTGGTAGCAGAGAGGTTCAAGGCGTCATCCTATATCAGCCCCCGAGTTAAGCATGAGTTTAAACAATTGAAAAAAAAATTTCCAAATGAAAATGTGCGAAAAAAAAAGGCGATAATTAATCAGGTCGGCGCGATGGGATGCTTGCTTAGTCATATTAGAATAATTAAAGATGCGAAGGAAAAGGGGTATCAAAAAATATTGATACTAGAAGACGATTTTATTTTTGCTAAAGATTTTATAAAATTATTTAAAACAAAACAAAGCAAGATTTCTGGCTGGAAGCTGCTGTACCTAGGGGGAACTCAGCATTCTTGGAAAAATATTAAGATTAATAATGGATTTTATCACCCGATCAATACGTGCGGCACTTTTGCGTATGCTGTAGACAGCTCTATTTATGATAGCATTCTAAAGGATTATGAGAAAAAATTATATCCGGTGGATCACTGTTTGATATTGGGCGCGCAAAAAAAATTTCATAGAAAATCATATGTATTTTTTCCAAATATTATTATAGCGGACTTGACAGACAGTGATATAAGGGGGCCGAGGGACCAAAGGAAATATTCTAAAAGATTACAATGGGACAAAATTGCCTATGAATATTGAGGGGATAATAAACAAATATTTTGATCATATTTATTGTTTAAATTTAGACAGAAGAATAGATCGTTGGAAAGCTATGTCTAAACGATTTAAAAAACATGGAATACAAGCATCCAGGTTTCCTGCGGTAGACGGAGAGGCAAAGGAGAATCTCGATAGGTTTAGTTCTTTGGTAAGAAAATATGGGACAAAGGATAAGAGGTTAGGGCACAAAACCTTGCGCTCCCCCGGAGCTTTAGGTTGTCTATTGAGTTATAGGAAGATAATAAAACGCTCTAAGAAGCGTGGGTATAAAAGAATTTTGATATTTGAGGATGATGTTTATTTGTCTAAAAGTTTCAACAGAGAGTTTGAGAATATAGCCAAAATAAGGGATGACTGGAAGCTTTTATATTTAGGAGCTAGCCAGTATAGCTGGAGGGGCGTAAAGATGATGTCTAAGCCCTTTTATAGAGCACGGGTTTCTCAGGGTACTTTTGCAATTGCTATAGATAAAAGTATTTTTGATGAAATATTAACTATAACAAAGGACGTGAGGATACCTATAGATTCTTATCTTTCGTTTTCAATTCAAAAAAAATATAAAAATAAGTGCTTTGTTTTTTGTCCAAATATTGCTATAGCAGATGTATCAAATAGTGATATCAGGCGGCCCATTAGAGATACGCGCAGGCATGCCAAGGATATGAGGTGGGATCTCGGTCGGTATGACCTTGATGTTGAATAAGAAGCCTTTTGATAAAAATTAATGCAAAATAATTCTTCCTATGAATATTTCAATAAGTAGCAGGAGATTGACTCATGCGAAGAAATGATCTTACAATTATAATAAAAACCTTTCTAAGGCCAAATGCATTAAGTATGTTGCTGAATAGTATTTGGAAGATGTATCCAGATGTCAGAATATATGTTGCCGATGATAGTGGAAAAGATAGCGTTAGAGGCGATGTTGAAAAGTATATTTTATTACCCTTTGATTCTGGATTATCTGCGGGAAGAAATATTTTGCTAGATAAGGTTAAGACTAAGTATTTTATGCTTTTAGATGATGATACAATTTTTACGAAACATACGAAATTAGAATGGCCGCTCAGAATCCTGGATGAGTATAGGAATATAGATTTAGTCTCAGGAAAGTATTTGCCAGCAAAATTTTTTGGAAAGCAGGTAATAGAGGACGGGGTTTTTATAAGAGATATGGAGAAGTCTAATGGAGTGGTGGATGGATTTCCTGTATATGATTTTACGGCGAATTTTTTCGTAGCAAGAACAGAGAAGGTTTTGAAAGTAGGGTGGGACGAAGACCTTAAGATACAAGAGCATATGGACTTCTTTTGGAGGGCTAGAGGGGTTTTGAACTGCACACATTTGCCATATTTTTCTTCTGAAAACTCGCATGTTACAAATAAAGAATATGCAAAATTTAGAGGAAGATCTAAACAGTTTCAGAAGTTACAATGCAAAAAGCTTGGGGTAAAAAGAATCAAGTCTAGATTTGGCCAAGCTAACATTGATCATTTAAAGTTAAATAAATTAGCGATTTCACCATAATGGAGCTTTAAAGATGAAAAGAATGATATTTGGCTTAGGCACAGGAAGGTGCGGCACAATGTCTCTGGCACGCATACTGGATAGTTGCAAAGAAGCGTGTATAACACACGAAGGAAGAGTGCTTACGCCTCATGCCAATGGCCTTTTGCCTTGGGTAGTTGATGAAGGGTTGCTTTGGAGTAATGTAAAAGAGTTAAGAGAAAAAGATTACCCCATAGTTGGCGATGTTGGGTTTTATTACCTCCCCTATGTTGATCTTATTTTGAGTAGGTACCCAGATTCAAAATTTATTTCTGTTCAGAGGGATAAAGAAGGCACTGTAGAAAGCTATATGCGAAAGACCGTGGGAAGAAATCATTGGCAGCCCATAGGGAGAGGGAGTAACTGGAGGCGGGATCCAAAGTGGGATCCATGTTATCCGAAGTATGATTCTACAACAAAATATAAAGCGTTGGAAAAATATTGGGAAGAATATTATAAAACATGTAAAGCCCTAAGTTTAAAATATCCAGATAATATACGCGTCTTTCCGATGGAAGATTTAAATAGCACAAGAGGCCTAAAGCGCATAGCAGCATTTGTTGGGATTAAAGGTATGAGCCTTTTGAATAAAAAGGTTTATAATAGAGATCGTAGTTTAGACAAAGTTAGGAGCAAAGTTAAGGTTGATGCACTTAAGGCTAGGTCGTTGAGGCCCAAGGGGTTAGATGGTTCAGGTAATTCGGTCAAAAAACCCGTTAATAAGAAGATCACGGTGCGCAAAAGAGTTATAAACAGAAGATTTAAAAAGTAGATGTATTTTAAAAAGGAAATATTATGTCTTTCAAAACCCTTGTAAATCATGACAAAAAATTTATATTATTTTGGAATGAAAAAGTTGCCTGCTCTTATCTGAAGAGGTGGTACTTGGAGTCGATTGGCACAAAGAGGGTTGAGGAGTCTGGTGTGGGCATGTGTGATGTTTTTTCGGAAGACTTTAATGTACATGGATTTATAACCAAGAATAACTCAAAATTTTCAATAAAAAGAAAAAATTTAAATTCATTTTCTAATTATAAAAAGCTAATAGTGATTAGAAGCCCATTTGATAGACTATCATCATATTATAGGGACAAAGTTATATTAAATAGTTGGTCAAAAACCGATAATAAGTCAAAAAATAGAAATAGAAAATACAGAATTAGTAGCGATCAATTTGTTTCGAATGATACTACCACTTTTTTTGAGTTGGTAAAAATGATTAGGAATATTGATGATACAAATATAGAGCCCCACCTAAAGTCTCAGGCTCATAATATAGAGGGAATAGAGTTTGACCATGTGATAAACATTGATGATAAGATAAACTTGGGGATTAAATTGAGTGAAATTTTGGGGATAAATATTAAAAATAAAAGATTTAATCAAACTTCGGGCAAATCAGAGTCTAGAGGATGTGAGGCAAAGTATCAAGAGGGGTGGGGTATAATGCCGTTTAAGTTTGATAAAAATAGTTTACCTCAAACTAAGGATCTTTTTAATTTAGAAATAAAAAAAATTGTATTAAAACGATATGCTAAAGATTTTGGTAAATTTAAAAATTATTTTAATACAAATTTGGTTTGATAAAATGGAAAATATAGATAAAATAATATATATAAATTTAGACAGCAGAGTTGACAGAAGGCGGCATATGGAAAAGATGCTTTCAAAGATTAATATTCCGTACAAAAGATTTAACGCAGTAAAGCCTGGGATAAACGATATTCTTCGGCGTGGTGGTAGGTATAATTTGTTTTTCAAAAAATCACATGAGCGAGTTAAGAGATTTTGTGAAGATGATAACGCAAAATATCGTGGAGCAGGCATTATAGGGTGTTATGTCAGTCATTATAATATCCTAAAGGCTCATCGCAATGGCCATTTGTTGGTGCTGGAAGATGATGCGGAATTTGATAGGGTATTTTTAGAAAAATTAGATAGACGAATATCCAAAGAGTTAAGCGGGACCTCCTGGGACATGGTGAGGGTTGTTTGGCCATACGTATCTAGCTCTCTCAGACGGCATGGAGAGATAGGCGAGGTGGTCAGCCCCTCGTTTGTAAGGTGGGCCAATCATGTCGGCAGAATGTATGTGGATCAAGATTTGCTGCCAAATAAAAATAGGTATAATCATAAAAAAAATAGAAGCAAATCAATGGACGGGGGGACTACTTTTCAGATTATAAATAAAAATTCTGTAGAAAAAATATTAGACGCCCTTGATGAAGAGCCTTTAAATAATATTGATGGAGTATATTCAAAGTGTTTGATAAATAGCTATATTTATTCCCCATCTAATAGATTAGAGAGCTTTGATGTTTTAACTAAAAATAATTCTATATTAAAAAGTGATATACCGAAGGTGTCTGTAAAATGAGTTTTGAGTTTTTAGAAAAGGCGATTTTTATTAGGGTGCCTAGGACAGGATCTACAAGTATAGCCTCCCTTCGGAATGAGGTTGGATTTTGCGTATTAGGCGGCGCAAGGCTGGGTCTATGGGGTAGGAATGTTCGTCTAAATACAAGCAGCACACTAATGGAGCGGGTAGAGGAGCTGCTTATAGAGAATGGCAAGGAGTGTTCGTTTAAATTTGCATTTGTAAGAAACCCATATGAAAGGGCTGTTTCCATGTGGAAGCATAATTCCTTTAAACCCCAAAGCTTTACGTCTTTCTGTCTTAAAATTTATGATCATTATATCCATAATAATCAAACCCTCAACCTAATGCAGGCTTGGCATACCATTCCTTATTATGATATTTTATTTGATGAAAAAGGAGTCAAACACGTAGACTTTATAGGTCGATATGAAAATATGCAGGCGGATTTTGACAAAATATGCGAAAGGTTAGGGACAAAAAACATTGTTGTTCCAAAGCTAAATGCTTCAATCAAAACTTTTGCCAAAATCTCTTTGTCCAAACTAGGCCATCCTCCGAAAGGTGGTCATTATTCATCGCATTATTCAGCCGAAACCAAGGATATAGTGGGCGAAATATATCATAAAGATATAAAGAAATTTAAATACAGGTTCGAAAAGAGATGAGTATAGTGGCAAACAAAAGAGATCCAAACTTTTTGTGTATAGGCGCGCAAAAGGCCGGCACAACATCTTTGATTAATTATTTAAATTTTCATCCAGAAATATTTGGGAGGCTTATTATGCCTCTCTATAAAGATAGGATGACTTGGAGGAAAAATGATAATCTCTGAAGAGAAAAAGTTTATCTTTATTGCAGTTACAAAGACTGGATCAAGCTCAATCGCGTCAGCCTTAGGGAAATATGGCAAGATTTATGGACATAAAAATAAAAAAGAAACAGGCATTCGCAGACATATTCCGCTGAACAACTTTGTGAGGAATCATAATCTACTGTTGAAGGACCAGAGCGAGTACTTTAAATTCGCCTTTGTTAGAAATCCTTGGGAGAGGGCAGTTTCCTGGTATACTTACACAGGCAGACTTGATCCGAAAAAAGATTTAGTAGATTCTGCCGGGAAGATGATTAAGTGCCGCTCTAGTAAGGGGCTATCTTTCTCTGAGTTTATAAAAGAAAAGAAGTTTATTTGGGGCTCGGCTATCGGAGGACAGTTGGGCATGATTACTAATAGTGATGGCAAAATTCTAGCAGATTTCATAGGAAGGTTCGAAAATATTCAAGAAGATTTTGATATTGTTTGCGACAAAATTGGAATTCCCCGAGAAAAGCTTCCGCATAAAAATAAATCAAAACATAAGTATTATACTAAATATTATGATGAAGAGACGATGGAAGTTGTCGCAAAAGAGTATAAGAATGATATTGAGTTTTTTGGATATAAGTTTGGAGGCAAGTGATGATAAGCCACGCCAAAAAATTTATATTTGTTCATATAGGAAAGAATGGCGGCAGATCAATTGACTCTGTGCTGAGAAGGTATGCAGAAAAATTTATTACACATCAGCATATTTTAGATATAATAAAAGACGGCTCAATAGATGATTATTTTAAGTTCGCCTTTGTTAGAAATCCATGGGACAGATGTGTTTCTAGATATCATTACGTAAAGAATAAATCTGTTCGTGGTAAAGCGTATCATAATACCACTTTTAGAGATTTTGTTTTTAATAAAAATGACCGCTTTAAGTTGAGTGCAGGGTTTATAAGGCACTCTCCGAGACTCGTGAAGGTATACGAGGAAAAGAGCCCATTTGAACAGCAGTTAGATTGGATCTCCGATGAAAATGGTAAAATTCTAGCAGACTTCATAGGAAGGTTCGAAAATATTCAAGAAGATTTTGATATTGTTTGCGACAAAATTGGAATTCCCCGAGAAAAGCTTCCGCATAAAAATAAATCAAAACATAAGCATTATACGGAGTATTATGATGAAGAGACAAAAGAGGTTGTTGCGAGAAGATATGTCAAGGACATTGAGTTTTTTAAATATAAATTTTCACAATAAGAATTGTCGATAGGGGATTAGATTATGGCCATTTCATTAGGGGTATTTACTTATTATAATAAAAATAAAAACAGACAATCAACAAATATTGGCGATCAAGTTCAAACTTTGGCTCAAATAAATATTTATAGACAAATTGTTTCAGATTTTTATAAAAAAGAAATAAGCTTTTTAGATTTTGTAGATAATATATTTGAAAATTCATATCCAGATTTTGATTTCATATTTCTTCCTAGAGATAATTTGTCTGAGGCAGAGAAGTATAATAAAAATATATATGTAATTATGAATGGTTGGTTCATGCATTTGTCTGAAGGCGAGGAGGTTGATTGGCCACCTCCGAATAATATTATTCCTATATTTATATCTTTTCACGTAGCTAATGATGATCTTCTTGATGAAAAATATATAGAGTACTATAAAAAACATGAGCCTATAGGGTGTAGGGATTTGTCTACAAAGAAAAGATTTGCGAAAATCGGCGTTAAGGCTTATTTCTCAGGGTGCCTTACACTTACTGGGGATTATTTAAAATGGTCTGGTGAAAAAAATAATGGAAAAACCTGTGTAATAGACGTTGATGTCGAAGGGCTGCAGGATCTTGGTGACTATGTTTGTTTTGGGCACAAATATAGTGAGTTTAATAATTATAAAGAGTCTATATTATATGCTTACAATAGGCTGATGGAATACTGCGAATACAAAGAGGTGATTACCAGCAGGCTGCACGCTTACCTCCCATGCTTAGCTATGGGGGTTCCGGTTAGGTTTATTGCTCCAAATGGAAATATAGACAGAAGACAATGGGGGAGTAAAGGCCGCTTCGACGGCTTACGAAGATTGGGCCTGGGTACGAAGCAGGCTGAGGTCGGGCTAAATACTCTTCAAAAAAGACTTAACGCTTTATCCAGAAGAGTGATAAATAAAATTTTATTTTCACCTCCGCAGAAGTCACGAGAGGATGATGCGGGCCGATATGATCTGGTATTTTGTTGCGACAGTGCTTATGTGCCAATGTTTTTAACAGTTCTTAATTCTATTTTTCAAAATAATTTAAAAAATTTGTTCAATATACATTTAATACATAATGATATTAACAAACTTAGTTTAGAAAAATTAAAAAGCTTTGTTAAATTTAAATTTAACAATATGAATATAAAAACATATAAAAAAGCATTTAAGCATGAGTACAACGCCGTTGGGGGGAACATGTATGCCCACAATAAGAAGTGCCATATTTCTGAGGCCACCATGCTAAGGCTTTATATCCCAGAGTTGTTAAAAGACCAAAAGAAGGTTTTATATTTAGACTGTGATCTCATAGTTAAGATGAATTTAGAGGATATTTTCAACACAGACACTGGTCCTCGTGGCCTCGCTTTAAAGTCATCTTATGTAGATAATTTTTTGCCATATAAATTTCGTAAAAAAATACGTCGGTCTGGAAATGCTGGAGTAATACTGATGGACTTAGAGGTTTTGAGGGAGAATAATTTTACAGAATATTGCATAAACCTTAATAGCGAGCAGCCATTTAATGATCAAATTTTAATAAATGTATATGCAAATGGCGAATATTCAGAGTTACACGATAGATTCAATGTGTTTGCAACCCAAGATAATTGGCTGGTAAGCAAATATGATGATTATATATTGCATTATGTATCTAGACGAAAGCCTTGGGCTAAACTGCGATATTTTAAAAAACAAGCTACTAGTAGCAAGTATTATAGAAACTTAAGCGTGTCCCCCCAAAGGCTTTTGGCTGATTGGGAAATGTATGATCTTGCAAGAGAGTGGAAAAAATACAAATGGAAATAAGCAGTAGAGAGTTTGATCAATATAGTTTTTTGGAAAAACAAAAATATTTCAAATTATATTGGGAAAAGGGCGAGGGCATAATATCGGACGAGATAATTGGATATGATGAAAGACGAATAAAATATACACAGCCTTATTACAAGCTTATATCTGGAATAGTTAGAGCGGAGGGCGTAACTAATGTTGTTGAAATTGGGACTCACAAGGGAGGGTCCACTCTGGCTTTTGAAGCAGGATTATCCACAGGCAAGGGCGGCCAGATAATAACGATTGATACAGTAGACCATTTATTGGCAAGAGACAGACTGTCTAATCGCGCTAATATAGCAAGAATAATTGGAGACTCTGAGGATGAAAGCGTGCAGCAGCAGGTTAGAGACCGATTTTGCAAGTTTGGCAAAACCCTGCTTTATATTGATGGCCTTAAAGATGGATCTTGGATAGAGAGGAACATTGAAATATATAATTTTATTAATCCAGATTTAATTTTATTAGATGATATAACTATAAATTTTAATATGCTTAAATGGTGGGATGTTTTCTCATCTAATGATAAATATTATTGTTATAATATTGTTGATTATTTGGGTCGTAATTGTAGAAATGATAATTTAACCGAATTAAACTGTGGGTTCGGACTATGTTTTGTTAAAAAGGATTAAGGCATGAGCGAGGATTTAGGCAAAAGGGGGCAGATTCCGACCTCTACTTGGTATGATAGATACCCAAAGATTTTTAAGAAGAGTTCTGAAGTCATCTTGAGAAAAGAGTTAAAAATACTTTCCTATGGGTGCTCTTCCGGAGAAGAGGCTGCTACTCTGGCAGATAAGTATTTTGCTGAAGATACGCATAAGATTATTGGGGTAGATATCAATGATGACGTTATAACAAAAGCGAAACATACAAATCGTCATTCTTCTAGGGTTGAATTCTTTAATAATAAAGATATTTTATTAAAAAATTTTGCCCCTTTTGATGTTATTTTTGCAATGAGCGTTTTGTGCTCTTATCCTCCTACGAAAACGGTCGATGATTGCTCTGAGCTTATAACTTTTGACAGCTTTAATGATTCTGTAGCAGCTTTGGATAATCTTTTGAAAAAAGACGGTATTTTATGTATTATTAATTCAAACTTTTATTTTGAAGATTCGGATGTAAGCGATAAGTATTTGGAAGTTATGTCCTCCAAGGCTTGTGGGGCAGATGTTTTAATTGTTCCAAGGTTTGATAAAAAAAATAAAAGAGTAGAATTGGAAGATGATTATTATGGTGTTATATTTAGAAAAATTAAAGATTAAAGGAGGAGTCAGATGAGCAGATGCTTAGTCACGGGTTATAGGGGATATATAGGCTCTCATTTATATGATAGATTAAAGGAAGATGGACACAGCTTATTGGGAATTGATCAGGCCGATGGAGAGTCTTTTGACTTATCAAAAGCTTATGAGGATGGAAATAAAGTCTTTGAGATAATAAAGGACTTTGGGCCAGAATATGTTTTTCACCTAGCATGCTGGCCAAGGGTTCAGTATAGCGTTGAGAACCCTGCTCTTACAATGCGAAATAATGTTTTGGCAACAAGCAATCTTCTTGAGGCGGTTATGTCGGAGGGCAATCTTAAGCGAGTTATATATTCCGGATCCTCGTCCGTTGTCGGAAATGGAGACGGCCCCACAAATCCTTATGGATTACAGAAGTTAATTTCAGAAATGGAATGTAAGCTTTATTCTGATTTATATGGGATTGACACGATTACTCTTAGATATTTTAATGTTTATTCTAGAGATCAAAAGGCAGACAATGCATATGCAACAGCTATTGCGAATTGGATGAAATATATACGAGAAGGCAAGACTCCTTTTATAACTGGAGATGGAGAGCAGCGAAGAGATATGCTGCACGTTAAAGATGCTGTTTCTGCAAATATTTTTGCAATGGAATACTCTGGCAAGTTTAATGGGCAAAGTTTTGATGTTGGTACCGGAGATAATATATCTCTGAACGAGGTAAAGGATATTGTGAATAAGCATAGCCCCAGTGTAGCGTTTGACTATATTGAAGAAAGGATGGGGGATGTAATGGTGACCTTAGCGGACTCTTCTAAGTTAAAGGAGTTGGGTTGGCAAACAGAGGTTTCTATTATAGATGGTATAGACAGTTGTTTTGAAATATTTTGATTATAGAGTATAATTTAGCCAACAGGTGATAGTATGAATGTAGCGCAGATTGGACTCGGCTTCGTGGGAAGTGCTCTGAATAAATCCTTTAAAAAACGCGGGGTTGATACGGTAGTTTATGATAAGTATAAGGATATTGGGTCTATAGCTGATATCCTAGAGTCTGAGGTATTATTCCTGTGTCTTCCGACACCATATGTTGAGGGGCATGGATTTGATTTAGGGGCAGTGCAGGAGAGCTTGAAATTTTTGGCGAAAAATGCCTATAAGGGCATTTGCGTTATAAAGTCAACCGTAGAGCCCGGAACGACAAGAAGGCTTGAGGCTCAATACGGCCTAAGAATATGCCATAATCCAGAGTTTTTATCAGAGAAGACAGCCTTTAAAGATTTTGATTGCCAAAGGCATATAGTTTTGGGCTGTAATTCAACAAGAGAGGGTCTTCCTGAGGTTTGTGATTTGTACTCAGACTTATATCCAGAGGCGGAAATCTCTATCTGCAGATCGGAAGAGTCTGAGGCAATGAAGTTGTTTTGTAATAATTTTTATGCAATGAAAATACAAATTTTTAATGAATTTTATTTTTTATGTCAAAAAATTGGAGCAGATTTTTATGAGACAAGAGACTTAATGCTAAAAAATGGTTGGATAAACAAAATGCACACAGAGGTACCTGGCCATGATGGCTCTGTGAGCTATGGTGGCCACTGTTTCCCTAAGGATACAAAGGCATTGTGTCATTTTATGGAAATACTGGGGTCTCCAGCAGGCCTACTGAAGGCGTGTATAGAAGAAAGGGATTCGATGAGAGACAAGAAGTTGGAATAAAAGACTGCTAATAAGCAAGCATCAGCTGTAGAGGGCGGATGATTTATGATAAAAGAAATGGACATTCTTGTTACCGGCGGTACAGGCATGGTTGGCACGGCCTTAAGGAATATAGCGCCTGATGCAACATATGTTTCTTCTGACGAATTTGATCTAAGAAGCATTTCTGATACAGAGCGCATGTTTGATCTATGTAGGCCCAAGTATGTAATTCATCTTGCCGCTAGAGTCGGCGGAGTTAGCGCAAACACGGAGTTCGTAGGAGATTTTTTTCTTGATAACATAAGAATGAATACAAATGTCTTGGAGCTATCAAGAAAATTTTGTGTGCAAAAAACTCTGTCACTATTAAGCACTTGTGTGTATCCTGATGATGCATCATATCCTTTGTCCGTAGATCAAATACATAATGGAAGGCCTCATTCTTCAAACTTTGGTTATGCATACGCAAAAAGAATGTTAGATGTTCAAAGCCGAGCTTACAGACAACAGTATGGGTGCAGCTTTATAACTGCAATTCCCAATAATTTATATGGAGAAAATGATAATTTTGATTTGCAAAATGGTCATGTAATTCCCGCAATAATAAGAAAGATATATGAAGCAAACTTGTCTGGTTCAGATGTTACCTTGTGGGGAGACGGATCGTCCTTAAGGGAGTTTACGTATTCTAATGATTTGGCTAAAATTTTGTTTTTTTTAATAGAAAACTATAATGATCAGCATCCAATAAACATTGGATGTCCAAATGAGGTTTCAATCAAATATATTGCAGAAAAAATTGCAAAAACATTAAAGTTTAAAGGTAATATTGTATGGGACGAATCAAAGCCTAGCGGCCAATACAGAAAGCCCTCTTCAAATGATGCGCTTTTGAAGCTTGGATGGAGCTCTGAAGAGTATAGTGATTTAGAATTTGGAATAGAAAAAACATGTGATTGGTTTGCGTTAAATTATCCAAACGTGAGAGGCGCATAAGGAGTGTTTAAGATGAGGAAGGCAGTTATAACGGGAGTCGCAGGGCAAGATGGGTCATATTTGGCAGAGCATCTTATGGAAGAGGGCTATGAGGTTACTGGGGTAACACGAAGGCATAGCACAGACCGTGATTATTCAAATATATCAAGTTTAATTGGGCAAGATAATTTTACCTTTATAGAGGGGGATATAACAGACCCTCCCTTTGTGCTTGGTTTGGTAGAGCGAACTACTCCGGACGAGTGGTATAATCTTGCTGCCCAATCGAATGTTGGTCATAGCTTTAAAGAGCCAACTTTGGTATTTGAGATTAATGCAAAAGCAGTTATATTGCAGTTAGAGTTTTTAAGAAAGCTTTCGGGAAAAACAAGGTTTTATCAGGCCTCTACCAGCGAGCTGTGGGGTGGGCTTAAGTGTCCTCCGGGAGGATATAATGAATCATTGGCATTTCATCCAAGATCTCCATATGGCATTGCAAAGTTGTCAGCATATTGGGCCACTGTAAACTCCAGGGAGGCCTATGGAATGTTTGCTTGTAACGGGATTTTGCATAATCATTCAAGTCCGCGAAGAGGCCTTGATTTTGCTACAAGAAAAATAACAAGAGGAGTTGCAAAGGTTAAGCTGGGCCTCTCAAAGACCCTTAAGATGGGGAATTTATCGGCATTCAGAGATGAGGGGCATTCCAAGGATTACTGCAGGGCTATGCATCTTATGTTGCAGCAAGATTCTCCAAAAGATTATGTTGTTGCAACAGGCGCAGGCGCAACTATAGAAGAGATGTTTAGGTATGTTTGTGATTTATCAGGCCTAAGATTTGAGGATGTTTACGAGCTTGATAAACGATTCTTGAGGCCCTCTGAGGTGCCGGTTTTATTAGGAGACCCTAGTTTAGTGAGGAAGGAGCTGGGCTGGGAACCAAAGTATGATTGGAAATCTTTATTAAAAGAGATGTACGAAAATGACCTCAAAGAGCTCCAGTAAGCATAATATAAATATAAATTTAGAAGCGTATGCTATGTTGAGATCGGGGCATCACGCTATACTCCATTGGATTTTTACAAATATTTCTGAACCAATATATTTTAGAAATGATATTTTAGGTCAGGGAAAGCCAAGGGTTTTTAGAGATCGCGGATATTGGATCCCAAGAGATTATGAGCATACGAATGGAGAAGCAATCCCTTGGTATATTTATAATATAGAAGACTCCCTTATAGCTGGAGCTGTAAATAAGAGGCGACACTATAGTGGAATTTTTGGAAAAATAAAGCCAAAAAAGAGACTTAGAATATTAGTTTTGCGAGACCCATTTAATTTGTTTGCAAGTAGAGCAAAGTTTTTAGACAATCTAAATAAAGAGCGTAGGAAAAAGGGGAGGGAAAGAATAACAAATAAGGTTCAAACTAATGCGAACAGTGGGGCCGGATTTGTTGACCATCGTGCAATTCGCCGTTGGTGCGAATATGCCAAAGAGTTTATCGGAGAAACTAACTGTTTGGACGAAAGCATAGGGGTGGAATATGGAAGATGGGTCCGGTCTGATAAATATAGAAAAAGAATAGCCAAAAAAATAGGCATAAGAAGAACAGACGATGGCATACTGGTTGTTCCTAAGAATGGAGATGGAAGCAGCTTTGATCGCACTAAATTTAATAACAAGGCGCATAAAATGGACTTGTTTAATAGATGGAATTTCTTTTTTAAAAAAAATAGAACTGATGCTCACAGAGAATATTTAAAAATGATTATGGAAAATAAAGAATTAATTAGATTATCCAGTGAAATATATCCAGGCTTAACAGAAAAGGTTCTAACAAGATATGAGAGGTAAAGGTGTCTGAGTATTTAGATAAAATAGAGAAACCTTGGGGCCATGAAATTATATGGGCAAAATCTTGTTCCGAAACGGGCTATGTGGGTAAAATATTGTTCATTAAGGCGGGGCATAGACTCTCTCTTCAATATCACGAAGAGAAGGAGGAGACCATCTTCGTTAAGTCTGGGACTCTATACATAGAGACGGTCGGAGAAATAGGCGAAAACGAAAGCAAGGCAGATATTTTGAACAATGATCGTAAGACAATAAGGCTTTGCGAGGGGGAAACATTTCATGTATCTCCATTCATGACTCATAGATTTATCGCAAACGAATGTAATGTTGAGCTGATCGAGGTCAGCACAAAACAGCTTGATGATGTTGTCAGAGTTGAAGATGATTACGGCAGATAATATACTATTAATTTTTAAAAGAATAACGAAGGGTATGTTATGTTTCCTAGGCTAATAGAATTATATAAATGGGCCCTAGACAAAGGCTATGAGGATGAGGCCACTGCTATACTTAAGTTAAGCGCAGGAAATCCACTTCCTATAAACAGGGCTCAGGTGGAAGATATTGTCGATGAGCTTCTGGATGAATTTATGGCAAAGATGTTAGCGTACGGAATAAGCCCCCTGGATATGTTGAGCGTCATTGCTGGTCAAGTCAGGTTGCCAGAAGATTTGGCCCTCGTCCTGGCCTCTACTACAGTTAGGCGGCAAGATGATGTTACAAAGGAAAGACTCACAATTCATTATCAGCTTCAATTTTCAGACAATCCTCATCTGCCACAAGGCCAGGCCGGCGGAGTTATCGGGGATCCTAGGCGGGTAGTCGTGTTGGGCGTTAATCCTAGCCCAGGGTTGATCGCGCATATTTCGCAAATATTAGATCGCTTTCCCAGGCTGGGAAACCTAAGAGATTGGGATCGTCTACTTTCTTTGCCGCAGCAGCTTACATTTTTTAGGCAAATGATCAGAGGGTATTTGATCGAAACTCTTAGGCACGAAGAGGTGCATGCCAGAGATGTTTTGTATTCTCATTCAAAGCAAGGCGAGGTTTACACTATAACAAGGCCAGGCGGGGAGAGTCTTTCTGACATATCAAACGCTAAGCAAGTAGATTTACGAAGCTTATTTATAAACAACCTTACTCATATAGCTACACACCCATTGGTTAATATATCTATTGATATAATGAGAATAGTTGGAAGCATTGCTTCCGGGGGCGGAACGGAAGCCTTGGAGAGAGAGCTGGATGAGCTATTTGCATCAGTAAAGGATATTAAGTTGCAGCCTAGCATAGAAATTTTTATTCCAGCAAGAGGGGAGTCTCAAGTTTTGGCAAAGAACGGAGAGACGTTAAGGGCTGCGGGGAAAAGATTGCAAGTTGACCCTATTCGCTTATTGGTTATAAATTATAATGATTTATTTGCGAAGGTTTATGATGTGCCGTTTATTCAGACATACCAAGAGATATTTGATCTTCCGGAAGATATAACGGAAACTATATTGGATCGGCCAATTTTGGGCAATAATGAAATAAAGATTATTCCGAATTATTCTGAGCTGTACTCATTCGATAGAGGGTTTTATTTATTAACACGAGAAGAAAGTAAGGCTCATTATGAGCAAATTATATATCAATTAGAGCAAGCTACAAACAGTATGTCTAAGACAGATATATCTAATATTGGATTTAAAGATATGTTGAAAATGTCCTCATTGATAAAGGATTACACTGAAGCTTTTAAGAAGAATCCGGTAGATGAGATTGTTAAAACACCTATATATGGGAAGACAATAGCCCAGCTAAAGGACGAGAGGTATCGTGATTTTATAAATAGAATGCACACTCATTGGTCTAATAATTTTAGAGATGTAGTTAAGGATGAAGATGACTAAAGATTTAATACATATTATTGGAGAGTTAAATAAACGTGGTTTAAAAAAGGAAGCCAAGGATTTATATTGTATATTTCAAAAAATTGCGTTTGAAACGATTGATAGAGCAGAAAAGCTTGTATCTCTGGCTAATCCGGCTCAAAATGCAAATCCTCGCGAGCGTGGAGTTGCGATGAAACGATTGGTCGGACTCCTAAGGGATGATGGCAGGAGGGAGTTCGGTATTGAACAGTTGGCTCAAATCCTGGTTCGAAAAGAGATAGGGGAGGATTCCTTTGTGGCCCCAGCGTTTTTCGGAGAGGCCCTAACCCCATCAGAGATGAGTGAGTTAAAAAGAATTTTTATTCTAGAGCAGACTTCCGGTGGCGCAGTTCCTGCAAGCGACCTTAGGCCCGGAGGTAATTCTGACGAATGGAACAATGATTCGTGGAATCAATCTTCAAGGAGGCGGCATGATCCTGACTGGGCAAAGAAGACAGATTCATTGAGAAAAACTATGGATGCCGTAATAGAATGGCTTAACGACGGCTATTTTACGCGGTCTATGCTTTTTAAGATACACAGAACAAATGGCTTTAGCGATGCTCTTCCCAGGGTTCGGTATGGTGATAAAATTTGGTTCTTAGTTCCGCTAGAAGGTTATGAGGCAGATTTTTTTAATAACGCCAGACTTGTCTCTGAGGGCACCCAAATGAAGGGGTTGGGAGTGGGGATAAGAGAATATTCTGTAGAAGAGCTTATGGAAAATAATTTTATAGGACTTAACCAAGAGCGCTTTTAGGCGACGGATAAGTTATTTTTTACGTCTTGGCCTTACTTTGTTGATCATTTTGTTTAGCTCCTTTGCTTCCGGCCCATGCTCATCCCTCTTTAGCCGCCTGGAGAGTCTTTTTAACTTCTTCTCCACTTTGCCCAAAAAGTCTCCTTCTCCATAATCATGATTATCTCTGAAAAATTGGAAGCTTGGGCTTCCTTTTTCATTTTTGCTTTTTAAATTAAAGTTTTCAGGTGTAAAATGTGCATTTTTTGTAAATGGCTCCGGAGTATTTTGGATTTCGTGAGCAATTAATCCCATTTCTTCGTCCGACATATCATCCAAATGCTTTTTGCCGGTCAGTTGTTTTGAGATCAACATAAACACATGGTCGTTGTCCCATTTTATGTTAGCTTCATCCGCCAAGTTATGAATATCTGTAGGCTTCATTTTATTTCATTTTATCTAATATGGATTTAAGAATTGGAGTGTGGTGTCCGGTAGATTTTTTTGCAGTTCCGCCATTTGCCTCTATTTTTCTTGCTAACTCAGGAAATCTTAGCCCTAAGTATGCGTACTCTCCGGTCCAATTGTTTGCATTATATTCCATATAAACACCGGATGGAGTATTCCCCATAATGGCATTGTTTGGCGATGGGTCTGCAAGCATTAGCTGCTCGAATTCATCTTTCCCAATGGCCCCGACAAACCCTCTGGAGCCTGCGCTCCATCCTCCAAGGCTTTTTCCGCTTATTTCTACGCCATGATTATTTTGAAGCTCTAATATGGTGTCCTTTGCTTGTTCGTAGCTTTGCCCTGCTCCATTTGGTATCAAAAAGGTTGTTCCGGCTCCTACGGAACCGAGTTGTTCCAGGACAGGCCCTTGGCCGGTTGTTCCGTGGTAAAAAACTACTAAGTGAGTAGGTTCATTTGGCCTTAGCGGAAATACTTTATCTCCATTGGATGCTTCGAAAACATCTCCATCTATCTGGATTTCCGGAACATCGACCCTTGCATTAGTCCGTCCTTCTTGTTCTGCAGAATCTGTATTTGCAGCAAGTGGCGCTACGCCTTTCAAAAGAGCTATATTAACTTCGTTTATAGTCCCGCTTTCCTCTAGTTCATTGTCAGCCTGAAACCTTTTTATTGCACCTTCAGTTTCTGGGCCAAATATACAGTCAATTCCGAAGTTTTGCAGAGGATATCCCGCTTCGGTCAAAAGGGTCTGTATGTATCCAACTTCAGAGCCACGGGCTCCGGGGGTTACTGCGTGTCCCTCTAAGAATGATGGAGCAGAAAAGGGCTCTTGACAATTTGCTGCAAATTTAACGCATAATAGTGCAGTCAATATTGCTTCGCTGGCATGATTGTTTTTATCCAACCATCTTGACAATCTGGTGAGCTTTGTGATCATAGTTTATTCTTCAATAATAATAGTTAATATCTTGCAATTGAAATGCTATTATATAATAGTTATATAGGGTTCTACTAAAATGGTTGGAAAAGAAAAAAAAGAATATAAGCTTAGGAGTAGAATTGGGTTATGAATAAGCTTATAGCTTCTGCGGTCATTCTTTTTATTTTTGGAAATATACTTGCTTGGTTTCAGGCAAATTCTCAATTTTTATGGCAATGGTGGTACAATCACCCTATAACGACTGTATTTATATATGCGGCCCCAACTTCGTTGGCTTTTTTCTTTGGTTGGCGCTATGCGGTAGAGGCGACAGGATCTTTGTGGTCAGCAAGAATGCTTGGATTTGGTGTTTCCACAATCATCTTTGGAGCAATGTCATATACCCTGAAGGGAGAGGGTATTTCTTATAAGACGGCAATCTGCCTGCTGTTATCAACTGCTATTATTTTAATACAAGTATTATGGAAGGATTAATATGGCTTACTCAAATAATGTTATAGATCATTTTGAAAACCCGAGGAACATGGGAAGCTTGGACAAAGATGACCCAAGCGTAGGCACGGGAACTGTAGGCGCTCCTGCATGTGGAGACGTAATGAAGCTTCAACTAAGAATAGGCGAAGACGGAATCATAGAGGAGGCTAAGTGGAAAACCTTTGGGTGTGGATCTGCAATTGCATCAAGCTCTTTGGTTGCCGAGTGGGTTAAGGGCAGGGCCATAGATGAGGCTGGGGTGATTAAAAACTCTGAAATTGCACAAGAGCTTTCTTTGCCGCCAGCGAAGATCCATTGCTCTGTTTTGGCGGAAGATGCCATTAAAGCGGCGATTAAAGATTATAGAGATAAGAATAAATGATTTATGAAGCAAATCTTTTTATCACACATGGCTCTTTTTCCTGGCCCAAGCGTACCTTCGTCTGTTTTCTAGATAATTAGGAACATCCTGGTTATTATAGGCCTCTTCTTCGAACGGGATATGCTTATAGGCGTCTGATGGACTCATCCCTTTGGATAGGTTTAGTATCCAAAAAAATGGATATAATATTGCAAACCCTACAATCAAAAGTTCGATCCATTGTTGATAATGAATTGTCTCGTGAACTTTCGTCCCCTCATTTAGCTCTCCACGACAAAGGACGAAAAACACAAGGTTTATTGCCCATATTTCTATTGGAGATATATGTGACAAAATAATTGGTATTTTGTTATTCTCTACAAAGATTGGTTTCCAATTTCTTATTCTTTTCATTTCTTCTTTATTGGACATTTTTATATAGGGTTTCCGTATTTTTATTTTAAAATTAGTATATAGTTTGGCAAATCTTGGGTAAAATATTTTAGGGAAAACTTATGAAGATTACAATACTAGCATTTAACATAGGAATATCAAAAGGCTTTGTAAATGGTCCGGGAATATCTCTTTATAATCTTGCTAAATTTATTTCAGAAAATTATCCAAATTTACAATTATGTATCTATACGCAAATAGAATCACAGTCTAAAATACCCGGAGTTACAATAAGGACAACAAGGCAGGCTTCGGAATTATTGAGGGATATAACAGAAGGGAAGATCTTCCATTGTTGGAGTGGCTTGACAAACACGTTTTTAACTATAATCAAGCTTGCCAATTCACATAATAAACCGGTTATTTTGGGGCCGAATTTGTTTGATACAGTCGAATTAAAGAAAGAAAAGAGTTTTTTAAAAAATATAGACTATGAAAAAATATTAACGGTAAATGATAAATTAAAATATGATATATCAAGAAAGCACTCCTTGTGTTTAGCTGGCATGGAGAGTTTCGTGGTTGGGCCAGAGATTGATTTATGGAGCCCGCCAGATAAATATGAGGATTATATTTTATGGAAGGGAAATTCTAGACATATGGTTAAGGATATAGGGTTCGCCAAGAAGATTGAAGAGAGATTGGATAAATATAAATTTTTATTTATGGGAGAAAAGAGTCTGTATGATTATAGCGAGCATATTAAGGAGGCAAGAAGAGCCTGTCTTTATATCAGCACCTCTCTTAGCGAGACAAAGGGTATGGCCCTCATGGAGCAGTGGTCAGCGGGGGTTCCGTCAGTTACTCATCCCAAAATTTATCAGCATGGAGAAAATTATAAAACAGGTATAGTTACCAATAGAGATATAGACTCATATTGTGAGGCAATATGTGAAATTATGAATGATCGTAAGCTTCGAGAGGACCTGTCTGATGGGGCAAGAAATTTTATATTAGAAAAGTTTAATCCAAAATTAATTACAGAACAATACTTTAGGATAATAAAAGATGTTAGTTGATATTATAATTCCAGCTTATAATCCTGGAAAATATCTTGCCGATGCAATAGAGAGTTGTTTGGCTCAAGAGTATAAGAGTTATACAATTACAGTAATTGACGATAATTCAAAGGAAGACGTAGAGGCAAGTTTAAGGCCGTACCCTGAGGTTAAATATATAAGGAACAAAAAGAATCTTGGACCAGGAGGCGCTAGAAATGTGGGAATAAGAGCCACGAGAGCCCCGCTGATAAGTCTGTTAGACTCAGATGATATAATGCACCCGAGAAAGCTAAGGCTCGCTGTGAAGGCGTTTGAGAATCGACCGGAGTTAGGTTTAGCTTGCGGAAATTATCAGATTTTAGTAAATAGAAATCGTTTTATGAGACCTTTCTATAAAAGGGCAATAAAAATTAATCATAGATCTCTTATGAAGCAAAACTTTGTAGCCTCAGGATCTACCACTTTTAAGAGAGAGGTAGTAGAAGACGTGGGGTTATTTAATGAGCAATATTGGATATCAGAAGATTACGATATGTGGGTTAGAATCTCGGAAAAATATCCAATAGAGTATATTCATGAGGTTTTATATTATTATTCTGTTGTTCCAAGTGGAAGCTCCCTAACTCAAAGAAATGATGTTCAAAAGAATCATTTGTCAAACATAAGGGAGATAAGGGATGCTTCTAGAAAGAGGGTAATAGATGCTAAAACCTTATCTAGAAAAAAGAAGACATCTTCTTAAAACGCTTACTTGGAGAGCGTTGGGTACAATGGACACCTTGATTCTGAGTTGGCTTATCTCTGGAAGCTTTAGGATCGGCGCTGCAATTGGTGGTGCAGAAGTTTTTACAAAAATGGTATTATATTATTTCCACGAAAGAGCTTGGTACAAATGTAGCTTTGGAGTGCATCGTAAAAGATTGGAAGAGAAGAAAATGACAGTTAAGAGGGCAATGTTTATAGGCAGATGGCAACCGTTGCATAATGGCCACAAATGGTTGGTAGACCAAAAGTTATCAGCCGGAATACCGGTTTTGGTTGCAGTAAGAGATATACCTCCGGACGAAAAAAATCCATTTACTACAAAGCAGACAGTAGAGATGCTGAATACGGCCTATAGTGATCAGGATGTGGAGGTTGTAGTTATTTCGGATATTGAGAGTGTAAATTATGGCCGTGGTGTTGGGTATGAAATTAATGAATTTGTGCCGCCAAAGGATATAGGCTTTATTTCGGCCACCAATATAAGAGAGTGTATAAGTAACGAAGATGATTCTTGGAAAAATAATGTTGATCCAAAAATTCATAATTTAGTAGAAAAATTTTTAAGAAAGTGAGGAATACAAATGGCTAGTGATACAAACGGTTTATTTATTCAAATGACAGGGCTAAGTGGTGCAGGGAAGACAACTTTGGCCAAGGCTGTAGAGAAAAGGCTGAGGGACGATGGCTTTGCGGTCGAGATAATTGATGGGGACGAATATCGCGCAGGCCTATGTTCTGATCTCGGTTTTTCTAAGGAAGATAGGAATACAAACGTCAGAAGGCTGGGGTTTGTGGGGAAAGTTCTTGCCAGAAACGGAGTGGTGGCTATAATGTCTGCAATAAATCCGTATGAAGAAGTTCGGCAGGAAATTGGAGGATCATTAGTTTATATTAAAAGCTCTATAGAGGCAGTTATAGAGAGGGACGTAAAGGGATTATACGCAAAAGCTCTTTCTGGAGAAATACCAAATTTTACTGGTATATCTGATCCGTTTGAGGAGCCTGGATCTCCAGGTTTAGTTATAGAGACAGACAAGGAAGATTTAAAAGAATCTTTAGAAAGATTGTATAATTATATTATAAAAAATACTTAAAATGGTTAAAAGATTAGAGCTAAAAAATATTAAAAATAAACAAATTTTAATAAAAACTTATCTTTCAGAATCAGGCCTTTGGTATCTGGGGGAATCGCTCGGAGTTGCTTTAAGTGAAAATAATAATGTCTGCTTTGTACCAAAGGCTAAATATAAAAGGAGTGAATCTAGGGTATTTGAAAGGTTTTATCCCAAACCATATGATAAAACCTTGTTAGACAGAGTTGATTATGTTTCTTTTTCTGCTAACAAATCTATTCGTAATCAAATTTCTGAAGTAATTAAAGAACGTAAAGTTGATATAGTATTTTCTTTAGAAACCTTTATGGCTAAGGCTCAGTGGGCGTCTAGCATTAGGAAGACCTCTGGGGTAAGGGTCGTTGGTATACCTATGCCAGAATGGGCCGGAGAAAGGTTCGTAAATAATAATTCATATAGAATATTTGATGATATATGGTGTTTGACTGATACTTCATATAATATTTTTAAAAAATATCCAACGTGCTCTCGTGCAAAGTGGGACTATGTTGACAGAGGGTTGTTTGTTCCGGCTGTAAATAAAGATAGCATTAGCCCCTTGACGTTTTATCACCCAGGGTCTGTAAATCCTGGGTTTAGTCAGAAAAATACAAATCAAGTGCTAAGAGCCTTTTTGGCTTTCGAGAAAAATGTTGAGGCAAATCTTATTGTGAGCGGAAACTTAAGCGACGAAGATAAGCGGCTTGCCAAAAAATCTAAGAATATCATACTAATAAATAAAGTTTTAGACAGAGGAGGGGTAGTATCATTATATGATAAATCGCACTGCGTAGTGCTTCCGTCAACCAGGGAGGGCCTTGGGCTTGGCTTCTACGAAGCAAAAGCTATGAATTGCGGTATCATCACCACGGATGTAGACCCAATGAATACCCATACGGATTATCTTTGCGAAGTAATTTCGTATAATAAGAGCGATAGCTTGGTGCCGTTTGCATTAACGAGTAGTGATAAGATTTTAGAGCAACTTAATCGATATTATGAGGATTTTAAGATGAGTAAAACAGAAGTAAAAGTGATAAAGATAGAGAAAAAGAAAAAATCTGTAATTAAAGCTGAGAATGATGCATTAATGGCGGCATTTGATGATGATGAGTCGGAGGTGGAGTCGATTAAAGAGTCCGACGAGATGAGTGCGGATGTATTAAGCCGGCTGAAGGCAAAAATGGAAAATAAAAAAGAAGAGGAGGAGCCCGTGAAGGTAGTTGACAGAAGATCAGTGAGTATAGAATTTGCGGTAATTGGAGCCGGGCAGGCAGGGTCTCGATTAGCAGAGGTTTTTCACAAAAAAGGATATGACGTAGGAGTGATAAATACTTCTGCTCAAGATTTGGAATTTATTGATATTCCCGTGAATCAAAAGCTTCTTTTAGAAGGAAGCCTGGGGGGGACTGGAAAAGATTTAGATTTGGGACGAGAAATATTTTCAGAAAGCGCAGAGCTATTAGAGTCATTTGTAGGCAGAGTTATTGATGGCAATAACATGGTTTACTTAACCGTCTCTGGCGGAGGCGGAACTGGATCAAGTTCTGTAGACACGCTCATCCCTATGTTGTTTGAGACCGGAACTCCAGTTGGCGTTATTTACGTTCTTCCAAAGGCAACAGAAGACGCTCAGTCTAAAAAGAACTCTATTGAAACTCTATCCAGATTGGCCAGGCTTACTACGGACAATATAGTGTCTAACTTGATTGTCGTAGATAATGCTAGAATTGAGCAAATTTATGCCAACTTGAGTCAGTCTAAGTTTTGGGAGGCAGCCAATAATGCCATTGTAGAGCCCCTTCATTTATTCAACAGATTGACGGCACAGCCGTCTAGATTTACATCTCTAGACCCCAGCGATTTTGGTAGAATTATTTCGTGCGGAGACTGCTCTATATATGGAGTAATGGAGGTTGACGATTATATGGAGGAGACTGCTCTGGCAGAGGCTGTTATTGATAGTTTAAACTCAAACATGTTAGCCTCTGGTTTTGATATAGCGCAGACCCGAGCGGGCGGAGTTATAATCACTGGCCCGGCAGAGGTCTTGGAGCAGATTCCTGCTATAAATATTAATTATTGCTTTCATATGATTTCGGAACAAACAAATGGGGCCTCTATTTACCAGGGGGTATATAGCGTAGATTCCGATGCAGATTCTGTGAAAATATATAGTTGGTTTGCCGGATTAGGGCTTCCAAAGGATAGAGTGGAAAATCTAAAGAGAGAAAGCGAGGAGCAGTCGGCCATAGCGTCAGAAAAGGAGAGAAATAGAACAGCAGCGATGACGCTTGACCTTGGCGAAGACAAGGTAAATACGGTCGCAGAAGAGGTTAATCGTAAAATTAAAAAGAAGAAGTCAAGCTTCAATAGGCTGCAAAGAGGCGCTCGCGGGTCCATTATAGATCGAAGGAAGAAGAGATAATGGCTGTAGATAAAGATTTTTACAATAAGTCTAGTTCCGACTCGTTGGGATGGGAGCCCTCTTGGTTTGGCGCAGAGTATTTTGATGAAGAGCTTATTGCGTGCGTAAAGAAGTGGCAGCGTGCAAATGGGTTGCTGCAGGACGGATTGGTAGGGCCAATGACCTACCGCAGAATATGGACTGAGAGGCAGGCAGAAATATCTGATTATAAACCGCTGTCTAGAGCGTCTAATAAAGATGCAAATTTTATTGTGCATAATGGTAAGTTTCTCCCGATTGACTGGGGGAAGGTCGTTTTGTGGGATGAGCCAGGCGGCTTAATGATTAAGCCTGGAAATTATTATAATAATTCAGGCAAAGAGGATAGGTCTCCAACAATGTTTGTCAACCATTGGGATGTATGCCTTTCTGCAGAATCATGTGCAAATGTTTTAAATAAAAGAGGAATATCGGTACATTTCTGTCTGGATAATGACGGCACAATATATCAGCTTTTAGATACACAGCATGGGGCTTGGCACTGCAGTAAGCATGCCGGGAATAAGGCGTCCATAGGAATAGAAATAAGCAATGCTTATTATCCAAAATATCAAGATTGGTATGTAAAGAACGGGTTTGAGGAGAGGCCCATGATGAGCGAGGGGATTGTGCATGGGAAGACATTAAAGCCTTTTATGTGGTTTTACCCGGCCCAAATTGAAGCTCTTAAGGCATTATGGAAGGCTGTTCACATGGGGTTTGGAATCCCTCTGGAGTTTCCACAAAATGATGATGGATCGTTATGCACTACGACTCACAAGGGTTGCGAAGACGGAAGTTTTGAGGGGTTTTGCAATCATTATAATTTTGTAAAAACAAAGATTGACTGTGCAGGACTAGAGGTCTCCAGTCTGCTGGAAGAGATTGCGGCGTCCCTTGTATGTGAAGATATTTAGTGGACACTTTTTCGGAAGAGAATATCTTAGTTATGTGGATATCGCCATCGCGAAAAAGAATATTTTATGATAGAACTTTATATAGACAATGTTAATTGCAAAATATCTGGGGAATTAGACACGGACATAGTTCTTGAGCTAGATAAGCTCATGAGCTATGATCATCCTGGGTATATGTTTATGAAGGGCGCTCAGGGTGGGTATGGCCATTCTGGAAGTTTGGGCGGATGGGATGGCAAAATACGACTTCTGACGAAATCCGGAAAATTTCCGATAGGATTACTTAGTCTTGCTGAAGACTTTTTTAAAAAAAATAAAATAGAATATAAAAAAATAGATTTAAGAGCAAGCTTATCATATGGTAGCAAAATTGCTTTAAAAAATGATGCCTATAAATTAAGGCCATATCAATTAGATGTCATAAAGAAGGCTAAGCAAGCAGGCAGCGGTATAGTCAAGATGGCAACAGGTGGTGGGAAAAGTCTGGTGATAGCCTCTCTGGCGGCTGAATATAATATTCCAACTGTAATTTATGTCATTGGAATAGAGCTGCTTTATCAAATGAAAAGTACACTAGAAAATGCTTACGGGATAGAGTGCGGCATCGTTGGAGGGGGCGAATGTGATTTGTCTAAACCCGTAACTATTATGACGATTTGGTCTGCCGCTGCAGCTTTTAACAAAAAGGCTAAAATAGCGGATAACGATACAACTGGCGATACAAAGGCTCATACAAAACTTTTGAATAAAAAGTTAGTGAGAGAAAGGGTCGAAAATGCTCAGTTGTTTATATTTGACGAATGTCAATATGCGGCGTCTGAGACTCTACAGTTTATACATAGGGCGAGTGTGTCTGCTAGGCATCGATTTTTATTATCTGGAACACCCTGGCGTGATGCCGGAGATGATATATTGATTGAAGCGGTTTCTGGGCCAAAGTTTTGCGACGTTAGTGCGACAAGGCTTATTTCCAAAGATTACCTGGTCCCTCCCGATATTCATTTTTTAAATGTTCCAGTTATGAGGGGTGCGGGCAAGAATTACCATGAGGTGTATAAAAATTATATTGTAGAGAATGATGATAGAAACGATTTAATTATAAAGGCTGCATCTAAATTGGTAAAGGCTGGAAAAAAAGTTTTGATTTTAGTAGTTAGAGTACAGCATGGAAAAATACTTCAAGAGAAATTGGAAGATAAATTTACTGTTAAATTTTTAGATGGAGCAAAAAGCTCTTCGAGTAGGCTAGAGGCCATACAGGATATGAGGGACGGAAAAATAGAGGTTTTGATTGCATCAAAAATATTTGACCAAGGAGTTGACATTCCAGAGCTTGATGCCTTAATTCTTGCGGGCTCAGGAAAGTCTAGCGGCAGGGCTTTGCAGAGGATCGGCAGGGTAATCCGCAAATCAGGGGGGAAGAAGAAGGCGATTGTTGTTGAGTTCTTTGATAATTGCAAATATTTAAGAGATCATTCTGAAGCGAGAATAAAGGTTTATAAGAGTGAGCCTGGGTTTAGTATCAAATTAAAAAAGAACAAAGCTTTAGAGTCATATCCGGATAGAAAGCCGATTGAATGGACGTAGTTAAAAAGTGTGTAATTCTATAGACGCTGACTAATTTCGTTAGTAGTATAGAGATATCCATAGGAGGTCGCTATGACACAGGACGAATTTTATGAAAAAATACCGGAATGGATCTCCAAACCAAAGGCTTCATGGAATCACATAACCCTTATGGCATACTTTTGCCATAAGTATACAGAGGTTCATGACGTTAGGTTTAGGCTGGTAAAGTGGAATTCTGACCCTGGCAAGGGAAAGGAGAGTAGAGACTTTTCTAAATTATTTAAGACATTTGCTCCAGAGGGTTATGCTGACTTTGATTTCAGGGAAAAAAAGAAAATAAAAAAAGATATAATAATAAAAATTTATAACTATATAAACTGGATGTTTGATTATAAGTTCAGAAGGGGAGACAAATCTGTGACGGGTACGAGAATTTTTTTGCTACCATCTATGATCAATGAATTTGAAAGAATGTATGCCTCTTTTGTGCAAGATAATAAAAGTAAAGATAAAATGAATATTTTAGTAGAATGGGCCAAAAGTAATTTGCCCGAAATATTTGGGCTTCATCAGGTTGAGGAGGCCGGGGACTTAAGAATGATTGAGAGATATCATAGAACCTATATGTTGCCGTCAGAATCTCCTGAGTCAATTCTTCTGAAAAAAGCCAAAGAGATGGAGTTAATATGAATAAAGATAATTTAGTGGGAAAAACCATAACCTTTTGCTTGGTCGGCGGTTGGGAGCTTTCCGGAGAGGTAAAATCATTGGATGAAGATAAATTCATTGTAGAAAACAATGAAGCTTTAATAATGGTGTTTAAAAATAAGATTTCTGGATTAATCGTATCTAAAGACGAGAGAGTATTGCGGCCGCCAGAATTTAATAATAATTCTTACGAAAGAAGTGCTGCTGTGAAAAAACCTGGCCCCACATCGGGTCGCAAATTTCCTATGAATGGAATTGCTTATGAAGAATCGGGGATGTCAATCCCGGGCGGTCTTTTGGGCAAAGAGTTCGAGGATGGAGAAGAAGATTTATCTATGTTTTTTCAGGGTGGGCACCGCCTTCCTGGGGACGCAAACAAAACTGATGACAGAATAGAGTTTGAGATAGAAGATGATTCCACAGACAAAGATTGATAGAGTTAAGGCTAAAATAAGAGCGCAATGTTCTTCCTGTAATGGAGACGAATGCAAGAGATGCCTTTCAAAGATTTCTAGAATAGACAGATATTCCAGGGCCAATATCCCGGTGGAATATTGGGCTTTATCCTTTAAAGATTTTTCTGGTGATAAAAATTTTAAAAATTTGATGAAAACAAAGATGGAAGACATCGATCTTTTTTATGACAGAGGAAAGTCTATTATATTCTCTGGCAATTTAGGTACCGGCAAAACATATACCGCGTGTTGTCTGCTGAAGAGGGCCGTCACAACGGGGTATTCCGGATTATATACCACAATGGCCGACGTAGTAGCTAACATGCTGTCTAGAGAGATTGATACAGCCAAATATTATTCAGAATTATTAAACAAAGACTTCCTTGTAATAGACGAGTTTAGTTCGCATTGGATTTTTCCATCAGATAAGGCCGAACAGTTATTTGGAACTTCATTGGAGTATGTCTTGAGGACAAGGTTCCAGAATCAATTGCCTACAATTTTATGCTCAAATGATGATGATGTCGACCAAATATTTGGAGGCTTTTTCGCAAAATCGTTTAGGTCATTAAGAAGCCATCATGTAGACTTATATGTAGTTGGTGGGAAAGATTATCGGAGGAATAAAGATGCTTGATGCTAAAGTTATAAACTGGATGATGCAAGGGTCCGTGAATGTTAACGATGTTTATAGGGAAATAGAATTTGATCTATTAAAGTCTATTTTTTATCCAAAATATAAATCTGCAATAAGCCTTCTGCATGATTATTACTCTAGGCACAAGATCCCCCCCTCCTATGGGGTTCTAAAGACCCTTGTGGATAGAGATGGAGGGGATCCGGATATTCTTGACTTTATCGAAGCAAAGGGGTGTGGGGCGAATGAGATAGGGTTTTGTTTAGATGAAATAAAAGAAAGATATAATAAGTATTTGATAGACAACCTTGTGGAAAAAGCCTCGGACCTGGAGGATGATGATGAGACAATTGCTGATTTTAACGATGAGTTAAAAAAGGTTGTTTCCAAAACGGAGCGTCTGTATAGGCAGGATGTGTTTTCTGAGGGGAATATAACAGAGACGGTCAAAGACCGAGTCAATCATTATAAGTATACAGCTGAAAACCCAGATCAAATAAGAGGCTTTCTGTCCGGATATAAAGAGCTTGACGATTATACTTGGGGCATAAAAGATTCAGAAATGCTAGTCATCGGCGGGGCAAGCTCCTCTGGTAAATCATTATTAATGATGAATATGGCTGTAAATGCTTGGCTTGGAAGCAATAGGCCATCAGAAGGCGTTCTTAATCGTAGTGATGGCAAAAACATATTGTTTGTTTCGCTTGAGATGAGCAAGCAGCAGCTTGAGCAAAGGATTGATGCCAATGTCGCCAATATTAGACATAGAGGTATTGCTAGGGCTCAGCTGTCTTCTGAGGAAGAGTCAAAGTGGCTTAGGTCATTAGACTTTCAGGAAAAATATGATAAAAAGTTTTATATACTAGATATGCCAAGAGGAACTACCATGGGGGAGATCGAGGCGAAATATGAGTCTACTATGGGCCTATTCAGGCCTGATGCTATATTTATTGACTATTTACAGCTAATGAAGCCAACGTTGGGCCAGGGCGGAACCGACTGGCTGGACGTAGGAAAGGTCTCAGAAGAGTTGCATGAATTTTGTAGAAAGAAAAATATACCAGTAGTGACTGCGGCCCAAAGAAAGGCTGCTCAGAAAAAGACTGGTGGCAAAAAAATAGATGATACAAGTTTAGAAGACTTGGGTCGCAGCAAAATGATTGGAGATAATGCTGCGATTGTATTTATAATAGGAAATAGGGAAGATGAACGATTAAGGGAGGATATGGAGATTCACATTGTAAAAAATAGAGATGGAGCAAAGGGTGTGGTTTCTCTGAGAAAGGTTTTTGACAAATCTCGTATAGAAGACTTTCCTGACGATTGGGCAGAAGACTTTGGAGATGAAAATGAAGTGTAACGGCTTGGCCAGAGACATCCTTGACGGTTTAATAAAACCAGTTAAACCCAAAGATGTTGTTTTGATGAAAACAATATGGACTGTTAATAAGTCTCGTTATTTAGTTATTCAGATTAAAAAATCTTTAAATTATATAGAAGTATTGCCTTTGGAACAGTTTTTTAAAAATCCAGAAAAAATAGAAGCTCCAGTATTATCAGTGCCATTTTATATGATAGAGGATATAAAGAAGATTGATAATGGAAGCTTGTTATTTCTTGCAAATCAACCAAACCCTCATATACTTGGGGCCTTGGAGGCTTTGTAGCTGATGGAAAAAAATGTAGGAAAAATAAAAAATATAAAATATGATTCAAAAACGAATGATATGGAAGTGACAATTTTTATTACTGATAATAAGTTTAAAAAGAAGCTTCTTAGGGATTTGGCCCTTCTGGGTAAGCTGGTTTTCGATGGGGATGAAATCCTCTATGATGGTAATATAAAGGATACAATAGATGGCTAGTTATAAGTTTAAATGTGGATCATGTGATTTCATAGAAAATTTAAATATTTCTATAGAAGAGTTTTTGTTTTTAAAACAAAAATTTGACTTTAAAAATAAATCTTGTTCTAATTGTAAACAAATAACAAATTTCACTAGGATATTTCACCCGACTTCAAGTAAGATAGTTAGGGGCAATAGCGAGATGCTTGCCGAAATAAAGGAAGATGCCAGAAGGATTGCAAATGATGTCAGAGCAGGAAATTCCAAAGCAATAATAGATATATATGGAGAAGAAGCATAATGCCAGCGAAAAAAACTATGAGTCTCATTAAGGCTTTAAGCGAACATGTTGGAGAATTAAACTCATTGGCTTGGAACGGGACCCTCGAAGATTATATTAAAATGGTTGTCGAGACCCCGTCCTTACATAGGAGCGCGCACGCCAGAGTCCTGAGTATGATTGAATCTGCAGGGGTAGAGAGGAACGACGATGGAGATGTGGAGAGGTATTTATTTTTTGAAAATGACTTATTTGGAATAGAGGAGTCTATTTCTGAATTAATGTCATACCTTAAAGCAGCTGCTGCTGGAAGTGAAGTTTCGCGGCGTATTTTGCTTTTATTCGGCCCAACCTCTTCTGGGAAATCCCAATTAGCGGTACTTTTAAAGAGGGGTCTCGAAGAATATTCTAAGTCAGATGAGGGAAGGGTTTTTTGCCTATCTGATTCGCCTATGTTCGAAGATCCATTGTGCGCTATCCCGAATAGTCTCAGAGAAACATTTTTAAATGATTATAACATAAAGATTGATGGCCAACTGAGCCCATATATGGATTTGGTTTTAAAGGAAAAGTATAATGGAGACTTTCTCAAGCTGCCAGTAAAAAGGTTGTTTTTCTCAGAGCAGTCTAGGGTTGGCATAGGGACCTTTGTCCCTTCCGATAAGAAGAGCCAGGATGTGTCTGAACTTGTGGGATCTATGGATCTCAGCAAGATTGGCGAGTACGGCTCTGAGTCAGATCCTAGGGCGTATAGGTTTGATGGAGAGCTTAATATAGCTAATAGGGGCATAATGGAGTTTGTTGAGATGCTCAAAGTTGATCAAAAATTTCTCTATGTTTTACTTACGTTGGCTCAAGAAAAAAATATTAAAACAGGAAGATTTCCGTTTATATATGCAGATGAGTTTCTTTTGGCACATACAAATGAAACCGAATATAAAAGATTTTTAGCAAAAGATGAAATGGAAGCTTTGCATGATAGAATTATTGTGGTAAAAGTTCCATATAATTTAAGCGTTGAAGAAGAAGTGAAGATATATGAAAAATTAATTGGCCAAGCTACATTCGGAGATGTTCATATTGCTCCATATACTCTTTATTGCGCAGCCATGTTTGCGGTTTTATCTAGATTAAAAGACTCAAAGCATGAGGGCCTGTCAATTATGAGCAAAATGAAGCTATATAACAACGAGGATGTAGAGGGCTTTTCTTCATCCGATGTCCCTCTCTTGAGAAGAGAGTTCGAGGCAGAGGGGATGTCAGGAGTTTCGCCTAGATATATAATAAATAGAATTTCTTCCGCACTAACACAGGATAATGCAGATTGTATTACCCCCATAGATATAATCAGGACTATAAGGGATGGGTTCAGTAGCAATCCAAAGCTTGATTCAAAAGAGATAGAGCGGCTTGAGAATATCCTTACTACAGTTATAGAGGAATATAGTAAAATTGCAAGAAATGAAGTCCAAAAGGCATTTTTTGTTAATTTTGAAAAAGAGGTTCTGAATTTATTATCAAATTATATGGATCATGTAGGATCGTTTCTAGATGGCACATCGATTGAGGACGAATGGGGAGATTTCGTTGAGCCAAACGAGAGGCTGATGAGATCTATTGAAGAAAAGGTTGGAATATCGGAATCCGGGAAAAAGTCTTTTAGGCAAGAGATTTACAGAAAGATGCTTAAGTCGGCAAGAGATGGCGATGGTTCGTATAATTACAAAGATCACGTTAAGTTAAGAGAGGCGCTTGAAAAGCAGCTATTCGATGAAAGGCAGGACGTTATTAGACTCACCGTTAGCGCCAGAAACCCAGACGAAGAAGAGCTGAAGAGAGTAAATGTTGTTATAGCGTCATTATGTGACAAGTATGGCTATACCGCAAAGAGCGCAAACAAATTATTGAGATATGTGAGTTCATTAATGGCAAGGAATTGATATGTCTAACTCCTCAAAGTCTAGAGAGAACCTTTCTGACATATGGAAGCTTAAACAGAGGGGTAAGCGTGATTCAGATAGACACAAAAAGCTTGTTAATGATGCTATAAGAAAAAATGGCAAAGATTTAATTACAGAATACAATATCATACAGTCAGATGGGGATAAGAAGATAAAGATTCCTATTCGATTTTTAGACAGATATAAGTTTAAGTATGGTAAGCTAAAAGATGGGTCAACCACCGGCCAAGGCCTGGATGTAAAGCCTGGTGATAAATATCGCCTTAGAAAAGGGAAGGAAAAGAGCCAAGGCAACAAGCCTGGAAATGAAGAGGGCGAAATTGTTTTTGAAGCAGAAGTAACAGTTGATGAGCTTGTTGACATTCTGCTGGAAGAGCTTAATCTTCCGTGGATGGAGCCAAATAAAAGCACTGCTATAGAGGTTGAGACAGAAGACTTATCTTCAATTGAAAAAAAGGGGATATTGCCAAATCTGGATATTAAAAAAACATTAATTGAAAATTTAAAAAGAAATGCCGCCAAAGGCGATGCGAAAATTAAGAATATAAACGAACATGATTTAAGATATAGAACATGGGAGACTAACAAGGAGCATCATTCAAATGCTGCAATATATTTGATGATGGACAGAAGCGGCTCAATGAGCGCTGAAAAGACATATATAGCCAAAAGTTTTTACTTTTGGATGGTCCAATTTCTGAAAAGACGATATAAAAATGTTTCTTTAATATTTATTGCCCATGACTCTAGAGCCTTTGTTACAAGCGAGCAAGACTTTTTCAAAATATCAAGTGCCGGAGGCACAGTGTGTAGCTCTGCCTTTAAGTTGGCGTATGAACATATACAGGAAAATCACCCGCCATCTTCGTGGAATAATTATGTTTTTGAGTTTAGCGATGGTGATAATTGGGGCACAGATAATCTTTTGGTCTTAGAGTATATTGAGAAACTTTTGCCATTAGTCAGAGCAGTGGGCTATGGAGAGATCAATCCAGAAACAGAGGCTTCTCCATGGATGTCCGACGAGCATAGGCTGTCCGCAATTTTAGAAGAAAATATTAAAAGAACTAGGTTTGTTTCAATAAAAATATCATCTAGAGATCAGGTCTTTGATGCATTAAAAATGTTTTTTAACATTGACGGAAAGGCTGCAAAGGCAGTTGACGGAGTTATAGTATGAACAAAGTTCTTGAAAGTCGAATTGAAATCCTAGAGGCCAGGGCCAAAGAGATGGGTCTTGATTATTACCCCATTAATTACGAAGTGGTTCCCCAAGAGACCATGCTGGAGGTTATCAGTTATGGTCTGCCAACCAGGGCTAGACACTGGAGTTATGGGCAGTCTTATGATTATCAAAAAATGCAGGGAGAAATGGGCTTTTCCAAAGTTTATGAGGTTGTATTAAACAACAATCCTTCATACGCCTTTCTTTTGGACACAAATTCTGATATAGCGAATACAATGGTGGCTGCCCATGTAATTGGGCATGTGCATTTTTTTAAACATAATTATTTGTTTAAACAGACTGACAACAAGATGGTGTATCATGCCGCAGAGAGGGCGCAGAGGATTGAGGGCTATATTCAGCGGTATGGAATAGACGCGGTAGAAAGAGTCATGGATGTTGGGTTCGCCTTAGATAAGCATATAGATTGGCACAAGGGTGTCTCTAGGGCTCAATACAAAAAGAGTAAAAAGTATTTCAAAGATACCAAAAAGGGAGAGTTTTCGGACCTCTTCAAGAGGGATCAGCTTTCAAAGGAAGAGGTGAGGCCAAGTAATAATTTTCCTCCGTCTCCCGAGTTTGATCTTTTGTGGTTTTTGACAAATTACTCAAGACGACTAGAGCCATGGCAAGCTGATGTATTGGAGATAATAAGGCAAGAGTCTTATTATTTTTATCCACAATATATGACCAAAATAATGAACGAAGGGTTTGCTAGCTTTATTCATGCAGAAATGATGTTCAATACCGATTGCATTAATGAGGCAGAGCATCTAGATTTTTGCAGGATACACGAGAAGGTTGTACAACCTGGGGGAAATAAGCTTAATATAAATCCATATTTTTTGGGATTTAGCATTCTAAATGAAATAAGAGACAAGTGGGACGCTCTTCATAAAGAGGGTGAGTCCGAAATAGATGGTTTCCAAAAGATTTTGCAAGTGATAAAAGAAGAGGATGATATATCTTTTATCAGGAATTATTTAACCGAAGAGTTGGCGATAGACTTAAAGTTATTTTCCTACGAAAACATAAAGACTTCCGGTGGCGATGGGGCGATCCATATAACCGGGACAGACTTAGACTCGGTGAAAGAATCCATTGTTAAGGATCTTTATAATTATAAATCTCCACTAATTTGCATTACTTCAATTGAAGACGGAATTTTGCAACTTGACCATAAAAGCAAATCAATTGGCACCCTTGACCTTAGGCATGTTGAGGTTACTATGGAGTATTTGCATGAAGCTTGGGGTTCCCCAATAAATTTAGAGACCGTTGATTCCAAGGGCAGTATCATACATTACACTTATGATGAGTTGGGTTTTAGTGAATAAAAAAATTTTTTTATTTTTTAAATTTAGATCTAATTTTCATGGTATAATTTGATCATGGAAACTTTGGAGAACAGAATGTCAAAAGAAGAATCGCAAGCCTCTGCTGTGGAGGCTGGAAAAAGAACTACGTCTGCTGATTTTTCGTTTCAATTTAGCGCCGCTAGAGAACATCAGAAGGTAGAGAAGAAAATTTTCGGACTATTATGCGAAGTCGCCAAAGAAAATAAAGACAGAGCAAAAAAGCTGGGTATCTTAATAGTGTTGGGAATTTTTGATACGGCAAAAGACAATATAGTATCTGGAATGCGTCAAATTGGGATAAATCCAATTCAGAAATATATAGATATATCAAGCTCATCTTTTGATAAAGATATATCAGTATTGCTTAGAGACGAGGCCGATGGAGCTATAGTTGTAAATAGAAATGGGCAAATCATAGGTAGCAAGGTATATTTGATTGTTGATAATCCAGCCTTAGAGGTTCCAGATGGATGTGGAACTAGGCACATTAGTGCTGCATCATTCTCAATGAGAGAGGATGTAATTGCTGTCTTTACATTATCAGAAGAAACCTCTATAGTTAGAACCTGGAAAGATGGGGCCTTTGTAGATCAATATAACCCAGAGGATGAATAATATGAACTTTTACAATATTTCTAACCTTGATATAAAAATGTCATATATTGTAAATGAGGATAAGCTGGACAGAAAGTGGATGGAAGAGATTTTTGTGCAGACAAAATTTTTTGCAGATATTAGGGCGAAAAAATATTCAAATTATCTTCCAGATAAAGACCTTAGCCAAGAGGCTTACTTGGGTCTTTGGAATGCTATTTTAAGTTTTGATTATCAAAAAAACTTTGACTTTTATCGTTGGGCCCAATGGAATATCTCAAAGGAATTAAGAAATTATTCATTTAGAAATAAGAGAAATTACAGTGCAAAATCTAATATTAAAAAGGAACTAGGTAACTACGGTTATAGGTATGTTTCACACGATGAAGAGGTTCGGTTAGAGATGATAGTTTTCGCTAAAAAAATATTTTCTGATAGCTCTAGTATTTTGACAAAAAGAGAGAAGATTATCGTTGTCGATAATCTTTTTTTGGGTAAAACGCTAGGGGAAATCGCAGGGCCATTAAGTCTTTCTACAGAGCGTGTACGACAAATAAGAAACTGTGGTTTAAGCAAGCTTAGGTGCCTGCTGTCTTAATGGTTGAGTGGTTTTGCTGAGCCTTATTGTATTATTTTATTTTTTAAATTGGGGAAACAAATGGAGCTATCGTCAAAGATATTGTCAGATATAACTGTGCATATGAAATATGCCAGACACCTAGAGCATGAGTCGAGAAGAGAGAATTGGGAAGAGTTAACTACTAGAAATAAAAATATGCATATAAAAAAATTTCCTAGTTTAAAAAAGGAAATAGAAGAGGCGTATCAGTTTGTGTATAGCAAAAAAGTTCTTCCATCAATGCGCTCTATGCAATTTGGAGGAAAGCCCATAGAGGTCGCCCCAAACAGAATATTTAATTGCGCGTATATGCCAATTGACGATATAAGAGCTTTTAGTGAAGCTATGTTCCTTTTATTGGGCGGCACGGGAGTCGGCTATTCTGTGCAAACTCATCATGTTGAAGATCTCCCCGAGATACGTAAGCCAAACGGAAAACGGACCAGAAGATATTTGGTCGGAGACTCTATAGAGGGATGGGCCGATTCTGTAAAGGCGTTAATTATGTCTTATTTTAACGGAACGTCAAAGTTAAGATTTGATTTCTCAGACATTAGAGCTAAGGGTGCTAGGCTTGTTACCTCTGGAGGGAAAGCTCCTGGGCCTCAGCCATTAAGAGAGTGCCTGGTAAAACTTGAGGGAATCCTGGAGTCTAAAGAGGATGGGGATAAGCTTCGTCCAATTGAAGTGCATGATATGGTTTGTCATATTGCCGATGCAGTTTTGGCGGGAGGAATCCGCAGAGCGGCTTTGATATGTCTTTTTTCAGCAGATGATGATGAAATGATCTCTGCAAAATCAGGGGATTGGTGGGAAAAAAATCCGCAGAGAGGTCGGGCGAATAATTCCGTCGTTCTTATGCGGCATAGGATTACAAGAGAATATTTTTTAAATTTATGGAATAGAATTAAGGCCAGCGGCGCCGGTGAGCCCGGGTTTTACTTCACCAATGATAAAGACTGGGGGACAAATCCGTGTTGCGAAATTGGTTTGAGGCCATTCCAATTCTGCAATCTTGTAGAGGTAAACGCAAGCAACCTTGAGTCTCAAGATGATTTTAACGCAAGGGTTAAGGCCGGATCTTTTATAGGCACTCTTCAAGCTAGTTATACAGACTTTCACTACCTAAGGCCAATTTGGCAAAGGAGTACAGAGAAGGACGCGCTGATTGGGGTGAGCATGACTGGGATTGCTAGCGGCACTGTGGCTAAACTAAATATGTCAGAGGCAGTTGCTATAGTCCGGTCTGAAAATAAACGAGTGGCTGAAAAAATAGGAATAAATTTTGCCGCCAGAACTACTTGCGTAAAGCCTGCCGGAACCACCTCTCTTACTCTTGGCACTTCCAGCGGAATACACGCTTGGCATAACGAGTACTATATAAGAAGGTTAAGGGTTGGCAAAAATGAGGCAATCTATAAGTATCTTTCATTAAATTATCCAGAATTGGTTGAAGACGAATATTTTAGGCCTCATGATACGGCTATAATTAGTGTTCCTCAAAAAGCTCCGGATGGCGCTATAACTAGACGTGAAAGCGCAGTAAGTCTTCTTAATAGAATTAAATATATAACGGAAGAGTGGGTGCGCCCTGGTTACGTAAGGGGGCAAAACGCACATAATGTATCTGCCACTATAAGTATAAAAGACGAAGAGTGGGACGAAGTGTGCGATTGGATGTGGGAGAACAGAAGGGTTTACAACGGTTTATCTATCTTGCCATACTCTGACCATACCTATATTCAGGCTCCATTTGAAGATTGTACAGAAGATGAATATCATAAAATGATGGAATCATTGAGGGCTATAAATTTAGATTATGTAGTAGAAGGAACAGACAATACGAACCTTACGGGCGAGGTAGCCTGCGCTGGCGGGGCCTGCACCATCTCTTACTTATAGATGATAAAGTATGTTCATGACAATCTTAACAGATCGTGTCAATTTTGCTAAAGACGTTAAAGACGTTCGACAGCAATGGTTGCACGATCTTTTTTTATATATAGGTCTTGATACAGATGGCATGCAAGGTGCGCCTAGAGATTTGGTTGTCGAATACCTTGTGGAGAGTAACATAGAGGTGATAGAGCACGTTAGCATAGATGGATTAGAAGTTAGATATGAAGGAGATGTTATTGGAGAGTGGGCTGGCCCCAGTTTTGTTTTAAAAGAAGATAGAGATGGAAGACTTTATTTTGAAGCAACAGTTGAATATTGGTCTATTATGGAGGATGAAATTGATATGGAAGAAGTTGAGTAGTTATTAGGAGACTAATTTAGTGAAGGATAATAAAAAAACATTTATTTTGGATACTTCGGTGTTGGTGTATCACGAAGATTCAATTCATGCATTTCCAGGGAGCAACGTTGTGATTCCCATGGAGGTTTTAGAAGAAATAGACACACTTAAAACAAGGAATGATTCGGTAGGAAACGCAGCTAGATATATAAACAGATTTCTAGACAAGATGAGAGATAAAGGTAGCCTTAAGGATGGTGTGATGCTAGAAAATGGGCAATCATTATCAGTGCAAGTCAAGTCTGATTTGTCTATATTGCCAGAAAGCATGGTGGATACAAACGATAATAGAATAATTTCAGTAGCAGCCAAATTGCAGAAAGAAGGAAGAACCGTCGTCTTGATTTCGAGAGATATCAACGTGAGGGTTAAATGCGACTCATTAGGGATTGCGTCTGAGAATTATCATAAAGAAAAGGCTGTGATAAATAGGAGGGGAGCATATACTGGAGTCAGTGTTTTGTATTTTTCTCCAGAAGAAATAGAATCATTTTATGAAGAAAAAGAAATAGAGTATGAAAGTGACGTTCTTTTTCCTAATGAGTTTTTGGTATTAAAGGGCGGACGGCAAAGTGCTTTGGCGACATATAATAATGGCATAATTAAGCCTTTGGTTCATACGAATAAAAAGGGGTTTAATATACAGGGGATTATGCCAAGAAATAAAGAGCAGGCATTTGCTTTAGAGTCTCTGCTTGATCCGAATATTCATATGGCCACATTAACGGGGCGTGCTGGTAGTGGAAAGACTCTTATGGCCACCGCCGCCGCGATACACCTCCTTGATCAAGGATTGTACGAGAAGATAGTTATTTCAAGGCCGGTGCAAAGTTTGAGTGGAGATATCGGGTATTTGCCGGGTAATAAGTTTGAAAAAATGGAGCCTTGGATTCAACCTATTGTTGATAACTTAAAATTTGTCTTTAAAAATGGTGAGCATTATTTCCGAATTATGATGGACAAAGGAATTATAGAGGTTGAGGCTTTATCGTATGTTAGAGGGAGGAGTCTTCCGAATACTATTTTCATTTTAGATGAAGCTCAAAATATTTCATATAAAGAGGCAAAGGCTGTAATTACAAGAATGGGCGAAAATTCAAAATTAATACTGCTAGGAGACCTGGAGCAAATTGATGCGCCACATCTTGACTCCACAACTTGTGGCTTAGGCGCTGTTGTAGAGAAGTTTAAAGACTTTAGGCTGTCTTCGCATATAACCCTTCTAAAGGGGGAGAGAAGCCCTCTGGCTGCACATGCGGCAAGAATATTGTAATATTATGTTCAAGTATCCTTTTATTTTTGATATCTTAAAAAGAAGAAGAAAAGGGGTAGATAACAGGATCCCTCTTCATCCTCCGGTTCCGGATAAGCCCCCGGTTCCGGATGGTGATAAAAAAAAAGAAAATACTAATAAAGATGGTAGTGAAGTAGACTTTAATATTGATGATCAAGAGGCTTCTTCAATAATCTTTTGGGATTTAAAAAATGGACGAGAATATAATGAGAAAAGATCTAGATAGACTGATCGCACTAAAGGCCTACTTGGAATCGGAAGGGCTGAGCAAAGAGGCGGGGTTTGTTGGGGATATCATAGAGACGGCAAAAAGCTCTGCATCTGGTTTTTGGAATAGAAATAAAGCAATGTTAGCAAAGGCGGCTTTATTGATTGCCTTAGGTGTCGTCGCCAGAGATTATTTTGAAGAAGATAGCGCAACTAGGTCTGCGGCAGAAATGGTAGATCAAATATTTGAGAAATTAACAAAAGAAGATTATATTACTTACGAGATTGTCGAAGGAGATACACTGTGGTCTATCGCAAGGAATCATTACCCGGAAATAAGCGCAGAAGAGGGTATTCAGATAATATTGGATGAAAATAATATTGAAAATGCAGATAGTATATTCCCAGGTCAAATAATAAAAATTCCAAATTCCGCAGCTTTAATTGAAATTGCAGAAGAAGAGCCCGACGAGCATGAAAGTTCTGACGGAAGAATTAATATTGATGATTTAGAGTTTTCTTTAGCTGCCGAGGAAAGGCTAAAGATAGCCGAGGGCGCAAGAGATGGAAGTGGAGATCATTTGGAAGAGCTTTATAGGGACGGAGTTGGCAAGTGGACGATAGGCTGGGGCCATAATGCCTCCGCGCAGAGAGATGTGTCTAGATTCCGAGGCCGAACAATATCTGGAGCTGAAGCCCAAGCTGTTTTGGATGAAGACTTAGAGGTGGCAGAGGGAGGCGTGAAGAGGTGGCTAAGAGAGCGATCCCCAAATGCAGAGCTAATGCAGTTTGAGTACGACACCCTTGTTAGTTTGGCGTTCAATGGCGGAGTGGGAAGCCAAAGTATTGTTAAAAGAGTTATTTTTTCTTCCAATATAGACCAGGGGGATTATAGCAGTGTCGCAACGGCAATTGGGGGGTTTGGGGACCCTAGTGGAAATAATGCAGGTTTGCATGCCAGAAGAATTAGTGAAATAATAAGTTGGCGAGGTGGAGACGTAACGGAAAAGGAAGTCTCGGCTATAGTAGAGGCGCATGGCTGGAAAATATCTAGAAGATATAGGTCGAGGTCTATTAGCCTAAGAAACGCTGTAAAAAATAATTCGGAGATTGTAGACTCAGAGGCTTTTGAGAATTTTATTCGAAACAATAGAGAATTTTGTGGAACGGCTTGTTCAGGCTGAAGATAGGGGCTTAATTGAAGATAAGACTTGATGAAAATGCGGATATTTTATTAGAATCTTCGAAAGATAAGCAAAAAATAGTTTTTTCAACTAAAATTAAAGGCCAAGAGGGTAAAATATTTCTAACAAGCCTAGAGTTAGATGTTGACCAAGTTGATTTGATTATATCTCAATTGGTCACATTGAGGGCTGACTTGAAAAAATATGTCTGAAAAAAAATCTCCAATAAAAATTATTGATTGCACAAAAAGTTGCAAAATGACTAGCGAAATGCGTGCTAGTAAATTTTGTAATGGAAAAGCCAAAGTTGTAGAAGGCACTGTCTTTTATGGTTGCAATGAGAACATAAGAGATGAAGAAAGGGCGGTAAAGCAATTTTACTCTTGCGACCTATGGAATATGGGTCTTAAAGAAAGTTGCTTAACCTGCCCGCTTGAGTGTGTAAATAATCAAAATAAAGATTTTACAAAAATTTTAGAAGAAAAAAAGCAATTAGAAAAAGTTATCGATGATCTTCGGCCAAATATGTTACTATGTGGAGTGACGGCAAGCCAGGTAGAAAATATAAGCTCAAAGTATACCAAGAAGCAAAGTGATGGAAACAGAGATAAGCTTGGATCTGAGGCAATTAGTGCTGCAAATTTTGCGAATGAAGCTTTAAAGATGATCTTGCAAGGCAGGCGAATAGACTTGGCTTATTTTGCACTATATGCTAGAAAAAAGTCGGGTAGGATAAAGAGATTAAGTAGGCAAAAAAAGAAGGACTAAAGACTGTCCTCATAATTTTGTAATAAATCATATATATCCTTGTGAGACGCTCCAACTCCTCCATAGGTGGGCAGGGCTCCGAAAATTACTCCAACAACTTCGCCCTGCTCATTGTATATTGGGCTCCCGCTATGGCCTGGAAAGATTTGCTCGGATGTCAATAGAAACGGAGCCCCATTGGCATTAATTTTTCCAATTCTAATATCGCTTCTATTGAGAAATGATGAAATATAAGTGTCTATAATTATTGGGAAATCTCCAGCTGGCCCGCCAACAATAAATATTTCCTCAAAACGTTGTTGCGTAAATTCTGAGTCTGCTATAATCGCTGGTGTTATAAAGCCATGTATGTGCAGTAAGCATAAATCTAAACTAGGATCCGTTATTAAGATTCTCATATTTGCATCTATATTTACTGCCTCTATTATTTCGTTTTTATAATTTTCTATAATTAAAGAAGAGCTTTTTTTTATTTCTTTGCAAAAATGATCATTTGTGATAATTAAAGATATGTTTTCGGAGGCAGAATATCCTATACTGAACCCTGTTGCAGAGGCTAGGATCGGAGGAGAAATTGATCCGGTGTCAGTGCTGTCAATAACATGGGTTATTTTCACTACGGGGAAAAGCATTCGTTCTTGACGAATAATAGCCTCAGTTTGAGAATTGTTTAACAGTATAATGTCCTTAATAAAGTTTACAGTCTCTTTGGCAACAAGGGCTATTGAGACCAATGTTGCGAGTAAAAAAATGTAAATTATTAATTTTTTCATTACGAGTTAATAGACACTCCTCTTTAAGGAAATAAATTAATATACAGTAATACTAATAATACTTAATCTATTAGCGTATTGGGGGTTTATATGGGTTGCGGATGTGCAAAGAAAATAGCAAGGAGTAAAGCTAAGAAAAACAAGCGAAAATTGCAGAAAAACGCAGGAGCAGTAGTGCGGAAAAGAAGAATCTCAAAGCTCATAGCAGTGCCCGGAAAATCTACTAAAAGAAAAATTAAAAAAAGTTAAAGAAAAGGTTTTAAATGTCAGATTACAGCATATACCCCAAAGCAATTGACGGATTCGCCCAGATCCCATTGGCGGTTGATAGGCAAAGCCCTGTTAATGCCGAGGGCGTAAATAGGCTTAGATCAGGTATTATAAATATAGAAAATACCTTAGGCGTTGCGCCGCATATTTCTGGTCGGTTTGGGGATTTTAATAGTGTTGGAGATAGAATAACCAACCTTGAGGGGGAGCATTCTGATCTTGCGGATATAGTATCCGAGTTAGCCGACCCAACTTTAGATATAGTTTATCATTTTGGCCAAAGCATACTTATGGATAATGGTCCCATCAATTTGACTGGGAATGATTACTTCATGTTCAATGATGAATCTGGAGCGCCAGTTGGCGCAATTGATGCCGGAAGTTCTTTAAGGATTTTGTCATCTGGAACAGATTTGGTCCTAAATGCCGGGGGAGAAGAAAAGGATGTTGTCCTTAGGCCCGGCCCTCTTGGGTTGAATGAAGATTTAGGGGAGATGATTCCCGGAACAATAAGGGTGGAGCCTTCGGATACATTTTCCCTTGGCCCAGGCTCTTTAAGTTCATACATGGTTTTTGGAGATAGCTTTTTAAACAGTAGAGCTATATTCCTTGAATCTCATGGTCCTGATACCTTTACTCTTGCGGTTGGCTTCGGATCCATGGTTGACCCATCCGTTACTCCGTATGGATTAGAGCTTACAGTGTTAGAGCACTCTGCGCCAGATACTCCAGGAAGAGGAGTCGGCCTGTCAGCTTCGCCCGGAACGGGTACAGAGCCCGGTGGCCCGATAAAGATTTCATCTGGAGATAGCTTCGGAGATATGGGGTCAAGCTATGGTTCTTCGGCAATATTTGATGGGGGGACGAAAGACAATGGTGGTCAAATTAGCCTTGAGGCGGGAAGCTTTGGAGTCACCGAAGGTGCTGTTGCAAGACTTGAGGGGGGCACAGGCGTCATTGGCGGGCGAGTTTCTCTTATCGCGGGAGCAAGAAGTTTAGAGCTCGGGGCGTCTCTAGAGTTAGCCGGCGGAAACTCTCCGGAGGGAGGCTCCGCGATATTGGCCGCAGGTTCTGGGGACACCGATCCGGGAGGAGAGGTTTCCGTCCATGGTGGTGATTCTGAGACAAATAATGGTGGAGACTTATTTCTTCAGGCTGGCGGAGCCTTAGGCGGCTCGGGGGGCGATGGCGGAACTTCCCACATTCATGCCGGGAATTCCTTATCAGGCATCGGCGGAACTATGCAGATTTCCGCAGGAGACAGCGATTCCAGTGACCCCAATGAGCCTGGTGGAGATGCACATTTTATTGGAGGAAATTCTAATACGGCAAATGGAGGGAATGTAAATATAGATTCAGGAGATTCTGTTGGAGGCGTTACTGGAAGCACCAGCATTCAAACTAGAGGGGGAAACACTAATATACATGGGACTGGAGAGCTTGCTATTAGAACGGGATCCTCTCTCTCTGGAGATACTGGGCAGGTGGTCATTGAAAGTGGAGCCACGGCCCACAAGAACCCGACCATCTTTGGGAATTCGGGCCCATTGAGGGTCGCCTCGGGGAATACGACGCACGGCGGCTCTGGTGAGATCACGGTGTCCTCGGGGGATACGACGGTAGGCGGTTCTGGGGTGATCACGGTGTCCACCGGAGCGACCGAGACTGGGCCCGGAGGTTCGAGTCCTTCGGGAGATATCAATATATTTACAGGTGATGGATGGGAAGTTGGCGGTATCAGCATATCTACCGGACAATCTCTGACGAATATATCTGGGGCTATACAAATAGAGAGTGGAGCAGCCCATGTCCTTGCTCCATCTGGAGAGCTTACCTTTAAATCAGGAGATACTTCTGGAGGTTCTGTTGGATCCGGAAATGTAAGCATGCAGTCCGGTGCATCCGGTGGCGGCGGAGATTCTGGGCCAGCCTTTGTTTTCTCTGGCTCTGCAGGGGACGGCGGTAATTCCGGAGCAGTTGCGCTTGGCTCTGGTCCGGCCGATGATGGGGGCATGTCTGGCAATATTATGGTGCAAACTGGAGATTCAACTGATCTGAATGGCACAACGGGTGGATTGATGGTAAAGTCTGGAGACGCAAATGGCGCTTCAGGAAACCTTGTTATACAGACCGGATCTTCAGCCACAGCTGATGCTGGAAACATAGATTTGATCGCTGGAACGGGCTCCATCCCTTCCTACGATGGCTCAATAAATATTGATGGAAAAACAAATATTTTTGCCGCATTATCCCTTCCTATTACAACTTGGACCAGCGTTGCTGGTCCGGGAGGGAACGTCTTTACCATTGATGATCAACATTTTACAATTTTAGTTAACTCTCAAGTTTTAAACACCACAATCCATCTGCCAGACGCCAACACCACCCCTGGTCGTATTTATAATATAAAGAGAGTAGACAGCTCAGGCTTTACTCCTCGGGTTTCTGATCCAAATGGAAATTTGATAGATGGGATGTTGGTAAAAACTCTTTCATCACAATGGGACTCTTACACCTTTCAGTCTGATGGAAATAATTGGTATATAATTTAGGGGAAAAATGTCATACTTAAATCAAAATTCTTCAAAACCTGTAAATGATATAGTCACAACCCCACCTGAGGGGATTCATAATGTGGGTGATCGATATATTGTTGCGGCAGTAGATGCTGCTGATGAATTTATAGGACAAGAAAATAACATAGCCGAGTTTATAGGCGATGAAACATGGTTATTTTACGAGCCTGTTATAGGCCGGCCTGTATATGTTGCTGCAGATGAGTCAACAGTTGTTTATACGGGCATAGAGTGGAACGCCGGAGCGGACGATGGCCCGCCAGGCGCAGATGGTGTTCCCGGAGATAGTGGCGCAGATGGAGATATGGGCCCTCAGGGTCCGCCCGGTGTCGATGGTAATAACGGCGAAGATGGGGCAGACAGTGTCGTCCCCGGCCCTCAGGGCCCTCCCGGAGATGACGGGGCAGATGGTGTAGATGGTGTAGATGGTGTAGATGGTGTAGATGGTGTAGATGGTGCGGCTGGACCGCCCGGGGCAGATGGGGGGCTGGCAAATTGGACGGAAAATGCTGGCGGACATATAATTCCAAATGATAATGCAGCTTATGATTTAGGCGATGCTGAAAACAAGGTGCGGCATCTGTTTTTGTCAAGCAATTCGTTTTGGATTGGGGACTTTCACAAAACAGACATTGATATTGAAGGCAGAAAAAATAGAAGAAGAAAGACTCATGCAGCCTCGGAAAGCCTTAGGCAGATGCGATTGGCCAATGGAATCCCCGGAGGTGCCGGCCTGGGGATGGAGCCGACCTCTGAACTTCCACTTCCAACCTCTACAGAGATGGATGAGCTTAATATTATTTGGGCCGAAGTAGAAGGATATCTCGGTTCAATTGGGGTAGCCGTTGCAGCTCCAGGGGATGTAACTATGTCGCATTGGTTACAGTACGCTAGACTTATTGCTGGTCAAAGCGAAGCTGATGTAAATGATATTTTTAATCCGGCTGTACCAGGAGATTGGGAGGAAGTTCACCAGGATGGACTTACCCATGTAGTTGTATTGGCCGACGCCGCCGGCGGCCAGTGGGAGTTGGTTGTTGACGAATTCGGGACCCTAAGCACGATTCCCTTCATTCCATAATAAATAACAAATTAAAGTCATTATTGCAGTAAAATTCTATACATGACACACGAAGCGTCGATTAATATCGTGTTATCCTGGCTGGAAAAAAGAGGGTATCACATTGACTTTGATCGTAATGGAGATGACTCTGTAGATAGAGAGGTAAAGATCGTCTCTATTAACAGCACAAGATCAAAAGAAACGCAGCTTTATATTCTGCTTCATGAATGCGGACATGTTTTAGTTCAAGATAGCGACAAGATAGTGAATGGTATAGAAGAAGTTTTGTGTAAGTATAGCGAGAGAACAAAGATATATAAAGCATTTACAGTTATAGAGGAGGTTGAGGCTTGGAAGAGGGGTCTTGCCTTGGCAAAGAGGTTGCGTATAAGCGTAAATAAAGAAAAATGGAATAGAGATGTGGCTAGAGCAATTGGCGCATATATGCGCTGGGCGACTAGTTAACGTCCCCTCCCATAGCGCTAGCTAAGGATGACAGGAGATTTCCTTCGGAAATTAAATTTGTGCTTATATTTAAATGAACTACATTTTCGTCTTTTAACATCTTTGATATAGCTTCATTTATTTTTGCGATTATAGCTTCTTTATCATCTTCATTAGATTCAAATACACATTCTAGATTTAATTCTATGAAATACTTAGAGCCGTCATTCATGTCTTCGTCCTTTTGGGATATCAATATATCATCAAATAGTAATAGTGATCATGGCGACCTGCAAAAATAAAAAGAAAATTGATGACAAGAACGCACATGAAGAGTAATATTTGAGCACAACGTTTTATTTGAGCAAGGAGAAATAATGGCGAAAACTAAGGTTAAGATTGAACTGCTAGATAATGGAGCCCAAGTTCCCTCTAGGGCTCATAAGACTGATACGGGATATGACTTGACGATGATTGGTGTAGATAAGATTGTGGGGGATGTCATCTTTTTTAAAACAGGGATTTCGCTTCAGCCATCTAAGGGCTATTATTTTGAAGTCGTTCCACGCAGCAGTATTTCAAAGCTTCCGCTCTCTATGGCCAATTCGGTTGGAGTAATTGACGAGACATATACTGGAGAAGTTATAGTCCCAGTTAGAGTTACTCATCAGTCAATGGGGGGAGAGCCGGTGGGGTCAGTTTTTCCGAATGGAATAGTTAGGATATTTGGGGTTAGGCCTCAAACTATGACCGCCTTGTCTGATCTTATTCTTAGAAATAAACCTAAATTATTTCAGGCAATTTTAAGAAAGAGGAACGACTGTGATTTTTTGGTAGAGAACTTAAATGATACAGAAAGAGGAGACGGAGGCTTTGGCAGCACAGATGTAGCTCAGGCTAATAACCCCCTATAAAGAAGAGGCTAAACTCTTTTAGTCTATAATTCTTTTACATAGGAGGTCAGTATGAATGCAACTTTTATTGATGCACTTAGTTATTATAGTGCAGATAAAGACAAGGAGTCTGTAATGTTCCTTGAGTATGTTTTGAAAAAATATTTTAATGACAGGAGGTTTTTTATGCCAATGACCGAAGCGGTTCCATTTTTAGAAAAAAATGACAAAGAATTATTTACTTTGCTTATGGAGGGAGTGAGCGTTTAAATATACAAAAAAAAAATAATAATGCCAATGAGGAGGACGATCTTGAAAATTTTAGTGGACAAGATGCCTTTTCGTTGGTATTATTTTGCAACAAGGAGTAAACATGCCACTGGTACTAATAGAGTCTCCAAATAAAATTTCAAAATTAAGAAAGATTCTTGGGAGCAGTTATACAATTATGGCCTCAGTTGGCCATATAATGGATTTATCTAAAAAAAATATGGGTATAGACCCAGATACTTTTGAGGCCACCTATAAGGTTAATTCAGATAAAAAAGATATTGCTAAAGAAATAAAGCGAGAAGCAAAAAATCATGACACCATCTATATAGCCACAGACCCCGATAGAGAGGGTGAAGCTATAGCCTTTCACTTGGCAACATTATTGCCAAAGAGAGGAGTTTCCGTTCACCGTGTGCGATTTAACGCGATAACGAAAGAGGCGGTAAAAAAGGCTATAAAGAGTCCAGAATTATTAGATGTAAATCTTTATAATGCGCAACAAGCACGACGAATAACAGATAGGCTGGTTGGATTTAAGGTTAGCCCTGTAATGTGGAACAAGGGGCTGAGAGGCACAAGCGCAGGCCGAGTTCAGTCTGTGGCCTTAAGGCAAATCTCAGAAAGAGAAAAGGCCATAAAAGCATTTGTTCCAGAAGAATATTGGAAAATAGAAGTAAAAACGGATCTTGATTTTAATGTAGACTTTTGGGGGAGGAATGGAAAGGCGCATAAGCTGAGCAACAAAAGTGATGCTGATGAAATTGTCTTACCTATGAATGAGGGCAAGTTAGACCTTGTAGTTGCAGAGTATGTTACAAAGCAGCGCTCAAGAAAGCCTTCTCCGCCATTCATAACGTCTACTTTGCAGCAAGCCGCTAGCAACAGCCTGGGCTGGTCAGCCAAAAAGACTATGGGCGTAGCTCAGAATTTATTTAGTCAAGGCCTAATAACGTACCACAGAACAGACAGCACAAGGTCTGACCCGCAAAAGATAACTGATCTTAGAGATGGGATTGAAAAAAAGTATGGAAAGAAATATTTGTCTCCGTCTGTTATAACATATGGTCCGAAGTCGTCCTCCCAAGATGCTCACGAGGCAATACGACCCACTTATGATTCGCCGGTTTCCACTTTAGCGCCTGACGAAAAGAGGATGCTGAGCTTGATAGACGCTAGATTTACGGCCTCACAAATGGCTGATGCAAAATTTGGGCAAGTATCTTTGAAGCTGGAATATCCAGGCAATCCCGATAAGTATAATTTTAAAAAGAATGGCAGCACATTAATATTTGATGGATTCATGAAAGTATATGGAGAGATAAAGGACGATGTAATACTCCCAAAGCTTTCTGTTGGAGACTCAGTTGCTTGGGAAGAAACCTTTCCAACGCAGCATTTTACAAAGCCTCCTCCGAGGTATTCTGACGCATCTATAATAAAGCTTTTGGAGAAGGAGGGGGTTGGAAGGCCGAGCACATATGCTTCTATCTTAGATACGCTTTTAATTAGAAAATACATAGAGAGAGACAAGAAGGCTCTCGTCGCCACAGAAGTTGGAATAATGGTTTCTGACTATCTTTTCGCAAATTTTCCATCAATTGTTGACACTAAATTTACTTCTAATATGGAGTCAAATTTGGATAAGATAGCGGATGGCGGATTGGATTATAAGGATACTCTCAAAAGCTTTAGTGAAGGTTTGGACGCACAAATAGATACTGCTACTACATCAGGACTTCCAGATACATTTGTAGTAGATGTTGAATGCTCAAAATGTTCCTCCAAGATGGTTAAGAAAATATCTAAGCATGGGGCCTTTTTAGGGTGTATAGATTGGCCTAATTGTGATGGCACGGCGTCTATTGACGGAGAGGCTAAAGAGGAAGCTGTTGAGACGGGGCATAAGTGTCCTAAGTGTTCAAATATTTTGGTGGAGAGAAATGGTAGGAATGGAAAGTTTTATGGATGCAAATCTTATCCGGCGTGTAAGCATACGGCTATGATAAGCGAAGATGGAAAGCCGATTGCAGCGAAAAAGTCTAAGGCCAAAGGAACCGGAGTAACTTGCACTAAGTGTAAAAAAGGAGAGATGTTGGAGCGAAATGGGAAGTATGGAAAGTTTTATGGATGCTCTGGTTATCCTAAGTGTAAAAATATTTTAAAAACCATATAGAATCCTCTATTAATTATTTATTAAAATACGAATACTGAGAGCTCATTATGAATTATGATATAAAAGACCACATTAAAAAATTGTTGAAGGATGAAATAAACCCTGCCTTAGCGATGCATGGAGGTCATGCGGACCTTGCTGAGCTAAAGCTTTTGGGCGATTCGTGGGAAGTTTGTCTTGAGCTTTCCGGAGGTTGTGTTGGCTGCCCTAGTGCAATTGGCGGAACGCTCAGATCTATAGAATTCTTATTAAGAGAGGAATTAAATGCGCCAACCTTACTTGTCAGAAATTCCGCTCCCTAGTGGTCTGCACAAAAAGAAGGCTTCTTCTGATATAGAGGAGGATAAGTCTTATGCGCTACTGGGATTTCTCGTAAATTTAATAGAGGGAGCTGGAAGCTTTACGGATAATAGTGGAGATATGGTTAAGGTTGGTGACCATGTATACGTAGTGGGCGGCGCTGTAAGAAATTTTGTAATAGGCAAGCCTGTAAAAGATATAGATATAGTAATTGACGCAATAGCTTTAAGCACAAATCGTGTAAAAAGAGACGCAGCTTGGTTTGCGAAACTTATAATAAAAGAGGCTCCGTTTAATGCCGAGATAACGCAAACCTCAAATGATTATGGCGTAGAGATTTTACACATCCATGGTGATTGGGAAGTAAATGGGGTAAATGTTTCTGGCCAGGATATCGAGATAGCCTTTGCTAGAAAAGAGTCTTATGCCTATGGAGGCTATACTCCAGAGGAGGTAGAGAAGGCGACGATTCAGGAAGACGCTAAAAGGCGAGAGTTCACCTTTAATACATTGTTATGGAGCTTTGCAGACCTGAATAGGCATGGCCCAAGCGAAGAAATTATTCAAGACCCATTAGGCACTGGTCTTAAGGATTTAAAGAACAATATTATTGATACCCCATTAGATCCGGAGAAAACATTTGAAGATGATGCCAGCAGAATGATGCGCGCATTAAAATTCCAATATAAATATGGATTTGAAATTGCCCCAAGAGTCCAGAAGGCTATAGAGGAAACTTCCGGGCATATAAGAAATGTACCAAGCGAGGTTTTATACACCTTATTAACGACTACGATTTTGAACCAATCTAATTACAAGCAGGCCTTGGAGGAGATGAGGCAAAATAATTTATTAAGAGAAGTTATTGCTTACATGGACTCTAAGGAAGCCTTTCGAGTATCTATAAAGAATTGGGCAGAAGATAATAGAGATTTAGTTTATATGTTTAATTTGCTAGACTATAATCTTCCAATAGGCGATAAGGTCGGGTTTATGACTGACGATGAAAAAAGCGTTTTTCGTAAAAATATATTATCTATGCCATCTCAAGATCATTATAGATATTTAGAGTTAGTGAAGAATATTGGGCCAGCAATAAAGGATAAATCATTCTTCATGAGCACCTTTAGAGGCATAATGGATAAAGCATCTTTGTCTATGTCTGATATTCCGGTCTTTAGAATTAAGTTTTATGAGCCTTCGGCCAGAGAGGTCGCTCTTTCTAATCCGTCTTTAATCAATGATCCAGAGTCCTTAAGGAAAGAGATCCTGATAAGCATTGAGAGTAAAATTGGAGAGGCAGACATAACAGAGGCGTCTATAGAGGTTGATCGAAAGCTGATTGTTTTGTCTGAGTATTTTAAAAAAACAAATAATGGCCCTTTGCTTCATAAGGTAGGCGAATTAGTGCGTTATTCAAATTTTAACAAATTTGCTTCAGAAGCAGATATACAAGTGCCTAATTTGAGTGGAGATGTTTATATATTTGATATGGATGACACATTGTTTTGGTCTCCCGAATGGCATACTTTGGTTGATGTAAATGAACAGGATGAAGTAACAGGCGTTAATATGGATTTCCCTAATATTTTTTATAGAGGAATAGAATTTGTAAACAATGTTAATAATTCTCCATTCTCTTTCTTGAGGAGAGATAAGAACGGCATAACCCGAAGCGATCTTGAGGAGTCCTTTGGGGATGAGGTCGGGAAACTATCCCTTGGAAAAGAGGTTGTTGACATTCCATTTTTAGGAAAAGAAAATCAAACGATTTTTGTGCTTATGAATCAAGATCGTCAGCCCATCTCTATAGAGTCTTTTAAAAAATATTTTTCATCCAAATATACAAAAATATTTGATTTACGAGGGAAATATGTAAAAGATAAGGTTGTTATAGGTGGCGACTATAAGTTTTATCAAGCACCAGAAACCTTGGGACATATGCCTAACGAGGAGGTTTTTAATATTTATAAGGAAAAGTCGAGTAATGCGATTATATTGACAGCTAGAGAGACTGCCCCAGGGATGGAGGACGGAATAAGAGAGCGCATTTTAAGCGCTGGAGGAAATTTGCCTGTAGCAATTTTTACAAAACCGTCTGGAGCTTCTAGCGGAAAATACAAGGGCCATGTCATCGGAAAGATTGCATCTCAAGAGTCTGTTGGTAGTGTTACATTTTATGATGATAATTTGAAATATATAACAGATGTAAACAAAGTTCTGATAAATTCTTACGGCAGTGATGCTTTAGGAAAGGTTAATATAATTATGGTGAGCGTAAAAAATAAGCCTGCCAATGTAAGTCCAGCAAAAGGAGTTTAAGATGATCAAAGAGTTAAAAGGTCTTAAGAATTATGTAGATAAAAATAATAAAAAGTATTCTGAATATATCAATCAAATTATTAAGGCGGCAGAGAAAAAGAAGCAGGCTGTATATACTGCGGCATTTTTGACGCCGACTGCTATCGCGGAACTTGATAGATGGTGGGGGTCTTTAGGGAATGCTTATTTAGACAAGAAGATTAGGCATCATATGACAATTAAATATTATGGTTACAAAAGAGGAGCCAGCCCTGAGGCTGCAGATGAAGTTCTCAGCCTTCCCATCGGTGAGGTGGTAAGCTTAACGGTTGTGGGGTATGCGAAGGATGATAAGGGGCAGGCCGTATTGGTATCTGGAGTAGAAAGCTCCAACCCCCATCCGCACATAACTCTTTCAACAGCAGAGGGTGTTAATGCAGTTTATTCTAATGATCTGTTGAAGTCTGGGGTTACGGAGGTCCCTGACCCAAGCGATCCAGATGCCGAGCCCGGTCCAACATTAGAGGTAAAAATAGGTTTTTATGACGGTAAAGATGTCAGATATAGTTTGGACGGATCTATATATGACACTTTAAATGAACAAATATCTGAGGATTAATTTTGCCACAAAAAATACTAAATGATTTTTTTACAGATAGTATAAAAGAGTCAACAGAAAAGCAGGGCCTTGATTTATCACATTTTGTCAAGCTGTATTTGACAGGCCTTATGGTAAGGCTGGCTGTTGATGGAGATTCTTTTTATAGGCCAAGCATTAGGATTGCAGATCTTTATATGGAGGCATTAATTGCAGAAGCGAAATCTGAAAGAAGAAGTAAGCTAAAAGATATAGGTGATATTTCTATTATAAAACTTGGATTTTTTCCTGAAAGCATAAATAAAATTATGCCATCATCGTATTATAGAGATATGGGCATAATGGCCTACGGCGCTATTTATGAGGACAATAAAAATCTTACCTATAAAGAGATGCATGACTCATATGATGTTTGTATAGACGTTGTTAATGGGATAAGGGGTTATGCCATAGGGGACGATATCCTTAAGCTCTATGAGTTTTGGGAAACAACAGATAGTAAGTTTGCAAAGGGTAAGCTGATTAAGTTAGGGTTTTTTCCGGAAGAGGGAATTGAGGCATGAAAGATTTAATATTTAGATTTTTAAAATTTGTAAAACGATCTTTTGCTGATCATCCAAACGATGTTGGAGAGTCTTATTTTATACATTTAATTTGGGCCACAATTTATAGTATACATTTTTTTTGCGGAAGCATAGCTTGTTTGATTCATGCTATTTTTCCATTTTTATTCAAAGACACTGGCTCATCAATTGCCAGATGGATTGTTGATTCGGTCGACTCTAGAGGAGATATGTTATGACGATGGAACTTATATTTGCACCAGACCCCAAGCTTAAGGCGAAAAGCCGATTGGTTGAAGATTCTGAATTTGGGCCTGAACTTTCAGAGCATATGCAAAATATGCACAATAAAATGAAGGAGTTAAATGGCATTGGTTTGGCCGGAGTTCAGATTGGTGATCTTAGGAGAATTCTTGTTGTTGACTCTGGGACTAATCCAATAATGATGGTCAATCCAGAGATAATAGATAAGTCAGATTTCACAACAGTATTCGAAGAAGGCTGTTTATCGTTACCTGCGGCAAGAATAACTGTCGAAAGAAGCGAGGAGATTACTGTGTCTTACAAAACTCCCGAAGGAAAATCTAAAGAGGAGTCCTTCTTGGAGCTAGAGGCTGTTGCTATACAGCATGAAATTGATCATTTAGATGGAACAACTATATTAGACAAAGTAAGCCGATTGAAAAGAGATATTTATCTTAGAAAAATAAAGAAAATCAGGCGAAAAATAAAGCATAGAATAGAGCAAAATAATAGGCTCTATTATTAAAATGCATATATCTAGGGAGTTATAAATGTCTAAAGATAGATACTCAGGTGATCATACTATAGAGACCATTGGCCAGCAGGTGGGCGAGCCCGGTGGCTTCGACTATGGCGGCCACATAAACCTGTTAACAGCAGAGAGGGGTGGAGAAATAACCTTGAGGACAGCCGGTGGCGGTGGGGATGCATATGGTTTCAGAGGGGGTGTAATAATCGGGGTTGGATCAGGCGGCGCCCAAGGAGAGGTGTCTATTGAGCTTAAAAATCAATATGATGACAACGGCGGCTCACCGACAGCCTGGCATCATATGTTTTTATATTCAGAACATAATATTTATATTGGCAGAGATTCCGAAGATAATAAAGGTGGATCTATATATTCATATAGTGGGGACGACTCTTATCTCAAAGTGGGCGGCGGCTTGGTAACGGTCCATAATGATGAGACGACTAGCGCTAACCAAATCTTGTTTGAGGTAGAGTCGGACCACGCTGATCCAGCCTTTACTGTAGACGCAGAAGGAGATGTTTTTTGTGCTGGCTCTATTGACGGAGACAGCCTTACTGTCACTGGAGCTATCAGTGGTGGCAGCCTTACCATAGACGGCTCCTCTGGCAATAGCCTGATAGACTGGACAGATGTCCAGGCTGAAAGCTTTAAGTTTACATCAACAGATGGTGGCATAGATCTAGTTGCTGCTTATGAGTGGCCTATCAACATTGAAGTGTCCGGCACAGGTACAGATATTGACCTGTATTCCCCTGGTGGACAGATTGAGGTAGTTGGAGAGTTTGGAGTCTATATAGACAGCGTTCTTGGTATTTATATAGGGACTGCCAATGCGCAACAATCAGGTGGGGCCCCAACGCAGGGCGTTCATCTTGAGGGCGCATCTATAACTCTTGAATCCTCTACAGGAGGGTGTTATATAAAGAGGGCTGCAAGTTCTGACTATGTTTTAAGAGTATATAATGAAAGTGGCAGCAACAATGCAGATGGCATTCAAATAGACTTAAATTCGGAAGGCGATGGCGGGTCTGGCGCCATCGCTGCAAATAATTGGATCCAATTTGTATGGGATGGATCTGCCATGGGAGCTATACAGGGGACGGAGGATGCCGGGTCGGGTTATGGCTGGGCCGTTGAAGGAAATGTTGCAGCCCAGGGTTACTATGCTTCGAACTCTTATACGGATATTGGACATGCCCAATTTGTATCTGGAACTGCAGATTTTGGAGAATTTTTTGAGGCGGGAGATCCTTCTGAGTGGAAGGATATGTCAGACGGCCCTTCCGGTTCGATTCTAAAAATTCCAGAAGGAATAATCGTTTGGGTTATAGGGGCAAAATTTTATAGGAAAAAACAAAATAACATTGGTGTCCCTATGTTTGTAACGAAAAGATCAATAATTGTAGGCTCTGGAACCGCTCTTTTAAAGGGACATCCAGACTCTAGGATCGGAGAGGTATTATCATTTATAGGCCAGTTGCCGGTTTTTATAAAAGGCAAATCAAATGTTGGAGATTTAGTTATTCCGATTGATAATGAGTCTTACTGCAAGTGTATAAGTAAAAAAGATGCAACTTTTCAAGATTATATGGCGGCACTAGGAACTTCCCTGGAGCTTTGTGAAGAAGAGTATGTGCTACCTTCTGATCATCCCCAAAGTCCGGGTAAAAAAGTAGATATGAAACTTATCCTTTGCGCCGTAGGTGTTAAGTAAATCAGCTCTTTGTGTATTTATCTGCGATAGAACTGCTTGCCCAACTGTTTGGCTTTATTTCGCACCCAAACCCTTGGGACTTAACTAGTATTTGAAGTTCTTTGCTAAATTTTGCAGTTTTATTCTTTTTAAAATCAGACCCCACATCAAGGTGTACGATCAATTCTCCTTCGACATATGGGTCTACATCCAAAGCAACCTCCAGGCTGCAATATGCTTCAAATAACATTCTTGCTCTAAGCGTAGGATACCTATCTCTAGGTATCCTTTTTTTTATATAATAAATATGATTCTCAGGGATTCCTCGTTTATAAAAACATACACATGTTGCAATTGAAATTTTATCCTTTATGACTTGAGAGTCAGCGCCTACATAGACATCCAAACCTTTTTTGCTCAAAGATTTTAATTTATTAATAAAATCTTCGTAAGATATTTCTGCATTTTCAAATGTTCTTATTACGCTATCTCTTAACACTATGGCTTCCCTCAGAAGATTATACTGCGTCTATCAGGTAATATTATATTAATAAACGAGAACATTCCAGGTTATTTTTAGGAGATTTTTATGCGCAGAATTGATCCAGATAAGATAAGGACAGAGCGCGAGCTTCAATTGGTCTTGATTGACCTAGGTCGTAGATGGAGTTGTGTAAATAGACTCAATAACCCTAGGGCAAGAGCAAAAGAGATTTTAAGATTGAGATCAGAGGTAAAAAATCTTTTAAATACGTTTTCTAGGCTGAAAAGATCAGCTAATTTTCATGATAATGATAGCAATTTATTCAGTAAGATGTTAAAGACGATAAACCATTGGACAATGGCAATAGAGAGAAAGTATAACAATGAGTAGGCGCAAAAGAAATTCAAGAAAACGATCAGACAATATGAGGCGCTCTGAAAGATCGAAGTATCTTGATACGATGATGGCTGATATGGGGATAACTTCGCTGCAAGAATTGGGATCAAATGAAGAGCGTAATCGTTGGCTCAAAGCCGTTAGGCCCGGCCCTGCTGTTGAAAGAAAATTGCGTGAAATGGGATATGATATAACTGGAAATTCGAATAAGAAATCGCTTGGATCAACAGATAGGGTCTGTAAGATTTTTTCTTTTTTTAAAAAAGCAAATACATCGACTCAAATTGCAGAGCTTACAAAGGCAATGGGGGATATTAGGGCCGTGGTAAACTCAGAGGCATCTTATGCAATTTTGGCTATTATTAATGAGCCAAAAATGATGCAATCTCCAGATTTTGACGGAAATAAGCTTCGGAGAGATTTGGAGGCGGCTATAGCTTCGCACGAAGATGATCCTACATCATTTCAGTTTTATGTTCAAAACTTAGTAGATAAAGTTACTAAATATAATTCGGGAATTCAAGAGGAGCTAGCGGCACGAACTTCTACTGGCCAAACACCTTTAGCGGCGGGATCTGATGATGGTGCTATGCGACAATATTTTCAAGAAACTAGCAATATAGACATCAGGAGAGGTCATGGGCAAAGGGATCAGATTAGATTCATTCAGCACAGACTAGAGAGTCTGGGTTATACTTTGAATAGATTAGGGGCGAATGGTGTATTTGACGAGCAAATGGAAGAAGCAGTAGTATTATTTCAGCATTATAACGGGATTCCTTCCTCCGGATATATTGATGACAGAATGATTGATATATTATTAACGAACCCAACGCCTATGCCTACTGGCACTAGGAGAGAGCATAGAAGGCTAACGAGGCAGGAGCAGAGAGGCTCGCGGCAAGTGGCGCGAGAAGACCAGCGGGTAGCGCCAACCCCGGCAGAGCCCACAGCGCCTGGGGAAACTCCAACGTTTCAAAATATAGAGTATACCAGTAGTCGTGTAGACATAGCTGGGGCATCTCCTATGTTGAGGGAGTATTTGAAGCTATTAAATCAAGCTGCTGCGGATATTGGCGGAAGAATTCAAATCACAAGTGCATTTAGAGATTCTTTTAATCAAGCCAGAATTATGTATAATAATTATAAAAGCAGAGGAATTGGATCTTCTCGTGCAAATAATTATTTAAAAAGTTTATATAGACGATTTCAAAAGATAGATGATATAGTCGCAGTATTTGCCGGTGATCAAGATAAAGATACTAAGATTAGGAATGTTGAAAGTATTATAGAAAATAATTGGCTTCCCAAGAATGGTCATAGGGCCGGCTTCTCTATAGACGTTAGACTGGGGAGCAAAGTTAAGGAGATTTTAGAAGCGTCACAAGACCTTGCTACAGTTGATATTTTGAGAGAAAGCGATCATTTTCATGTTACTGTAAAATCATTGGAGCCCGGAGGGATTCCAAGAGGTAAAGTAAGAAGGTTTAACGCATGATTAAAAAATTGAACTTGCTGAAAAAATATTTAAAAAATATTGGGCTAGTTCATTATGCGTCGAAGATAAATAATATAATAAAAATTTGTTCTATGCCAGGGATTGATTCGCCCACTGAAGAGATAGACGTAGAAGGCATAGATGATGTTCTAAAGCATATAGATAAAAATCCCGGCCTGTTCATATGGTTGGACAACCCAATTGGTAGCAAGAAACGCTTTGGACAAAAAGATTATAAAAAAATGCCGTTTCATTATGGTGAGTTTACTGAGATTAATAACCCGGCAGACGATATGGGCTGGGATGTAGTTATAGTCCCAAGCTCAGAGGCTGGCGAAGAAAAGGAAGAGTATGAGGCGGATCTTCCTCCGCGTAGTTCGGGCGGAATGGCTGATGTATTTCAATTTCAAATGTTAAAGAATGAACTTAAGCTTGAGGAGAAGAATCCCACGATGCATGTTTCTTCTGGACACAACCTTATCCCCGTAGGCTATGTTCCTGTGAATGATAGCCAAGAAGAGTGGACTAAGAATACCGCAACAGCGGAAAAGCCGGAGGGCAAAAAAGCACCTGTTGGAAATGATAAAATTATTTTGGCAGCAGATGGTAATGTTACAGATGAAGATATAAGGATCATCGAAGGCTTTTTTGGGCCAATGTGGAACTTTAAAGATGTTGTCTGGTTATAATTTCTAATAATATAATTAACTAAATTAGTTTGGAGTAATAAAATGGCTAATATACAATTTGCAGATGACCCAGCAGCTAAAGAGTGCTGGGATAAAAGCACCCCGGCGCTGGATTTCGGCTCTTATGCGCACCTTGATTCGGGCGGAGGGGCGGGCTCGGCCTCCCAGCCCATCACGAACGCTCCGATTGTGATGGGGATTGTGTATGATGTTAAAAATTATAATGCAGTAGAGTATGCTATTTATTATAGAGGTTCGACCCTCGCGGCCAATGGCCCAGTAGCTGACATTCATACGGTGGCGTTCACCTTTGTGTCCCATACATATTCTTCTGAGCCCAATGGACAGCCTAACAGCCCCGGAAATCATACTTTTTCTTTAGCTATAAACCCTATAGAGATAGAAGTTATTAGCGATAGCCTTGGGCTTGTAACCAACCCCTCCCTGACGGGCAACGCAGCGCCGAATCATCTTCTTCTTGACCTCGCAGGCCTTCCGCCGGGAGACTTTACGTATGGATTTAGAGTTAGAGTGCCCGCTGTGGGAGATGCGTTACAAATCGGGGCTCAGATTACGGCGGGCTTTCATACAAACCCACAGGGACTCATGCCCCTAATCAGAGGCTCTTTGATTCGTAAGGTTCGTTCGCTCCGTCCGGCCACTGTACTGCTTGGTCCGTAAACGCAAGAGGCCCAGTATTGTCGAGCAACTTCGCTTAGGCTAATATTTATTCATTAAGTGTTAGCAAGGAGGGGTATGTCTTCAGGCGAATTTAAATTTATAGCAATTGAAATACCGACAATCATTACGTCTGATTCCATAATGATGTTTCAAGAAAATGCATCAAAAATAACAATTCAAGACGCAGAAGTTATAAATAGCGTTTTAGATCTAGATATATCAGAGGTCGAAATAGACGATATATCAGAAGAAGATTTATTTCATATAGGCAAAAAAAGCCTTAAGATAAAAAAGGCAGTACATTGTTTTTTGAGCGAAGCAATAGATACGACGCTATTGCCCAGGGTTAATGTAGAGAGTAGGCTTGGCTCAGAGATTCATGATAAATCATTTGTTTACTTGGAAATTGAAGGCAAACTTTATGTTGCTTCGGGAGACATGGTTTCTTATTATGGGTCAAAGTTAAATAAATCTTATGCATATTTATTGGCGCTAAACATATCCGGTATACTAAAGTCTTAGAGTATTATATAAAAGATTATATCTGGAAATTATAATGAAAACCAAGCTAATAAGTTTATCGAAATTTTTAAGAAGAAATAAATTAACAAAAGAGTTTAATCAGTTAATTGATATTCTTAAAATTGCCGTCCCATTGCCTCCTGGGGAAGAAGTTGAAACGTCAGGACATAGACATATCAATCTGGAAGGGCCAGAGTCTATGTCGGAAGAGGAGGTTGGAGAAAATCTAAAGTTAAAAGATATATTCTTACGAAGAAAAGATGACTCTTTCATTGGTCAATTTAAATTTCTTCATTTTTTCAGAGGAGACTCCGAGCAGGCGATGGAGTTCATGCGTAAATTTTCGGAGACTCCAAACCCAACAGAGATGTCTGTGGTTGGCACCAGGGATGGCGTATGCAAAGCGATGAATAATCAGCACCTCAGAGGAGGCGGGTATATATTCGTTGTAACCGGCGAGCCTGTTTCTGCCTTTTATTTTGATGCATCATCTAGTGTTGGAAAAGGCTTTATGGACACTGAGGATTATAAGAGAAAGCTGAAAAACCTCGGAATAGATACCGACACATATTTGCCAAAGGTAATAAATGTTAGTGAAGGAAAAATGCATAGCTTTTTTTATGATGAGGCGTCATACAATGAGGCCTCGGAAGGAAGACAGTCTGACTATCATGAGTTTATATTAAAAAATACAAAGGTAGAGTATATGGTGTTGGACAACAAAATGCGTTTAGACAAAATATATGAAGAGCTTTCTGATGAATTAGAATATGGAGGATATATTGCGGACAAAATACATTTTTGCAGTGGAGAGATAGCTCATGGCCCGGATTTCGCTGCTGAAATGTTAGATAAAAGTTCAAAGGCATTTGTGTATCACGGAGGATATTATGATCGTCGAACTTATTGGAATGAAGAAAAATTTGAAAATTTAATTCAAAATTTAGATAGAAAAGATGATAAATATTTTCGTGATCTTGTTACCTTAGAGATGGCAATTGAAGACGCGATTGATGATAATTTTATGGAAATAGGTAATATATCCGGATTCATATCAAGCATAATAGACATGGCAAGAGAGAGAGTTCCTAGGTTCAATGGCACACCAGAGTCGCTCCTTATATATAAAACCTATAAGGATTATGATGAAAAAAGAAAAAAATATATTAAGAATTTTATTTCTAAAAATATAAAAATAATTGTAGATAAAAATATGGATAATATAAATAGCATTTCATATGAAGAGGATAATTTTGACGAACTTTTATTTGGCAGGGGGTTTCTTCAAATAAAGCATGGGATTGGAGAGATGACTTTTGACGCTCTTTTCGAGAAGGGGGTCAAAGACTTCAGGGGAAAGCTGGAATTATTTGGGGATATAAGTGAAAATAATATTGAAGACCTAAGCTCTGAGTTAGATGGTCTTTATGGATTTTTATATACCACAGCATATATAAAGGGGTCTAAATATTCTAAAAATGCCAAATTTAAAAATTGGCAGTCTGCTAAAGAAGAATTCTTAAGCTTATTAGAAGAGGTTATGAATCTTCCAAATGCAGGAAGAGAGTTTGCAGAATTAATAAAGGTATATAAAGACGAGGGAGAGGATATCCCCTATGCATTTATTGAAGATAGAGAAATTGTTATGGGACAATTGTTGGAAAGCCCCATTTCTGAGGCTCACGCTATAGTTGAAGAGACAATATCTAAATTATAATTACATTATTTTAGATATTGTCGCCATGCTGCCACTAAAGCTTTGAATTTTCTCTACTCTTACGTGAAGAGTAAAGGGAGTAGCTGCTGTGGATGAAAATGCGATATCTCCAGTTAAATCTGATCCAGATGGGTCGCATCTTATAGGCATGTCCGTAGAGCCTTCCGGCAATGTTAAAAATGCAATATTTGTTCCGGTACTATCCCATTCTAATGTTACGTTAGAATCAGCCCCGCACACTAATGCTTTAACATGCAAGACGCGAACACGCTCCCTTCCGTCGCCACCGGCTCCGACTAGTGAGGATACATCTAAGGCTGTTCCGGACTCAGTGCCCACCTCGCCCGTTGAGACAACTTCAAAAACTGTGGTTTGCCCGCCGTCTGATACCGTTCTATTAATTGTTACTGCCATTTTCAAATCTCCTTGCTTAACATACTAATTCATATTAGTATTTATGATTATCTACTTTTACTATTTTTATTAATAATATAAGTAAAATGAACTTGTGCGTTACAAAGTGAAAAAGAGGTTATTTGCCCATGAGACATGAAACGAGAGACAGTACTGATTTATCCTTTACTTTAGAGATAGTGATAGGGGGTGTAGGACAAACCAGCTTTATGATCGGAAACCCGCCGCTTATAAGTATTTACAGTGTTTCTTTGGATGCATATTGGAGTGACGGGACAGTTGGAGCTCCAGGTTGGGTGCAAATTCTCGGGGCAACTAATCCGCCGGGGCTAGGGCCTGAGTTGCAACACGCTATGTTGGATCATCATCATCTTGCCACAGGGAGTCCGCCGGCAGGAAATCAATGCCTCCTTCCGGGATTATTTTATTTTAACGCGAATAATACGTCCGGCTCCTTCTCAGGGCATGACATCTGGCTTGCAGACCCAGGGTCTGCAAGCCAAGGCTATATATTGCGTTTTTATGAGCCTGTAAATAATATTTTAGAATATGCTCATGTTACTGTTCTTACCAACTCAACAATTAACGCAAATGTTGTTGACTGGGGAGGCGTCCAGGCAAGTGGCGGAACTTTGGTTCTCGATCATGACGCGGGAGTTTCAAACCGTCCCATGACGGCCGGCGGCTTCGCCGGAGGCGTCGTTGATGCAAATGTCGTTGATTGGGACGGACTTGGACCCACATTGGCCTTGGGAACAAATGGCAATCCGCAGGTTGATGCAGATTCTATCCCGGCGCTTGGAACTGTAGAGGCAAATGTCATTGAGTGGGACAACGTTGCAGTATCTGCCAACACCGATGGCCTTCCCAGCGTTAATATTGAGGACTGGGGGGATGTTCGTGGGTCAGGTGTACCAGGGGATCTTACTCTTTCCGCTGATGTTACTTCTAAATTGCCAAATGTTGACTCCTCGTCCGGCACTACCGCTGGCGTTAATGTCATTGAAGTGAATGGCGAGGCTGTTCTATCATCCATTGATGGAATGTTAGATGTAAATGTTATGGATTGGAATGGCACCGACGACGATGGCACCGGCAATCCTCGTAACGCAAATATTACTGCTGCAGCGGCCGTTGGATCAGCGGCTGGGGATGGAGATGGATTCCCTCAAATAACGGTTAGACATTGGTCAAGCGGCATTTCAGATCAGCCGGTAGAGGTTTCGCAGTCAGATGGGGGCGATGTCTTTGGGGCCGGAGGCGGACACGGAATCCTCGTCCCTGCGGTTGGAGTCATGGGATGGGGCAGCGACGACGAATCTTATATTAACATTGGAGACACAACAAAGGCTCCGACCATTAGCGTTGGAGGCTGGAAGCTAACAGACGCTGTCTTTACCACTAATTCTGATGATGCATATGCACAAAGCTCCTCCGGCGGCGATGGCGTAGCTGGCGACAAACTCCCTGCAATTTCAGTAGAGGGTTGGGGCGGAGACGGTGATGCCGTGTTCGGAGTGAGCGATAGTAGCCATTCTCCCAGAGTTACAGTTTACGGCTGGGAAGGGCTCGAGATTGACAAAGATGACGGTTCCGCAGGTATAGGCGACACTGAGATCGCCGTAACTTGGACGGAGGATGAATATTCGGACGGAACGTCTGTTAGCAGGCCGAATGTACGTACTGAAATTATAAAAGATAACGCGATAGATGAGGATGCTATAAAGATTGACTCTGTAACATACGAGGAGATTTCAGATAGCGCAGTAAGAGAGATTGTCAAGGGCATTTGGAATGCCGACGTAGTTACTCCAATAGATGCGTCTAAAGATGCATCAGGAAATTACACTTTTGAAGGAAACATGTTCCATGCGGCTAGCGTTGGAAGCATGGGGCACGCTATACTTATGAATTATTTGTCCGGAAATATGCAGCAGGTATCCCCTCATACAGACGGGAAAATGACACCTGCCCACTTATGTTCATTTGATGATGCAACAGGAACAAGATTTTATTCAGAAGGATTAGATGGAATAACCCCCTTGGGAGACTCCGAAGAAGCTGCGTCTTATATAGATAGAACCGCCGTTTTGGTCAGAGGGCTTCATCCCGACGAAGGCTTATTGTCTAGTACCGTTACTGTCTCTATGAAAGTTACCGAGGTCGATTCGGGTGTCGATGGATGGGAAGGAAACAAATTGTCTGTTTTTGATTCTAGCGGAATACTGCTTGGATCTGAAACCTTGGAAGCTGGCGAATTTGATGAGGAATATTTTAATTTAAATATTAATGAAGAATACACGTGGACATTTGGAGGCGGCACAGGCGGCGTGGACGGCAGTGGAGATCCGCACGAATCTTTGTTCGTTCTCCAAAGAATGGACACAGGACAGGTAGTCGCTTCTAAGTTTTTTATAGCTGGCGAAGCCTCAGGAAGTTTTTCTCTACCAGCAGCAGGATATCAGCAATTCCTAGTGAGAATATCAGCAGTAGGGTCTGATGCTAATGGAGGATATTTTGACATACATCAGGTTGATGAAGATGAAAGTGTTATTCCTCACGGGATACAGGCCTTAGTCCGAGATGTAAGTGGAAATATTATAACGAGCGGGGATATGCTTATTGTTAAAGCAGAGACTGATCCTACAATGCATGAAGTAGCCCATGAAGTGTGGGAGGAGGCTGTGACAGACCATTCTACCCCGCACACTTTCGGTATGTTTAACAGAATTATGGCAGGCTTAACGCAATATAACCATAGAATTACAAACCCAATGTATGATCAATCTGGAAGACTCTTGTCCTGTAGGCTCAAGGTGTACGAGACGGCAGATAATGCCGCCTCTGACAGTGACGCTATAGCATCGATTGTTGTGACATCAACATATGATGAAAAGCAGAATATGGATAGCTTCTCGGCCGTGGAAGAAGAGTTGCCGCCAGAGGAGTAAGAGATGCGTAAAAAACTTCTTTTGCTCAACGAATATTTAACGGGAGCAAATTTTGCAAAAGAGGCTCAGGAAGTTCTCAGCCTCATAGGCGAAGCGAATTTCGAAAGTCCTGTTGAAAAAATAAAAGAAGGGTTACTGCAAGCATCGCTTGATGTATTGCGAATTACGTCATCTATAGATAACGGAAACCCCCCGATAAATCCTGTGGCAGAGACCCTAGAGCAGCCCAGATTAAGGCCAGCAGGCCCTCTGGGCACTATGGTGGAAACCAGCCCAGCCCCAATAGTATGGCCAAGCGAAAGGTTGCTAGAAAAACATGATATAAAGCCGATAAAATATTTGGCAGGAAGAGATGCCGCTGGACGAGGAGAGGGGAAGCTTACTGTAGAGGGAAATATTTATGAGGTTTTATATAATGGGAAAAGAGCTGTGGCAAAAGTGGTTCCGTTATCAAATAATGAGCCAGATGTTTGGAGGAAAATTTTATCTTTAAACGTATCTGATGATCACAGGAGACATTTGCCAGAAATATATGAAATCATAGAAGATGATCATGAGCGTTTTTCTATAATTATAATGGAAGTTTTGCTTCCGGTGTCTGGACATATAGGTGGTGTTTTGATGGGCCGCACAGGTAGAGGCTCTAGTCTTGTAAATAAAAATGATGAATTTTTACATGATATAATATATAGAGCAATTGATGATGCAATAAAATCTCATGACTATAAAGACAGCCTATTATCCAGATCTATATTGGAGAATGAAACGGAAAATTTAAGCGCCAATATAGAGGGGGGTATATTCAGAGGAGACTTTGACACAGAGTCAATAAGGGGCCCTCTAGAAGGGCTTATCTCCAGGTACATAGAGGGCGCTGATACCGCAAGCGCAATTGCAGTTGCTGCCCAAGATAAAATAAACTCATATACAAATATGTCTATTAGGCCTATAGCAAAATACTATAGCCCAAGATCTTTAGATCACACAATAGACTTAACTCGCAATCAGGAAACATTGGATAGATTGCAACAGGAAAAAGATAATTTTGTATATGAAGACTCCCCCGAAAAGTTTTTGTATTCAGAAAAATATATGGAAGAAACAAAGTCTTTATATGATTTGCTAAAAATATTAAAAGATAATGGAATTGAATGGTCCGACCTTCACGTTAATAATTTAATGATGAGGCCAGGGACAAGAGAATTGGTTTTAATTGACGTTGGACTTTACGATATAATTTAGCAAAATTTTGATTGATAGTCAATAGTTCACGCAAATAAACTCACTGTTATACTTAATCCTTTTTGAAAAAACAATTAATATCTATAGTATATATAGAACATCTATTGTTTCGGTAGGGATAAGTGAGGAATTTTCTAACAGCGTTACTTTTATTACTAGTTGCGGGATGTCAAAGTGACATATCCATTGTTGAAAAAAAAGAGACAAGAGTAATTGTGGACTCGTTTATCCAGCCAGATTTAATAGAGGAGCTGGATGTCTTAATTTCTTTAGATACATCTGGCTCAATGCACGATAATTATAATGATGTATCTAGTGGCATCGAACTTTTGCGATCTGATATAGAAAGTCTTACTTTGGATTATCAATTTGGCTATATCACTATGGACCCAACCAACCTTGGATATATAGGTCCATACGATGCATCTGCGTCTTCTATAGACATCTTGATGGCCCCCTCCCTTCTGCCCTCGGCCGGCTTTGAGGAGGGCTTTTCTGCTGTATATACTTTTTTAAACTCAGAAGAGGGGCGAGAGTTCAAAAGGGAAGAGTCTGATTTTTTGTTATTTTTGATATCTGATGAAGATGAGCAAAGCGCAATAACTGCAGCATTATTTTACGAATGGCTTGTAGACGAATTCCAAAATATTCAACATGATGCAGTTTGCGTTACAAACCCAGAAGATTTAGACGAAACAAGCTGGGGATATGATGTTGGATACAAATATATTGATTTAGCAAATTTTTATGGCAAGGAAATAATTGACATAGGAGAGGAAGACTGGTCTGTTTGGCTGTCTCAAACCTCATACTTAACTGCCAGTAAAGATTATATAGTTCTTAGTGAAAAGAGTCCGATAGAAGATTCGATTATAGTTTACATAGATAATGAAATAAATTATAATTGGGAATATAATCCTGATTCTAACTCAGTTACGCTTGGGGAGGTCCCAAGTCATGGTTCCTTAGTAGAGGTGGGATACAACGTTTACATTTGATTTTTTAGAGGCGGAAATGGTTAAATATATTAACATCTTATTTATTTTGGCAGTTATACTGGGAGGCTGTAGTGATTACAACCTTCAGAGTATTCCTTCGGACCCAGTTCCCGAAATAGAAGTAACGCCACTTGAGCATAATTTTGGCGCATTAAATGCCAGTGATTCAGGGAGCGATATAATTATAAGTATATCGAATGTTGGGACAGATACTTTGAGGCTATATGATGTTTCGTTGATTGACTCTGATTCTGTATTTACGCTGAGTAGTCTATCGGAAAATTCTCTTGAGCCTGGGCAGACAACGGAAGTTATTGCAACTTATGATCCTGGGACCTATGAGGTTAATTCAAACACAGTTAGTATATCGTCTAATGATGAAGACGAATACACCGTATTAGTCCCATTGGATGGCTCTGGAGACGCTCCAGTGATAGAGGTAAGCCCAGAGTATTATGACTTTGGAAGTATATACCTGGGCTGTGATGATACTTTGGATATTTCTATAGAGAATGTTGGAAATGTTGATTTAGAAATTAATGATGTAGAATATTTTGCGACCCTTCCGGTTGATTTTAGTTTGGAAGATTACGAAATTAATTACGGGATTCTTCCATGGACGATCTCTCCAGGAGGCTCTATAAACTTAGAGGTTGGATATACTCCTTTAGATATACAGGATGATTCTGCGTATGTTGAAATAGCGTCAAATGATCCTGCCGCCCCAGTTGTAACCTCAGAGCATGATGGGCTTGGTGATTATGAAAGTTTTGTTGTAGATAATTTTGAACAAGATGGAGCAGCAATTACAGACATATTGTTTGTAATCGACAATTCCGGATCCATGGGGTCAAATCAAACTAATTTTAAGAATAATATTGACTCTTTTATAGCCGTTTTTTCATCAGCAGGAGTTGACTATCAAATAGGATTTATAACTACAGATGATGAGAATTTGGTAAATGGAGCTATAGTAACCTCGGCTTCTGCAGATCCAGTGACTGAAGTTAATAACATAGTTGATAGCATAGGAACTTACGGAAGCGCATATGAGCGTGGATTGCAATATTCATACCTTGCAACTCAGCCTGGTGCTGACGCTGGGGTTGGAAGTGCATTTTTAAGAACAGATGCAAGGCTGGTTGTTATATATGTTTCGGACGAGCCGGATTATTCTTCCGCGTATGTATCCACAACAGAGGTTAGCAATCATTTGTTGAGCCTAAAGTCTTCGGCCAGCCAGGTTGTTGCGCACGCTGTCGCTGGAGATTATCCATCTGGATGCACATCCAATGGTGGAGCGAGCTTTGGAAGCGGATATTATGATGTAGTGAATGACCTCGGCGGAACATTTATGTCTATATGTGCATCAGATTTTGGCGCGCAAATGGACACTTTGGCGAGGGAGTCTATGGCCTTGATGTCGTTTAATTTATCTGGAAACCCAATCGAAGAAACTATAGAGGTTTATGTTGACGGAGCCCTTAGCGCGGATTGGACATATGACGGCTCATCAAACAGCGTCATGTTTACGGTAGCCCCTGATGATGGGAGCTTAATAGACGTTTCTTATGCAGTGTGGGCAGAGTGCGACGACAACGATACGGAACAAGATACAGGCAGTAATTAATCAATTAAAGGAGAGGATTAATGTTTAGAAACATATTATATATTTTATTTTCGATGCTTTTTGTTGCAGCATGTTCATCATGTGGGCCAAGCTTAGTTAGCGATAGCGGTGATCCCCCCGATGATAATAATGAATATTCATTTGCAACTTGGGATTCATGTTCTCAAAATTTTGGTGATCATCCATGTAATTTTACACTAAAGGATCAGGATGGTAACGATGTTTCTTTGTATGATTATTATGGAGACACAATAGTTATTGATTTCAGCGTAATGTGGTGTGGCCCCTGCCAGGTCGCAGCCTCTGAGGTCCAGGAGGTAAAGGATGCTTATGAGGCAGAGGGGTTTACATACTTAACCGTCCTCGTGGAGACGCAGCAGGGCGAGGCTCCAGACTCTGCTGATTGCAAATATTGGGCAGATACCTATGGCATTTCAGAGCCCGTCCTCTCCGGGAGCAGAGATATGATTGATTATAGCAGCACGCAGGGTTGGCTCATTCAGAGTTGGCCAACGTTTTTTTTCATCACAGATGAAATGGTTTTAAACACAAGCTTGAGGGGGTTTAGTTCATCATATATTGATAGCTTGATTCAAGATACCATGGGAGAATAATTGTCTATAAAATATGTGTTAAGGTTTTTAACTTTTATTTTATTATGTGGGTGCAATAATTTTATGATGCCCGCAGAACCAGATTCTGACTTTAAATTAAATTGTTTGAGATGGAAGTCGAATATAACTGTATGCGAAGGATATATTGATACAGAAAATATATCTGGATATTTAAAAATATGGGCATATATAGATGATCTTTATTATGGCACAAGCCTTAGCTTGTGCGGGGCAGATCTATCTGTGCAAACTGGCAATATATTACACAATTTTGCAGTAGAGTCGGAAACAAAAGATAGTCTGGTTTGCTTAGATGCTGATGATAATGATATTTATTGGGACTGGGAATCAGCCAATAAACTCAGTATAGCATGGGAAGATATTGTTTTTGATATAGAAATATCAGATTGTCCATATGAAAATTCACATTGCGCACTAAGCGGATACGGCTACGCGATATAAATATATTATTTATTTTGATTAGATAAGATACATGTTTGTTAAGTTATAAGTTCCTTTAATATTTGTTTGCGGAGCATATGATGAAGTCTTGCAGAAAAAATTTAGATAAATTAAAAGCCTTATGTGATGAGCTTTCAGATAGAGACGACCAGCTCAAAATAAATGCGTCAACTTTATGGATGATTTTAGAAAGAGTTGAATCGGCAAAAGAACATCTGTCAGAAATAGAGCCAGTTAGCGATATCACTAAGTTGGCATTAAAATCTTCTGTTGAAGAGTTAGATAAAATAGCTGGACTGGTAACTGATCGTGGTTGCAAAAGGGTCTCTCAAAATGACTGACATGGATAAGCAAAATGGTTGGAATGAATATTCCAAATTAGTCTTAAAAGAGCTGGAGTCATTGGCTGATAGTATAGATAATTTAAATACCCAAATACAAGGCGTCAAAGAAACTCTTACAGAAATGAAGGTAAAAGAAACCCGGGTTGATGAGCTAAGGGTGTGGAAAGAAAAAGTAGACGAAGTTTGTTCACCGACTCAACTTAAAGAGCTAGTAGAAAAGGTTGATACCCTAAATACATTTAAGATAAAAGCCATTGGGGTGTTTGTAGCCGTACAATTTGCGATGGGGACAATAGCTTGGTATTTAAAGCTTTTTTGAAAAATATAATTTTAGTATAACTTAATATATGCTGAAGTCTTTACTCGGATTGATAAAAAACTTATTTGCAATAAGACTTGGGCCTATTGCAGGTTATTTTTTTGCACTATTTGGTACTGCAGTTATTGTTTTGGGGCCGGAATTTTTATATGAAAATAATTCTTCCCCCGAAGATGAATCTGTTCCAGATAATCTTAAGCAAATATACGAAGTTATAACAGGGCCTCAAGATTTTTCATTCTTTATAGTTCTAGCTACAGTATGTATATTAGGCCCCATAATAGAAGAGCTTATTTTTAGAGGCTTATTGTGGGGGCTGATTGGTCGCATGATAGATGGCCATTATGCACTTTTTGTAACCAGTATATTATTTGCCGCAGCGCATGGAACTCCGGAGCATATTGTGGCAGTATTTCCCATAGGGCTTTGGATTGGGCTCTTGAGGTTGGGGTCTAATTCAATATTTCCATCTATTATTGCTCATATTTTAAATAACTCAATTATATCTGCATTTATAATTATGTCATAATCGGCTAATAAATAACCTATAAAATAGGAGAGATATAATGAAGCGTAAATTTTATTTTATTTTATTGGCAGTAATGATTATTGCAGTTTGGGCTCCGAATAATTATACAAATACGGAGCCGACTGAGCCTGCAGAGGCGGAAGAGACAATAGTCGAAAATAAATATGAAGTTGAACTAGCTGCGCTATCAAGAGCCGAGACAAGAACGAGGGATGCTTCGGTAAAGATATATTCACCATCAGGCGGGCATGGTTCAGGAGCTTATTTTTTATATAAAAATCGACATGTAGTTTTTACGGCAGCACATGTCGTAGATGAAGCCGGAGTCTATATTGTTGTTGACAAATGGGGCAACCAAAGGGTGGGAGCTGTTGTGTACGCTGATTTTGATAAAGATTTTGCTATATTATTGATTCCAGAGTTTGAAAAAACATCTCCTATGAGATTACGTTTGCCTCGATATAACATAAGGAAAAAAATAGATACTGAACTAATTTTTTCCGGGTTTCCCGGAGAGCACAGTCTGATTACAATTAGAGGCAGGACTTCTGGGAATGAGGGACATGCAATTATCATGCATGCCGCAGCGTGGCTTGGAGCCTCCGGCTCTTGCGTGTTTGATACCTCGGGAAATTTCATAGGAATTATGTATGGAGTAAGTGTGGGCGGATTTCTTGGCGCGCCTGTATTGATAGAGGATTTTGTCTGGGTTTTGCCACATGACCAAATAGATTGGGATAGTGTAGGTGGAGCCCTTGAGGCAATAAATTAAATACTAATATTTTATATAAAAAGAATTGATTGCTTTAAAAAAGGGGTTATTATGAATTTAAAGAAGAAACTAATTTTATTGTCAGACAAGCTTGATAGGCTTGGAATGTCAAAAGAGGCAGACGTGGTTGACCTTACTATTAAGGCGGCCATGGAGTCGGGTCTTATAAAAAAGCTTGAAGATACACCTGTGGATGATGAAGTAGCGGAAGAGATTGATACGTGAGAAGATAAAGAGGTATAGGCGAGGTTCGTCTATTAAAATTATTTAAATGCATAACAAGTTATCTTATATAAAAAAGCTTAAGGGCGGAAAGTGGAGAGTGTATAGCAAGGGCGGAAGAAACCTTGGTACATATACGTCCGAAAAGGCTGCAAAAAAAAGATTGCAGCAAATTCATTATTTCAAAAACAATATAGAAGATGATTTCGAAAATGATGCTAGAGATATTACGGATTATTTTGATATAACCAAAGAGGATATGCCTGATAACTTAAAGCTAAACGTTGTTGAAAGTAACAATCGGGCAAGATTTGGAAAGCTTTGGCTTTTGAATAAAGAAGCGAAGTCAAATAGCTGATTTACTCATCTTTTTTGTCTTTATTAATGAATTCATCTATTAGATTATTGGGGATCTTTGTATACTCTTGGCCTGATTCTGACCATACAAGATAGTGCGTGTTTGAATATTTGATTATATCATTAGAGACCAATTCTTCTCTTTTTTTATATTCTTCAAAGGAATAAACTTTGCACTCTTTTTTTACGCTTCTTTTTTCATAATCAGATTTATATTCATTAAGTATTTTTAAATATTTTCTTTGAGCATTCCGCCTTCTAATCAACCCAGGGGTTAAGAAGACGCAGAAAATAAAGAATGCAACAATAAATATCTTTAATACTTCCATAATATTAATACCAATATATATAGTACAGCTTTATTCATAACAAAGTTGTAAATAGTTATGGTACGTATGAAAAATAAATATTATAAATTATTGGGCCTTGAATCCGGGGCTGATCAAAAAGCCATTAAGACAGCTTATAGGAAAATGGCTATGAAATATCATCCGGATAGGAATCCCGGAGATCCAAACGCAGAGAGCAAATTCAAAGAGGTCTCTGAGGCATATAATATATTGTCAAATCAATCAGGCGAGAGGGTTGATGATTTATTTGAAGACGCCGATGACTTCGGGGGGTTTAGATCGTATGAAGATATATTTAGCTCATATAACCCAAAGCGAGATGGCAGATTCAGAGCTTATTATCAAGGCTTCAATAGAAGCGGGGGCAATGTAAAGATTCAATGTAGAGTGAATTTAAATATATCTTTTGAAGAAGCAGTTAATGGCTCGGAAAAAAATATTTCATTCAATTATCATACAACCTCCTCGGACAATACCTTTGGGGGCACAACGAGGGAGCTTAAAAGTTTAAAAATAAAAATTCCTGCAGGAATTAACGATAAAGATATATTAAAAGTAGTTGACAAAGAATCGAACACGGAAGTTTTAATAAATGTATATGTGGGAAGGTCAAATGAATTTGTACGACATGGAGATGATATTTATTCTAATATTGAAATAACTTTGTATGAAGCATTAACGGGCTGTTCAAAGGGTGTTTGTTTAGTCTCCGGAAGTGTTAGTGTAAATATTCCAAGCTGTGTGCAGCCTAATACAAAATTGAGAGTAAAAAACAGAGGGGCTCCCATTATGGGGTCAGATGAATTTGGAGATCATTATGTAATTGTAAATATCTTGTTGCCAAAAAGCCTTACAAAGGAGCAGTTGGAGCTAATTGCAAAGGTAGAGTCTTTAGATAAATAAATTATTTTACATAAAGCTTTAATATTTCAGGATTATTAATTAGGGTTTTTATATGGGGGGCTGCTATTCCAGGTATTTTTTTTACAGTATTTTTACCATGATTAATACATATCATACTTTTTAAATGATCAAGTTGTATCATAGGCTCTTTAAACCTATTTGTAAACCCCGGCTCAGGACCTTGATTTACATCTGAAAATTTATGCAACTTTGTATATTCCTTCTTATATGCAAAAGAGCCGCAGCATGCATGGTTCTCCCCATGTGGACCAGATTGAGTCATTTTTTGGGCACCCATATGCCAAACGTAAAGCTTTGAATGGCCGGCTATAAGCTTCTGTGAGTTTTGCAAAGCACCTACGGCATTTCTTATTCGATCCCGAAAATAATAATCATCATCATCAAAGTGGATTAAAATATCTCCATCCGCCCGGTCTATTAACCATTGTCTTTTTAGTCCATTGCTATTTTTGCCATCAAAATTAAACACTCTAAGATTTGGTAGCTTATCCTTTAGGGAAAGTAGTTTGTCTGAAGTATTATCTGTACTGTCATTTGCGACCAATACTTCAATTCTATTTTTTGGATACCTTTGAAGGTCAATAAAAGTTGCCCAGTTATCAAGCATATGAGCTCTATTGTAGGTTGGAGTGCATATGCTTACAAGGGGAATGGGGAATTTGAGGTAAATAGGCGATTTCATAACTTTAAAATAAAAAATAATAGGAAGGCAATTTTATGACGAACAAAGAGGCTGTAATAAAATCTCTTATATGGAGATTTCTTATAGCCATTCCATTGAGTATGATTGTAACCTTTTTGTACATAGGAAGTTTAGATATTGCAGCAAAGGTAACTGTTGTTGCAAATGTTTTATCTACGATATTGTACTACTTGTTTGATATGATATGGTTTAATTATTTTAAAAACATAAAAGGAGCGGGTGATGACAAAGGCCTTAGAGGTTATAAAAAAATGGAAAAATAATGGCCATAAAATCTTTATGACATCCGGAGGTTTTGATCCGATTCATATTGGTCATATTAGATGCATTAGGGAAACTGCCAAAATGGCTGCCGAAAATAATGGCAAAGTTGTAATTATAGTTAATGGAGATGAGTTTCTTACGAATAAAAAGGGAAATATCTTTATGCCTATCGAAGAGCGGCTTGAAATTATAGGGACCATCAAGGGCGTGGATCTGGCTGTTGAGTGGTATGACGGAACACAGTATGTATCTGAGGCTATTGCTTTATTTTTGCCTGATTATTTTACAAAGGGCGGAGATCGAAGCGATCCATCTGTCGTTCCGGAGTGGGACATTTGTAAAAAGATAGGGTGCAAAGTTATCTTTGGGGTCGGAGGAGGGAAAGTGCAGTCTTCTTCGTGGTTGGTTAAATAATATGAAAATATATGTATTTGATATAGACGGAACTTTGACCGAGCCAAGAAAGCTTATGGATGAAATATTTGCAAAAAAGTTTGCAAATTTTTGCAATAAAAATATAACTTATTTATGCACAGGATCAGATTGGGAAAAGGTTGTTCAGCAAGTTCCCGAGGAAATATTGAGATCTGTACACGGAACCTTTGTATGCTCTGCTAATGCATTTTGGAAACCATGTTTGACAGAGGACCCCGCTTACAGGGAGCCCTTCTCCCCTTCCAGAGATCTGATAAGTGATTTGAATGATTTAGTTAAAAATTCAGGATTTGCAAAAAAGGTTGGAGGACATATAGATAAAAGGATGGGTATGGTTAACTTTTCAGTGGCAGGGAGAGCGCCGGGGCATGAAGACGTTCGCCCCGCCTATGTAGAGTGGGACAAAGAGACTGATGAGCGCATAAGCGCAGTAAGGTTTCTTGAGCCAAGACATCTTAATCTTGACTTTAATATTGGCGGGGAAATAAGTATAGATATACACCCCAAGGGAAATGATAAGTCGAGGTCAATTAGGTTGATTCGCATGTGGCATGAGGCAGAGGGCATGAAGATTTATTTCTTTGGAGACAAATTGCACCAAGGGGGCAATGACTATCCTGTCATCAAAGAGCTTACGGCTGACGACGAGGCTGTTTGTGTTAAGTCTTATTTAGATTTAGAAAAAATATTATTTTAAAAAAGTAAAGTGCAAAAAATAAATTCAGAAAGTATAATGATCTGGTAAATTTGACAACAAAAGGAGGATGTATGAGTTTATCTAATTCGTTAAAAGGGTTTTTTAATCGTATGAGAGCAAATTGCGGTACCGATACGGCTATGCAGGCAGCGCCTGTTGTAAGTGCGGGACCTAATTTGGACAACCTTAGAGTAGTGGACCTAAAGGCTTTGGCAAAAGAGCGAGGTTTAACCGGATACTCTAAGCTGAGCAAATCTCAACTATTAGAACTGCTTAAGTAAGGTAACGACACAGATGAAACCCCGGGGCAATAAGCCCCGGGGTTTTTTTAAAACTTTCTATACTACTCGGTAGTATTAAAGTATGTGGAATTATTTTTCATCAAAATTAATATCTATAAAAACTGTAGAAAAAGAAGTAGATATACCTGCTACCAAGTTTAACTGGTGTTTATTTGAAACTAATGATCTGGAATTAGGATCAGGAGTATTCTTCTCCTCTTTTGAACCCGGCATAAAGGATTGCAAAGGCGGAACTCTTTATATCGTTCCAGAAGAGTATATGAGGCTAAAAGAGAAAAGAAGGTTTACGGCATATAACGCTAGGGTTGTAATTCTTGAGTACTATGGAATAGTTGCAGATTATAGCCCTAAAAAATATCATGAAGATGATTTGTTTTAGCTATTAATTTATAATTTTATAGCGAGGATTAAAATGCAGGCTTACATTCCGCTTAAGGCGATTCTAGATATAAAGACAAGCTTTGAAGATGCAGACTTCTGGCTTATAAGAAAGGGCTCCGAAGAGGCTCTTGGCAAGCCCGTTAAGGAGTATGCGCCCAGCCACATAGGGGTCAGGCTTAATAGTGTTGGAAAGCAGATTCTAGACCCTAATTATCTCTATTATTTATTCGTCTTCATGCATGGCCAGGGGGTCTGGAGGCAATTTGCCCTAGGGACTACAAACCTAAAGCATATCACTCTTTCGAGCGCCAAAAATTTTGCAATACCTATTGAGGTTCCAGATGACTTTCATGGTTAATGCTAATGCTATCATTTTTCTATTAAAAAAAGTATATTGCATAGAGAAGCGGGGATCAACAAAGGGTTTAATATGAATCAGTTTAAAAGATTATTAAAGTTATCAAAATATTTGGAAAATAGTGGGCATTTCTCCGAGCTTTCAGCTCTTGACGGCTTAATCAAAACTGCTTCTAAAAAAGATGCTAAATATTTAATGAGCATCAATCTTCGTGCATTGCGCAAAGATATGCCCAAAAAAGAGGGGGAGGCCCCAAGAGAATATTATAGCATGTTAAATGAGATGGCAAAGATGGGTCCTTATTTTTCAAAAGATGCTCTTGATTTTATAAGAGATAATATAGATGAAAACTTTATTGATGTAAATCGAAAAGAATTTATTAAATGGTTAGGAGAAAAATTAAACGTCATGGGGAAACATCAGTATCCAAGTATAAACGATATTTCTATGATAAAAGATTGGTTGGTTGGGACCGGCTGGCCCGGCCAAGGCCCATGGGAGGCTGCCGGCAGCCTATCCGCTTATAGTCTTGACTATGCAATAGTATCTTCAAGAGAGTGGCACGAGGAAGCTTCTGGCCCTATGAAGCGTGGCCGTGAACGGGAGAAGCCTGTTTTGCATACCTCTGCTAATGGAATAAGCATTGTTTATGAGCCGACCGCAAAAGAAGACCCTATCGCCAGAATAAACTTGGGGAAAAAATTAGGCCTTTGTTTGGCAAATGGTTTATATTCGGATGATTCTCAGGGTAAAATTTATTCTGTAAGATCGGCAACTGGTAAGCCTGGAGCTTGCATCAGAATTCAGGATTCTACCATAAGAGAGCTTAAGGGGCCTGGGAATAGGGCGTCTGCAATAAGTGTTGAAAATGCTATTGAGATAAAAAATTGGTTTAAAGAAGAGGGTTTTGATTTTGGCTCTATGGGGAAAAGTGACTTTGACCAACTTCCTCCTACCACTTGGGAGGAGGCCTTTGGTCATTGGCAAAAATATCCAAGAAGCTTTTTGCAAAAAGGATGGTTTAGAGGTTACCGAAACGAATTTAGGCCATATATGCAGCAGCTTTTGGAAATAACATATAGAGGAAAAAATGAAGATCATGGCGATTATAATCCTCAGCTACAACGTGCTCGTGAAGAAGTGAGCTATTGGCTTGTCACCCGCGACTTCCCCGGGCTTGTATCTGATGCGCTTGCAAGTGGGGCCCATCATATATATACAAATTTGTTTTCAGATTATCTAAATGATATTGCCAAAACTATGCCCGAAATTTATTTGAGAAATAATTTACCAAAAACATATTCAAGCAATATTTATAATGACGCACACAATGACGCCATAAACAGTATGGCGATTAATAATCCCTCTCAATTACTTTATTTCACATCTTCTGGTCGAACCTCAGTTCGAGGCTTCTCCGAAAAGATCAATAGTATGCTAAGGGCTAAAACAGAACTTGCAATGACAAAGCTCTTAGAGCATGTTGAAGGTCCAACATATGCGGCAAATCTGGTTGATCCAGATCCGTCAAAATCCGATGGAAAGAATGATATACTGCCTGCATTTTCAAACAATTATGCATTAAAAACATATCCGAAAATAGCTGAAAAAATGGTTTTAGCTTTAGATGCAGCCTACGCCAAAGCTGATCTCATAAGGGGTGATCGATCTGACCCGGGATACCTCACAAGACGAACTTGGCTAAGGACGTATAAATCTGTATCAGACAACCTTGACCTAGTTAAAGAATTAATAAAAACTCGGGCTTATCGGGAAAGCCCAGTGTTTAAAAGAATTACTGACCAGACCTTTGCCGACTTGCAGGAGAAGCGCCAGCGTGCGCCACGGAGGACGGATCACGACCACCTCGGAGACATTACTTCTATGTCGTTTTTTGAACTAGGGCTTCATAATACAAAAGAATATAAAGCTCTTACTCTCGAATATGCTGAATTGGCTGTTCAAAAAATGGAAGAAGTGAGCAAAGATGATGATAAATGGTATTACTTTCAAGATATTGAAGATAGGCTTTTGAAGCTAAAGTCTGTTCCGGTTAGTCTAAAGAAAAGAATAATGAGGCATAAGCTAAAGGTCGGAGGTCCAGATAGATATCTGCAATACTCCAAAATGAGGTTGGACCCCGCTTATGCCGATATAACAGAGGAGGCGGTTGAAGGGTTGCTCCAGATCGAGGCTGACCTAGCAACCCTGACTCCGCCTGGGGCGATGCATGCTTTTATCTGGAGGCTGCCAGGAATAATTAGAAATACAGAAGGCATTATATCGCCTGATTTAACCGCAAAAATAAAAGAAGCCTTCTCTAAAAACATATCGGTACCATCAACACTAAGGTCTGACTCCCGGGCTGCTAAAAGATTTTGGCAAGACCCAAGGTCTGCCAAGGAATATCCTGAGGAAATAAAGGTTATACTGAATCAATTTTTAAGAACCTTTGCAAGAAAGGAGCTTGATCCCAGCCTCTCGTTAACCAACGACCGGGCAGTGCGAGCCGGCAACGAGAACTACTCGCGTGTCATGACCTCAATGCGGGAAATTCAGTATACTGGGCTAAGTGTTTTGAGAAAAGTCAAAAGCCTTGGTGTGGAAAATGAAATCCAGGCGCTGCCTGATTTTATAGGTGCATTTTCAGCGTTTAATACCCGGCTGGCAGATTTGGTAGGGGGGAGAATCGAGAGTCATGACTACTGGTCTGCCGAGGGCAACGATCTGTCTAGAGTTCGATCAGATCAAATGAGACTTATAACAGGCTATCTTGCAACTGGTATGCACAAGGTTCTTCCTGATTATGATGAAAAGCTTTCCTCTGCTATTGAAGAGTCAAACGCAACTTTATATCCCGCAATTAGATTAGCCTATCATAACAAGGGGGTGAATACGCCCAATAATGATATTTTTTCTTGGTGGAAAATATTTGGAGCAAAAACAGCAGCGCTAGATAATTATTACTACTCTGATCAGGATTACCCAGAGGGCTTATATGAAAAAGATTCTGAATTTATAAACCTTCTTTATGAAGAGTTAACAAAAAGAGAGAGGCTTAAGCCGAATCAGCATTCTGATGCCCGAGGCCAAGACCATACTTCTCAAGATTTTGTATATGGATTTATGTATTGGTCTATAAAAACCTTTGATAGCATGGGCGAGCATTCTGATGATCCAGACTTGATTGATTATCTTGATCATATGAATTATGTTTGGCCGAAACGATCTGACATATATAGAGATGATAAAGCCTTTCGAGAAGGATTCATGTTTCGAGATAAGATAGAAAGGGCCAGATATCCCCTTATTTCGAGGCCAGTTTCGTACGAAGAAGAGGAGGTTTCTCAACAGATTTCCTCTGACTATTTCGGAATAAATAACCCTGGAGAATTAAGCGATGAAACTTTAGACAGAATCGATCACGAAAGGCTTCAGGCAAGGCTAGATAAGCGCAGAGAGAATCGGCGCATTGAAGATGGACTCCCCGTCGAGCAGATGCCGGAGGAAACAGTCGGGCCCAGGAGAAGGCTGCCGCGATTTATTCATGTTGAAGACGAGGGTTTAGGCGGGGCGAGGACGGTGCATCAAGAGGGTTACCGAGATTGGGAGGACGAAGATGAGGGGGAGGGTGAAGGATCAGGTGTTCTTGAAGATTATGCTGAGGGATCATATGAGGCCACACCTGAGGACGGACTCGTCTATCGTGGTGATAGACTTGCAAGATTAACTTCTGACAACTTGTCTAGCGTCAAAAGAGCGAGGATCATGAGAACTTTTTTGCGTAAAATATCAGAGGTATAATTAAAAATGACAAGCAAGCTATCTATTCTATCAAATTATTTAAATAAGCAGGGGTATGTCGAAGAAAGGCTCGCCTGTAATACTTTGCTTAAATATGCCGTAGCTTTACCGCTTTGTAAGTCGGATAAAATAAATTATAGAGATAGGTTCGCAGAATATACGCAAGATTGTAAAATAGATACGTATCAGTACACTCTCAGCGAAGATGAAACATTAGGCGCAATTGTAGAGAAGGAGTTTGCGAGGTATCTTGACGATATAAATAGAGAGGTTATAGCAAGTACTATATCAGAACTTATAAGATTTTTAAATCGGGACAAAGGCTTGGATCGTGAAGTTTTTTTGGCCCAAGAAACAATATCTCTTCCAAAATACGAAGATGTTTTTTGGGGCAGAGATTTGGGGTCCGTACTTTATGTTTTAAAAATAATTGGTGAAAAATCATATTTATATTATGTGGGAGAAACTACAAATATATTCAGAAGATATAAGCAGCATAAATATTTATTTAAAAAAGATGGCGGATTATATATAGATTACAAGAAGTCCCTGGAGGATGCGGTCAAAGAGGACGCATATGGCAGCACTGGAGCTATGATTATTAGAAGCTTTCATAATGATGTTAAAAGAAGCGGTGGAATTCAAGATATTCAGTTAGAGTATGTTGAAATTATAGAAGATAAGGGGAAAAATCATGTAGAAAACATGATGAATAGACTGGATAGGGAAAGAAAGCTTTTCCTAAAAATGGCAGCTATCCACGGCCTGGACAATGTTCGGGGGGCCAAATGGTGCAATTATACATATGCAAAAGGTGCGGACAAAAATTTATGGGATTTTCCTGATTATGCAAACATAGCGCTAGGCATGATGGAGGAGGACACGGGGGAGCGCCTTTCCGTCGAAGAAGCTAAAGCGAGGCAGGATGTCTGGAGGGAGGCTGTAGCTGATACTGCCGGACTTCCCTCAGATCTCATTGTTGACAATAAATTAATTAAAATGGTTGAATCATCGATTCTTAGCCCGCAGGATGTCGGGGTTGAGGCGGAGCGAGTAAGTCGAAAGGCAAGAACAAGAGGCTCATCTGGGGGTCGATTGACAAATCTCAAGGGCGACCTTATATTTGATGCCTGGACTGACGTTGGCACAGTTTTGCTTTATCATATTCATTACTTCAATGATAAAGCAAAGAGGGAGTTTACTCCAGCCGACGACGCCACCGATGCCTCGTCGAAGAGTATATTGAGCAATATGGCCATGTTTCTTAGGCAGTTTTTGGAATTTAGTTATATTTTGAAATATCTTTCAGCTTCCAGAACAGATCCGTATTGGCAAGGCGACGGATCCACCCAGGCTAAAAAATTAAGAACAGCCTGTAAAAGCTTTGTTTCCAACAGCGGTCTTTCTTCTATAGTTAGCGCTAACAAGAAAAATTATCAAACCTTACTTGCCCACCCGCGCTGGAGCGGCGACTTAAGAACCTATCCCACAGGCATCGCCGGCCCTCACGATAAGGTATCTCAGAAGGACATAGACAGGATTGAGCAGATAGCCGTTTTTGAAGGTCGGGGCACTGGCTGGGACAACCCCACGGGAAACATCAGCTTTTTGGAAGAAAGTGATGTAAAGATGGGGTTATTTAAATTTAGAACCTCCTACGGACATACTGGAGAATATTCTCAGGAAATAAACGGAGAAGAGTCTCCTGTTAAAATTCTTTTAAATGATTTAGACATATCCATGTCAAATCGTCTTAACTTAAGGATAAGTGGCTCTAGAGGAGCCCTCTTTCCGTGGGATATAAGTATAATGCCCTCTTTTAAAGATGGCGGTAAGAGAAGGGGCAGGGGCAGAAGGGGTGCCCGAGGCACTAACGACGAGAGGCTGTCTGCAGGA
>Ga0208299_1000039_pt1 | contig 131661 bp, 139 predicted proteins | sample 15_taG_FD_184089 | JGI IMG/M metagenome (GOLD analysis project Ga0208299, IMG submission 184089) | Marine viral communities from the Subarctic Pacific Ocean - 15_ETSP_OMZ_AT15312 metaG (SPAdes) (version 2) | ecosystem: Environmental > Aquatic > Marine > Oceanic | place: Pacific Ocean... | reverse complement strand
TAATAAATGTGTGTCTCCAGCTAGAGTGGAGCCTTCAAAATTTTGGGATCTCCATGTCGGAATGATATTGCAAATAATGCAGAGCATGGTTTTTGGAGCATCTGTTCCAAAGAAAGAATGAAAAAAATTAAACGACGAATCATAACACTAGATTCCCGCCGCCTCCACCATTTTAAAACGATATGACAAACAAACAAATCATAAAAAGAATAGGGGCCATATCAAAAAGCGAACTTGTTGATTGTGCTCAATACCTTGGCGTTTGTCGAAACGCATATGTAGCAAAGTGGCTGGCAGATAAGAATAAGTTTGTTTACCTTAGAACAAAGTTCGGAAAAACATTTGCAGAAGAAATAAACCACCCAGAAGATGATGATGGTTATGATTTGTTTATACCATATGAAAAACTATGCAGTAGTTATGATGAAGAGTGGAAGCATACTGTTGGGCTTTCCGCCAAACACTTTCCATCTTTATGAGTATCATTAGCAATGAAGCATTTAAGCTTCGCAACACACAGAGAGGAAATTAAAATGAGTAATTCAAAAAATGGATATGAACTTCGCACAGACCTATTGGGAATGGCGATTGGTATTCTGGAAAATCGAGCTAGTCAGCAGCTTCAAAATGAGCATCTAAAGCCAGAGGGAACGCGCAATGCCGTAAACCCCTATACAACTGATGATGTTTTGGCCGAAGCAGAGAGGCTTTATCAGTTCGTGCAAGACAAGGGCTGACCCTTAAACATAATGGCCTCGCCTTCTTCGGGGGGCGAGGCTCATAAGGCGATCTTAATAAGGGGGATTTAATGGCAGCAGCTACTTTGCCAATACCTAAGGAAAGAAATCTTTATTTGCCGAAGCAAGTAGATCAAGCATCAATGAATGATTTGACCAAAGGTATTATTGATATAAATGAAAACGACGAACATTTACACAAGCTATATAGTGTATATGGGATAGGCTATACGCCAACCCCTATAAAGATATATATAGACTCTTATGGTGGGGCAGTTTATCAGTGCTTTGGATTAATTGGAGTTATGGAGAAAAGCACTACCCCAATTCATACTATTGTAACTGGAGCCGCTATGTCATGTGGATTTATGATTTTAATCAACGGACATAAGAGGTTTGCATATCAACATGCAACCCCATTGTATCATCAGGTTTCTTCCGGCTTCTACGGAAAGGTTAAAGATATGGAAGAAAAACTTGAAGAGACAAAAAGGCTTCAATCTAAAATTGAAGAAATGACGATCCGACTTACAAAGATATCAAAAAAGAAGCTTTCTGATATCTTGAAAAACAAGATAGATTGGTACATGACAACAGAAGAGGCGTTGAGCCTCGGGGTTATTGACGAAGTAATTTAACTTAGGAGAAATAAAATGTCTTATAGGTGGGTTAAGTGGCATAAGGGCGGCAGGTATGTTGATAATGATGAAGGATATCACTATAAACACTGTTATTCTTGTCGCAAAAAAACAGAGCATGGAATTACAGAGGGATGTGTAGAGTGCTCTAACAAGGAACTTTCTGCAAAGAAGAGGCAGTAATGAAGGAGAAAGAGCGAGGAGCCTTGTCTGATAGTGAAATGCTTTTTACGCTGCTTACAGCCTTGGTAAAAAGATGCGATGGCAAAATCGTAATCTCAGAAGAAGAAATGGATTCTGTATCAAAAAAAGATATGGTCATGCTCTATTACAACAAAGACACAGAAGAAATTATCTTATCCACAAGTCTTATGACGGAAGATGCAACGGTTCATTGAGCCTTAAACTAAAGGATTATTATGTCTAATAAAAACAATATCCCATACACAACTATTGCTGCTGCTTTTAAAAAGCTAAATATGGACAGCAAGAAACATCGTTGGCAGGCAGTAAGCTTCTCGTCTATTGATCCATTGCTTGATGCCTGGAAGGGCCTTTCTAATAGGGGGAAGATAAAGGCTCTAAAGGATAGAAGATGGAATCATTACCCTCTACAAAGCTGGACCCCAGGGAGTCCAAAGAGATATGGTAGTGCCATAAAAGATTTTGTAGAAAGAGCCATATCGCATAACGGAAGCGATTATAAGTTGCTAGAAAAATATTCAGAAGGTGTATTTGCTATCCATATGATAGATAACTCAAATTCATCAGCAAGAATAAATATGGCAAAAAGACTGAAGAATTCAAAGGACACCAGACTAAGGACAAGGGCGGTAAGAATACTTCCGATTAAGTATATTCCATATTTTTTAAATGACAAACATTATAGTGTAAGAAATTGTGCAATAAAAAGATTAGGAGTTGACAACTGCTACAAAGAGTTTCTTCCGAAAGATGAGCGTTTATTAAAAGCCAATGATAGTGGTTGGTACCCGCTTAAATGGTGGGAGAAATGGAACTCAAGACAGGCGATTAAGTTGGCTGAAACAGCAGAAGTAGAGCATCTTTTCCCTCACTTATCCAAAGATGGTCTTGACCCCTCTTTGGTAGAAGCACTATTGTCAAAGATACCCCGAGAAGATATTTTGTTTTATCTTGAAAAGTCTGATATGTCAGCGATGGCTCAAGAAATTATTTCTAAAAAGCTAGTATAGGAGCGGGGATGATTAGGACTGTAAAAGATGATCGCATAGATTGGTTTATCAATTTTATCATACCTTCAAAGGGTATCCTTGAACTGAACCCAGTTATAGCCGGAGGCTCAATGCTCGCTGCTTACAGGGCAATAAAGCTGCATGATACCCCGGAAAAATGGGAAGAATTAAAGAGGGCTTTAGAGAGAAGCCCGGGTCAAGCAAAGCTTGATAAGTTTGGAGATATTGATATTTGGTTTAATAAAGATAATCCAATTCACAATGATAATCATGAATATAAATGGCTAATCTCTGACGTAACAGATGTAGATCACATCAGCGACAGGCTCTCGAGAGTGAGGTGGCGCACTGGTTGTAATAAACTTGGCCTTTATAAGCCAGACAAAGTTAGTCGTTGGGCAAACACTTTTTTCTGTAATACAACAAAAGTAGCGAAACCTTTGACGAGAGAAATTCAGTTTATAAAGAAGTCCTTTGTTTCTGTGGAAGAGCTTTTGGAATCATTTGATTTTATCAATTGTTCAGTAGCATGGCATGACGGAAAGCTTTATTATGATGATAGAATTGAGGATTCATTTAAAGCCTTTGAGTTAAGGCTTAATAATGCAGGGGCATACGAAAAAGGTTCTGTTGCAATAAAGGTGTTTAATGCAATCAGGGCCTTTAAGTATTCTGATAGATACAATATTGATTTTTGTCCAGTGTTAACCAATCATATTTTCAATCTTTATTTTGAATCAAAAAACATAAACTATGAAGATTATAAAAATCATGTACTTGTTTTGGAGGAGCATTATGGCACAACTATTTCTTCCGTCGAAGCCCTAAAAGGGATGGTGAGAAGATTCCATATGATGTTTAATAAATTTTCTAAAATGAAGTTCTTTAAAAAAGAATATGCACTTTACCTTGTAGATTGCGCTGATAAACTTCCTGGATTAAAAGAGTTAATTGCAGAAGGTGGCCCGCCTGTTATTCGAGAGTTTGAGGCTCATCCATTTTAAGCTATATAAAAAAGATAATTTTTCCCGAAGAAGATTTAGATTTAAATCGTTCAATTGAACCTATCGAGGGGGAATTAAGCGATGAAGAATTAGAGGTGGTCATTGGAGGAATGCCTTATAGTTTATTTCAAGAATATAGACTAAAAATAGTTAATTCTTATATGAATTATAAAGTATATAACGGAGAGTAATACATCTTGTCTAATATTATGTCATACAAGGACGAAGTTTATTCTTTAGCAGAAAGCAAGCAAATGGAGGCTGCGAAAAAATGGGCGATGAATTAGGAGTGAGCCATAAAGCGTGGGATGCAATGATGCTGCCTGCCAGTATAAAGAAGGAAATTGTATTTAACAATAGATACAAAACATTAAGAATGTTTTTACCCGTATAATAAATGGACGCATAATGAAGAGCAATTTATATATTTCATCAGCATTAAATACGCCAGGACACAGCGGGGTATTCGCATCAACACCCTTTGTGGAGGGGGAGGTTGTCTTGTGTCTAACTGGCACTATTATTGACAGCCCTTCCAGAACTTCTGTTCAAATAGCTGAGGGGCTTCATATAGAGGACAAAATAGGAGCCTTCATAAATCATAGCAGCTCTCCATCCTGCGCAATAAGGGGGGCAGACATTGTTGCTATAAAGGACATTGAAGTAGATGGGGAAATAACATTTGATTATTCAGAAAATGAAGACATATTGGCCTGCCCCTTTGTATGCTCTGATACTGGAAGTTATATATCTGGCAAAAAGGGTGTAAAATAATGTGCGGATTTTTTGGATATATTGGGTCTTCAATTCCTGCCTCCAAACTGGAGGAGAATTTTGAACGCATACAGTATAGAGGGCCTGATAATACATCGTTCAAAAAAATTGGACAGAAAGTTAATCTTATGTTTCACAGGTTGGCGATTATTGGCTCTAATGCCGATGGAGGCCAACCTATGCAGCTCCCAAATGATGATAATCATACATTAATATGTAATGGAGAAATCTATAACTATAAAGATTTAAATAAAAAATACGGATTTCCGTCACATACCGGATCGGATTGCGAAGTTATTTTACATTTATATAAAAAGTTTGGTATAAAAAAAACAGTAATGCTTTTAGACGGAGTATTCGCATTTGTTTTATATGATAAGAAGCTTGACATTATGTTTTCCGCCAGAGACCCCTTTGGAGTTAGGCCTTCATTCTTTGGATTTAATAATGGAGAATACCTAATAGCTTCGGAAGCAAAAGTGATAAGTGATTTGTGCGAAATAGTCTATCCATTTCCACCCGGTTCATGGTGGGGATCTGACTCTCCCAGTAGCTTTGTATCTTACTATAATCACAGATATGATTATGACGATAGGCCAAATGATGATTCGTATATACTTTCTAATATTAGAAATAAACTTGTATCAGCCGTAGAGAAAAGGCTTATGTCAGAAAGGGAAATCGGATGCCTATTGTCTGGAGGATTAGACTCTAGCCTAATTGCTGCATTGGTGTGCAAAATGAATAACGGGTTTAGATTAAAAGATGGAAAGTGGACTCTTGATAAGAGTATTAAGCCGAGTAAGATAAAAACATTCTCAATCGGTATGAGCGGAAGTCCTGATTTAAAATATGCAAAGATTGTTGCAGATTATATAGGCAGCGAACATCACGAAGTCTTACTAACACAAGAGGAATTTTTATTGGCAATCGAAGAGGTTGTATATAAGATTGAATCTTATGATACCACAACTGTTCGTGCCAGTGTTGGAAACTATTTAGTATCGAAATATATAAAAGACAATACAGACTGCAAGGTCATTTTTAATGGGGATGGTAGTGACGAAGTTTGTTGCGGATATGTTTACAATATAAATGCCCCATCGCCACACGCTTTGCATGAAGAATCATTAAAGCTTTTGAGAGACATTCATTTCTTTGACGTTCTAAGGTCAGATAGAAGCATAAGCTCTAATGGTTTAGAGCCAAGAACTCCGTTTCTTGATAAAGATTTTGTTGATTTTTATATGTCTATCTCTTCTGATAAAAAAATGTTTGATAAAAAGAATAGAATAGAAAAACATTTACTTAGAAAAGCGTTTGAGAAAGATAAACTTTTGCCACATGACATTTTGTGGAGGCATAAATGTGCCTTCTCTGATGGAGTTAGTGATATTAAAAAGTCCTGGCATGAAATAATAAAAGAATTTGTTGATAGAAAGATTACTGATGAAGAATTTGCTTTAGAAGGCAAACAGATGATTCATTGCAAACCAGTATTGAAAGAAAGCTTTTATTACAGAAAGCTTTTCCTAAGCTATTTTCCTAATTGCTTAAATTTAATCCCCTATTTTTGGATGCCGAATTGGTCTAATTCTAACGATCCTTCGGCAAGAGAGTTGTCGAATTATCAGGAATAAACATTGATATTTTGAAATAATCAAGGAGACTATTATGGAATATAAAGAAATAGAGTACAAATATTGGGCCAAAGATTTGTCCAAAGAAGACTTCTTAAAAAGAGTAGAGGCTCTTGTGGCCAAGAGAGAGTCTATGGCTGCGGAATACTACATGCCAGAAACTGTGTATGTTGTGTCTTGTGATGATTACTATACAAAGCCAAATGGTAATGGCAATGATTTTGTTAGATTCAGAAAAGGTGGCGGCAGATACGAGCTTACCTTAAAGAGAAAAGAGAAGGAGAACGTCGTCAGAAAAGAAATAAATCTTAATGTTACAAACAATGAGGATTCGGCAATTGTTGAATTCCTAACCCTTAGCGGTTATCAAAAGTCTTTCCAGGTTTACAAGGAGGCTTGGATTTGGAACTTTGAAGACTGCGACGTATCATACTATACTTTGTCAGACGGAAGGAATGTGATAGAGCTAGAGGCAGTTAAGTATTCTTCTGTAAAAGATGGAGTTAGAATTATAAATAAGTATGAACTACTATTGGGTCTGGCTGAGTTAAGTAAAGAATCTAGATCTTTATATGAAATCTTTTCAGAAGAAGGTTCCCAATATGTTTGAGGAAGAGGTTTTAGTATTAATATACAGAAGCTTGAGAGATAGTATCTCATCAAACATAGCTTATGTTGACTACGATGAAAAAGATCAAAACATATATTTAACCCTAAAGGGAAATATGATACCATATCCAGACAAGGGAAGCGTAGAGGCTTTAGACGAAAATCCAACTTTTAATGGATCAATTTGGAAGATAAATAAAGATGGCATATCTGATTGTTCGGCTCAAAAAAATCTTCCTGTAAAAAAAACAAGTTGGATAAAAAAATTATTTGGATAAAAAAATGAACTCTAAAATTAAAAGATTAAGAATTACAGATATAAATCATAATGATGATGGAACAACAACATTGATATTTGATTTAGATGATGATTTTATAAGCTGGTTTAAGAAACGCGAAGGACTAAAAAGGTTCTCTCATAAGCGATTTAACTCTTTCGTACAAGAGGCTATTTCGAACTATTCAAAGATGGACGATAAGTTTGATGGTATTGTGGGAGAAATAGTTTCAGAAGAACAGTAGATATACTTTTCTTATAAAGTAGAATCTCTCTAGAGAGATTTTTATGTCAAAAGAAAAGATTTTAGGTTATAAGATCAGGCACTCTATAACCAAATTATATCTATCCTCTGTTTCTAAAAACAAGTGGACAAAGATAGGTAAGACTTGGCCTAGAAAGTGTGACGCTATTCGGGCTATAAATATAGGATTAAAGAATCGAGGCTCTACTCGCTATGCTTCTTATGAAGGTATAGTTGATGATATTGCAAATTGGAATCTTATAGAGCTTAAGGAAGCTAATGAATATTCCGTACTCTATTTGATAGATAAAATAAAAGTTGGAGGATAAATGACTTTTGCATCTAAATTAAATGAAGATACTCCGCAAACTGTATGGGAAGAACAAGAGGCTCTGGGGGGTCGTATATTATTGACGATACCATTCGGAGTGTCTGTTGAAGAAATGCAGGGGTTTATTTCGGTCATAGGCAAAAATGATTATGAAGTTGCCCCGTTCCCTGTCTTAACTTTATGCGTAGGAAAGCCTATAGGTGGAGCGATAGTGTCAACCATAGTGTTTCCTACCTCTGACTTATATATTGATTTTGTAGACAGCTTACACTGTGACGCATATTCATCTTTTGAAAGAAGTGTAGCTCTTATTGAAAATTAGTCTACGTATTTTATTGTAACTCTAAATATTGGTTGCACTATATTCTCGTTAGTCTGTATATCTTCCGAGGTAATATATGGAGATATCGTAATTCCATTACGATGCTTAGGGCTGATTTCATCAATATTAATATCCATAAGATTCATAGGCTCATTGCTATTAGGAGTAGGGCTGTTGATCCCCACTCCTAATGTGAGTAACATGATTATGGGGATAGAATATAAAATATGCTTTTTCTTCACTTAGCTCTCCGATTTACACAGAAATATGATACTATTTATTCTTTTATATAAAGCTAGAACATCTTGTAGATTGATGTAATTTAATAGTAGAATTGGAGCTTAAATTGCTAGAGAGCTTAATAAAATTATCAGAAGAACTTTCGAGGCTGGACTTGACCAGCGAGGCTTTGGAGATAAAAGATATGATAGAAAGACTATACAGTAATGGTGCCACTGACGCATCAGAGTCCATCTTTGCCTCCGGAGAAGAGGATGAGGCCGTTGCTGCTATCCCGATTGAAGAGCTTAGTCTTTTGATTCAAGACAATATGCACAATGAAGACTTTGTGTATAATATTGCAGAAACCTTAATATCTTTGCTGGCCGAAGAAGAGCTAGAACATATTAGAGATTCTATCAGCGAGGTTGTAGAGTAGCATGGACGGGTCAGACTTTTTGTTTTGGTCATTTATATTCATATCATTTATAACCTCAGTCGCGAATTTGAGCATAATGTTTTATATTGTATCTAAATTAAAAAGAGATTTATTAGACAAGAATATAGAGCTAAATAAAGATCGATATGTATTTTTAAATCGACAACACTTAACTCTAGCTTCTGAAATCAAGGCCAATTCGGTAAGGATAGAGAATGTGGAGCGGATATTATCCGCCATTATAGTCGGGCCTGGAGGATCTGGGTTCGATGATACCATGCACTAAATTATTTTTTCTACCTTTGTTTCTGCACCGACTATTATCACTTAGATAACTAATCGGAGAATTAGATGATCAAGTTACTTGGTACTGTTCCGAGTAAAATTGTAATGGCTGTTTCTGGAGGACAGGACAGTATGGCCGCTTTGGACTTTCTAAATAATAACGCTAGGCGTGAAGCGGTTGTTTTGTACTTTAATCACGGAACTGATCATGGCAATGATGCTGAAACTTTTGTGAAACATTACTGTGGAGACAGGGGTATTCCGCTGGTAATCGGAGATCTCCAGAGAGCTATGGAGCCGGGAGAGTCGAAGGAAGCATATTGGAGAGAAGAGCGTTATGGTTTTTTTAAAAACTGGCTTTACCAAGGGTCATATAACTATGCCGCCTTACAATTAAAGAAAGAAAATGAATTGGCAGAATTTAACAATGCCCCTATCATTACATGCCATCACTTAGATGATGCGGTTGAAACATGGATCTTTACCGCGCTGCATGGCAACCCTATGCTAATCCCTTATAAGCGAGATAACTTCATAAGACCATTTCTGCTTACAAGAAAATCAGACCTTGCTGAATGGTCCGAAAGAAAAAAAGTGCCATTTGTACTTGACCAAAGCAATTTTGACACCTCTTACATGCGAAATTTCATTAGGCACAGCCTAATGCCTGATGCCCTAACTGTAAATCCTGGGCTTCATAAAGTTGTTAAGAAAAAAGTATTACAAGAGTATAATAAAAATGTGGACATTATTTGATCTATGATTATCATGGGGATGTGGCGGAATTGGTATACGCAACAGACTTAAAATCTGTCGGTCAAAGACCTTGTGGGTTCGAGTCCCATCGTCCCTACCATTTACTTTGAATGATATAACTTATGGATGTTGAAATGACATGGACTGCATTGTATATGGGCGAAGATAATAACCTGCTTTTTGAGACAGTAAATGCTCCACACGGAAAGCAAGATGCTTGGGATTATATTACGTCAAATCTTAAGCTAAATATAATTGCCATTATACCTGGAAATCACGATGTTTTCTTAAAGAAAAATGGGAATTGGAAAGAAATTCAACTACAGAATTAATTTTATTAAAGGAAATTATGTCTGATAACATTAGGTTAGAAAAAATGGAAAAATTAAAAGGATACCCCTTCGATGAATACCGATGTTTTTACATCAAGGATTTTAGAAATGGAGATTCTATTAGAATCAAATTGACTAAGCATGGCGAAACAATCCGAGGTGTTGTCACCTCTGTTGATTTGGATACAAATGTCATTTCTTATAAGACAGCAGCTTCTGAAAAGAATCAAACCACAATCAACAAGATTGTATCCCTAGCGGACTATAAGCGCGACTGGCTTGAGGAAAAATAATGAATCAAGAAACCAAGTTAAAATTGGTATTTCAATCTTTGTTAGAAGTATTTGAAGAGTTTGATATATCTGCCGAAGATGGCATTTTTCTTTCTGCAAATTTGCTCGCAAGCTCTGTTGAGCTTTCAAAAAACTCTTTGTCAAACAATGAAATTCTTGATATGGATAATCCTGTTTTCTTTAGACAAAGCGGATTATCAGCTTATTCCCCCTTCCCACCAGAAAGGTGGGGATTGGACCCCTCTCTTCTTTCCGAAGAGAATTAACAACAGAGAAAGGAGAACATATGGCAAATAGCCCAGATGATAGTGTAGATGAAGCTATAGATAGTAACGTAGAGACAGAGGAGGTATCCGGGGATACTACTCTCTCTGCATCGCAGAAACAGGCTCGCAAGAGTCGTTCAACGAAAACTTTAAACCGTGTTATGATTTTTGAAAAGGAGAACTAGAATGGTAAATCGAACTCGCAAAACTAAGGCAGTAAAAATGAATCTTCGTAATGGAGATCCTAAGAAGCAGGCTGGTAGCAACCGCCTACAAATCACAGTGCCGTCAGAAGATTGGCGGATTGCAGACCAGAGTGTTAGCATGACCATACGGGACGCACAGGCGCTCCGTAGCTTCCTTAATCAGCATCTTGGCTAAGGGCTTAGTCAACCTTATAACTAAGGCCGCAGGGGGCATCCTTGCGGCCTTTTTTATTTTTTAAAAAAAATCCAAAAAATATTTGGAAATTCTAAACTTCTCGGTATATTTTCTTATCGAGAGCAACAAAGGTATATTAACTATGCGTTTAGTACATTGGGTATCTAAATCTTCTGATTCTAAGATAGGGAAAATTGTTGCATCTTATTCTCCCCTAGAGACTTGTCCTGATTCTTGTGTTTTTAAGGACGGAGGATGCTATGCTTGGGGACTCTTTTATTTGAGAATCTTGGGTAAAAAAATTGAAAATGGAACGATCAAAGCTAAGTCTTTAAAGACAGCTTTGTCTGCAAGACATAAGGATTGTAAGGTTGTTCGACACAGGGTTGCAGGCGATGTTGTTGGTGATGTGGACGGAACTTTAGAAGAGTGCAGAACAGTTGAGCAGGAAGGGTTGATAAACATCGGCTATACCCATGATTGGCAGACAGAAGTGACTCAACCATTGAAGAAGTGGTTTAGAGCATCGTGCAATACTGTAGAGGAAATCGTAAAGGCAAAGTCTATGGGGTGGGCAACTACTCTTGCTGTTCATGGAGATAATATTCCCAAATCTATAGATATTCATGGTCAAAAAGGAGTATTATGTCCAGCGCGTCATGATGTTCCAGGTAAAAAAGATATAACATGCAACACTTGTACGCTATGTAAGGTTACGGATAAGACTAAGGATATGGTAGTTATGTTTGAAGTACATGGCCCAGCCAAAACAAAGAAAGAAGCTACGGAGAAGTCAGTTGACATTAACACATTACGAAGATAATTCTCGCCAAAATGTTCTTATTATTGACGGGTATAATATGATTCACAGGTGCCGCTTTCAATGGGGAGGCGGCGTTGCCACTGGTGAGTATCAGATAGTATTTAATTTCTTCCGAACATTGCGCTCTTTGTTGGATGAATTCAGCCCAGATGTTGTATACTTTCCATTGGACGGTAAGCCTGCAAAGCGCATTGAAAGCTTTGCGGCTTATAAGGCTAATAGAAAGATTGTTACAGACGATCCAGAGGAGCTGGCTTATTGGGATTCTTTTCACAGGCAAAAGAGAATTATCATCGACGCCCTTCAGAGGGACTATCCAATACGAACCGCTTATCATCCACAGCATGAGTGCGATGACCTTGTGCCACACTTGATAAGCAAGTATCATCCCGCCGATAATATAATTGTGGCCTCGTCTGATACAGACTTTATTCAATTGTTAAATACCTATCCGGATAATGTAAGACTTTATAACCCAATAGCAAAATCGTATAGACAAAATACGGATTATGATTATATTTCGTGGAAGGCTATGGTGGGTGATAAGTCGGATAATATACCTGGAGTACGGGGCATTGGAAAAAAGACGGCAATTAAGATTCTAACAAAAGAGGGTGAATTAGAAAAAAGGCTTGAAGATGAAGCTTTTAAGCATAGTTATGAAATGAGTTATGATTTGATTAAATTTTTGGATTTAACGGAAGATCAGAATGATATTATTTACACTCAAGCTGATCTTGATGTTGAAAATATAACTCAAGAATTTGAGAGAATGGATTTCAAGAGTATGCTTGGAGAAAAATATTTAAAAAAGTATTTTAATACATTCAATACTTTAAGATAAATGGTAAAATACTATAGATAAAAGGAGTTTTTTATGGCAACGGCAACACTTAGATGTGAATATATTTGGCTAGACGGTGGAGTTACTCCGCAGCTTAGGTCTAAAACAAGAGTTCTTACGATTAATTCGGAAGAAGAAGAGTGGACATTAAATCTGAAAGACATACCAGTTTGGAGTTTTGATGGCTCAAGCACAAATCAGGCGGCTACAGAATCATCTGATTGTGTATTGCGTCCGGTCTTTGCTTGTTTAGACGCCAATAGGGTTAGCGGAGTTTTGGTACTCTGCGATGTATTGAATACGGACTTAACGCCTCATAGGAGCAATACTAGGGCTAAGCTTATAGATCAGATGATTCAGCATCATAAGTCTGAGCCAATCATTGGTTTTGAGCAAGAGTATTTTCTTTATTCTGAAGGTAGACCTTTGGGCTGGGATTCGGCTTCTGACCCCGCACCGCAGGGTCCATATTATTGCGGAGTTGGATCAGACAATGTTGCGGGAAGAAACATATCAGAGCTTCATTTGAATTCATGTATTAACTCTGGCATTTCAATGGTTGGTGTTAATGCAGAGGTCGCCTTGGGACAGTGGGAGTATCAGGTTGGTGGACCCGGCGTAAATGCCGTTGCAGCCTGTGACCACTTATGGGTTTCTCGATATATCTTGCAAAGGGTAGCAGAGTCGGCAGATATTAGTGTTAGTTTTGACCCTAAGCCGTACTTGGACTGGAATGGTAGCGGGCTACATTCTAACTTTAGCACAAAAGGTATGAGGGCAGATGGTGGAATGAAAATGATTACTGCCGCTTGCGAAGCATTGTCTGAAAAGGATGCTTTAGCGGTTGCCTTAAATAATTATGGAGAAGGTCTTGATAGGCGGCTTACCGGAGAGCATGAAACATGCGGCATTACGGAGTTTAGGTACGGAGTTTCTGACAGAGGTGCTTCCGTTAGAATCCCTTGGCATGTAGAGAGACAGGGTGGGGGATACTTAGAGGATAGAAGGCCCAATAGTAATGCCGACCCATACAGAGTGGCTGCTACACTGATTAGCATAGTATCTCCTTTGGACGGGGAGAGTGAAGATGAATCTATCTGACTTCGTAAAGAAGTATAAGGTCAGCAAGCTTTACGCTTATAAGCAGCATCAAGCAGATAAGGAAACCGTAATGTTCGGTTGGAGGTTGGCAGAGACAATTGATTTGAATGAATTAGTTATTTTATCTTCTTCATCTAAGTCCAAAAAGGTATCTGGCAAAGACCGGGAGTGGTCGGCTTCCGAAGGTAACACCGCAACTTCTCTTGGAGACTATAAGTTATACTTTGAAGCTTTAACAGGTCTTTCTCCATCTGATTTTTTAAATAAATGGACAAAAGATATAGGTGCTTTAGAGCGCCATAGGAAATCTGAAAACTCCTCTTATAGAGAGGATGAGGGAGCGTTCCTTATGGACCTCGCACTCCTGATTAGGGATGGAAAGAAGTTTGTGAGATTCGGAAGAATATATAAGGTAATTGATTTAAAAACTTGAAAAATACCATTCTTATGGTAGGCTTGTTTTATGTATACGGATACAACAAGAAGCAGGACGAGAAGGCAGAGGTATGACGATAAAAAAACTTCTGCCCTAATGGTATTAGGGAACGAATATATATTCCAATGATAGGGAGCGGCTATTGTTTGAATGTCAGTCAGGCTGGGATCGCCGCTATGAGCGAGTATTGTAAGCAATGCTTATCAGGAGTGTAGAGATTGTTTTTAATTTCTATCTCTATTTTTGCACCGACTATTTCAACGTATGAAGCAGTTTGTTCTTATTAATAAGAGGGAAGTATGTCAAAAGTAATTAATGTTAATGGAGATAAAATGAGTGAAGAAGATACCCATATTTATTTTACCATAAGAGGAGGCCGACAGAGGCAGGTTTCCAGAGAAGAGTGGGAGCTAGAATGGCTCCGATGGTGGAGGAAGAATAATTCTTCTAAAGCTTCTGAGAAATCTTATTAAACAAGAGCAAGGGCTGGGCCAAACAGACTGGTTTCTATTCCGGTTTGTTCAACAGGAGTTGCTGCCGCTATCGGGGGCGAAGTTATTTGTTCTGGAGATTCGACAGGTGTGCTTTCTATTTGTAGCTTTTGCTCTGCAATCTCTTTTATCCTTCCCTTTATGCTTTCCCAAAACTTATGAGAAAGCCATTCGGAACCCCACTCTAGGCCAATGAGTCCAAAGGTTAATACGGCTCCAACAACTCCGGTTATTGCATCTAATATTGGTCCGTCTAATGGGAATATCATTGCTAAAACAGTAATTCCATCTATTATGGCCATTACTCCGTTTGTAGCTGCAAAAATCAAATCTAACCAAAAGGCAGATATTGTTTTGCATATAACTAACAGATCATATAAAGCCTCTGGATTTTCTTTATTTTCTTCTATTGCGGATTTTAATTGGCTTACTAAGAACAGTATAGTCGCTGGGCCACCAGCTATAGCCGCTTTGCTTACACCGTACTCGCTAAGCGGAAGTTCAGTGAATATAGCTACGCCATTTTTCCATGCTTCCACTATATTCTTTATAGCCAATGGCAAAGAGATAGCTAAACCTATAGCTGGAAGTGCTCTGCTAAAAATTCCTCCTGCATGGGCGGCACCACTAGCGGCAGATGATGATTTAATTAGAGATAATTCACTTTCAATATAACGAATGTCACCGGGGGCCGCATATTTGTTCGGCAGATTATTTAATATTTTATCAATACTATCTTCAATGGCATTATCAAATGCTTTTGAGTAATTTAAATTAGATGCAATTTTTGAAAGGCCATTCGTGGAGCAAATATTATAATTAGCAGTAGCCTCTAGAGTTGCTATCATTTGATTTCTATCATCTACAGTGGGGTTAACTCCAGAGTCTTGTTTTGTAGCTCTTATTTTATTCATAATAGGGACAACTACGGCAGATGCAATTCCTTCTGCTATTGTGTGAAAGGCCTCTACCCTATATGCTGGAGTATCGTATTCATCTATTAACTTTTGCCATGCAGCAGCATCCGAAGATTGAGGGGCATTTGAAGAGTCTCCAAATAAACTTGTTTGCAAATTTGCTTTAGAAATTATTGAAGTCTTAATAGATGCTAATTCACTCATTAACGCCTCAACTTCATCGGCAGCATTTGGGGTGCCGAGTTTGTTTAGGCTGAAATATAAGTTGTTTAATTTTTTGTTCATAATAACAATCCTACCAAAGATGATTATATTTCATCAATAATTAATACTATATTAGTAGTACCATATAATGGAGTAGATATGCCTAGGCTAAATGATTTTAGAGAAATGATTGACGGAACAGACGATAAGACAGTATTGGAGTCTGGACAAACACTTTTGCGAGAAATGATTGAAATAGTTTCCCTGAAGGAGCGTCTTGCCTCATTAGAGGCTGGACTTACTGATGGCGGGAAGGCTATCTTTTATTTTTTTGCAGAAGAATTGAACGAAGATGAGATTGTTTTTGCAGCAGAAAGAATCACAGGTAGGATAAGAAGGTTGGATAAGAAAGAAGAAAAAAATAAGAAAGAAAAGGAGAAGGCCGAGTCGGACAAAGATAAGGGCGAAGAATGATTTATGAAAAGAATTGTAATATCAGATATACATATTGGCAGTAAAAATTATAACGCCGATAAGTTAATAGCTTTTTTGGAGAAAGCAAAATATGACCAATTAATTTTGGCAGGTGATATAATAGACTTTATTAAAATTCCGTCATTCACTACAAGGTTTTTAAGAATAATAGAGGCAATAGATTTTTCTAAAGAAATTATATATGTAGTTGGCAACCATGAGACTTCTCTTAAAAGGCTGGTGGGCACAGGGATATATAATGTAAGGTTTGTTGATAAGTATGAGTTTATAGACTGTGGCCGCTCTATAAGAATAGAGCATGGAGACAGATATGAAGAAGGGATTGTGAGGGCAGACTTCCTTATGAAGCTTGTATCTATAATTCACGACTGGTTAGAAAGAACTTTTGATGTGGATTTGGCTACATGGTGGGTAGACTATAAGCTAAAGAAGAGAAAGCTTAGAAGGATTTGGGATATATTAAAGTGGAATGACGATGTTGATGTGATTATAATGGGACACTCACACCATCCAGAGGCTATAATCTGGGTCGATAACAAGCAAGTTATAAAGACCTATGTTAATTGCGGGGATTGGGTTAGCCATGCAACGTGGGTATCTATAGAAAATGGAATCGTTAGACTTAATTCTGAGAATAATTAGATAGATGTATTTTGAATACTTTTCTTAGTATTAGTAAAATAATCAGAGGGAAGTTTGAGCAAGAAAATTGAAGGTTTTTTAATATTGCAAATGAGTTTTTTAAACTTAGTGGCATTATTTTTAATAGTATATTTCATATCAAGTATGGCGACTTCTACTTCATCGAAATTGATGGATGGATTAAACGCCGAAGTTATTGTCAATACAGACGAGTAGGGGTTGATAGATGGGAAAAAGTGTAAAGTTTAGTTTGGATGCAAGAAACGGTCTTCAAGAGGGCCTGGATATACTGGCTGATGCTGTAAAGGTAACTTTAGGACCAAGAGGGCGTAATGCCGCTATAGAAAGAGATTTTGGACCGCCCTTAGTTACAAAGGATGGTGTTACGGTAGCGAGGGCCATAACGCTTGATGATAGGGTTCAAAATATGGGGGCTTCTCTTATAAAGAGTGTAGCTTCTGCAACGAATTCTTTAGCTGGGGATGGAACTACTACTGCTACTGTTTTAGCTCAAGCTATTTATACAGAGGGTTCAAAGATGGTGGCGGCAGGACATAACCCTGTTTTAATAAAAAGAGGAATAGATAAAGCCGTAGAGGTTGTTTCTGATAGGCTGAAAGAAATTTCTAAACCTGTTGACAGTGAAGAGATAATAAATAATGTAGCTATTATTTCTACAAACAATGATTTAGAATTAGGCCCAATAATAGGGGAGGTCATTTCTGCGATAGGGAATGATGGAATGATCTCGGTAGAACAGTCGGCTGGGTCAGAAACCTCTGTTGCTTATACGGAAGGGGTGAACTTTGAGAGAGGGTATATAACGCCGACTTTTGCTACAAATTTAGACAAGTTAACTGTTGAGTTTGATAACCCGTTTGTATTAGTTTATAATGGAAGGATAAGTTCAACATATGAGATTATGCCTATTTTAGAGGCAGTATCAGAGCAGAATAGGCCATTGTTGATTATCGCACAAACTGTAGAGTCAGAAGCTTTGCAGACCTTGGTTCTAAACAAAGCAAGAGGCACGTTAGCCTCTTGTGCAGTAAGGGCTCCTGGGTTTGGAGATATAAGGGCGGATATGCTGGGCGATATATCTGCGGTTTGTGGAGCTACATTGTTTACAGACGAAGCTGGCTCTCCGCTTAGAGAAGCTACTCTTCTTGACTTAGGGACTACAAGAAGAGCTTTGGTGACAAGATCCTCTACTTCTATCATAGATGGCGCAGGTACGTCGAGTGACGTAGAGAGTAGGGTGAACTCAATAAAGATACGGCTTGAGCAAGATAACTTAGAAGGCTATGAGATTGCCGCTCTAAAGCAAAGATTGTCATCGCTCTCTGGCTCGATTGCTGTATTGAAAGTTGGTGGCGTTTCTGAGTCAGAGGTAAAGGAGCGGAAAGACAGAGTGGAGGACGCTATAAACGCTGTAAAGGCGGCGATAGAAGAGGGTATTGTTCCGGGAGGAGGATCTGCTTTGCTCCATTGCTTACCAGCCTTAAAGAAGTTTAAGTCAGAAGCAACCCTTATAACGGAAGAGTTGGTTGGAGTTGATGTAATATCAAAGGCAATAAGAGCGCCGTTTATTCAGATTTTAATCAATGCTGGATTTGAACATCATTTGCATATGGAAAGCATTTCTAGCTCAACAAATATGACTAATGGATTTGATGCTTATAGGGGATCTTTCTCAAAAAATATGATTAAAGATGGGATAATTGATCCGGTAAAGGTTGTTAGGTCTGCTTTGGAAAATGCAGCATCTTCTAGCGGAACTCTGTTAACAACTGAAGTTATAGTGTATACATCCGAAACTGATGCGGAATAGATAAAGTCTATTTCCATTTCTACACCGACTACTCTCATGTAGAGAAGTTTACCTAAAAGAAACAATAGGAGTATTGTTATGTCCAATAATGTTGAAGCGCCTCATTTAGAGGTTGTTGAGGAAGAGCCATCTTTGACCAAAGATGAGGTTATTAATATACTGATTGCGATTGGGGTTAATACTTGTAATCGCAGTTACGATACTGTTCACAAGGATCTTAAGAATTCTTTTTTAGAAATGTCTTTAAAAGAGATATCGAAGTCATGGGATCATTTGGAAGATGCGGTAAAGATTTCTATAATCAATAATCACGCAGAAGAGTTTAAGGCGTGGGTTAGTGGGGAGGAATAATATGTCTATTCCAGACCTTTTGGGAGGCTTGTTTAAAAATGATTCTCCGTCAGATAAGCTGATTTCTTTAGGCTTGAGTTCTGTTTTTGACACTAATTATAGGTCCAGAACTGGCTTTGAAGATAAGGAGCTTAAAGAGATCCGCAGGAACATCATTCTGTGCCCAGACATATTAAAGGACTTTTACAAAAGTATAGATACCGAAACTCACTTAGATACAGTTTTTGCTACGGCAAAAGAATTTGATATTGACCTATACTCTATTCCATTTTGGAAGTCCAAGATAGACAGCATAACAACAGAGGCTAGCATAGAAGATATGTCTTGGGATATCTGGGCAGACAGGAAGGATTACCTTTTATCGGCAGCGAGAATGGTTCCGGGATTTGATTGGGCTCCTTTGCTTAAGCTATTGGGTGCTCACCAAGTTAAATGCGGATATATTAGACGCTCATATATTACTGCGGCCAGAGGCTTAGCGGAAGCAGATTTGCAGGAGTTTAAGGGCCATGTAGATAATACGGTCTTTTATCCCAATAAGGACATAAAGAGGCCAGGATATGCAGTTAGGGGAATACTTTATTCTCTATATATTGAGAATGGATTGTTAACAAAAAAGACTGCTAGAAAAATCAGGAGCGATGGAGCAGAGGATTCATCCTTAACCGGAGTTAGAGCTTTGATTAAGCATAGCGAACTTTATCCTAATTCAGACGAGTTATTGCTTCAGTTCTCTGATTCAAAATATGAGGGAGTCGTGGCACATCTGGCAGACTTTTTGCCAGAATATCTATTGACTTCAATAATGGGTACTCAATTTTATTGGGCAAAAAGAAAGTTGGAACATAGACTTGAGGCTATTGAGAGGGCGAAGGAAGAGGCTCAAAATAATCTTTTTTTAGAATCTACAGAGGAGGGTTAAAATGTCTGAATATGTTTGGCTTGAAGCCCCAATTCATAAGAATGTGTTTGCATCTTTCAAGTTGGGTGAAAAGCCGGAGATCTTAGAGTCTTTGAAAACAAGTTTTGATGGCTCTATTATGGCGGTAAGAAGAGATAAGGTCGAAACTCTATATGAGGAGTTAGAGGTTCCTATGGTTAGGCTGGGGTACAAAAAGCCTCCCGGTAAGTTTAAGATAGAGGATGAAGAGTCTTTTTATAAATATATAGCATATCATATTGTTTTAGAATAAAACAAGATTGCTTTTTCACAACCCAGCCTAGCAATAGGCTGGGTTTTTTTATATGCTAATAATATGTTTATCTACAGAATAGAGGCTACAAATGAATAGTGGATTATTAAAAAGTGGATTATTAAAAGAGGCTGGGCTAGAAGAGGCGGGACTGACTGACCCCAGAACAGGGCTGCCAATACGAGTCTCCACAACTGTTAGGCTGAAGTACAGAAAGTATTTTGATGAGTTTTGGGCAGGAAAGAGAGAGGTTTTGTATGACCTTGGAAATAAGCAGCTAAATGAAGTTATAGCCCAGGACTTTGCAGTAAGTCATAATGATGCGGTTCATATGTTTCTGTCAAACACATCGAGCATCGATTCTCAAAAACGAAGTTGGATAGAAGTGAGAAAGGTTAAGGGTCGCGGTGCTTTTAATTTTTTCTTCTCAGTTATTAGGCCGGATGGTATAGATATAATTACCACATCAACAAGGTATAATAAACCGAGAAAGCCAAGGCTGTTTGTTCCGTAGGGTGTAGTAATTATTATATACTAATAGAGTATTATACAAACAATAAAGTCTTGAGATATTTAGTTCTATTATTAAGTTTAAATGAATTATGATTAAAAAAGAAGCACATACCCCACCTTGGTGGCCTAAGATCGAGTCTGGATTGAGAGGCATTTCTAATCTACCGGCAAACATAAGAAACTTGTTAGCTGCCGGGAAGGTTATTTATGACTCAACTCCCCCGCCGGGTGTTGCTCCAAATGCAAAAGCATTTGTTACAACGGAAGATACAGATGATGATGGCAAGCTAGATTCTGTTCATATGGTTATTACGAATATAGAGAAGGAGATTCCTCCTGATGTTTTGTCGAAGATAAATCAGATGGAGTTATCCGATCCTGCTCTTCAAAGCGTCTTGAGTAATATAGCTAAAACTTTAATACATGAAGTCGCTCATTTAGATGATTATAATCCAGAGCATGGGTTCCCAGGAGGAGAGGCTGTGGCGGAGTCAAAAGAGCGATCTTTTGAGCCTATATTTGCTGAAACTACTACTAATAAAAAAATAGGTATTGATAATAATGCGGAGATCACCTTTGCTGGAGACTATAATATGCAAAAAGAATTAATTAAATTGTCCAATCATTTAGATAGCCTCGGACATAGAGATTTGGCTGATAGGCTGGATAGAATACTTAAGGCCGCTTCTGAATCAAGGGATATTTCAAAACTTAGAAAAGAGGTTGGCCGCCTTGCCGAGAAGTCGGAGGCAATGGCCGGGGAAGATTCCCAGAGATTGTCGCAAGAAAGTGAAGCTGTAGAGGAGTCAAGTGAAACTGCCGCAGAGTCTGGTGATGAAGCAAACGATTTTGAAATTGAAGCAATGTCTGCTCAAGATAGAATAAACAAAATGGCCGAGTTAATGGCTGGTGAATTTACAGTTAATGTTCCAGAACATTATCGGAAATATTAAAAGGAAGATAAAATGAATAAAGAATTAGTAAAATTGGCTAATCATTTAGATAGCCTCGGCCATAGAGACTTGGCTGATAGATTGGATACCGTTATACAAAAGACGGCTTTACCAAGCCTGTCAGATATTGGGCAGGCGTTCGGTTTTGGTGGTGATAAAGAGGAGGAGGCTCGTTCGGAGCCGCCAGAAACTCCAGCATCAGGTGGCGAGGAACAGGGTTTGCCTCAAGATCAAACAAACTTTATATCCGTCAATCTGCCCTATCCCCTTGCGGATTTAGAGCATATTCTGAAGAAGCAACCGCAACTATTGGCTGACGCTGTATTGGGTGAGGTAATGAAGGCTTCTGGAGAAATGTCTGGCAGCTTGGATGAAGCCAAAAGACTTGAGATGATTGGCTGGCTAATTGATGAGACTCAAGGCATGGAAGGGGTGGATCTTACTGGTGGCGCTGGAAAGCAGGGTTATTTAGCTAGCAAGGGAGCCGACTTAGGTGTTCCTCCTGAGCGTAGTAGAGCCCGCCGTCAAGGGCAAAGTATGAAGGATTTGTCTGGAGGCCTCATTCATGATGAGGCAACAGGAAATGAGTTTAGGGCATGGGCCAATGAAAACCATAATGCTAAAGCAGATTATGACTTAGACCCATCTGGCAACTGGAATAACTCTTATATGAGAAAAGCTTGGGCTGCTTTGGGAGAGCAATACAAGGCTCATAAGTCCGGTGGAGCTGCTCCTTCTGCTCCGGCAGAATGGGAGGAGGGTCAGACTCATAGAGAATCTTCTTCTGGCGCAACAGAATTAAACCTTTCTGATCCTGCGGTTCAAGAGCTAACTCAACAGATCTTAGTAAGACTTAAGAAGGGCCTTAGAGCAGAGGGCGCAAGATTTTGGATAGGCCCAACATTGACTGCAAGAAAAGCATGGGCTGTTCGACATCTGATGGGGCTTGAAATGGGACAGGAGCAGGCCGAAGGGATAGTTGATGAAATGTTGCAAGAGTTAAGGGCAGAGGCTGGTAGCAATGCAGAAGATGGATTTTCATTAGATGCAGAAGCAACCACCCGCCAAGATAGGCTGATGAAGGCAGCAAGCTTGTTAGGGGGAGAGTTTACTACACGGAATAGTGGTTTAGTTAGGAGATAAAAATGAAGGAAGAGGCTGATGAAGATTTGTCTCTTCTTGACTTAATCTCTTATTATGAATCTGGGCCTGTCTTAAAAGAGAGGACTCCCGATATAGTAAGGACTCCTTCCCATCCAGAGGAATTATCATATAGTAATAAAATAAGCGATTGCGATGAGGGCAAAAGCTTGACAAAAAGAGTAAAGCTTGCAAACTTATATAAGAAAGCTCTGGGACTAACGGACGTTCCTGGTGGTAGTCCCGGAGGAGCACAGGGTTATAGACCAAGATCTGCTTATGAACAGCAAGATTTTGAGGCATCTCATAGAGGAGGCTTTGGAGGCCCCTCTGTCATTGACGTTCAAGAAGATAAGCCTCCATCAAATATTCAAAGAAGAGAGTATAATAAACCTATTAATATTAGGAATAAAACTGAGTCAAAAGATTACTTTAGTTTTCTAGAGACCGGAAGACTTAGGCGAAGGCGAATTTCTGGAGTAACAAGAGCTATGAACACAGAGCAACAAGAGCTATTAAAGCTGGCAAAAGCCCTGCATATGTCAGGCCATGTAAGGCAGGCTGATGAAATTGTAAAACTAGCCCAAGAAGGTTATGGAGAAAACATGGCTGAATGGGGAACTGGTGGCGCAGCTATAGGCGGTGCAATTGGAGGGCTACCCGGAGCAGCAATTGGCGCAGTAATTGGCGCTGGAATAGGTTGGTGGAACGTATATGATGCCCGTGGCAATCAGCAAGAAGCGGCTGCAAGATTAGGCCAGAAAGCACAGGCTTTTGTAGAATCCCTTAAAGGAATCGGATCTTTCTTTGGAGATAGTGTTAATTCAAATTCTGTACTGTCTGCTCTAGGCGCGGATGAATCAACTCCCCCGGATTTTTCTGCACTATATGAAGAGATAATAAGAGTGTGGAAAGATCAAGACTTTGATTGGGATTGGCACTGGGGGTTTGCAGGCGACGATGCTGGAGACTTTAGTAATATATCAACATTTACGACAGGTATGCAAGCCCTTAAAGGAAAGCGGATAGATTCAAATGCGGTAAAGGCTGTTGTTTCAGCAGATTCAGATTATAACCGCTTTGGAGGGGACGAGACATGGAACGGTATTGTCGGAAGTATCGGGCCATATATTGCAGCATGGAACGCTCTTTATGAATTTGAGAAAGAGGCGAGTACTCCGCCGAGTCCAACGCCGGGTCCAACGCCGGGTCCAACGCCGGGTCCAACGCCGGGTCCAACGCCGATAGGTAGACAAGATTGGGCTATATTGCAGAACAGACTTAATGCGTTGGGTCACAAAGGGGCAAATGGAGAGCCTTTAGTCGCAGATGGCTTGTGGGGACCACAAACAGCACATGCCTGGAGAAGCGCTACTGACGGGGCTGCAAAGCCTGCTAGTCCAGCAGCAGCATTAGAGAGACTCAGCGGCTTGACTAGAGAGGAAGATAGGACTCAACCTACAGGTATTAGCGATAAGATTTTAAGAACTTACTTAACATATGATGGGACTAACCTTACTTTGACAGAAAGGGATAAGTTAGTCGATAGAATTGGGGATTCCGGACCGGCCACAACTGCTGATGCAGACTTTTTAATGGGCAGACATAAGCCTAAGGTGCTTGAGGCATTTAATGCAGATAAGGAAAACAATGAAGATATGGCTATGATCCTAAGCTATCTGGCTGACACTCAAGATTCAGAAGATGCAACTCCAGAGGTTAACCTAAATGATTATTATAACGGAGACGGAACATCTACTTATATGAGAAAGAGCGATGGCGAGCTATTTTATGGTAAGCCCACTGCTGATGGCATTGAATTAATGCCTTTGGCAAATAGGACTCAGGATGATAGTGTTAGGGGTGATGATTTCTTAAGCCCGAGAGAGCAAAGAAGAATGATGTCCCAAATAAGGGGCGCAGAAAGAGCGGGAGAAATAACTTCCGAACAAAGAAAAGCGTTTAAAAGGATTATAGTTGGAACTAGAAAGATGGAAACTGGTAGGAGATCTCCTGCTCCAGAGGCTAGAAGAAGAAGGGGTCGTGAGGCTGTTTCAGAAGGACAATCTGCGCTGACAGGTCAGGTCGGTGAGGCAATTCCGTTGCCTGGCCCGTAATAGTGATTTAATTAAAAGGAATTTAAAATGAATACAGAACAAAGAGAATTAACTAAGCTAGCAAAGGCCCTTAAAGCATATGGGTATGATGAGCAATCAAATGTAATTATTAAGATGGCGAGTCCCATCGGCGCGGTCATGATGGCTGGTAACGCACTAACTGGTGGGGGTGAGACGCCCGAAACTCCAGAGACACCTGCTACTCCTGCAGCGCCTAATCCCGCTTTAGAGCAGTTAATACAACAGGCTCTCCCGGCTTTCAAGCAGCTTGGTATCGAGGAGGAAGAGGCCAGAACCCTGCATGGTGATTTGGGCTATCAAAAAATAATTGAATTTATGACTAGCAAAGACATTTACAGTGATAATAATCCGATCCCATTTTCTCATGATGCGGGAGTAATGAGTAAGCTTACAGGCTTTGCAGCAGGAATGATGTCGTTAAAGGGAACCTCTATTGATACTGGCTCTATTATTCAGGTAATTAAGGCTGACCCTGCGCTTAAGGACTTCACAGGTATAGAGGAGTCACCTCATTGGGCTGATGGCTTTTCCAGTGGCGTGGTTGATAATTTTAAGTATGTTCCAATCGCGTGGAATGCAATGAACAGAGTGATGGCCGCTAAAGCTGCGGCGAACAAGTCGCGGGCTCCAGGCCCAACTCCGGCGAGAAGACGACGTTCTGGAGGCGGAAGTGCTGCGGAGTCAATGGCCGATATATCCGGCGGTCTAATAACAGATGCTGCTTCTGGAAATGAATTTAGAAAATGGGTTAATGATAACCATGAGGTTAAGGCAAGACAACTTGACTTAGACAGAACAGGTAAGTGGAATAACTCTTATATGAAGAGAGCCTGGGCTGCTTTGGGTGAGCAATACAAGGCTTATAAGTCCGGCGGAGAAGCTGGAGCGGGCGGCGATCAAGCTGACTCTACAGAGGTAAGTGACGAGGATTTGACTAATTATCTGAAGTATTCTGGAGAAAGACTCACATTGCCAGCAAGAGATGCTTTGGTAGGAAAGTTTGGAGATCCAGGTCCAGCCACAGAAGCTATAGCCACAACTCTTATGTCCAGAGGAAAGCCCCAAGTGCTTGAGGCCTTTAACTCCGATAAGGAGAGTAACCCAGACTTAGCTATGCAAGTTGATCATTGGGCTAAGAATGACGGTGCTGAAGGCGAAACTGGCGAAACTGAAGGAACTGGAGAAGAGGCCAATTTAAATGATTATTATCATGGCGATGGAACTTCTGTTTATATGAGAAAGAGTGATGGAGAATTATTCTATCAAGTGGCCGGAGAGGGCGGAGCTATGGAGCTTTTGCCTTTGGCAAATAGAACCCGAGACGATAGGGCTAGAGGAGATGATTTCTTAAGCCCAAGGGAACAAAGAATATTAATGAGAACTATACGTCAGGCTCCAGGCATGACTCGGGACAGAAGAAAGGCTTTAAAGAGAATGATAATTGGGACTAGACAACAGGAGACTGGAAGAAGAAATATCTTCAGACCAGAAGCCAGAAGAAGAAGAGGAAGAGGCAGAGTCCGAAGAAATCGTGAAAGATTACAGGCAATGGGCCCCGGAGAAGAGGCTCAAGAATAATTGAATAAATAATTTATTGTTTCGTTTCTGCATCATCTACTCCTATACCGGACAGGTATAGGAGTTTTTGTTTTGATAAAGATTCTATCAGACAATAAGAGAAGAAAAAGAAAAACTAAACTAAGTGCAGAACGCATTGAGAGTTTGGGCAAGGAAAGGCTTAACCTGCTTAATCCTATGGTCATTCCTATGCTCGCAGTTCAGCTTAAAGAAAGCCCGAATAATGAATTCTTAAAGTCCAGCGTATCTGTCATTACAGAGCGACCACATAAGTTGTCGGAAAAGTGGATTAATTCATTAAACCGTTGGGTTGACGATCTTGTTAAAAAGGTTATGCTAGACCCACCCGATGTAGATGAGGGTGAAAGGAATGACTTTGGCCCATTTGTTATAGCCAGAGTTGTAGATCCAAAAGAAACAGCGGAGTATCCTATGCCAGCACTAATAAGTGTTGATGAAAGAGGGTGGTCGTGGTACTTCAAAACCTCTAAGGCTTATGACTTTAAACAGGGTGATTCGATAACATTTACAGCAACTGTATCTGGTCACAAAGAAGGTATTACTTTTCTTCGTCGCCCCAGTAAAATTAAAAAGGTTATAAGTTTAAATCTAAACTGTATAGACCACAAGGAAGAGAGTGCAGATGATTGATAAAGCAGACGTTGTAGTGGGCTTGGCTTGGGGCGATGAAGCAAAGGGTAAGATTACAAGCCAACTGGCATCTACAGTATGCTCTAATGGCGAGTCATACTATGATATGGTGGCGCGATGGGCAGGTGGCAATAACGCCGGACATACAGTATATGTAAATGACAATAAGCACAAGACGCACCTTATTCCCTCGGGAGTTTTTTATGGAGTCAAATCCCTTATTGGTCCTGGATGTATTTTGCATCCAGAATCTTTTTATAAAGAATTGGACTACTTAGCTGAAAACGGATTCGATACCTCGCTGGTTAAGGTTGCTCCAAATTGTCATATCGTAACAGAGAAGCAGATTGCTTTTGATAAAAAGCATTTGGCGAAAAGGCTGGGTACAACAGGTCGTGGAATAGCACCGTGTTATGCTGATAAAGCAGCGAGAGTTGGGGTGTTGGCATCGGAAGTTTTGGATGATAATTACATTTGGGACGGTAAGTTAGAGGGGAATATTTTGTGTGAAGGAGCGCAAGGCGTTTGGTTAGATATTGATCATGGCCTTTATCCGTATGTAACATCAAGTATTACGCTTCCCTATGGAGCTTGCAGCATTGGCTTCCCTCCTCAAAAGATAGAGAAAGTATGGGGAGCCGCAAAGATTTATGATACAAAGAGTGGTGAAGATCCAAGGTTTCCGCCAGAGTTATTGAGCAATCCGACCCTCAGAAGGCTTGCAGACTTAGGGGAAGAGTTTGGAGTTACAACTGGTCGTAGAAGAAAGGTTAATTGGCTTAATTTAAATCTTTTAATTAGAGCTATAAATATAACTGGAACAACGCATCTTGTAATTAGCAAGTGTGATATTATTGATAAACTAGGCCAATTCAAAATCTATTTTAATAATAGCCTAGAATCTTTTTCATCTTTGAAAGAAATGATTGATTTTATCAATAGCAAGGTAAGAGAGAAGGCTCCTCTTCTGGAGTCTATAAAGTTCTCTTACTCTCCCAAGGAGATTTAAAAGTGTTAGATAATGTATTGGTTTTGTATCATGCAAACTGTCCAGATGGATTCGGTGCAGCATGGTCTTTCTATAGGAAGTATGGCTCTACAGCAAAATATATTCCCGTTACTCATGGGGAGGAACCTCCCGACGTTAAAGGCAGTAATGTATTTATTGTTGACTTTTGTTATGACAGGGTTATAATGAAGAGGTTAGAACGAGAGTCGAATAAGCTTGTGGTATTAGATCATCATAAGTCGGCGCAAGAACAGTGTGATGATTTAGATTTTTGTCATTTTGATATGAACCACTCTGGAGCGTACTTAGCTTGGCAACATTTGTTTGGGGATGATGAAGTCCCACTTCTGATACAGTACGTTGAAGATAGAGATTTATGGAAGTGGGAACTGCAAAGTACAGAGCAGATATTGTCTGCTGTTGATGCTTTCGATAAAACCTTTGAAGTTTGGGATATGTTAAATGATTATCTGGATAAACTAGATTCTTTGAAGTGGAATAAAGTTAGGAGCATGGGGGAGGGTATCCTGCAATATAAGAATAACTTGATAAAGTCTTTGTTGCAAAATGTTCATTTCCTAACTATCCTTGGAGAAAAAATTCCAGCTATTAATATTCCATTCTTCCAGTCAGAGATTGCTGCTGAGTTAGCAAAGAGTGCTCCATATGCTGCGGCTTATTACTTCGATGGAACTGGATATAAGTTCTCTTTGAGGTCAAGAGAAAGCGGAAAAGACGTATCAGAAATAGCCTCTAAGTTCGGCGGCGGTGGACACAAGGCTGCATCTGGATTTAAAGTCGCTAGATTAGTTGAACTAAACACAGGGGTTGATAATAATGCCGAAGAGTAATAATGATAGCCTACAACTTTTAATGGATGAATTCGCCGCCCTAGAGAAGCAGGGATGGAACGAGTTTGATGAGCGAGTTATTGAGTTGTCCAAAAGAATGAATGAAGATGATTTTGAGAAAATTTGTACAAAAACAAATTTGTTTAACAACTCATTCTTTAGAGAATCTTCTAGCGGAAGATGGAGCCGTGGAAGCTGGGTAGCTAAGAGGGTTCTGTCAGAAGTGTTGCCAATGTACCCTGATTTGGGGGAAGCATTGCTTCGTAAATCAGAGGTTGAGCAGGTAAAGGTTGCTGTATTAGAATTAGGCTTGTATAAGGATATATCTATCCTCAATAAAGTCGCACTGACCAGCTCTGGACAGACTCAGGTTATGGCGACAAAAAGTTGTGATATAAAAACCTTAAGAAAGCTAAAGGGTCATAAGAACTCTAAAATTCGAAAGATATATTTTGAGAGGCTCGGTGCGGTTGAGTGTTTGGACGAAATGCTTGAGGATAAGATTGCTGATATTAGAGCGCAGGGAATTAGTCATTCGCCATATTTCTACGATAAGCTAAAGAACTTGACTAAAGAGATTGCTCGTTATCCATTTTCTCAGCTTGTAGACAAAATTCCATCTGACTATCTGCCTATGTTGCTCGCGAATAGAAATGTTAAAAATAATTGGATAGCTAGAAAGATTGAAAAAAGACTTAGTAAAAGTTAAAGGATAATATTATGAGTAATAAAGTTTTTGATAAAGTTGAATTTCTTGATGACTTTGAAGTTTCAAATGATTTTATGAAAGATCTTTTGGCATATGCAATACCACATGCTGTTGGCGATTTGGGCAGCTATTGGAGAAGCAAGGAGGCTGAGAAGATTGTTTCTGAAGAAACATTCCCTTACATTTGGAGTTCATTCCAAGAGAATAGAGAGGATCTTTTAAATGTTGCAATCACAGTGGCAAATGATAATAATTCAAGGATAAAGTCTTTGTCTCATGAGTTTTGCACATCATTTATCAATAATCTTTACTCATTGATTGATGTGAATGAGGACAAAGAAGATAACGCCCTTAGAGTAAGGCTTCTTCCTTTTGTTGATAAATCATTCGATTATCTTGCAGAGCTTTGCAAGTATTCTCTAGACGAATCTAAGAGTGATATGTTTCATATGTGGGAAAGAGCTGGTATGAACAGCTCTCTTGACCCATCTTTTTATGACTATCTATGGTCAAAGGTCAAGAGGGAGCCGGGGTCTGTTGATTCAAAGTTAAGCATCTTAACAGCGGCCTCTCAAAATGACGCTCTTTCAGACTCTTTGATTAAGAAGATTGCGAAGTCTTCGCCCAAAAGAATCAAAAGAAAGATTACAGATGAGCTTTCGGGCAAGATTAGAAATGAGAGATACAGGCTTGAAAAGCTTGAGAGGAAGCTTCGGAATGGAGCTGCGGAGAATCAGGTATTGATTGATCATATTGAAAAAGTGGTTGACGGAATCGAGGCAAAGATTATGTTGTTTGTAGATTGCACCGACAGAGAGGTTGTGTCCAATCTGCTAGATTGTTTGTCTAAGGAGAATCTTCCATGGTTAATGCCGTCAGCATCTAAGCATTATTATCTTTCAAAGAGATTGCAGCAGATGATTGACGACTGATTGGTAGAAAAAATTAGTATGGTTTGGAGATAATATGGAAGCTATTAAGAATATTTTTTTGAAGATTAAAGTTACTAACGCCGATACTAAAGCTGTTTATGTTCATCATAGAGTTCCCTTAGAGCATGTAGAAATGTTACGGCTTAATCCCAATCTTAAGATTGAGGTATTAGGTCGCTCTAGGGGAGCGAGATATGAATACAAAGACAGGGAAGATAACCGCTAGTATAGCAGCTTGTTTGTTGCTTTTATCTTCGGTAAGCTTTGCCGAAGCATTAAAGCCAGACCTAATAAGTGATATAAGGACTGTAGAATATAATGCAGGAGTCCTTGAGTTGGACGGAAAGAGAATGACATATTCAATTTCCTATCAATCAAATGGCTCAAGCCCTAATTCAGAGCTTATTGGCGCGTATAGCGTAGAGTATCTGCAAAATACAATGGTAAATGTATGGTCGGTTATGACAAGCTTCTTGAGAGAGAAGAGAATTCCGACTTCGGACTGTAGAACTAATTATAACTTAAATATCTTTATCATTAGTCCGAATGAAATGTTAAAACAAGAAAGGTTTGCGCCCTTTTTTCGCGCCAATAATCTAAGGCCAAGTCTTTTGTATGCCTTTTATGATACAACCCCAAATGATTATGCTGATTCTGCAATAATCTTATCAAATTTTGGTCGCAGTCAAAATGATAATTCGTTATCACATGAATTAGCTCATTACTGGTGGGATAGAGTCTGTGTTGCAAATCATTATAGCTCAAATGGTGAGGCTTTTGCTGTTGAATTTGAGGCTTATTACGGGAGGCATAAGTGAAATACTATACTGCGTCAGAGCTTATTGAATCCGGGAAGCCTCCATCATTTGATGATGTCTTACTTGTGCCAAGATATACGGAGGTTAGATCAAGGCTAAAGCCTTGTACTCAAACTTCGTTGGGCTCAAACTTATATATACAAACTCCGATTGTGTCCTCTCCTATGGATACTGTAACTGATTCTACAATGGCGATTTCCATTGGATCTCATGGGGCAATGGGAATCGTACATAGGTTTATGCCCATAGAGGAACAGATGGGTCATATCAAAAGCATTATTGAGTATAATCAAAATGCACCAACGGGGGCTGGGCCTGCGCCAGTAGTCGCCGCCATTGGAGTTGGTGATGATGAAAGAGATAGGTTTTTTAAGTTGCATAAAGAATATGGCTTGCACCTTACATCTGTTGCAATTGATGTTGCCAATGGACACTCTAATTATATGAGAGAAATGATTAAGTGGGTTAAGGATATTTCCAATGGCGACCTGCATGTAATAGCAGGCAATGTAGCTACTGGCTCTGGCTTTGCATTTTTATCTGAATCTGGAGCAGATGCAGTAAGGGTTGGGATAGGCGGCGGGTCTATTTGTAAGACAAGGATTATGACCGGAGTTGGCGTTCCAACATTAGCATCAGTAGCAGATGCTTATGCTGTGAAGAGAAAAGATATAAAACTGTATAATGATACTGCCATTATTGCTGATGGAGGGATTAGGTATCCAGCAGATTTAGTTAAAAGTCTAGCGGCAGGTGCCGATGCTATAATGGCGGGAAGAATATTTGCAGGAACAGTAGAGTCTCCCGGAGAGGTTGTTAGTATAAATGGAGAGTCCATGAAAGCTTACCGAGGCATGGCTTCAAAGGAAGTGCAGGACGATAAGAGGGGCGGATTAAGACCGGGAACTTGTGCCGAAGGGGTGTCTACATATATCCCGTTGAAGGGCAAGGCTTACTATATAATAGACGAATTTTGCGGAGGATTGAGGTCGGCTATGACATACCTTAATGCCAATAATATTGATGAGTTAAAAGATAATGCGTTATTCATGAGACTAACTGCCTCTTCTTTGGAGGAGTCACATGCTTTTGGAACCAGAAAATAGGAGGACATATGGAAGATATTGATTTTCAAAATGAAGTTTTAGGAAGGCTGACCACAATAGATGCTCGCCTTTCTCTTATAGAGGAGAAGCTGGAGGAGGCTACCGGATTTGCTGACAGTGTACTTAGCGAAGGTGGAGGGTTTTTAGGCGAAGATGGAATGGGGGCTCTTAAGGAGACTCTATCTGCCTTTGTAACACCTACTGCTGAGGCATTAAGTGGTTCTGATAAAATAGATTCATCTTCTCTGCAAGAGTTGGTTGGCTCCTTGCAGGACTTTAGGTCCAGATTAGTTGGAATAAAGGAGGCTATATCAGATATTCCAGAGCCCCCTGACGACTCTGATCTAATAGCAGAAGAGTAGAAAATCTATTTCTATTTCTACACCAGCTATATACCTTTGTGGAGATATTCTCCATTGTTATTGTTTTTTTGCTGAAAGGAGAAAAAAGTGAATATTAATCAAACTAAGGAAATTCTCAAGACTATGCCTTGGGATAAATCTGTTATGCTTCATGCAAAGCATGGGGTTGGAAAGTCGTCTGTTGTAAGGCAGGTGGCAGAAGAGTTGGAAGCTGATTCTGGAGAAACCTATGGGTTCTTTGACGTTAGGCTTTCACAATGTGAGGTCGGAGATATTAAGGGACTTCCAGAGAAGGATGTTGAACGAGACATTATCCGCTTTTTGAAGCAGGAATGGTGGCCTCGGGCACAAGACTCTAAGGGAATCTTGTTCTTTGACGAACTTAATCGTGCATCGAAAGATGTTCTTCAGGCAGTCTTTGAGATTTGTTTGGACCGAAGATTGGACGGGGAAAAGCTTCCTGATGGATGGAGGGTTGTTTCTGCTGTAAACTCTGATGATGATTACGACGTAGTTGAGCTTGACCCAGCCCTGCATGATAGGTGGTTTCATATCGACTTTGACCCATCTGCTTTGGAGTGGATGGATTGGGCCAGAGAAAGCGGAGTCCACGAGGCTGTTGTTGAGTTTATTAACAGGAATCAAAACCTGCTAGACCCTCCGGTTGGAAACCTTGAAGCAGGAAGGGTTTATCCTTCTCGCAGAAGTTGGGTTGCTTTTTCGGATACCCTTATGGGAATGGGGCTAGATAAACGAACAGACGATGGTATGCTTACCCAGGTAACAAAAGGTTGGGTTGGACGAGAGATCGCTGTTATGTTTCAGAAGTTTCTTACAAACGAGTTTTCTCAACTTCGTCCATCTGATATTCTCGATAACTTTGGGAAGGTCAAGGATAAGGTCGAGGCTGCATGTAATGACATTGAGGTTATCGCAGCCCTTTCGCGGTCAGTGGTAGCAGAGGTTAATGACCGCTCTTTGACTAAGACTAAGGAGCCGCAGCGTAAGAATTTGAGAGACTTCTTTATGATGCTTCCAAATGATGTTGCATCCCAAGCATGGGTTGGACTTCTCGGTGGACAAAAGAGTAAGAAGATTGTTATGGACTGGCAGAATGATGAGGATTTCCGAGAGCATTTGAAGCAGATTTATCTTACTTCTTAATCTTAGGTTTTTCATCACCCACGGGAAGGCACAGGGACAACAGGTGCCTTAGCTTTAGGAGGCTTATAATATGGCAAACGCACAAATAAAAAACAGGCTTGAGTCAGCGATTTCTAAACTCGTAACTTTTCAGCCTTTATACGGAGAGGTTTTCCTTCATCTGAATAAAAAGGAAACCACAAAGATGCCTACTCTTGCGGTCGGAGTTATTAGGCGAGTGGATTTGGCTCTGTATTATAATCCAGACTTTATTCAAAAGCTTTCATCGACTGAATTGAGAAGCGTTCTAAAGCATGAGGCTCTGCATATACTATTGCATCATTTGACTCGCGCAAAGCATTTTGCTTATAATCCGCGAGGATATAATATTGCGGCAGATTGCGCTATTAATTGTCATATTGAGGGGCTTCCAGAGGGAGCACTTTATCCTCATCAGTTTGGACTTAGTAACAATGAGTCTTCTGAGTGGTATTATGAGAAGCTAAAGAAAGAATGCGAGGGTCAAGGTAAGGACTTTGACCAACTCATTGAAGGAAAGGGCGACACTGTTGACGACCACTCTATGTGGGATGAATTTGATGATGATATTGTAGAAGAGAAGATTCGTAATATTGCAGAAAAGGCAATTAAAGAGCAGGAGAAGAAAGGTTGGGGGAATATTAATGGAAACCTTGCAGCGCAGATTATAGCTGCCAATAAGCCGGTTGTAAACTGGAAGAAAGAAGTTAGGTGGTTCATTAATAAGCTCATTCTAATGGGACGAAAGAATACTCGTATGAGGCCCAATAGAAGGTATGGCTTTGTCTCTCCCGGCACAAAGAGAAACTATACAAGCAGGTTGTTAGTTGCCTTTGATACTTCTGGTTCAGTGTCTAATTCACAGTTAGAATATTTTGCTGCGGAGTTGAATGGAATGATTGACCATGTGGAAGTCGATTTCATTCAGTTTGATACCCAAATCTATGACGACCCAAAGCCTTTCAGCAAAAAGTCAAGCAAAATTGACATAGTGGGTCGAGGAGGAACTTGTTTTAGTCCGGTAATTGAGTTGGCAGATGAATTAAAATATGATGGATTAGCCATCTTCACAGATGGTTATGCTCCATTCCCAAGTAAGCCAAAGACTAGGGTTTTATGGGCAGTCTGCGAGCAAGATAAGGACGTAGAGTTCCCTTATGGAAAAAAGGTAGTTATTGAACAAAAGACTCGGTAGCATAAAGGGTGGGAGCAAAATGCTCCCACCCTTTTTTATTTAATGTGGAAGGCCTTATGATTCATGAAATATCCAAAACACATAGCAGATTAGCGACAATAATAGTCTCTTTTGATGCTGGCTCCAGAGTTGAAGAGCCTGGAGAGTATAACCCTGGAATTGCCCATATGCTTGAACATTCTTTGTTCAAGGGTACGAACAAAAGAAACAGCCTTCAAATACAGAGGGAGATTGCGTTTTTAGGAGGGCACTCAAATGCCTTTACTTCTCACGAATCAGTAGCATATTATGTATCCGTTCCATATGAAAATTTAGAGCCATGTATAGAGATTCTTTCTGATATGGTGTTTAATCCCATCTTCCCAGAAGAAGAAATAATGCGGGAGATAGAGGTCGTCAAGGAGGAGGAACTGTCCTCCACTGACGACCCTTCTCATTATATATGGAGAGCTTTTTCTGAAACCTTTTTTAATAACTACTTGGCGCTTCCTGTTCTCGGAACACAAGACAGTATATCTAAATTTACAACAGATGAGTTAAAAAGATTCCATAAAGAGTTTTGTAATCGAAAGAATGCCGTTGTTTCGATATGTAGCAACTTAAGCAAGAAGGATTCTAAGGCTTTGCTTAATAAGTATTTTGGTCCGGCAACCGGAAAGATTACAAGTAATTATGAGTTTTTTGATTCAGATTATCCTGTATACAATTCAGATTATTCTGGAGGAAGATATATGGAGATAACTAAGGGTGGCTTGGAGCATTCATATGTATGGATGGGTATGCCATCTGTAAATGTTGCATCAGAGATAGATGGTGCTGTGCAGGTTTTAATGACAATCTTGGGCAGGGGCATGGACTGTCGTTTGTTCGCAGAGGTTAGAGAGAAGCGAGGCTTGGTATATGGTATATCGAGCGGGAATACAGATTGGCAGCATGGAGGGGTTAGTTTGGTTGAGTTCTCCACAAGAGAGGCTAACTTACCAGAGGCAGTAGAAGTAGTGGACGAGCAGCTGAATGTGATTAAACTAGAAATGCCAACAGAGGAAGAGGTCCAGAGGGCCAAGAATAAGATTCGATCTTCATTCTATTCTGCAATAGAAGATAGTTATAGCCTTGCATATTGGGCCATCAAAAGAAGGCTGCAGAACATTCCGACTATAGAGGATTACATGAACAACATTGATGCGGTAACGACCAGTGATGTAACGGAGGCTGCGAATATAGTCTTTGATCAAGATAGGCAGTTGCTCCTTGTATGCAGAGGGGAGTCTGATGGGGCAGGTTAAAAACGCTATTTATCTGTATTCAGATGGCATAGGCCGAGTTGAGTACGTGGACCATATGGGGACAGACTTGACTATAGTTAATAGCGCACGTGTTAGCTTTGGACGACGGAAGAATGAGCTAGATAAGCAAGATGAAAAGCTTATTTCATATTTAGCGAAACATCGTCATACTAGCACTTTTGAACATAATGTTATTACCCTTTGCTTTGTAGTTCCATTGTATGTTAGAAGCCAACATCACAGGCATCGCACTTGGAGTTATAATGAAATATCAAGGCGGTATACAGATGTAGATATTAAGTTTTATGAGACACCAGAGTTCAGAACACAACACGAAGCTAACAGACAGGCAAGCAACGCTGAAGAGTTAATTAACCCAGTTCTTTCTTGTGGCAGTGATTGTGATGAAATGGTTGGTCTACATCATCAAATGTCTCTCGATCTCTTCAATAGAATGATTGAAGCAGGGGTGTGTCGTGAGCAGGCAAGGGGTGTATTGCCTCAAAATATGTATACAGAATATTACGGAACAGTTAATTTGAACAATTTATTAAAGTTTATTGAGCTAAGAACACATGCTGGTGCTCAACTGGAGATACAAAGAGTCGCGGAAGCTTGCCTTGAAATAGCCGAGGGCTTATGGCCCGTTGCTATCTCTAAGTATAAAGAGGCAAACCGCAAATAAACATAAAAGCAGGAACGATCCCTGCTTTCTCGGGCAAAAGTTTTACAAAATTTAGCAGCAAAATTTATTTAGATGTAGGTTGGAGTTAGTAAAATATTATTGATAATAATGGATATATTAAGTATATATAACTTAGTTGGAGTTGTTTGTGAGTATAGTTGAGTTTTTAATATTTTCATTAGGTTCTTCTGGCCTTACTATTATCCTGGTAGCAAGCGCCCTCTTAGAGCCTATTAGGAAGTTTATAGAAAATAGATCAGCTTATTTAGGAGAACTAATTAACTGCACAATGTGCTCTGGCTTTTGGGTTGGACTTATTGCCTCTGGTTTTTATGATATAAATCCTTTATGGGCAGCGACAATAACCAGCCTTTTTAGTTGGTCCACTCACAGCATTGTTGGGGCAGTTGATTCGGTTGGAATATATTTTGATACAGCTTTTGAAAATGGAGATGAAAGCAATGAAAGATACGATGAGTAGAGTGTCTATCCCTGGCAGGGTCTTAGACTTATTATGGGCTGATGATGAATTCTTTAGAGATGTAGCTACGCATAAAAAGGCCACTTCTGCTGGAAAGTTTCCAAGGTGTGACCAGTGGTGTGATGAAGGAGGGTTCCATATGGCGTTTGCCTTAGCGGGATATTCTCCATCAGACGTATCAGTTAACACTAAAAACAATGAGCTTTATATAGAGGGCTTGGGCAATAAGATTTCGCCTGTGGAAAGCGACAATAGTATCGAGACACCAGAGGGTGAGTACCCCGCTAAAGTCCCGGTAATTGGCGTACAGAACGGCATGATAGTTAGGGGTATTGCCAGAAGAAATTTTAAGGCAAAGTATTTTATAAATCCATTATTTAACCTAACTTTAGCCAAAGCTTCTATGAAAGATGGATTGCTTGAGGTTGTTATTCCGAGAAAATCTGAAGTTGAGTTGACCAAAATTAATATAGAGGAGATTTGAAATGAGTAGTGTAAAAGAATTGCTCACCGTTATGGTGACAAGTATAGTCGATGATGAATCAGCAGTGATTGTGACCGAATCCAATGATCCAGAGAAGGGCCTCCTGTTTGAAATCAGAGTAGGCAAAGATGATGTTGGAAAGGTTATAGGGAAGCAGGGCCGAATTGCTAATGCGATACGAACAGTTGCGAAAGCTTCTGGCGCAAAGGCTGGGCTTAGACTTATGGTTAATGTTTTTAACAAGCCTGTAGAAGAGGCAGAGGAGAGCTAAGTTGTATACGTGGAGAGAAAAATGTTTAGAATATCCTAGTATAATGTTTGGAAGAGCTGTTTCAAATGCTAGGAGTAGAGCGTCTAAAAAAGGTATTCCTTTTGATATAACAAAAGATTTTATCGTAACTCTATTTGAGGAGCAAAGCGGAAGATGCTTTTACTCTGATATTCAATTAAATATTGTTAAAGAAAATAAAGAAAGAACACATGACCCGTTTAAGATGTCATTGGATTGTATTGATCCGGAGTTAGGATATGTTGAGGGGAATGTTGTATGGTGTGCGTATTGCGTTAATGCTTTGAAGTTAAAAATGACAGTAGAGAGCATGGTCGATGTATGCCGCGAGATAGTTAAGAAGGCAGATCAAGTTTAGGCTTGATGTTTGGAGATCAACGTGTCAAACAAGGAGAGGATAAGCGATACCGAAAAAATAGAGAGGCTTAAAAAAAAGGTTAATCGTATATATGAGAATTATGGTATTGACTCCAGCGGCATGGACGATGGGGATCTCTCTACGGTATATAGATATTATTTAGAAAGGCAAGATGAGTTAGAATCAGACTATAAAGAATCGCAATTATATGCTGATAAATTTGATGATGATGATATCATTTAGGCTACTATTAATATTTAAGATTGTATCGTCACGCGCGCACGCACTTGTAGGGATGAATAAAGATGGTAAATAAAAAAGATTTAGCGAAAAAGGTTGCTTCAAAAACTCTTTTGTCTCAGAAAGAGGCTTTGCAGGCTATTGATGCCTTAATAGACTCGATAATTGAATCTTTAGAGGAGGAGGGGGAGGTTTCTTTGGTAGGCTTTGGAAAATACTATTTATACACTCACTCTCCACGTCCTGTAAGAAACCCGAAAACTCAAGAAGAAATGATCTTAAAGTCATACAAGTCCGTAAAGTTTAAAGTGAGTGACAAGATAAAGAAACACTTTAAAAATATAGAGTAAAGGATTTGCAATGGCCGCAGATAGCGACGGAAAGCTTACAAAATTTGAGTCGACAGTTACAGTAGTCACAGCAGATTTCGCAAACTCCATTTTCGGAGGACTGTACGGATCTGGTGAGGCTTCTTCTATGGACCCAGAAGATCCGCGTATACGTGGACACGTGCATGATGGTCAGAACATTGATGGACATGCTCCGTTGGTTAATTTGGTCGAACATGTTGAAGATAAGCTTCTGCATGAAAACCTTGCAGATCAAGCTGTTCATAGAAATAATGTTCGTGAAACAGTAAATGTAAATGAGGCAATTCCTGAGTCTTATGAGTCAGGTGGATCTACTTATTATTACTTAGACCTCAGAGGCATTAGGGCAGATCTTGTATTTGTAGAGGAAGACTTTGATGGTTTTCCTCCAGAATATACCGCATACTCAGGAGGCCCTGAGCATCCTGTTGTCAGGCAAAGACACCAGTATTGGGATGGGTCAGCATATGTAGATATAGCTGGAGTGTGGGCCCCTAGTACGGGGCTGGACTTTGTCTTTGGATCATCTTCTCTTGAAGATATCAATGACCCAGGAGAGCCAACGCATATTGATGGCGACAATAGATTCTTGTTTGACAAGAGCAAAGGAGCCTTTAGGGCAGGTGGCGTCACAGGCCCACAGTGGGACGAAGATAATCGAGGTCCTTATTCGGTTGCATTTGGAAGCAACACTAAAGCAGAGGCAAGCTTCTCTGTTGTAGCTGGCGGTGAGAATAACTTAATTACCGATACGGGGAATGGTTCAGTTATTGCCGGTGGCATAGGCAATTCTTGTGCTCAAAGTATAAATACCATATCTGGTGGGCAAGCTAATGTAATTGGTAGCGCAATTCCGGGAGATGTTGGTAGCGTAATCTCCGGTGGCGGAGGAAACCATGTAGATAGTTCCATGTACGGAACGCTATCTGGAGGTCAGGCGAATCAGGTTCAGGGCAATTGGTCTACGGTTTCTGGAGGGCAAAATAATGAAATTGAATCCGGCTCGGACCACTCTGCTATATCAGGAGGTAGTGATAATTTAATTACAAACTCTAATGATTATTCTACTATATCAGGAGGTATTGATAACCAATTAAATAGCAGTCACTCTACGATATCAGGAGGTATGGATAATAGGGCCAAATCAAATTATGCCGCTATATCAGGCGGGAGGCAAAATCGCATAGAGTTATCTTCGTCGCACTCTGCTATATCTGGGGGGCGCAATAATATTATAGACGATAACTCAGAATACTCTGCTATATCTGGTGGGCGCAATAATAAGGTTATTATTGGTTCAGAATATGCAACAATCGGTGGAGGCATAGGAAATTGGGCGTATGAATATGCTTCGATTTTAGGGGGCTTGAACAATCAGGCGCATCCTCAATCTGTAGTAGTCGGAGGTGATACCAATATTGTGGCCACCACATCTTCTGCAATTGTTGGTGGTGTAAGAAACAATATTTATGCAAATAGTCCCTTCTCTTTTATTGGAGCAGGACAAGAGAATAAGATTGGTTCAGTAAGTGAATATTCTATTGTCGGCGGCGGCGGCGGGATGCCCGGTGGCTCGCAGCCTATGGAAGAGAATGTCATTGGAATTGACTTTGCCTTTGACTCAATAGGGCCCCCTCCATGGAGTACTAACCCTGGATTATGGGACTTTACCGCTGGAGGCCCATCCCCGAGATCTGGAGTATTTGGAGGGAGTGGAAACTGGATAGCAGGAGGCGATATAGATCTATCAGGAGTGCCTTTGGGTGGAGTTAACTTTGTATTTGGCGGAACACATAACAAGATAGCTGCATGGACTCCAAGTGGTGGCGGCCAATCGGTTTATAACCAATATATATTAGGCGGTAATGAAAATATAATAGCATGTACAGCTGGAAGCTTTAAGCATAACGCAATAGGGTTTGGGTCGTTTAACAAAATGAAGTCTGGAGAGGCTGGCATTGACAATTGCGTTATATTGGGTGGGTCAGCAAACTGCATGGAAACAGCACAGGCCGCAGGTGCAATCATAACTCACTGCAACATACTGGGAGGTTGGCATAATGAGATCGGATTTAATCCAAATAATAAAGGTGGAGTGTTATGTACTGTCGGCGGCGGAAGTAATAATAAGATATTAACTTCTACAAGCACATTTGCAGGAGCAGGCTTCCCGAGTACTGGCCTACAAAGTGAGACATCATGCTTCTCTACAATATTAGGGGGGTTCTATAATTCCGTAACAGATTCGCGTGGAGCAGTTATTTGTGGTGGCGGAGCAATAGTTGATCCAATGACTTACTGGCCGGGGTCTACATCAAGCGAGGATGTTTGGTTTAATCCGGGAACAGGCGAGCCTATCGGGTTAGTTCCTGCATCAACACTTCTTGATCTTAATCCTCATTCTCATAATCCAGCAGCAGGCTATGTTGGCAATATGATAGAGAATTGCCATTATGCTGGAATTTTAACTGGAATAAACAATGTCATAGAAGTTTCTGATGGCATAGCTGACTTGTCGTCCATTATAGCTGGAGCGAATAATCATATAAATGGTGCTTTTGCAAGCTCTGTTGCATATGGTATAAAAAATAAAATAGAATCTCAACCGTTTAGCAATAAGGCAAATGCGTTTGCTGGAGCATTTGGAAGAGAGGCTTCTTCTTATAATTATGGACAAAAATCACAAGCCGCTGGAACATGGGATTTAAGAGACGGATCCTTTGCGGCCAATGGCTTTACGGACGGTTCTGGAGATCCGATAAGTGGACTTTATGCTTCGGATCACGGAGAGTCTAAGCCCGGGGGCGCTCAAACATTTGTATTCACAATGTTTGGACACTGGGATTATGATATTGGTGGAATTGGAAATACAGGCTTTAAATTATTATTAGATGGAGACATTGATAAAATTAATCACGGAAGAGCTTTTGAACCCAAAATGGGGTCGTCTTATACTTTTAAAATTCAAGGCGTATTAAATTGCACAGAGGCCGCAGGGGGCGTAACAAAAGAGTCTGTTCACTTCACTTACGAAGGAGGGCTTAATTGCTCTCATACAGGGGCCACTATGCAGTTTGGTGCAGCCCCCGTTAATATGGTGTGGACAACAGGCCCAGTCTTAATTAATACTGATGCATCTGGATGGGGTGGAGGCATAACATCTGATTTTGCTATTTACTTTACGAATGGTCCATTAAGCAGAAATAGCTCTGGCGCAGTAGCATACGGACCACTGACGGGTATGGTTGAAAATGTTCAAATGCATGTTGGAAATGCTCCCGATTATATAAATGCATCGTGTGTATGTAGGGTAGAAGTAACAGAGAACAATCTTTGGTTTGAATATCAATAAGGCTTAATATAACATGTCAACAGATTCAGATAGAAAATTAACAAGATATACTTCGGCGGTAACTGTAGTTACGGCAGAGGTTATGAATTCTTTGTTTGGTGGAGACCATGGATTTAACGACAATGTTGACGAGTTTCATCCGGTAGTAGCGGGGCACAAGCATGATGGAATTCATGCGGATGGACATTCGTCTAAAGTATTTTTAACAGAAGGCGCTCACGTCAGAGGGCAGCTTGCTCATAAAAACCTAGGAGGATATGACGGAACAACTCCGGCGGTTCAATATATAAATATACAGTGTTATTCGGAGGATATATACGGAACACCAGTTGACCAAAGGGAGGCTGCTGGAGAAGATTATGTTCCGCTTTCTATCCCTGAGTTTATAGAGGTCGAAGACCCGGACACTGGCGTGGTAGATAAGTGTTATTATTTAGACCTCTCTATGTCCGCAGGTGGTGTTGACACAAATGTTCAATACAATAAAAACGGAGCCTTCGGCGGGGATGATGGATTTGTTTACCTGTATGATGAGGAGAGAGTTGGAATAGGCAGACCCGATCCTCATTACAAGTTTCATGTAGATAGTGATTTTAACAATGCAATTATAGGTATTCAAGAAAATATAGATGGAACATCTGGTTCAGATTTAAGGCTTAGAAAGTCTAGGCTGAATGATATTGTCCAAGATGGTGACAGTCTTGGCTCAATACAAGGCCTTGGTAATGACGGAGGGGGTGTTAATTCGTTTGAGACTGCTGCTGCCATTCAATTTAGAGTAGACGGGACTCCACTGGCTGAGGATATGCCCGGAGAAATAAGGCTGTCAACACGGCCATCGGGTGAACCATCCTTACATTACACAGACCATGTTAGGATGATAATAAAGAGCGATGGAAACGTCGGGGTAGGAACCCTTTCTCCTGCCGGTAAGTTAACAATAAGTAGCGATAGTACGGCGGCTGCTCCAAACCTTTTGATTCATGAATCCGCTATTGATGCCGGTGGAAGAATTTCTTTTACAAATACTTCAGATACGAATGGAGTCACTGGAGGTAGTCACGAATGGTCAATGTTTGGAAGGCCCAGAGCAGAGGGTGATCAGGCAAATGCTATACTCCATGTTTGGTATGGAGATAATGACGGCACAGGTGGCGGTGGAAATATAATTCAAGCAACAGGCGATGGAAAGGTTGGGATTGGTTCGGATGCAGGATGGGATGGAACAACACACCCCGAAAGAACGCTGCATGTCTTTGATGATAGCGGGAACTCCCCCTTAAGATTAGAGAGTGTCCCGTCCGGAACCGGGACAGTCCTTGTTATAGATGGTGCTGGAGATATATATTCTGATGCATCTATTGGGTCAGATCAAAATGTATTTGATAATATAGTTCTAACAAGCACAGGAACTGGTACTGCATCTGGAGGCCCGATTGAGACAGACGCCACATCAGATACTTTAACTTTAGAGGCCGGGGATGGAATAGATCTCGCCGGCGCCGCAGGAACAGACACTATAACAATAACTTCTACAGCGACAGTTACTCCTGGCGGTGCTTATAAAAATATTCAGTTTCACGATGGAGCATCGCCCGCAGGGTTCGCTGGAAATGACGGTCTTTCATACAATGATGTCTCTGGAGGCACAGGGTTTGGTGTAGGGCCGGAAGTTATAATTCATAATATGACAACCGGGCCCAGTGATTATGATAGATATGCCGGATTAGTATTCAATGGAGAGGATGGCACTGGCACGAAAACTACGTCTAGAGTGTCTGGGTTTCATCATGAGTTTTATGATGCCATTAATCCTAACCAAGGAGCTTTTTCTGTAGAGACTTTTAATCCGGCAGTCCCGGGTTTAACTAGAGCTATTCTTATAGATGGTGGAACAAGATCTTTGAGCGATGGACTAGGGTATGTTGGAATCGGAGCTACAGATGCTTCTTATCAATCTCCAAAGGGATTCTCAACTCCGGCAAGAAGGCTGCATATCAAAGAGGCTGCGGATGATCCGCCACAAGGGTACTCTCCATTAAGAATAAACGATTTAACAGATGGCCCTGGACATGTTGTTTTGTGGAATAAAGAAGTGCAGACTCCCAATGCCGGTTACCCAGATGAAGGAGATGTTTACTACATTCCCAATGGAGACCCCGGAGACGGCCTGGTAATAAAGGAAGATGGGAATCCTCATTGGGCCCCAATAGAGGGTGGCGGGGAATCTAAGGTAGAGTTTGAATCGCATTGGACTTCCGCAAATGATTGGGTTCAAAAAAATGGCAATCCAGATTTAGATGCTTGGGATGGTGCTCCAGTAGATGTTATAGAGTGGATGCAGAGGCAGGCTCAGCCTGTAGCCTTTACTAGTGGGGCGTTCCCTGCAAATAGAGATGTAGTAACAAAGGTGCTTCTTGACAAAACTCTTGCCGGAGCTAATAACGAAATACAGTCAGTTTATTATTTGACGGTTCCGATCCCATCGTGCGGAGCTTTATCCGGAGGGATAGGCCAGTCAATAGATGGATCGCATCAGTCGGCTTTGGGCAGTTATCCCGATAGTATCCCGGGGTTTCCAGAGGACGCTCCAACATCTTGCCGAATAACTTGTTATTTTGTCTTTTTAACGCCTGCGGTTGGAACTGCAGATTTTAATGTTCAATTAAGCTGTGGAAAAGATTCTAATTCTTTAGCGGGAGATTTGGAGGTTCTTTCTGACGTAGACCTTATTAATCAGGGGGAATGGTCGGCTGTTCCTCCCGGTGATCCGCAGAGTTTTATGCTCAACTCACATTCATATGCTATTCCACGGAGAGGTAAAGTCGTTGTAAGTGATTTTTCGCCAATGAAAATTGATTTGACACAAGACTTTGGAGGGTTGTGTACTTTCAGAGTTAAGGTTGCAGACTTTGTTGGTGGCTATTGGCCTGGAGAGGAAAATGAAGGAGAATACAGGGGCCTGGGGTTTATCGGCGCAAACCTTCTTTGGATATGGGAGGATGAAGAAGAGGAGCCTGAGCAGGCCAACTCTCCACCGAATACAAACTTTAAGCTTAGCTTTATTCCCGCCGGGGCAGAAGGGGGTAATGCAGAGGCCGTAGAGGTTGAGGATGGAGCGTCCGTTCCAGTTGGAGTAACGTTAACTCTCGACGGCTCATTAAGCACGGATTCCGATGGCGATCCATTGAGCTGTAATTGGACGGTAATGATGGCAGGAGAACAGGTTGTCTTGGACGACCATGGGTCTGTTGTAGAATATCTCGTTACAGAAGGTATGGCAGGATCGGGCGTAACAATGTCGCTACAAACTAGCGACGGGATTGATCTTGGAAATACTGTAAGTAAATCCTTTTCTATAGAGATAGCGAATGTTAGGCCAACTGCAGACTTTAGCTTTACAATTGGTGATACAGAAGTTCTTATGGTTGAGCTAAACACTCTATCGGATACTGTTCAGCCAGTCAATATTAAGCCGGAGATTGACGACGATGATGCAGGAGATGTTTTGACATGCTCTTGGGCCGTATCCGGCCCTGTAGAGGTGAGCACAGATGGTTGGGCTACAGATGGTTCTGAGTTTTCCGTTACACTCCCTGCTTCTGCAGGAAATTATGATGTTCAATTAATTGTTAATGATGGCATGGACAATAGTGATCCTGCGATTAATACGTTAAGAGTTAATCAATTGCCTATAGCGAACTTTACAATTGTATCAGGAAGTGATGTAACTGGAGACTTAGTGACTTGTGCTTCCACATCTACAGACGATGGATCTGTCGCTGGTCAGGCATGGACCTTTTCTTCTGTTCCGAATGGATCATTATTAACTAATGCTGATATTCAGAATGCAGATGCAGTTACTGCCTCATTCACCCCTGACGTAGAAGGCTTTTATGCGGTAAGCCTCGTCGTCGTAGATGACGAGGGATCATATAGCGTTGAAAAAATTAATGCAATAGATATTTCTGCGGCAAATACAGCGACAATAGTGACAATAACTGCTCACTCTGGCAGTGAAGCGAATCCTAGTCAGACGGTGTTTCTTGCCGATGACTGGATCTATTTGAAAGCGACAGCTATTGATCCTGATCCCGAGCCGGAAGGGTTTGTGTATATTTGGGAAAGACTTAATGACCAAAATATAGTTGTCCAGACGGTTACTCACGATGTTTCCGCCGATGATCAGACTCCACTAATAGACCTACTAAATATCGGGTCATTAGCAAGAGACACTTATTCATGGCAGGTTAAAGTTATCGACGCTCAGGGTCTTCCGGGCAACACTGCGCAATTAACATTTGAGGTTCTTAACTCTGATCCAGTAGTTGTTATTGACTCAGTAGACGGAACCACAGAGGTTGATGCAAATGTGTCACTAAATGCAACCGCAACAGATATTGATGGAGATGAGCTAACTTATGACTGGACTGTTCAGACTCACACCGCAGATGGCGACCCAACATATAGCTTTAGCTCTACTTCGGCTCAGGATCCAGATTTTACTACCGATATGTTCGGAGAGTACACTTTGGAGCTTAGTGTTACTGATGGCAACGGAGGGCAGGCGAGTGCTGTAGTCACAGTAGAGTTTGTTGCGGCTAATCAGGCGCCTACTGTATCTATCGAGGGCACCGAAGGAACCCTTGAGACGGGCGAAAGCATTATTATGGTTGCTACAGCGGGTGATGCAGATGGGATAATTGAGACTTATGCTTGGACTGTGGAGAGTCAGCCTGGAGATACCGCAAGCTTTGTAAATGATGCAATAGAAGATCCAGAGTTTACTGCAGCGACAGCAGGAGACTATACTCTTAGATTGACTGTAACAGACGATGATGGAGGGACAGCATATGCTGAGCATAGCTTTACACTTGTTGATCCAAATCAGCAGCCCGCCGCCTCAATAGTGGCGTCTTTTGCAGGAAACGTAGGAGAGGTCGGAGTTCTTGTGACGGCAGATGGAACTGGCAGCAGCGATCCAGATGATGATGCACTTACATATGCTTGGACATTTAGTGTAGTTCCGGACGGAAGCAATATATCTGATGATAGTGATTTAGATCCAAACGATGTATCAATTCAAACATTCACTCCAGATGTGACAGGGCTGTATACCATCAACCTTATAGTTACGGATGTGCATGGTTATGCTAGCCCTCAAGCTTCGGCAAGCGTATTTGCTGCTGCAGCTAATCAGCAGCCTGTATTGCACTTAGTCGGCGGCCCTGGTACTGACAGTATATCTATCAACCAAGGCGACGATTATGCTGACGCAGGAGCTACCGCAACAGATGCAGAGGATGATAATGATGCATTGACGGCAAATATCGTCACGGAAAGTAATGTTAATATAAATGTGCCAGGAGTTTACACGGTTACTTATAATGTAACTGACTCCGGAGGCCTTGCCGCAGATACTATCACGAGAACCGTTACAGTCGTTCCTGTTGCAGAAAATAATCCTCCAAGCATTATTATGGCAACATATGTAGGACAAGAGCAGGGGACGCCAGGGGCACTTGCCCAAGGTGAAGGCGGTTACTTGTGGCCAACTGGTCCGGAGAATACTGCAGTCGATGGTGGGTTTAATTATCCAGATGTTCAACTTGGTTCATATATATCTTTTTATGGAGGAAGATCAGCAGACACAGAGGATACCGGCGGGGCAATGGACGTAGAAGATGGGGTTGTGAATCTCAATTATACCTGGAAGATAATAGAGGCCGCAGAGGGTTCGGGGTATAATAACGCAGGGATCTTTAATAAGCCAAATCCAGTCGCAGGAGATGGAGATCCTCCGATAAATAATCCAGTAAATGATGGAGGCCACTATACCTCTATTCAGATACAGCCCGATAAGGGAGGGGTTTATGCAATAAAATTTGAATTGAAAGATTCTAATAATGCAGTGTCTCAATTCGTGGTAAGATTTAAAGCGGTTGGATAAAAAGGGAGCGTCGATGAATGCTTATGTTTTATTGGGCTGCAATGGATTTACGGATACAGAGGGTTTTTTGTTTTGTAACTCCATTACAAACCATATAGTTGATTTATCTAAAATAAAATATGACGAAAAAGAAAGGGTGATTAACTTTCTGGATAAGGCATGCGGCCTTTTTGATGCGGCCTGTTATGACTACAACAAGTGCATCAATATAGTAAATTTTTTATATCGTCAATATGGTATTATAGACGAAGATGGGCTGCATAAAATACAGGCTTTTTTAAAAATGCACAAGAGATGCGGTATTTATGTAATGTTAATATTAAAGGAGGATTATAGTGTCTGATATAAAGGTTCCGAAGAACACAAAGTATATGGATTCAAAAAAGGGTGAGGTACAGAATAATATAGAGAGCGCTTTTAATGATTATAAAAAGCTTCTCGCAGATAAGACTCATCCTGATAATCAAACTCCTGCTTACCACAACAATGTTGTAGCAGCTTTAAATCGTCTTTTAATTGCGGCGGATGAATTAGACGGAGTAAACCCGGGCGAGGGCATCTTCGGGCTTATAGTTTTATCCCTAAGGTCGTGTCTAAAGCTTCGGGACGATAATACAAAGTTAGAAGTAGAGGTTCGAGAGCTTAAGCGCGAGATAGGCAGGATTAAAAAGAACCAGAGAGTAAAATGACTTTTAAAGATAAAGTTGTAAACCTTATTTTGGAAAGAATATCGGAGGCAAGCAAGCATGTTCGGCAGCTGGAGAATGACAGTAGTAAATTTTCTGTTGCTCCAACTGATAATAGTGTGTATATTGCTCGGGTAGGGTATCGAGAGGCCCTGCAGGATATTCTTTCCGAGATAAGGAGCATTAATGAAGTCGAATGATATAATTGAAATCTTTGAGCAAAAAAAGGAAGAAAAATTATTTTCGTTATTAAAATCTTTTGGAATAAAAACAGAGTATGTTGAGTTAGATAAGAAAAGATTTTTTGATATTTATAGCATAAAGTTGGCTAACGGGACTAGGTCCTCAAGGTTAGACCGAGTTCTTGTAGATGTAGGTATGGCTATGTCGTCTCACTCTCACCCCAATGGGTACCCCGTTATGAAGGACGGGGTATATAAGATCGAGGTACAAAGAGAAGAGATTGAGTCCCCTACTTTTATGCAGGTATATAATGCCTTTCCAAAGAATTATTATGCCCCCATCGCTTTGGGTATAGACTCTTTTGGAGAACTTATGCATACAGACATTAATTCTATTCCGAACCTATTAGTGGGGGGCACTACTGGCTCTGGGAAGAGCGTTTTGCTTCACAGCTTTATTCTATCCCTATTGGGGTCGGATACAGACCTCTACTTGATAGACCCAAAAATGGTTGAGTTTGGTATTTATCGAGATTTAAATTCGGTTAAAAAGATTGTGCATTCTGCTGAAGATGCGGCTTTTTTAATAGATGAGGTTAGGAGTATTATGGAGGTTAGGTTTTCATTGCTTCATAAGTTTAAAGTTAGAAGTGCTGCCGAATATAATCGAGGAGCAAGTCCAAAGACTAGGTTGAGACCTATAGTTATAGTTGTTGATGAGTGGGCGGATATAGTTCTGCAGGATAAAGAGGTGCAGAAAACACTATGCCTTGTTGCTCAAAAAGGACGGGCTGCAGGTATATCTATTATTTTGGCCACACAAAGACCATCATGCAGGGTTGTCTCTGGGTTAATTAAAGCGAACTTTCCCGGAAGAATTGCCCTTAAGGTTGCATCCGCTGTTGACAGTAGGGTTATATTAGATCAGGGTGGTGCTGAAAAAATTTCTGATATAGGGACGGGGCTATACCTTGACGGTGGATTGTCAAAGCCCAAGCTTTTCCGAGCCCCAAATATAGTTGACATTCAAGGGGAATTGGCTAAAATAAACCCAATTGCTAAAAAGAAGCCATCGTTTTGGGGCAGGTTTTTATCTTGAGAACTCTTAATAAAGAAGAAATATTAAACTCAATTAAAATAGTTGAGATAGCCACTCGCAAAGGAGTTGCTTATGAGCAGGTTAATAGCGGGAATTTTACGCATAGATGCAAGTGTCCAGGAAAGGATCACAAGAGCGGGCTAGAAAGAACTGGATCATTATATATAGATAATGATAATAACAATTTTTATTGCTTCGGATGTGGTGCATCAAATAATGTTATAGATTTTTACATCTTATGTGTTGATACTGACTTTTTAACGGCGATCAGAGATTTATCTGAAATGATAGATCCAAAAGATGTCACGTCTGTTCCGCGAGCAAAGCGCCAAACTAATTTTTCAAAGATATTAGAAATATCTGGATTATTTCGTGTCGCCCAAAAGGCTCATCCTAGTGATTTAGAATGGATAGAGAGGCTGATGAAAAAGACTGATGCTTACATTCTGTCAATAGACAGATATGATATACATAAAGCAAGCAATATATTTAAGGGCGTAAGACGCGCCTTGAATCGGAGGTACTCTAAAAAATGAGAGTAATTGTATGTGGAGATACTCATATTGGAGCCGTATTTGGTCTTGGCAGGCCAAATGGGAATGGCGGAAATACCAGGGTAGACGACTATAGTGATAGTCTTAATTATGTGATCGATCACGCAATCGATACTAAGGCGGATATCTTTATACAGACTGGAGATATATTCGAGCATAGAGATCCAAGTGTTGAGCATATGGCTATTGTAGACAAAGCTCTTAAGAGATTGTCGAATGCAAATATTGCAACATTTGTAATAATGGGGAATCATGATTACAAGAGAAATGGAGAAAGTTTTACTAGCTCAATAACATCACTGTCATCCTGTGAGTACCCAAATGTAAGAATGCTTTTGGAGCCAGAAGTTGTACAGGTGTGCAATGTTGATAATGAAAAGGTTAATATCTTATTGCTGCCTTATAGGGATAGGAGGATGTATGCCGGGGCAGATTCGAGAGAGCAATCTGCGGCATATGATGAGTATATAAAGAGCGAGGTGGGCTCGATAGATAACGAATTTCCAATAATCGCAGTTGGGCATAACTTTTTTTATGAAGGAAGTTATAATGATTATGGTGGTGCAGAATTGATGGTAAAGCCAGCATCTTTTCGTGGGTGTGATGTTGCTATGATGGGACACTTGCATCAATTCAGAGTGCTTAGAAAAAGGTCTCCGGTATGTATATACACCGGCTCTATGGAGCGATCAAACTTTGGGGATGCAGAGGTAGATAAGTATTTTATAGATTACAGCATAAATCGAAAGAAGGCAAAGTTTTATAAGATTCCGGTCAGAGGGCTTATCGATGCCACAGAGGATTTGTCTGGACTTGATTTCGCAGACATCTTGCCGGGGCTAAACGATGTTATCGACGCTCACGATGTGTCGGAAAAGATAATTAGGTTCAAACTAATAGTAGACGAGAAGGTTCTCCCGGCTGTAGACAAATCGTACATACAATCCAGACTGTATGATAATGGAGCATTCCACGTTTCTAAGGTTATCATAGAGGTAATCTCAAAAAGAGTTGTAAGAGATAACTCTGTCCTTAATCATAAGGATGACTTCTCAATGTTTAAGGCATTTATTGAGTCACAGGATATTGACGAAGAATATGGAAAGATTCTTTTAGAAGAAACAAAAATAATAATGGGAGAATAATGATACCTATTAAGCTAAAAATGGAAAATTTCTTTTCTCACAAAGATAGTGAAGTAGATTTTACAAAATTTAATTCAGCCCTCTTAATTGGAAATACCGAAGGTGATTACGACAAATCTAACGGATCGGGAAAGAGCGCTATTTTTGAATCCGTTTTGTGGTGCTTGTTTAACAAGTCTAGAGCCTCAATGATGGACGATATAATCAGGTGGGGAGAGACAACGTGCTCTGTAACATTAGAGTTTAAGCACAATTCTCAGATTTATAGAGTTAAGAGAAATAGAAATAGAATGAATTCGACCTCTACTATTGAGTTTTCTTATCTTGATAAGGCTGGGGATTGGAACGATATATCTTGCTCTACTTCTGGTGATACAAATGCAAAGATAGAATCGATAATTAAGCTTGACTACAAAACCTTTGTAAACTCTATTTACTTTAGGCAAAATGATATATCTGAATTCGCAGATGCAGAGCCCTCTAGAAAGAAGGAGATACTTAAATCTATAGTTGATATCTCCAGGTGGGATTCTTATGAGAAAAGCGCAAAGAAAGTAGCTAGAGACATAGGTTTGGAATGCAAGGTTTTAAAGAAGTCTATAGAAGATTATGATCAAGTTACAGAAAGGCTTGCCGGAGTCAGGGTTGAGATAGAGGCTTCAAAGGGCAAGTCTGCTGTAGCTCAGGCTAAGAAGAAGGTCATATCAAAAGAGGCAGAGGAGTTGAGCAAGAAATACGTCACAATTAAGAAGTCTCTTGATACCGATACCTATGATCGAGCTGTTGACCATCTCTCGTCATTAAATGACGAGCGCAAAATAGTTCAAGAACAATTGTCAAAGCAAAATATTTTTGTTCAAAAATATTCTAATGAAAAAGATACTTTAAAAAAGGAACGGGATAGCCTTTTGGCCTCTCTGCTCGGAAAGGAGGAGGTGATCATACCGGACGGAAAAATAGAGGACGTAAGAGTGCAGCTTACTCACTATAAGTCTCAAAAATCTTCCTCAGAAGAGATGCTTAAAAATTTGCGCGATCTGGATATCTCTCCAGATCATTGCTATGTGTGCAGGCAATCGATTGGCAATGCATTATACAAAGAGCTTAAGAATGATTACGAATCTAACGAGGCAGAGTATAAAGCTGGGCTGAGCGAGTCTAATAAGGAGATCTTAATCTTAGAGGGAGAGATAGATAGCCTATTAAAAATAAAAAAAGAAAACGAGGGCCTTAGGCTTATTAGGAATAAAGTTGAGGCAGAAGAATATAAAATAAGTTTGGTTGGTGAAAATCTCCAAAAACACACAGAGGCTTTGAGTGGCCTAAAGATAAGGCTGGAAAATATAGACTTTAAAGTAAATAATAACAAAGAGCTTCTTGAGTCTATTAAAAATGAAGACTTTCAAAGTATTCGTAAAAAATTAAAGGCTTTAAAGACAGAGCGTGAAGAGTTGATTGAAAATATCTCTGATGAAGATAAGGAGATGGGAAGGCTTATGGAGAGAGAGTCTTTGCTCGTAGAGCGGGAGACAAAGATGCTTAAGGATAAAAAAAGCATATCTGAAAAGATGAAACGAGCCTCTCTTTTTGAAAAGCTATCAAAGATGTTCGGAAAGAATGGAATCCAGGCGATACTTCTTGATACGGTAATAGAGGACCTGGAGAAGACTGCAAATTCTATTCTTGCATCTATATGCAATGAACCTGCCGTTATAGTCCTTGAGACACAACGGCTCGGTGCAGATGGGTCCTCGGTGATTGAAACTCTGGATCTTAAAGTTCGTAAAGACGGACATTTGCAGAACTTTAAGTCGCTTAGTGGAGGGGAGCAGTTCAGGATATCTTTGGCGCTAAGGATTGCCTTAAGCGACATGTCTAGCCGCTACGGAGGTTCAAGCTTAGAGTTTCTTCTATTAGATGAAGTAAATTCGCCACTGGACAGATATGGCGTAGAGACTTTGTTTGTGAGCGTTATAAGATCTCTTGAGGATAAATATAAGATACTAGTTATAACTCACGACGAATCTTTGAAGGAAAAGTTTGATAATGTAATTAATATAACAAAGGTTAATGGAGAAAGTGAGCTGGAGTTTACTACCAGATAGTATGCTAATTTTATCACATATTCTGCGAGGTAACTTATGATTGTTTTAACTTTAGAAGAGAGTGTAGAAGAATATATTTCTGGCGTGCCAGCGTATGTAGAGTTTTCTACAAGCAAACCAGCTACGGTTTTTTACACTTTAGATGGCACAACTCCTGATGCAAGCTCTTTGATAGCTGTGGGTCGAGTTTATCTGCCAACAGACGGGGGGTCAGTGTCGCTCAAGGCTATGGCTATATCTTCGGAAGATTCTTCTGCAATTTTAGAAGAGGAATACAGCACAGACTCTACAGATTTATCTGGCCCAAGACACATTGGCGACGAAGGCATTATAATTTTGCCATACGGAGAAGATGCCGTTGAAACGTTATCTGTTGATTCAGATGGAGGTCCCTCACAGACATCTGCTATCTCGTTTGAAGATTTGGACATAAAGGCATCTTCTGTTGATTCAGATGGAGTTCAGACTGAGGGCGGGAAAACCTCTGTATCTTTTATAAACTTTCCTTCGGTTTTATCATCAGATGATAGCTTTTCAGTCTCTTACGTGAATGACAATGCGGAGTTCGATCCGAAGGCAAAGTTTATTATAATGGACGGCTCCACTGATGAGTTAGCGGAAAATCAAGTTGTCAAAATTGTAAACCGTACTTATAGTACATTTGGACCGACGACAAAGTTTTATGATGAGAGGTTAGGGGAAAAGGAGCCGATTGTAACTGGGAACTATGTAAATAGTTTTTATAATCAGAAAACAGGAATTTATGTATCTTACTACTGGGAGAGTCTTGAATCAAGGTGGATAAAGTCTATTCAAAGAGTTGAAAGGACAAAGGTAAAGGGCTCGAATAAAGCTTCGAATTCCTTTGTATATAGGTGGGTTCAAGATAGGTCGTTAAGCCAGATTTTTTAGAAAATTTAGGAGTTGTTTTGTTAAAGTTATCAGTATCGTCAATGGACACCTATACAAAGTGCCCAAAGAAATATCATTATAGATATATTGAAAAGCCAGATGTTCCGCAGGCAAAGTGGGGATTCACAGAGTTTGGATCATGTGCCCATCTGATCTTAGAGCTATTTCACAAGGAGGTAAAGGAGAGTAATACAGACCCAAGTCAGTATTCTATTTTGCTAAAAGAATGCTTTAAGAAGGGGGTGAAAGAGTTTGATCTATCCATACTAGAGGAGCCAGTCTGGATGCCTAACGGCGACCAATCTGGCTTAATTGCGTTAAGAGAAATAATGCAAACTTACCTAGACAAGGTGAGGTCGGAAGGCTTGCCGGACGTAATAGGTATAGAGATGCCTTTTAATTTCAAGATAAATGATGACACAACCGTAAGAGGATTTATTGACAGGGTGGACAGAGTTGGGCCTGGGGAATATCGAGTACTCGACTATAAGACCAGTAAGAATATGAAGTATTTAACTGGATTTCAACTTCTGGTATATGCGGAGGCTTTAAGAAGAAGGTTCAAGGATGTAGAGGTTGTTCATGGATCTTATTTAATGTTGAAGCATAATTGCTCGACCAAAGATTACACATTTACTCTGGATGACCTTGGGGCGTGTAGAAAAACAATTCTAAAAAAGGCCGGCTATATAGATACAGATTCTACCTGGGTTAAAAAGCCTTCTATATTATGTCGGTGGTGTGATTACAGGGCTATATGTCAAGATGCATGGGCCGAATAGGGGGGCATATGAAAAAAGAATTTGAAGGCATTGTTAAAATGTATGAAGAGGAGGTGTGGATAAACACTCGTACAAAAGAGGGGTATGCACGTGTGCTCGAAAGGATTGATCCTCTTTTGTGCAAATGGGCATCAAAGACATATATGTCAGGATATACTTTTGAGGATATAAAGCAAGAGCTATCTTTGATTATAATTGAAGGAGTTAATGCATATGACCCTAGTAAAAAAGTAAAATTAAGTACATTTTTACATACGCACTTAAGAAATAAGTTGGTCTCAAAGCTCAAGAGTGTAAACAAATTATCTAATGATGCCTATGGTCTTTCAGAGAAGGGGAAGGTAGAGATGTGCTCCTGCGGAGGAGTGATTGCCAAGGGGAAGTCTTGTTATACATGCAATGTTTGCGGGGCTCAACATAAGCAGGTATATCGCAGATCAAGAGAGGAGCTTATTTTTAGCGCAATGCCAAAGACAGATCCTGGGAGTGGAGAGGAATATGGGGAGTTTCAAAACTCTCTGTCTAATTCAGACAGTCTTTACTCGGGCGGCACATCATCATATGACGATGTTGAGTTAGAAATGGCGATAAATAAATTGTCAAAAACAATTGACGAGAAAACATTCTTAATATTAAAGATGGTTTGCTTGGAGGGATATTCTATAAAAGATGCTGCAAACGAAGTTGGCCTTACGGGATGGGCTGCCAGCATGAGGCTTAAGAAATTAAGTCGTTATAAGATAATAAACGATCTATTATCTGAATATCTTGATAAATAATGAAGAAAGAATTATTAAAATATATAGATGAAGAGAAATCTATATCTAAATATAAAATAACTCTATTAAGAAAAGGGCCAGAGAAGCCTTATAAGACAAGACTTCTTTCGATTGAGTCGGATTTTATTTCATATCCATTTCACAAGATTAAAGCCGAAAACATTAATGAATTAAAAGATGCTTTAAATCTATTTCGCCTAGATAGGGCGGAATTTAATAAAGCCTATTCATCTGAGAGTTTGGATAAAACGAGGGTAATATCAGCGAGTCAATTAGATAACCTGCGAGATAAAATCGCTTTTTATGAAAAGCTACATAAGACCTTGTTGGAAAAAACTCTTCAAGAAGTTAATATTATTCAAAATGAATATATAAAATCAAAGGTAAGCAAAGAGCTTAGATCAGAGGGTGTTGACAGCTTGCTGGAAGCAGAGGGGGCCGCCATATCTAAGGAGCGAGCCAGAATACAAATTTTAATTTATGCTTTGGGCAGGTATATATATCACGAAGTGCAGTCTGCAAAAGATATATTAGATTCTAACAAAGAAATATCCGCCACCATATATGACTCAGCAAGATATAAGCTTAACTCTATTCTTGAAAATATAAAGTTTAATATTTTTAAATATTATAATGATGGAATAAAAGAGGTTCCGTTATTGATAAATGGGACTCTGGGCCATAATAACTTTGTACACTCAGTATATCCGTTGGTTAATTTGATAAATAAACACTCTAATTCTTATAAGATAGAAAGAGTTCTACCTATAGATATGTCATTTTTTAAAGAATCTGGAAGGCCAATTAGAAAGCGCTTTGTAGAGAGGGGGTTTTCGATTATCACCCCAATTAATAGGGTTGGGAATGAGGCTATAAGCTTATTGCACATAGAGTTATGGAGTGAGTCGGGAACTCTGCTGACTCCAATCGTTGAAAAAAGTTTTTATAATTATAATAAAAATAAAGAATATTATAAGGCAATATCAACCAAGCCCATATGGAGTATGAATAATCATATAGATAATCCATTTCTTTTAAGAGAGGTTTTGGCACTATTATCCTTAGATAAAGAGCCTCTCGTCGGGTCAATAGACTTTTCCGATAAGGCCTTGACGGAAAGGATAAACAAAACATCAAATGGAGAGATTATTATATGTTCAAAATTTAGTAAAATATTAGTTGCAGCAACTAGATCGGAATCAGACCACATTAAGCAGGCATGTTCTTGGGTAGACTTACTAATAAAACAAATAAAGAATGATTATAAAACTCTTTTTAATCCTCTGGCGAGCCGGGGGATGAGTGCCGCAGATAGGGTAGTCCGAGTAACAGGCTTTGGAGAATAGAGGGAAGACATGAGCGTTAATGTAATTAGGAAGGTTAATGATATAAAGGCTGCGCTTAAAACGAGCCACGGTATAGATGGCGAGGCTAATGAGCAGGATTTTAAGATTGCCTTAGAAGATTATCACGGACATCTGAAGAGCAATGTAGACATCTTGAATAGCTTGTTAAGCCATCAGGAGCCTGATGAAGAACAAGAGGAGGGGTTTGTCCCAGAGGAGGCCGGGGTTGATCGTGATCTTACTTATGGCGGACGGTCAGACACCGATTATGATCCTGAAAGTGGCTGGTTTGAAGACTCCCGACCAGATGAAATTCAAGGCGAATCCTTTATGCCAGGCGAGGAAAGGGTAAGGGAAGAGGTTGATGTTACGGCAGCTTTGTCCAAGGGGCTTATTGACGGGGGCATTAACGGATTAGAGGTCAGCCTTGGGTCCATGATGAATTCGGCGGCTGGTTATAATGCATATCAGGCATATGATAAAAATAAAAATCTTATGTTAGCCATTGAGTTTTTTATAAAAGAATATGGACTGCCAGCTTTTCTGAGGGATTCTTGGGACATAATTAATGATGCCTGGGAAAATATCGAATTAGAAGAAGAGCTTGCCCCAAAGGATGAGGTTCCAGACACAGGTCGCCTTGAATGGGAGAGCCTTGAGCCGATACGTGAAATAACTAGAAAGCAATATATGCACCTATATGACGCAACTCCTACTAAAAATATATATCTTAATGTTGCTATTGATACAAAGTTTTATAGGCAAGAAGATTCTCCAGAGACTTATGAGGCAAGGCTAAACGGTGCAATAGAAAGCGCGGAAGAAAATTCCGTTACAGCTTTGAATTTTTATGATATTTTTTCTGAACTAGGCGATGATGCAGCTGGCTATATGATAGAGGATGTCAATGGCAAGCCTCATGCTGTCATGTCAATCGGAAAGATACAGGCAATTCGTCAGGCCATACTTAATAGGCTGGCCCAGATAAGAGAAAGATCACAAGACGCTAAGAAGGATTTGAATTCTGCTTCTTTAGTTTTTTCGGAGGATGGATTTACTATTTCGGCAAAGAGGTTGGTCGAAACGGCTGAAATAAAAAGACAGATAATTTCAGATCAATTAGACGACCTTGTCTCTGCTATAAAAAAGAGAGACGAGTATATTTCTCATGAGTTATATGAGATGGGTAGATCGGGGGAGGTTAATACAGGGGACCTTCTAAGAACTCAGGCATTTTCTGTTTCCAAAATAATAAGAGACAGTAGGTCTGAGGTTTTTAAGCTGCTGTTAGAGGTGGTCAACCAAATTGTTTTCATAGACCTAGAGGCTCAAGTATATCATCTAAAGGGTGGAGATAAAAATGCGTCAAAGGTTAAGTTTAGAGAGAGCTGGACCACATATGAAGAGCCGTTTGAAGAAAAGATTCAAGCTGAAATAAAAAGAAAAATTCGTAATTTCTTCACGAGACAGTCGAGAGCCGCTTGGGTATCTAAATCATTTTGTAGATATATGACAAGCCAAATATCAAGAGATAAAATCAGAGAAGGAGTTGTTAATGTTGTTTCGGAAAGAGTAACTACTAGCTGGAATTATGCAGATTGCTCTGTTTGTGGAAAGAGTATTTACACAAGAAAGAGTAAAGAGTCATATGGGCAGAGCAGAAAGTCTGGATCTATTAGTCCAGAGGCATATTCGGAATATAAAACTCAAATGTATAGCCTAGTAAGGCATGCAGATGGGCAATTAATAACTACAGATATGCTGCAGCAAGTAGACGAGGACGGAAACCACATCAGGTTTGAGCCGCCGCCAACTCTCGCGCAAGTGGGGGCGGGTTCAAAGACTTGGGCGGAGATAGGGCAGATGGTTTCGTCTGGCTCTAGAGATGTACATGCCGAGGGTGTCCGGAGGCAGGCTTGGGCCCTAAAGACGATGGGAGCCGCGAGAATCCCTGGTGGCGAGGTGCAGATTTCAGACAAAAGATTTAGATGCCCTTATTCAAATGCAAGTGATAGACCGCCAGAACTAAGGGCAGACAAGCTGTCTGTTAAAGACCAGACCTGTGGTTTGGATATAGATTTATCTCCAATTTTTGATTCTTCCGCAGGAGTTCCGTCAGCATGGGAGTTGCAGACTGCAGGCGGTTCAGCTGGTGACATCGAGGGTCATTTAGACCAAGCGGTAGAAGAGGGGCTCATAACAACGGAGGTCGCGCAAGATATTTTGTCCGAGCTAGAGAAAAGAAGGGCTGGAGGATGGAAGTTCTCTAACAAATACTTCAATTGTCCCACCAGGATATTGGGGGAAGAAGGTGGTACGATAAGTGATCATGAAGAATTATTAAATCAGTTTTCGTTTATTGCAAGCCCAATATCTGGCCCAATATCTGCGGATAAATTAGCCCTTATAGAGGCTGGCGACAAAAGTATAGTCATAGATCATGACTCATCACAATTGCATCCGCCCAGTGATGGTCTTGGCGGGTATTCTCTTCCAGAAGAAGGGACCTTGTCATATCTTGTCTGCGGAGCCCATGTAAGTCTGTCATCCTTCGACAGGAGCTTATTTTCGGAATTATTAAAATCTATTGTGTCAGAGTCTATGGATAATATGAAGGACTTTATTGAGGCCTTGATATCTATGGGAGTGGAGGTTAGCGACATTATTCCCTTCCTTTCCAATGCCTCAAGTCCAGAGGCGGCAATTGATGAATTAGAGTCTGCTGGTCGTCTAGACAAGCTTTCAGGTTTACTTTCCCTAGCTATGGCTAGTCCGGTAGATTTGGATAAAAAGGTCAGACATACAGGCAAGAGCCGTATGGAAATATTGCAAGATTTAGTTTTAGTGTGCAGACATGGCCACAAATTCTCCGTTAAGGATTCCCTTTACTTTGGAAGAACACATACTGGAATTAGCCTATCTAATAGACGCGGCTCTGTTTATAACAAGCGCCAGATCGCTCGTTCGGGCCTCCTTTCGTCAGAGGGTTTAGATAATTTTGATATATCTACAAGATTATTCTCAAACCAAGGAGATCATTATATTGTTGAACTATCTCCAGAGGATCTTTTGGGCTCAGATTCAGAACGGTTTTTTGAATATTCAGAGTGGGTGGATAGGGTCGATAAGGTAAAGCGAGTAGCCTTTGGCGTTCCTGGATCCAAGAGGCTATATACATTTGGGGCAATATCAAGAGATTATATTTGGGGCTCTGAACAGAGGGCTAGGTGGAGTACTGCAAGGCCAAGGGAGACTAAGGATCCTAAGACTACAGTGTTTATAGAATCTAATACTGGGTTAGAAGATTCAATGGATGACCAAGAAGATGGTCGAGGCCTTGGGGCTCAGGGTAGGGCTAGTCTGGCCGTCCAGAATGATAACGAAGACTTCTTTATATTAGGTCGAGAAAATGAATACCTAAAAGATCAAGCGGCAGGGGTGCTGAGAATAACAACTCCCGTAGGAGAGGTATTGAAGTCTCTTCTGATTTCGTGCAGAGATTTTTTGAGGATGGCAACAACCCTTGATATAGAGGGAAGACTGGTTGGTGAGCCGATTTTATTCAGAGAAAGATATGATGATGAAATTGAGGCTAATATTTATTTGATCATAAGGGCGCTAGTAAATACGGCTAAGGCGGTTGAGGATAAAGAGGATATAGTTGATGACGCATTTGCAATAGTCAGAGGCGGACTTCTGGAGGCTCTATATGATGTTGATCATAGGTTTTTGGCATATCTGGGGCGGGCTTTTCATAAAGAGTTAATTGTTGAGATGTCAAAGGCCGTTCTTATTGCGGCAAGAAATAGGCATGGAGCCGAAGCGGTTGAGAGATATAGGAGGACTTTGTTCAGCAGAGGTACAGGCGGGTCCTCTTTGGATGTTCAAAGTATTCGCGGGATAATGATGGAGGATGCTTCTGTTTCTGATGTTTTAACAAGAATAACAAATGCTTTGACTATTTCGTTAGGCGGGTCCGAATCTAAAAAAATTGTAGATCCAGGAGCAACGACGGACAAGGTAGTTAAGATGCGTGGGCAAGAATATATGGGAAGAGTTATTCATGCTGCCAGTGCATTTTATTTGGCAGACGTGATTTCCAGAATATATAACATGTATATGAAAGATCCCAGGGCCATGGCCTATGTCGGATACGATATAGGGGTCGACTTGTCAAGTCCGGATAAGATCATCGCGCTAAGCGACAGCGATATACAGGCCGTTGTTGTTGGCGTTTCTAGCGATATAGCTAAAAAAATAGATTCAGAAAGGCGTCAAAAGGAAAGGTATAAGATAAAGGATGAATCGCAGGAAGTTGATTTTGAATCAGCATGGTACCAGAGGCATTACGATAATATAAACAAATGTCTTATGGCACTGCGAGCCCAAGCTGCTCATGTTATGGCAGCATGCACGTCCAGGCCGTATCAGTTAAAAGCCGTCGATTATATTAGATCTTCTTTAACAGAAGTTGTTGATGCAGAAGAGGAGGCCGGAGAGGCAACTGAAAGTTCATCGAAAGCTCGCGCCATTATAGACAATGTTCTTACTAACATTCCGTTTACCTCAATTGGCATGAGTCATGATGGAAAATATGCAAGATTTCACCAGGGAGTGCGCCAGCGTACATCTGGCTCTAAAGGTCGAGGAGAGCGGGGCAAGAGGTTTAATTATCAGACATCCGATGAGGATGTATCTTTTGAGTTAATTCCGCCGTTTGCAGCAGTTATTGCCGATTTTAATGGGCCAGAAGATTATTTTCCAATTTATGTTTTAACTGAACGTGGAGCTATTTATCATCAATTTGATATTAATGTTCCAGAGCCTCCATCCAACAACTTCGTATATGTACTCTGTAAGTCAAATATTCCAGGCTCAATAGAGCTTGAAGACGTTGTATTGCCAGACTCTTATTCTGAATCTGGATGGATGGTCCTAAGTGTAGACAGAAGAGATAAGAGGTTTATTTTTGAGGCGTCTTCCAGAAAGAGTGTAAAGTTGGTTAAAAATAAGGGAATAAAAGAAGGCATAAGCCTGATAAATCATCCGGCAACAAAATCTGTCGAATCAGATGGAGTAGTTATTGGATACGTGAATGAAGAGCTTGGGTTTGATACAACAAGAGGGTTTTATGTTGGCTCGATGTCTACAAGGAGCGGGGCCGACTTATCTTTTCCTCCAACGCAGATGGGGTTTGGCGTCAACTCGGTTGGGGTGCCAATTCCGTTAGATTATCGTGGCGAAGATGTAACTAAAAATGCTACTGATATACCTATTGCTTCGGCCAGAATCCCGGTTTCATTGCTGGGAAGCAGCCCCGGCCCAATGATTGATATAGAAATGTCAGACCTTTTGCAGCGCAGCCCGAAGGATGAGGCCTTTGAGATCCTAAGGGAGATTGAGCGAGTCTATGTGGCTTATGAGGCTGAGTTGCGAGAGCAAAAGATTGTTAATATAGGCAGGCCGGATGTGGGAGATCCAGAGGTAAATCAACACGTTAAGCCTTGGGGCGGCGGCCTGATTGAATCTGAAAAAGAGAAGGTAAGATTAAGGTATAGAAAGATAATAAGAGCACTCTTCGATCAGTATAGGGGTATGCCATATAATGTAGTAAAGACCGGATGTGGAACAAAGACCTCTCATACTAATGCTGAGCGGAAAATTATGTTAGAAACAGGAGGGAAGGCCCCGTCAAGAGCGTCGAGATATTCCGTAAGAAATTCTTATTACATTCCCTTTGTTGACTTTGTACTTATGCATAGATTTTTAACAAGAGAGTGTTTTTCTCCAGAGTGGGGCGGCCATCAGCTATGGTCCCCTGAGGAAAATCTTGAGCAAGTAAATGAAAAAAGAGATGCAATAGAACAGTTTGTCATTAATGCTCATGGGCTAAATACTCTGGCCGCACAGCTTATAAAGATTCTAGATGCGGCCGGTGACCAGCCCGGAATGAATATTAGAAATATTCATGTAACAGATATGCTAGACCCATACAATAGGCTTATTAGAACTGGGAAAGTTTCTGAGAAAGAAGCTCTTAAATATTTTGGATTAAAGCTAGAAAATATAGATGAGTTTGGATATGTAGTAGGCTTTAATAACAATGCTACAGTAAATATGATTAAACACTTTAGAGATTGGGCATATTCGCCTGGACAATTTTATTTTATAGGGCAAAAAGATGCTGCCGAGGAAGAGTCTGATTGTTATATTAATGTTATGAATATAATCTTTCCGCGACCAAAGGATAAAGATAGGATTGCACTTGTTCAGGACCCCGCAGAAGATGGCGTGATGACGACGGATGATATGTATGATTACACAACCAAGATAATGCGAGGCTTTCCAAGTACATCACGATTTTATCCCGGGGGCGGAGTTAAGGCTAAAAAGACCGGCGGCGTAATCGGGGCATACTTATATGCTGGAGCTATAGGGGAATATCTTAGATCCAGAATGGAAGAGGATCTTGTCGATATTAAGGATAGATTCGGCGCGTATAAAAAGGGTGGCGTGCAGATGATCGGGCATATAAAATATTCTAAGAAATTAAAGACAGATTTGTATCGTGGGGGTATAATTATGGACGCAAAGCTTTATGCTCTGTGGAACCTAATAACAAAATAGAAGAAGGAGTCGATATGTCTGGAGTAGTAAGAATTTTTAATGAAGCCGAGGGAAGTGATGACCAAAACACTACATGGTCTATGGATGATGTAAAAGAGTATGTCAAGCAATATCTGGTATATGAGTTGCAGATAAAAGATCTGCAAGCCTCTAGGCGGGAGTGGTCTGCCGATTTTCTTGACCAAAAAAGTCTTCCTAAAAAAGAGTTAGCTCAAGCTTTGGGCGCAGCAAAAAAGGAATTAGATATGGATATTGTAAACGAGATATATGAGAATATATCCCCGATGATATCTGAATAAAAACTATTGTTGCTGATAGTAACTTTGTGATTAAATTATTCTTGAGGGGGCCTCGGGCCCCTTTTGAAACATACTGAGGTACACATGTCGTCTGGACCATTTATATCATTGCATAATCATACCGAATTAGGAAGCCCTTTGGACGGCATGAATGACACCCTTGATTTATTTAAACGAGCTAAAGAGATTGATCACCCGGCAGTGGCGGTTACTGATCATGGAACACTGACGGCTCTATATGATGCGTATCAAGCCAGTCAGGAGACTGGGGTAAAATTAATCCCAGGAATAGAGGCTTATTTCGCTGATGATTTAGAGGTTAGAAAGAATTATCACCTAGTTTTATTGGCTCAAAATGAAGTTGGATATAAGAATATATTAAGGTTAAATTATTTAGCCTATCAAAACCAGGTGTCTGGGTATATGGGAAAAATGACTCCAAGAATTTCTTGGAATCATCTTGAAAATTACAACGAGGGAGTAATCGCCCTTACGGCCTGTTGCAATGGGCTCGTTGCAAAGACCCTGGTGACAGAGCAGGATGAAGAGCTTGCTGTTTGCTATATCAAAAGATTTTCATCTATATTTAAAGATAGATTCTTTTTAGAGTTGCAACCGCACGCATTACTTGCGGTGGGAAAGAATGGCAAAGAAGTAAATCAAGAAAAACTTAATTCAAGCCTTCTGAGGCTGTCTAAGGAGATGGATATTCCTTATGTAATAACTTGCGATGCCCATTATAGGGATAAGGAGCATGCGAAATATCATGACTTTATGTTGGCAATAAAGGATAAAAAAGCCGTTGATGATCCAGACAGATTTCGTTATGGAGTTCAGGATATGTACCTAAAGACTCATGAAGAAATCCTGGATTTCTTTGGGGATAAGGTTGCAACCATTGGGATGAAAAATTCAATTGATATAATGAACGCATGTGAAGAGCCTCACTATATTAGGCCAACCGGCGCTAAGCTTCCTTCGTTTTCTGTAAAAGAAGAGCCTGATTATAAAGTCTTTTTAGAATGGAAGGAAAAGGCGGAGACAAGAGTGCCGGATGATAAGGCCTATCTCAGATACAAGTGCATAGAGGGCTTTAAGAATAAGCTTTCTCACTTAGATAGAGAAGATAGGGATGAATATTGGGAGAGGGTAAAGACTGAGCTATCTGTTCTTGAGGACAAAAACTTTTCTTCGTATATGCTTATTGTTGCAGATTATGTTAATTGGGCAAAAGAAAGGATGCCAGTCGGCCCCGCACGAGGCTCGGCGGCTGGATCGCTTGTTGCGTATTTGACAGGCATAACAAATGTCGATCCAATTGAATACGACCTTATCTTTGAGAGGTTCCATAATAATCAAAAGAAATCTTTCCCAGATATTGATTCTGATTTTTCAAATCCAGGGTTAGTTAAAGAATATATCAAAGATAAATATGGCAGAGATCGTGTGGCGTCAATATCCAATTGGAGCACTTTATCTCCGCGTGTAGTCATAAAAGATGTAGCAAGAAGCCTTCGCCTTGGCGGCGATAAGTCTTCTGCGTTTAAAATTGCCAATAATATTACGGCAATTATGCCTGACGCGAGTACTCTTGACGAAGCAATGCGGGAGAGTGCGCAACTATCTGCTTATATGAATGAATATCCAGACCTGCATGAGTACGCGTCTAAGTTACAAAATCTTACACGAAATTGGTCTATGCATGCTGCCGGTATAGTTATTGGTGAAAATTCATTATATGAGACTATTCCTTTGAGAATTGATAAAGAAGGAATCATTATAACTCAGTGGGAAAAGACTAGGTGCGAAGAGAATGGGCTTATAAAAATGGATCTTCTGGGGCTTAAGACCCTTACGGTTATAGATAATGCGTTTAAATTAATTGAAGAAACTACGGGCAAAACGCTTACTGTAGAAGATATAGACATGAAAGATGAAAACACCTATACCATGATAGGGAAGGGTAAGACCATTGGATTATTTCAGCTAGAGTCCTCTTTGACACCATTTTGTATAAGGCTTAAGCCGAAAAGCATAGAGGATATATCCGCTATTAACGCGATAGGAAGGCCCTCATGTAAGCCTGCCGAAAGAAAAAGATATGCGAAAAGAAGGCTTGGGTTTGAAGGCACCACATATGAGCACCCCAACCTAAAGAGGGCTTTGGAGAAGACATATGGTGTATTAGTCTATGAGGAGCAGGCTATGATTATTGCGCAGGATTGTGCAGGGTGGAACTTAAATCAAGCAGACGCCTTAAGAAAGATAAGCAAGCTAAAAGGCAAGGACCCAAGGCTTGTCCTGAGAACTGAAACTAATTTTGTTAAAGATTGCATGTCACATAGCGCTATGACATATGAGGTTGCATGTAAAATTTGGAAGACTTATATTGAGCCTCTAGGCGGCTATGCGTTTAACAAGTCCCATTCTATATCTTATTCGATAATATCTTTTTATACAGCATGGTTAAAGTGTCATTATCCCTCTGAATTTATGTGCGCATTAATAAACTCAGAAGACCCCAATAGTGATAAGGTTCAAGAATATCTTGATGAATGCAAAAAGATGCTTATAGATATAGAGAACCCAAATGTCAACAATAGTGTTGGGGAGTATCGGGTCTTGGACGACGGGTCTGTTGCAACCGGCTTGTCTGCCATCAAGGGTGTTGGAGAAAAGGCGGTAGAGAGTATAATAAGAAATCAGCCATACAACGGGTTCCCAGACTTCTTGGCAAGGAATGACAGTAGAACTGTTGGCAAAACAGCTATTCAGTCTTTATCTAAAGCGGGGGCCTTAGATTGTCTGGGCAGAACTAGAATGGATATGCATGATAACTATCAGAAGTATAGATCTAAAGCTAAAAATGCTGTTAAAAAGGAGGTTGAATCTGATATCCTGGCGGCAAATACTGGTTGGAAAAAGATTCCAAAAGAAGAAAGGACAGCATTGTTGTTGCAATATTCTATTGCCCAAGGTTCGGTTCGGTTTAAAGATATTGTTTCCGAAATAGACTTCTCTAATTCCGAAGAAGAGTGGGATCGAAAAGAAATTTTGCTTTACGAAAGAGAGGTTATGGGCAGGTCATTAAGCGGCAGTTTGCATGAAATATTTAGAAGTTTTTTTAGTGGCGGCCCATTAATAACCCCTCTTTCTAACGTTCAGGCTCAAAATGATGGTGCCAGAGTCAAGGTTGAGGCTATAATAAAAACGAAAATTAAAGAGTTTAAAATCAAAAATGGCAAAAATGTAGGGAAGAAATTTGCGAAATATTTGATAGAAGATATAAACGGAGATACATGCGGCCTCACTTTGTGGGCAGATGATTACGAAAGGTACAGGGCCATCCTAAAGGATGGATTGCCAATTAAGGCTATTTGCAGAGTAAATAATTATCTTGATCAAAAAGATTTAGCATTATCTAATCTAGAGAGAGTTTATGGGAGAGAAGTATGATTAATTGTAGAAAGTGTTCATTTGTTGTTGATGCAGGTATGAGGCATTCCTTAGTAAAGAATTGCTGCCCATCATGTGGCTCGGCTTTATTGGGAGATGTTTACGCCAGAAGGCTTGACCTATTTAAACAGAGGGTTTTAGAGCAAGAATTTTCTCATGGATTAGATGATGATAAAATTTTTGATGTAGCATTATTTATGCTAACAGAATTTTTCCCCGTGTCTAATGATGAGGAGAAAGAGGGTGACCCGGCCGACCCGGCGGAGAATGGTGAGGATTTCAAAGAGGTTTCTTATGAAGATATTAGGAGCGAAGTTAGGTCGGAGGCGCTATCCGACTTGGACGACGATCCCGAGGCGCTTGATTTAGATCTAAAAGTTGCTAGACTTAAGCGTCTTGCCAAAGAAAAGTCGGTAAAAAATACTGGACCTGCAGTGAGGAGGCTTTCTCGTGATTAGGGCCGTTGCAAATAAACGATTAGACTTAAGTGATAGCGAGTATTCTTACTACTGCTCTTTGAGAGACAAGTTTGGTGAGTCTGGATTTATAGGCCTTTTCTCTACGGATAAAAATGGAATAATAAAGTCTGTTACTCCGCCCCTTGATAATACGGTTAATGTTGGAGTTGTATATTTTATATTAAATATAATGATGAATCAGAGGGTTCGTCTTTTGGACGAAAAAATAAATAAAGTAATGAAATTTGAAGAAAAAGTTGTCGCAGAATATTCTGTGGATAATATACTTGAGCGACTCGCCCTCCTTGAGCAGAGGGTCTTGGGGGAATCTGATGTCGAAATTACATGAAAAGATTTGTATAGATAATTTTTCGATGGAAAGCATTGATATTTCTTCTATAGAAAATATAGTAAACCTTCTGCCATCTAGCGGAATTGTTGATTCAAATATAGCCGAAAAAGGTCTTCTGTTCACTCTTGAGGGGCAAAACTTATGTCAAGAAAAGATAGTTCAGATAGACAGATGGATTGGCTACTTAGAGTCGGAGAAGAACAAGGCATGGTCGCAAGCCGCTCTCTTTAAAGCTAAGGAGGCAGGCTTTAAGACCGTAAAGGATAAGGAGTGGCATGCCCAAGCTGATCCGGACTATATAAATGCGTGTAATAATCTTGTGCTGGCAAAAGCTTGCAAGAAGTGGCTTGAAAATAAAACTTCTTATTTTTCAGGCTGGCATTATGCGTTAAAAACATTTTTAAATAGAGATTATAGCATTGAAAGTGCTAGTTCAGTTGGGTATAATACAAGGATTGAATCAACCCCATTTCCCACGGGAGTTGAGCAAGAAGCCGAGAGTGATCTCGGCGGAAATATTGATGATATTGAGTGGGGATAAATTCTAAATAATGGCAATAATCCGCAATTCTGCGGTATAGCCCAAAACAAGTGACTATGTCACACAAAATAGGAGTAATAACATGACAAATATGGTATTTGGAGAAGTTGATTGGAACGCGGCAGATTCTGGCTCTACGAAGTCTGATTTTATGCGGCTTGAAGAGGGTGAGAACACAGTTCGGGTAATGGGTAATCCGGTGCAATTTTACATTCACTGGGTCGTAACACCTGACGGTGCTCGACGCAAGGTTAACAGCCCGGTCGATCACCCTGACCTTGTTCGCCGCTTAGAGGACTCTGGGTTTAAGCGTCAGCCACGATGGCTCATTAAGGTGCTGGATCGTACAGACGATACATTTAGACTGCTAGAGGTCGGTCCTCAAATATATAATGCTATTAAGGCATTGTATAACAATAGTCGCTGGGGTAAGGTTACCGCGTATGATGTAACTATAAATAAGGGGCCAAAGGGAACTCAGCCTCTTTATAGCGTAACCCCGAATCCGAAAGAGGTGCTGTCCGGTGACTTTAAGACTCGGTTTGTGGACTTCAATGATCGCGTTAACGTAGAGAAGTTAATATCTCCCTCTACTAGTGAGGTGGTTTGCGATGTTATGAGCTGGGATGTTACAGCCTCTGTTTCTGACGGTGTAGAGGCGGCGACTGATGATGATTTTGATTTTGATTTTGAATAAAAAAATCATCTTGTAGTCAAGATATTTAAGGCACACAGAGTATAATTTCTGTGTGCCTTTTTTATTATGAAAACAGTATTAGGATTAGATATATCATCGAGCACGATTGGGTGGTCTATACTTGAGTATGATGATCAAAAGATTGTCTTAAAGGAGTATGGATATATAAAGCCTCCGAAAAGCTCAAAGGGATCGCTGGCCTTTCGGGCTAGTGCGGCGTATGATGAGGTGTATTCTTTTTTAAAAGATAAAGAACCAGGTGTAGTTGCGGTAGAGGCTTATGCGAATAAATTTCCTGCGGGCAAAAGTACGGCCAGAACAATAATTGTATTATCTGTATTTAATGAGCTTATGGCAATTGCCTCGCTAAAGGCCCTGGGAGAAGAGCCCATTAGGTATGCCGTCCAGACTATAAGGGCGTCTCTCGGAAAGGTTGCTGGATACAAAATTTCAACAAAAGAAGATGCATTTGAATTTATAAAAAAATATTTTATTGAGTTTAACTTAAGAGAAAATAGAAGTGGTAATATAGCAAAAGAATGTTATGATGAAGCTGATTCTATTGCGGTTGCCTTAACTCATATTTACAAGGAGAGATTAAATGGCTAAAGATTTAATTTATGAAAAAGAAGCTAGAGAAAGGTTGCTTTCTGGTGCTGAAAAGTTGGCGCGAACTGTAGCTGTAACTATGGGTCCTCAGGGAAAGAATGTAATCTTGGGCAAATTTGTTGGAGCCCCAGTTCTTACAAAGGACGGAATAACTGTCGCTAGAGAAGTTACTTTGGAAGATCCAGTGGAAGAGTTGGCTTGCCAATTAATTAAGGAGGCCGCAGGAAGAACCGCAGAGGTAGCCGGAGACGGGACAACTACTGCGACAGTTTTAACGCATGAAATTCTAAAGAGAGGGTGTGAATTAATAAATGATAATTATAGTCCACTAGATTTTAGACGAGGTTTGGAGTGGGCGGTAAAAGAGGTCGTTAACAATTTAAACAATATGAGTACAGAGATTAGCGGATTAGATGACTTAAAAAATATTGCCACAATATCCGCAAATAATGATTCCGATATAGGTGATAAAATAGCAGAGGCATTTGATGCAGTAGGAATAGAGGGGACCGTAGTGGCAGAGGCTTGTCCTGGGCTAGAAAACTCCGTTAGATTTGTCGACGGAGTGGAGCTAGAGGCTGGGTATATAACTCCTGCATTTTTAACAGAATATGGACAGTCAGATATAACAATAGAAAGATGTAATATATTAATTTGCAATGAAGATATTTCAAATTTATCATCTTGCTTAGGCCTGCTAAATGAATTATCAGATAAAAACCTTCCTGTTTTGATATTAGCCAGGAATGTAAAGCAAGAGGTGCTGTCAACTCTTGTGGCCAATAATAAGCTGGGCAGGCTTAAAGCTGTGGCTGTTAAACTCCCTATGTTAGGAGCGTTACAAGAGGAATGGCTTGACGCACTATCTATCATAACAGGCACTAAAGTATTTTCATCAGATAGGGGAATGCCATTTTCCTCTGCATCTATAGATGACCTTGGGTTTGCAAAAAAAGTTGTAGTTAACAAATATGTGACTAAGATATTAGAGGGCAAGGCAGATAAAGAAAGGTTGGAGAAAAAGTTGCATATTTATAAGAATGATTTGGAAAAACTAATTGGAGATTCGACCAGATTAGATGTTAAAAAGAGAATAGCATTTCTGCAGAGTAAAGCGGCGGTAGTGTCAGTGGGATATTCGACTGAGCTTGAGCTTAGAGAGAAGGGGGACCGAGTTGATGACGCAATATGCGCCACACGAGCGGCGATAGAAGAAGGGTATGTTCCCGGCGGGGGCTCTGCACTTCTGAAGGCGGCAGAGATGGTAGATCTATCTAAAGTAAACAAGGCTTTTATTCCTGCAGCCCGCGTCCTCATAGATGCGTGTGCGCGTCCGATATCACAGATTGTTAGAAATGCATACAAGAATGAAGATGAAGTTATAAGCAAAGTTTTGGGCAATAAAGATGTAAACTTTGGATATAATGCCGCTACAGATAAGTATGAGAATATGGTTAAGGCCGGAGTTATAGATCCAAAAAAAGTAACGAGAACTGCTCTGCAAAATGCTGCAAGCATATCTTTGTTATTGATAAACACAGATGCGGTTGTCTCTGAGCAGCCTGAGAATCCGTCTAGTTGGCAGCCCCCAGCAGGGTGGAGATTGCCAGAAGATGGAAGATTAAAGCATAAACGATAAAATATAGGAGTTGAAAATGGCGAAAAAATTATCAGCCAGTGAAGCAGAGCGAGAAATTGTAAACTTCTTTGGAGAAGATACCATCTTTTTTGATGGGAATATATCAACAAAATATGACGCTATAAGCACTGGGAGCCCAAAGCTGGATGAGGCAATAGGCATAGGCGGAATTCCAATGGGAAGAATAACGCAGCTTGCTGGAAGAGAAAGCTCTGGAAAGACCATGCTTGCATTATCTTGCATTAAAGAATACTTGGATCAAAATCCTGAAAATACAGCATTATTTATTGATGCAGAATATACTTATGATCCTGAGTGGGCCATGAAACAGGGGGTTGATATTTCCCGAGTTATGGTTATCAAGACAAATGATGCTAAAGCAATTTTCCAGGGACTCATTGGCACTATGAAGGTAAATTCTGCAACTAAAAAGGTAAGCAAGAATATGCGGGGTATATTGGATCATGTCATAGAGGGCACGGATCCAAGGTTTAAAAATCTTGGAATAATAGTTTTGGACTCCATTGCAGTTCTCAATACTCCACTTGAAATAGCCGCAGATATTGGAAAGGCAAATATGGCTCCAATTCCTAGGTTTTTATCAACAGAGCTTAAAAAGCTAACTCCAGTAGTAGCCCAGGCAAATGTTGCATTTATAGGGATTAACCAAGTTAGGGTTAATCTTGGGCAAATGTTTGGAGACCCAACTACATCCCCCGGAGGGAAGGCTCTCAAGCATGCTTGCAGCCTTATGATTAATATGGCTCCAGTTTTTAGTTCTGATTCTGTCATCAAAAATACAGCAGGGGATAAGATTGGACATACAGTTAGAGCTAAGATACAGAAGAATAAGGTTGGCGCACCATTCAGGCAAGCAGAGTATAAGGTGGAGTATGAAAAGGGTGTAGTTAGAGTTTATGAGGAAATCTTTGATCTTGCAGTTAAATATAATTTAATTGAACGACCTAGTACTCAGAGCTATTTAGTTAATGGAGAGAAGATTAGGGGGAGGGATAACGCCATAGAGGCAGTTAAAAACAGCGAAGGACTAATGGTCAAGTATAATGATAAAGTTAGAAATATATATTTAAATACAGAAGAGTATGATGATTCCGAGCCTTTAGCGGAAGAGGCAAATCCTTTAATTAATTCAATTCAATAAGTCGGAGGCGTAATGATTGTAAGATGTAATGCAAAATGTAGAGAGAGTGATGGGTTTACTGACGGCTCTTTAGACACAAACAGTGACGATGTGATTTGCAATAATTGCGGAGATGTCTTAAGCGAGGTTTCTTCTTATGCGAAGCTCTCCATGAAGGCGAATGGAGACATTGTTAGACATAAGGGCAAAAAGGCATTTATGTTTCCATGCAATACTTGCGAAAAGCCTGTTGAAACAATGGTTAAATCAGGGCTGCTAGTGGGTAGGGAGTGCCCCAATGATGGCGTTGGTTGCAAGATTAATATAACAGAGCATATGGTCAGTGCAATAGAAAGGATTAATGAAGTGCCGGCGCTGGAGGAAGAAAATGAATCAGAATGATGGCTTGCAGCAGCTCGTAGATATTTGTCATAGCAATCTAAGAAACTCAAGGTCATGCTTAAGGTATCTGGTTAAAGACAGGGGTCTAACGAAGGCGTCTATAAGAAAGAATAAAATTGGATTTTTCCCTCAAAATACAAATATTCTTACAAAATATCTTTCAGAAGATCTTCTTAATAGTTTGAATATTTTAAATTTTTCAAAGCAAAGTGACTTTTCTAATTATTTTTATTTAATATTTCCAATCTTTTCAGAATATGGGGATGCAGTAGGAATAAGCGGGCGGACGCTAATGGAGGATGAGGCGAGAAGGCTTTTGGGTATTCCAAAATATAAAAATTCTTCGTATAAAAAGGCGAATATCTTATATGGACTAAACTCTTCCAAACGGAGTATTATAAGTTCTAATAATGTTTATGTTCTAGAGGGATATTTTGATTATTTGTCGATGGAGAAAAATGGGTTCCACAACTCTGTAGCAATTTGCGGAACAGCTTTTTCTCAAAATCATTTTTTAAAGCTTGCTAGATATACTGATAAAATAACATTTGTTTTAGATTCAGATGATGCAGGCCAAAAGTCTATTGAGAGAATATATAGCAAGTATATAAACAAGGGAATTAAATTAAGATTTTTAAGCGTACCAGATGCATATAAGGATGTAGATGAATATTTTGCTGATCCTGCAAATGACAGAGAGGCTTTTTGTAAAGATTTCAAACAAATAATTCCAGAAATTTGGTAGGTAAAGTGGGAAGAAAAAGCAAATCATATCAATATAAAATTGTTGAAATTTCTTTTGAAGCAGCAAAGTTAAATAATTTCTCAAACGAAAGAGGCATGAGCAGGGTGCTTATGGACAATGCCTCAGACGAAAGAATCTTGGATCTAAAAGAAGAGCTTCTGGACGAAATTTACGATATAGTAAATGGAGAGTATCTAACGGAGCATCAGAAGAAAATTCTGTTTATGCGTTTAATGGGCAAGACTCAAAACGAAATAGCCGACCATCTCGGTATAACGCAATCTGCCGTACATAAGGCGATGCATGGAAATATTGATTATAAAAATCACAAGAAGCGTTATGGTGGAATTGTTAAAAAACTTAAAAAAATAACCAAAAATCATGTTAGAATTAAGGAGATCTTGAGTGAGATCGCCACTATAAATAAAGGGCAGGAGGATTAGCCTACTAATTTATTATGTAGCAGTGAAGTTATTGTAATAAATGCAGGTATTTTACCAATAGTCAAAGTTTTTGGTTTCTATTAATAAAGATAAATTTTACAGCGAGGAGAGCATTCATGTCAGATCTGGACAAGGTTCTTATAGAGCTTTCAAAAAAGCAGTCTTCTGATTTATCAGGTAAAGACAAAATTCCAATGAGTGATGATTTAAAGTTAAAAAAGGTCGCCTTTGATATGTACAAAGTTTTTGGAGATCAATATGACGACCTATGGAAGGTCGAAAGTATTGATGGAGATTCTTTTTTAGTTAGAAGTTCAGACCCTCAATATCAAAGAAAAGAGGGCGGCGACTGGAGCGCAGATAGCAATTATGATTATAACAATGTAACGCTGTCATATAAGAATGTCCCTATATGTGCATTTTCTTCAGAAGATTACGGATTTGATGGAGAAGACATATTTACGTTCAAGTCAGCCCTGTTGGATGTGGCATCCACCGATGTAGGCTTTTTAAAGAAAGTTATAGCGTCTCAGGCTAAAGCCAAGGTAAGCGCTATAGAAAGCCTTTTTCCAGATATATTCAAAGAAAATAAATAAGGAATTTAACAATGAATGAGATACAAAAGATTGCAGAGCAGGCGAAGAAGGCTCTAGAAAATATAACCCAAGGTAAGACCTTTTCTTCAGGCTATGTTTTAAGTCGCTTGCAAAAGGCGGCTGATAATAATTCTGGAGATGCTCTTATCTGCCACATGCGTGACGTTATAGAGACTAGGGCTTCAAAGCAAAACTTTATTACTCAAAGAGAAATTTCAGAAGTTTATGACCACCTGTATGGGCTCTCCGGTGGTCGTTCTAATTTCAGACAAGAGCTTGAAGACTTGCTTCCGGTGAGACATGCCTCGGTTATGGCTGATGCAAAGGGGGCTTCTGCAGCAAGAGTTCCGTATGAAGAAAGGCTAACACCTCTGTATGGAGACAGTGAGTTATCGAAGGAATTGGCGGGAGTTTTCTCATTAGAGCAAAAGGCAGCTTTTTCTACTATATCTGATAATCTTGTAAAAAAGGCTGAAAAGTTTGCGAAGTTACAAATGATAGCTCTAGGCTGTCCTCCAACGGACGTTAAGGCGATAAGGACAAATGAGCACTTCATTCTATGTAATGCGTCTCTTGATACGTCAGATCATACTCAGGTTAATGTCCCCATTCCCGTCCAAGTAACAAATGGAATCCCTGCTTTGCCGCAGGCATTTGTGCAGGGCGATCAGTTGGTAAAGCTTAATAAAGAGAATCTTTATGTCTTTATTAAAGATAAGAATAATTTTATACAAAAGGCTGCAAAGAATAAGTTTGAAGGCCAGAGAGAATTTGGTGAGCTTCAAATGGATGCCGCCGTTGTCCCTGCTTCTTTGCGAAAGTATACAAATTTAGAAAATGAATTAGTTTCGGCGGCAGCGTCTTTTTCTAGAGACCAAGTGAGGATGGCAACCAATGTTGTTGCCCTGGAGTTTTCTAGCTTAGGGATTTTAAACCCACAAGTACGTGTCGCCTCCTCCTCTGATAAGTCTTTGACTTTTTTTGCAGATATTCCATCTGCCAAAGGCAAGGTTGAAGCATCAGTGGTTATAGATATGCCAAATGGCAGACCCATTATTCCTACGAAATTCGCAGTAGATGGTAGCTCGTATCCTTTGGACAAAACGGGTTTGCAATCTGTGCTGGGAAGAGCAAGCCTAGTTGATAGTATAAATAAGGTGTCTAGAGAGATAGAGGAGATGGATCGTTTGTCTTATTCTCAGCTTATAGATCAAATTGATTCAGGTGTAGCTAATGGAAATTACAAACAGGCAGAAGATGCCGTATTGGTTATTGGTCAAAAATTTGAAGGAGGGCAACATCTTGCTGCTTTAGATAGATTTTCTAAGCTGCTAAAGCACTCCTCGGGAAGCACAGAGAGAGACGCCCTTATTAAGGCGGCTTTTGATAATGGCGATTTAATAAAGGTTCCGACCTCTGTTCAGCTTTACTGTCCCAAACTTGGATTGCCGGTAAGCAAGGTAGCCTTTGACGCTAAGGGACGCCCTGTTCCGATGAGCCGGAGCAAGCAGGGTGGCAACCTAAGTGACACAGGGGCTATGATATCTTCTTCAAAGATTTCACTTTCATAGGAGAAACAAATGAATTCTAGACTCGAAAAATTAAAAGGCTTTGAATCATTTGCTGACGAAAGTGAAAGAAAAGATTCTTTAAGGTTTTTGGAAAAAATAGCTGACGCTGATCAGCATGGTGCATTTCAGCATTTTCAATCAAATGTTACAGAATATGCGACAAGAGAAAGATATCTTTCTCAGCGAGGCGGCGAGCCTCCTGAGAGAACGACAGAGGGGCTTTATAATTTATCTCCGGATCATGGAGATTCCTATGTTCCAGAGCCAAGTGTTGCAACACATCTTTCAACGAGATATTCTCCAGATCGAGTAGGAGTCCAGGCGCTAAGAGTTTCTGACGGAGTTTTTCAAGACCCTTACACCAATAAGATCTATGATTACAATGAGGGCTTTAAGGCCGAAGACGGACGCACATTTCCTCCCGGAAGTGCCGCGCTTCAATCTAGCATGATGCATATGGCAAATCATTTGGATCAAAAGGGTTTGGTTAAAGAGGCGAATTATTTAGATTCATTGATAAAGAAGGCTGCAGGTGGCTATGTCTCCGTAGGAGGGCCTAACCCAGATGATGCGCTTTCTACTGAGGAGATAGGAAAGCTCTTTGACCTTGGCTGGCGAAGAGATGATTTTGCAGATGTAGACAGAAGCACCCCTAGTGTTCGAGAGGCTTTGGGCTTAGATTCCTCTGGAGCATCTGCACGTGAAAACAGGCCTTTAACTACGGCTGAACTTGCATCTTTGTTTGAGGCTCATGAGGACCCGTCTTCCGACTACAAACTGACTTCAGATAGGCTTCGTGATGTGAATAACTCAAACTTAACAGACGAAGAGGTCGCTATTCTTGATGTTGGCTGGCCGCTCGTAGGCACTGCCTCTAAGCTTGTAAATAATTTAATTACATTTTCTACGCATTTGGACGAAAATGGCTTGACCAAAGAGGCTGATTATTTAGATTCACTGATTAAGAAAACAAAAGAATAGCTATTAAATTACTTTTTAAACGATTGAAGTCCCGGCTTATAGTAATATAAAGCTGGGACTTTTTAGTTTGGGGAAAACATGAATGAGAGAATAAAAAAGGGTAAGGACGAAATAGTCAAGCATAAATTATTTTTAAAATGGTGGCTAATGGTATTGCTAATAGCTATTTTTACAGGCTTTTGTTTTTTTGGCAATGTTTTTCATACAGTATGGGATAATGACGTAACAAAGTTAAGCTTTGTGATATTATCATTATTTTATATACAATCAGCAATCTGCGGTATACAGACATGGAGCGTTGGCTATTATGGAGAAAATATAAACATACTGAGAGGCAAAGATATAAGGGAAAGTATAGAGTCCGGCTGGTTTATGAGTGATTTATTTCTGTCGATAGGAATGGTAGGAACTGTTATCGGGTTTATATCTATGCTAGGTGGGTTTGCAACCTTAAACGTTGACGACACCCAAACGGTGCAGGCCCTAATCAGAGACCTTGGCCTAGGAATGTCCACGGCTTTATACACGACACTGGTAGGCCTTGTGTGCAGCATTTTGTTAAAAATACAATATTTTATTTTAAGTCAAGGCGTAGGCGGTGATTAGGGATGAAGCGAACATACAATACAAATGTTGCATTTTTAGACCTTTTATTTAATACACTACTATGCTTCGCTGCCCTTTTTGTTGTTGCTTTTGTTTTGGTCAACCCTGTTAGCGATGAGGGAAAAGTTGATGTTCATGCAGATTTTTTAATAACAATATCTTGGCCAGAGGATGTCACTGATGATATAGACACTTACATTCAGGATCCACAAGGAAATGTGATTTATTTTGGCAACAAAGAGACTAGTCTGATACATTTAGATAGGGATGATTTAGGCGGAAATCATGATGCAGTGCAAACAGAGTTTGGTATAATTGAATATAAGGAAAATAGAGAAATCGTAACGATAAGAAAGGTAATGCCTGGAGAATATGTTTTGAATTTACATATGTATTCAAAAAGAGTGCCAGAGCCGGCCATGGTTACAGTGCAGATTGATAAGATGAACCCCTTTTCTACGGTTTTGCTGGAGACAATAACCTTGGAGAGAAGAGGCCAAGAAGAGACGGTGTGTAGAATAACTTTGAATTCCAATGGAGATGTGATATCCATTAGTAACTTAGAGAAAGATCTTGTCAGAAAGGTCGGGGAAAGGCCGTGGAGTATGTCAAGATGGGATTGACTATATCATTTGTTATATTATTTTCATTACTTTTGTGGCTAATAATAGGCCTAAAGGGCAATTGGATCTTAAAGTCTGGAGTCATTCTTGTGGCCTTACTCTTTTCGGTGTCAACCATATCTTCTATTGAAAATTTTTATGGATGGCCGACAACCCAGTTAATGCCGGAAGAATACAGGGTGTATTGGGCATTGGCCCAGGAGCCTGATGAGGCAAGGGGGGTAGGAGGGGCTATATACTTTTGGGCAGAAGGCCAAGATGGAGAATCTTGGCCTGAATCAAAAATGAGATTGTTAACCTTTGAAAACAATAGAATGAATGGAGTTCGTGCGTATAAGCTTCCGTATAGTACCGATATGCATGAGTTAGTCATAGCTATAGTCGAGAGGATAATTGCGGGAGAAGTTGTTGTAGCCTCATCTTTGGACAATGATATTCCTGAAGAATTTATGTTTTCAGAAGAAAATGGCTCTAGTCAACAGGAATCTGATGATATTATATTTTACTCCTTGCCTCCGGCGGGAGCGATGAGGAAGGGAAACTAATAATTAAAATATTTAATATAACATTTTAGCTTAGTAGAATGTAGTTAAGCTTTGAGGCATATATGAGCAAGAAAATTTTAAACCACCCAGATAAAGAAGATATTATAAAAATGCTATTAGAAGGCGATTCTGTGAAGCAGGTCGAAGGATGGCTGAGGAATAAATATCCCAGAACAAGGCGTCTTCATATTTCATATATGACGTTGCAAAAGTTTAGAGGAGAGCACCTCAATCTAAGAGGGGAGATGCTTGATGATATAAAAAATAAACGGGTTCAGGTGGACAAGGAGGCGACAGAAGCTGAGGCAAGAATGATTATAAAGGCGTCATCTTCTTACCAGCAAAAGATTGAGGAAATTGCAACGTCTGAGCTAGATGTTGCAAAGCGTCTATTAGAAATGGATAGCCTGATAAGCTCAAGGATAGAATACTATTATAATCTGTTACAAGAGGGCGGATCCCTAAGGGAAGATAAGATTTTTATTGAATACATTAACGCTATGAAGAATATTATGCAAGATTGGAAGAAATATATAGAGGGAGTTGCTGATAAAAAGATTGAACATAATATTAATATTAATGTAGTTAATGAGCAGGCAAGAATATTAAAGGAAACTGTATTGGATGTTTTGCAGGAATTAAGCCCAGAGCTTGTACCTGTATTCGTTAATAACTTAGAATTAAAAATGAATCATTTAAATGGTCGTACGCCAGAAATTATCAAAGGAGAAATAATAGATGTTGATTGATGGAAAGATACATAGGGTTTTTGAGTTTAAAAATCTTAGTAGCATCGCAGGATTTAGCGAGTGGCTTAAGGATAATTTAACTATATATGATGATGATAAAAAGATTCCAAATAATAACTTAATAAAGCACTTGACTTATCTCAAGGAACAGGCTAAGGACCAAAGGGTGGCGGAAAAAAGGAAGTGGCTCGATAAGATCGATGAGTTACTGGAGAGGCTGGAGAAGGATGTCTAAGCAAGAGGTCAGGGTAAATAAGTTTTTTATGGATAAGTTGAGCGCTATATCTGCAGGAGAATATTCAGAATCTTTTAAAGAGCTTGCAAAAAGAGCTGTTATTTTGTCGTCTATTGGAATAGATAATGAGGCAAAGTTAAAAAGATATTTTGTAATAAAATCTGCAGCAAGGGATATTGGGGCTAAAATATCTGATTATGAAATAAAAAAAATAATTAATTTTGATATAAAAAGCAAAAATGATGCATATTATAAAATAGTTGAATCAAAAATTAATAAATCAGGAATAAAAAAGTTGGCATATCCTAATCCGGGAAGAACGGGAGAGGTTATAGGAGAAGAGTTTGATCTAGGTAAGTGGCTAAAGGTTGTTCATCATATTTATAATGCGGTAGAAAGCAATGAGATGACAAAACAAAATGCTTTAGATTATTATAGTAATTTTTTGAATATAGACGAAGATGAAGATATTAAGTTTAAAAAATGGTTTGAGTATTACAGCTCTGGAGAGCATTTAAAATACAGTTCAGAAGAGGAACAGAATATGAAAAAGAAAGCAATTTACCTAGGAGACCTTGGGCAGGGGAATAACCCTTATTATGCCGGAAGTGGAAGCGCCTATTTGGATAAAAATACCGGGAATAATATGCCGGGAGATAGCTTTGGGGATATAACTTTTGACAGAGCCGCTGTTAGTGCCGTTGGGGCGGCTGAAGATTCCAGGCAATTCGGAGCCTGGAAGACCAGGTTACATGGCGCAATCCGTAGAATTGATAAGTTATTAAGATCTGACGAGTATATTAAGGCGGATGAATACAGGGTGCTTGCAGAACATCTTTTGAACTTAAGTATTCAAGTTCATCAGCTAAAGTTGGGAGCAACCCTTTCTGACGTAACACACAAGGCTGCAGGAACCCTTAATAAGCATGGTCATGTTAATGCTGCAGATATTTTGACAAAAATAGCCCAAGAGATTCCGGAAGAACAAGGTCTTCCAAGCGAACAGGCTCTGATGCCTCCAGAGGGCCAGGCCGAAGAAGAGGCTTCTATTCCTGGGGCATTAGAAGAGGGCGTTGTTCCGGAAAATTCTGCATTACCAGAGGAGCCGGAAACTGATCCAAATGATCCAAAAAATATGATTCCAAAATCAGATGATGTAGATCCGGCAAGTCTTGAGGATATAACGCCAATACCAGGTGCTCAGCCGGGCGAGTATGAAGCGCTTGCCGGAGATATAAGCCTTGAGGATGCGGCAAAAAAGTTGGACGAAGTTGCCGGCATGTTGGCGGATAGAAGGATAATTAGACAGCTTGCCGAATTTGATATCATGTTAGATAAGATAGGTATTGCGTCTATGTTCCCGGAGCTAGCAGAATCTCAGAGTAAATTAATTGATGCTTTTTCATACGCTCTAACAAGAGTTACGAAGATGATGGGGCAGCTTTCAAACGCAAAGGCTTTGGCCAATGCTCAATCGACAAATATTCCTGGGGCATTAGAGGAGACTTTGCAGGCGGAAGAGCCGGAGCCTGTTCTTGAAGATTCTGGCGATGTTATTGAGCCGCCCGTTGAATAATTTTAATATTTAGTGGAGAAGAGATGGGCCTTAATGATATTTTATTAAAAATATTCAGAATATGTGAGGAAAACTATATATCAGAGCCTTACATAGTTGGTGGTATTCCGCGAGATATTTATTTAAATAGAGAAAATGATTTTAGAGATATTGATATAACAACCAATGATAGTGGCACCACCCGCCTGGGAATTACGTCTGCTTATGAATTAAAAAAAGCATTTAAGGTATTCTCAGATAGTCATATTTCTGTTTTTTTAGAAAATAAAACTTTAGATTTTTCAAGTAATTTTATTTCCAGTGATGTTATAAGCTTTTTGGAGCAAGATCTTGGAATAACAGATCGGAAGCTTTTTGAGGTTTATAGTAGAGATTTTACTATAAACACTTTACATCAGAAGCTTTTGAAAGACGGCCTTATAGATCCGACCAACAATGGTTTTAGAGATTTAGATAACAAGCTGATAAAAACTTGCGTCCCCGCAAAGATTACTTTGCAGGATGATGTAAGAAGGATTTTTAGAGCAGTAAATTTTGCTGCAAGACTTAACTTTAAAATAGATGGGGATATTGTGCAATATGCCCAAAACAATCGACGCTCTTTTACGGGTGAAAACAGATGGAAATTAAAGGATGCATTTTTGACCTCATTAATTGGGGAGTCCATTGAGGCTAATGCAGACATAACGATGCATTATTTGGTCGAGATGGGTTTGCTGCCGATGGTTCCGATGATAGGTCGATTTAAAGAAGAGCTTATTAAGCGAAAGCTTGTAAACAAATATTTGGATGACGCTATTAATATGACTGATTATGAGCTGAAGAACATTGAGTCTTAGACTTACTAATATTTTTTTTCTTTATAGGGTATTAGCATTATGATTCGAGGTAATATTGAGACATGTCCATTCGGGCTTCCTGTGACAGACGCCTGTAATTTAACAGGAGGAGTTATGGAGCAAGACGGCAGATCTGCGGTCTTTAGCATGATCCCTCTTGAGATCGCAAAAAGTGAAGAAGATAAAGAGCAGATAATTAAAGATAATCTAGAGTTAATGTTTATGATAAAAGAGCCAAAAAAGTGTCCATTTGCAGATAGAATTTTTGATAATAAAAAATCAGTAGATTGCAAGTATGACAGTGAATCTTCCGATATTCCGGCGGGGAATGTTGGACTTAACGGAAGCCCATTATATCCACATACTATGATCGGAAATATGCCTGAGGCTCAATATGGTTATCCGTTAGATCATTATTCTGATAATAATGAGAGTAGAAATATATATTATGGTATTTATAGTTTAATAGGATAGGAGTAGATATGTCCAGCAAAATTGAAACAGTGATATTTAAAGAAGCCGCCTTCCCGGAGGAAGATCTAGCGGGTGATACAGCGGTGTATTCTGAGGGAGATAGTGTAAACTATTCTGAAGATGGCCTCGAGGGCCTTTTGCCTGAAGAAATTTTTGGAGCAGGAATGGCAGAAGCTGTGGGTACAGACGATTTAGATAGCGTTACCGTAGGGGACGTGCTGGAGCCATTTGTAGAAGGGAATGAAAGCTTGGAAGAAATGGAAGAAGTCTTAGGGGGCCTTGGTGACGATGTGGCCGAGTTCGTAGAAGAACATGGTGATCTGAAGTTATCGGACTTATTGCCAGGAGCCGATATAAGCTCTGAGGATTTAGATGATGATGAGGATGAAGTTGAGACAGATTATGCTAATGATGGAGATTTGTCTAAATTTATGGAATATGTTCAGGAGCAGTATCCTGGAAATATCCCTCAGCATGATGGAAGGACAACGGTTGGTTGTGAACGAGCCTCTAGTTTTTTGGACAGATTAAATTCTGAAATATCCAAAGTTATTAGAGAAGACCATGACAATGTCCTTGATGTACAGGCCTTAGAGGATGTTCGTGTAAATATAATGCGAGATATTTTGTTGCTAAAGAGTCACCTGGGTAAGCTTAAGAAGCGCCTAAAGGATGAGCATGGGAAGCAATCCGAAGCATCTGCAATACCATCTTGGGTAAGCGTCACTGGAGACGCGGTTGAGTTTGAGGATTTAAAAAAAGAGGCCTCTACCCCCAGAAACATAGTCATTGCAGTTTCTCCATTTGAGCGGGCAATATCTGGAATAATGATTAACGCTCATGTATCAGGCGGCCATCCGATAGAAGAGGTGTATGACTTTTTGTCCAATAAGTACTCTATTGATGACCGAGAAGAGCTTGCGATTATGCAGCTTTGCATGGATAGTGGATTTCATATCTTTAAGGATAGAGGGACATTTTCTCCCAATAGCTGCAAAGATGAGAATGGCAGAACAAAAGATGGTAAGGCGGGCGTTGATTTTATGAGAAATTATTTCGCCTAGAGGTTATAATGAAGGTAAATAGACAAAGAATAAGTGAAGAATATAATACCACAGTTGATTGGGTAAATGACTTTGCTTTTAATTTAGAAAAGAATGCTGATTACCTCAGCAATCTGCGTTCTATTATGAAAAAAAGAAATGATTTTTCCACTATCGAAGAAAAAATGGCAGACCTCAAAGCTCGTGCGGGATTTGAGCTTGTTAAAAATATTAAAATTGATGATAAAAATAAGAAATCTGCCAGTTGCTGCGAAGGTTGCTCGAAGGGTACGGGCGGCTGTTCGTCATGCTCTTGCGGAAAATCCAAGTGCTCAACCTGCAATAAAGATACACATAATACATTGAGAAATATTTTAAACTATATTAAAGAGTTTTCCTCAGACCGTCCCGAGGCGGGATATGGAACAATCATCTCACATTGTAGAGAACATCCAAAGCTTGGCTTTGATAGGGTAGAGGGTAAAATTGATCATAATAAATTCAAGAGCCTAATAGAAAAGATTCTTGGTGGTCGAGAAAATAATCCGGATGAGGTAAAATATATGTCTGAGGCAGAAATGTCATTTGAAGAAAATGAAGATATAGCAGATTATATGGCGCATGCATCACCCGGATAATAATGGCAAAAAAAAAGAGTGAAGAACAATTATTTGACCAATTAAAAACCAGCTTTCTAGATTTTGACCCCGCACATTTTGTTCAAAACAATTTAACCTTGGATGGTGCAGAGTTTACTATCTTAGATAACGGCTGGAAGTTTATGGCCGATATCTATAGATATATTGCCCTACAGGCTACCCGTAAGGATGGCAAGCCTGTTGTTATCAAGAAGGGCCGACAGGTCGGTGCAACTGTTATGGCTGGAGCATTAGACTTGTTCTTCACAAATAGTGGTTTATTTTGCAATCCAAATATTCGAGTTGTACATTTATTTCCGGCCCTTGGGCAGGTAAAAAAGTTTTCTCAAGATAAACTAGAAACTCTAATAAGAACAGCAAAAAATGATTTTGTAACAAAGAATAAGCTTATTAGCTCAAACTCTGTTGACAACCTGACTATGAAGCAGTTTAACACTGGAACGCTATGGGTTGACAGTTTGGGGTCAGATGGCGATAGAATTCGTGGTATGACGGCAGATGTAGTGTTTTTTGACGAGGTTCAAGACATGTTTGGGCACGCCATTGGTAACGCTACAAAGATTTTAACCGCTGCGAAATATGGTCCAACAGGTCAGGGGGTTCAGGTTTTCTTTGGAACCCCGAAGGAAAAGAACAGTCACTTTTCTACGATCTGGGATATGTCAGACCAACGGTATTATCACCTGGGGTGTGTTAATTGCAGAAAAACCTATCCATTTTACCTTCCCGATGATGATAGATGGAGATCTATATGGCTATATGATAATATTGTGCAGTGCCCATTGTGTGGAACTAAGCAAAAAAAAGTTGAAGCTATAGAGTTAGGAAGATGGGTCGGGGCCGGTTCTGGCGATAGTGAATATGTTGGGTTTCATATAAATCAATTGTATATTCCATACTTTACTAGAGAAAATATAGAAAAATTGATGCCCGAAAATAATCCGGCCCAGACTGAAAGGATTTGGAAGAATGAAGTTATTGGTGAATTTTACTCTGGAGCCGGCGCACCATTAACTAAGGCGGAGGTATATAAGCTGTGTAGAGATCCGGATAGATCTTTTGCCAAAAGTATAAGCCCGAATGAAAAATCAGTTTATTTAGGAGTAGACTGGGGCGGCAAAGATGATGACCCCAATTCAAGGGGCGGGCAATCATTCTCTTGTGTAGTAGTCATTTCCGCCTCTCCCGATGGAACTATATCTATTGAGCATGCTCATAAGTTGCGTAAAAATAATTTTGATTTTAAAAAAGAAACTATAAGAGAGATGTATAGGCGGTTCGGTGTGACAAGGGGGGTTTCAGATTGGTTTTTTGGACAAGATGTAGTTCATGATCTTCAAACAATGTATCGGGAAAGATTTCTAGGAGCACAAGGGAGTGGAAGTCTTTTAAAACCGGTAAAATATAGAGAAGACGAATTGATTATATCTTATAATAAAGATTTACTTATAGATGAGTTAATTGATTTATTTAGAAAAGGCAAGGTTAGATTCCCTTGGAAAAGCTATGAATATTTAGAGTGGTTGATAGACCACTGCACATCTATGGAGTCAAAAATAAAAATTTCTGGAGGGCAGCCTGTAAAGACATTCACAAAAGGCCCCACTCCGAATGACGGATTTATGGCGCTTATGTATGCGTATATGGCTTATAAGTTTGATTTAACAAAGGGTTTTACTATTAAACCAGGGTTAGAGAGAAGAAGCGAATATCCAAGGTCTACTTTGGCAAATATTAAGAGGAGATTGTAAACATGAAAAGAACCACAGGGCCGCAAGCACCCATATCAAAAAAGGCCGCAGAATCTCTATCGGGAATACGCCGAGCCGAGATTACAGATGCTGCGAATAAGCAGCTTGACGCAGAGAGCGAGTCTGCAATCTATGGCTCGATTGCTCATAGTCCAGGATTTAGGCACAAGGGTGCGAATATATTAAAGAGTGCTTCAATCGCATCTCCCATGGCATCACCAACATTATCTCACTCTACAGATCGAATGTCTCCTGAGATTTACTCTCCACTATTTCAGCTCGCAAATTTAAACCTACCTAGAGATCGAGTAACTATGAACGCGTGGAATCGCGTTTTTTACGATACACATCCTATTGTTAGAAATGCAGTTAATTTACATGCCTCATATCCTATCAGCAAAATAAATATAACGTGTAAAAATAAAAAGGTTCAACAATTTTTTATGGAGATGGCTGAACGGATTGATTTATATTCTGTTGTTTATGGTGCAGCTTTGGAGTTTTGGAAGATGGGCGAGGCGTTCCCATATGCTGAGCTTGATGAAAGTATGGGCGTTTGGAATCGAATTACAATTTTAAACCCAGACTATGTACACGTTAAAAAGTCTGTTATAGGAAGTCATACAATGATTTCTTTACGACCTGATGCGAATCTGCAAAGAATAATAAACTCTACTTCTCATGCAGACTTATCCATGAAAAAGTATATTCCAAAACATATCTTAGACTATGTTAGGAAGGGGCAAAATATTCCTCTTGATGCATTTAATGTGTCTCATTTGAAGCTTTTGAGCTCGCCCTATGATATCAGAGGTACATCTATTGTTGTATCAGTCTATAAAGATTTGATGCTTTATGACAAGCTGAGAGAATCAAAGTTTGCGCAAGCGGACGGTATGGTTAATCCATTAACGTTGGTTAAGCTAACTGGAGATAATGATTATAGACCAACCCAAGCAGATATTGAGGCGTTTAAAAATATTCTTGAAGAAGCACAATATGATAAGGACTTTAAGATTGTGACCCATGGAGGCGTTACTATTGAGCGGGCAGGTTTTTCAGGCGGAGTTTTAGATGTAGCAACTGACATTGAGCATATTGTGACAAATTTATATGCAGGCCTTATGACGCCTAAGGCACTGATGGATCAGGAGGCTGCGACATATGCAAGCTCCTCGGTCGGGCTTGAAGTTCTTCGGCAGAGATATGATATATTTAGAAATATGATGAAGAAATGGCTGGAGAGAAAGGTCTTCGCCCCCATCTGTGAGATTCAAGATTTCTTTGAATATAAAGATGGAGAAAAAAGACTTCTGGTTCCATCTATTGACTTTAACCACATGAATCTGTATGACATGGCTGACTTTATAACATCGATAGGACAATTTGTTGGTAATAAACAAGTCTCCCTCCAAACGTTGCACAGAAGCCTCGGGCTTAGTTACGAGGAGGAAAGACGTAGGATAAGAGAAGAGATGATTGACGAGCAGGTATTCGCCAAAGAACAGCAGGTCTTAGGAAATATGAAACTTGCAGAGCTATTAGGCCTTGATCCTTCTAAATCTATATCTGAGCCTCCTGGAGGCTTGGGAGCCGCTCCTCCTGGAGGATTACCCGGAGTTCCGCCCCCAGGCGGCGACATGGGGGGCATGGGCGGCGCGCCACCACCGCCCCCTGGGCCGCCAGGACCTGAGGGAGGATAATGTGGACGATTTTATTAAGAAAACAGGACAGACCCCGCCGCCTCCCGTACCTCCCGTACCACCGGGTCCGACTCCAGAGGATCAAAAGGAGTTGGCCACGCAATTAGAGGCTGCTTTTAAGGCGATTGGCCTTGGGGTAGAAATAGGCAAGACAAAGGACTTCGCAACTGAGCGGGCTGGTTTGATTTTTGGCTCACTTATAAACTCAATTACAAGCCTTTTAACAGGAAGTCTTCCGTCTACCAGGCTTTCTGAGACGAAGATAAAGGTCGAAGTTGGATTCGATTATGACCAGCAAGCAGTCCATCAAAAGGCAATAAACGGCTTTAAAAAACGAATAGTAGCGCCGGCTAAAGCTCTATACAATAATAATTTTAAATATTATATTGATAGCGTGGAGGGCAATGAGGCAATTCTGCATGACATAACTAAGAGGCAGATAAAATCTGATTCGGCAGTTAGAGCAAATAATATTGCCTCTGAAATTATGTCTTTAAACCTTCATAGCGCTAAAGATACTGTTGAAATATGGTCTTCTTCTGGCCCATATAAAATAGTTTTAGATGAAGCTATACCAAGGTTGAGGGAGAAATTTTCAGCGATAACAACTTTTTCAATGTCTAATGGGATGGCAATTGCAGGAAGAATAAGGGCAGGCTCAGAAACCCCGGCGGATCTGGATTTTTTAAAAAGTTTATTTATTGCCATTTATGAATGGTTTATATATATAGACGCATTTGGAGGAATAAGTGCATCTTCTCAGAAGTCTGAGGGCGGCGGCGATGATTCCGACAGAGACTGCCCTGAGTCCGTAGCGGAAATTATAAATGGAACATTAATAAGGGCAATCGAACCAGGGGACGGAATGCGTTTTGCTGGTCCGGGAGAAATTGTGGTGGACAGATCCGGCGGAACAGTGCGGGCTTCACTTAAGCTTGTGCTTGTAACAGATCCGTCTGCAGGCGGGGATGTTACAAAGGTTAATGATTGCCATGATAATATAGACTATGTTAAGCATTACATAGCAGCGGGGGTAATAGATGTGTCGCGATCTACGGCATGGCCTCATGATATAACTGATGCAATAAAGAGTGTTTCAACCAACGCCTCCTCTTATGCATCGGGCGCTGCTGTAGAGCTTATAATTCATTTTGAATACTCCTTTATAACGGGGCTGTCTTCTGGGGATCATATTTTTCACATAGACACTGGGTCAAGCAGTATGGATATTCTTGCTAATGATAATTTACTTCAAGATCAATTAACAAAACTTTCTAGCGAAACTACAACCTCTTTGTATGAAACCGTATCTCCAGATGGAGAGCGGGTATTTTTTACTCCTACAGACTTAGTGGTTGGGGGCGGGAAAGTTCGAGGCTCTAAGGGCAGGTATTTTAAGCCAAAGAAACTTAAGGGCAAATCTCTTGCGGATAGAGTTAATTCAAAAGGCTTTGGCAAAATTAGAGATCGAGGCGATAAATGAAAAAGAAATCATATAGAAACAAAAGGCCCTCTCCGAGGCGGCCTATAAGATCGTGTGATTTGCCCACTCCTCATCCGGCAGAAGAGGGCTTTTCCGCTGACTCTCCCGGCGGAGGCGCTAGGGGCTGGTCTAAGCCTGGAGAGGGCGTGTGGCCCGCGAATATTACGGAGCTAGAGGAGACCCCTGTGCTGCCAAGAAAGAAGCCCAGAAGGCAAAGCAGGCTTGATTATGATGATCTGCTAAACATGTTGGTGGAGTTGGGGGACGATATGGATAAGCAAGACGAAGTGGCGCTTGCTGGGATTGCTGATTTTTTAATAAAAAAAGTAGCAGAGCAAAAGTTTTTAGATTATTCATCATTATTTGGAGATTTAATTGTAAAAATAGCAGAATCAGATATTCTAAATAAAAATAAAGTTTTTGTAGAAATAACAAAAGAATATAATAAAACTTTAAAATCGAATATGATTATGGGAAATGATATATCTACAGCTACCAGAGCTGCTTACCAGGCGAGTAGTGCTAAGGCGAAAGAATATGTCCGATGAATTAAAAAAAGAAGCACAAATGCTTGAGCAAAATGCAGTATATGTTGCTGAGCAATTGCATAATATGATAAAGATTATGATAAATAATATGTCTCCAGAGTCAAGGATGAAGTCTTTTCAAAACGTGCATGGCAAGGTTTCGTTATTTAATGTTATGGAGATAGCTGGCAAAAAATCTCCGGGAGGAGCAGCCATAGGGGTTAGCATCGGATTGGTCAAGAATGTTTTGAACGGAAAAGACCCATATTTTATAAATGTCGTATTAAACGAATTGTTAAGAAGATTATGATATTCTGCTATTTTTAGTATAAAATACATCAGGAGATATAATGAGAAAAGTGTCGTGGCCATATATAGGAGATACAGAGAGAGAAATGGGATCAATGTCTCCATCGGGGGATACTGATTTTGATATACAGGAAGCTTTGCCCGGGGATATGGATAGGGACACTTCCACCCCAGGATACAGCACAATGACTTCTGAAAAACATTTGTCTCACGACCTGGAGGTGCCAATAAGCTTCTCGGGAGGCGTATTCTTCCCGGCGGCAGAAGAGGTGGCAGAAGATGAGGCGGAGGATGATCTAGAGGTTCTTTCCCATTTTTCTAATAAGTTTAGAAATTTTTTACAGAAAGACTCTGCCGTATTAGGTCTGGGCCCTCACACTTATATGGATACAGATATTTTATTAAAAGATGGTCATAGTCTAGTGACCTTGCTAAAGCATTCGTCAGACAATATAAATATACAGGACTATCACCAGGAATATGGTGACCCTATGTTCCATTCTTTTGGAAGAAAGTTTGATGGATTTTATATGTCCAAAGCAATTGATGATAAAGAAGTTGCCAAAATTACTTTAAAAAATATTTACTCACACTTAAGACCTACTGGATATGGGCTTGTAATTTCCTCTGGATCTATTGATATTTCTGACTCAATTAAAAATATTGGATTTTCTATTGTGGCAAAACATTTTGGATCAATAAAAAAATATTTAGTTGAAAAAAACGAATTAGACAAGATAGCTACAGTAAAACATTATAATTCAAAAGATGGGTCTGAAATTTCTTTTGAATGCGATGTTGCTATAACTTCTAAAGAAAAAATTGATGGTCTACAGGTTTATTCAAACCTTGGAGATAGATCGGGATTATTATTTCCATATAAGAAGCCTACTGATGCTTTTTTTCACATGGGCACCGTTAGCTTCCCCATTGATATAGCGTTCATTGATGAAGATAATAGGATAAAAAAGTTATATAAAAATATTATGCCTGGATCATTAGAGGTTTTTTCTTGCGCTGGCACCAAGGCTGTTTTGGAAATATCCGGAGGATTGTCAGACACCCTTGGTATTAAAGAATTGGACTCAATTCATATAAGGTATGGAGAGCGATCTGGAGAGCGCTTTGCAAAAGAGGCCTTTGCGCTAGATGAGCTTGGTCTAAACAGATGTATATTCAAAACCTCCAAAACTTTAGATACAGGCTTATATAAGATCTCTGGAAATAATTTATATATAATAAATAACAAAGAAAATCAAAGCCAAATACATTCAATAGTTAAAAATGCATCATCAAGCATTTCCCATAAGAGCCAAGTATTAGTTTTTGACCTTGACTCTTTGCTTTCGGATGAAGAGGTAAGGCTGTATAGGCAATCGCCCCCTGCGCATAATGCTCGGATAGCCCGGGGATTATATGGAGAGACATTCTCTGCTTGTGGAGGTTTTATAAAAGTTTCATTATCAGATTTGATTAAAAAAGATTTTTATAAAAAAATAAATTCAAAATACTCAATTAATTTAAATGAATATTTGCAAAATAATATTTTAAAAAATAATAACAAAATATTATTTGTAGACGAATTATATAAGGCGTCAAAGGATGTTACGACTAAAATTGTTTTTGCATCAAGAGGGGACAAGGACCCCGGCGTCTTAATCAGGCTTTTAGAGGAAGAGGTTAAGGTTCGGATGGGAAGCTCTAACTTTGCTATTAAGCCAGAAATCATTCAGGTTCCATCACATTATGGGACAAAAGATATTTTCTCAGCAATTAAAGGCAGATATCCAAAGCATAACGTAGTTGTGCGTGCGGGTAATATTATTAAGTCTGCGGGAATTCCGGTTCCAGATGGTGTCAAAAGTGAAGCGAAAAATGCTTTGCGTTATTTTGGAAGATCATATGATATGTGCAGCACCTTGATAGAAAACTTAAACAAGAATATAGAAGAGTATGAAAAAATCAAGGGAGAGGCTGAGGCTGTAGCCGGCAGCAAGGGGGAGTATCATCAATCATGCAAAAGAAACTCCAGAATAACGAAAAGGCTTTTAATTAATATTAAAAATGGAATAAAAATATTAAACTCAATAAAAGATGTCTCTACCACTGCAGAGATAATTGATTCTGCGGCCCTCTCTGCAAAGAGTCTATCGGAATCTATAAAGGAAGTTTTTGATTTAATATCAATAATTGATACTGATAATTTTGCTGAGAGTTTAACTGAAAAAACAAAAAATACAGAATCAACATTAGAAGATCTTAAGACCACCTTAGACCGTACGAAAGAATATATTACTTCTAATATATTGGGTATAGTAATTTTAGCGGAGTAATTATGTTTATAAAGTTTGGCGATAAAACAAAGAAAATCATAGTAAAAAACTCTAAAGATGGGTATGATATGCCTGATGAAGAAGAAGAGGATATCATCTATTTAGATTCAGATGATGAAAATGATAGAAGAATTAAGGCAATAAGAAATCATATAAAAAAAGAAGAAAAAGAATAAAAAACTATGTAATTCAAAAAAAAATTACACAAAAAATAGTTACACTAATATTTATATAAATATCTGATCACTTCTTTTTACGTAAAGGGCTAGCTATGTTTAAAAAAATATGTTCTTCTCCAGAGAACAATGTTGTTGGGACCTGTGACCACGATGAAATTATTGCAAATCCAAAGATAGTTCAAACATTTTCTAAGTTAGCAAAAAGCATTAAAAATATAGCTCCAAAGTCAGACGACTTTCTTTATTTTTCTATAATCTTTCTAAAAGCCGCAGAGTCCTCCCTGCTTGATGATAATGGTTCCATCAAAAAAGTAGCAGGAGAAGATGCTTGGGGCTTTTTTGATGAAAATTGGAAATGGCACGGGAATGTTCAGCCACATAGAAATAACAATAAAGACATATTTCCAGAATCAGAATTAAAAAAAGCTACGGCAAGCTGGGTGGGTCTTCCACTATGCAGAGACCATGAGTCAAGCTCGGTAGATGGAATTCGTGGAATAATTTTAGACACACATTATGATGAAAAGTATAAGCAGGTAATTGGGCTTTGCGCGTTAGACAAGATTAATTATCCAGATTTGGCACGCAAAGTCGAGACAGGCCTTGTTAGATATGGCTCTATGGGAACTGCGGTTGAAACCTCTATTTGTTCTGATTGTGGAAATCGAGCTACAAATCAAGATGAGTATTGCAATCATATAACAAATAAAAATGCTCATGGTGAAATAAATGTCGGCTTAAAGCCGATAGAGTATAGCCTTGTTGTTCAGCCGGCAGAGCCTGGCGCTATTCTTTTAAAGTGCATTGCCTCATTAAATGAGTATAAAGAAGAATTTTCGACCTATGGAGTAGACAACGTTAGCGCTATGCTTGGAAGATTAAACCTTAATCAGGCCAAACATTTAGAGGGAATAATGAAAACTGCCTGTGGATTAGGCGGTTGCTCCATAGAGGATCGGACAAATATTGTAAAAAGTTTTTTATCAAATAATGGTCTTTTAAAAGTTTCTGAAAATAACTTTACTGATAGCTCAGAAAAAATGCGAAATAATGCCGAGGCGTTAAAGGCTACAACTGGAGCGGCAGGACTTCTGAGCGATCCGTCCGTAGAGGATGATATAAAAGACGTTATACGTCAGTTAGTAAGTCAGTTAAAAACAACAACAAGAGAAGACCTTTCAGAAACACCAACTGAGAGGTTTACTTCTTATGAGAATTCCAATGAGGCCTCAACTCCTGGCGGTGGCGCAGAGTTAAGTTCTGCAACATCCAGGATGGGTCTCGCAGGAGGTGGAGATACCGGGGATAACCCTGATTTTTCACCAAGAGATGATATTTTATCATTTAATAATCCGTCAGGCGGCAAAGCTGTGACGGTAGCTACCGGTAAGCAAAATCGAAACGTTAAGACGGCTAATGATGGCGGTGATAGCATGGATTTTGTGGACGACTTTTCAATCAATTCAATCGTGGAGGATATTATGAATGAGTCAAGACTAAGAAAAAGGGCAGAGCTTCGCCGTCGAATCGCTTATATGCAAGGTGGCTCTGAGGGCGCAGAGCCTAACACCTATAAGGGTGAAACATATGACTGGAATAAAGATAAGCAGATGCATCAAGATGGAAACACAGGCGGTGCAGATGGTATGTGGCCAGGCGATAAGGAATCTAAGGAGAAGCTCAGTCGGGCAAAGCTTGAGGAGCGAAGACTCCGCAGGTTAGCCTACATGCAGGGCGGATCCGAAGGTGCTGAGCCTAACACCTATAAGGGTGAAACATATGACTGGAATAAAGATAAGCAGATGCATCAAGATGGAAATATGGGCGGAACTGATGGCATGTGGCCCGGAGACAAGGAGTCTAAAGAGAAGGTGAGTAGAGCTAGGGCTTATAATGGTCCTGGTCTCAGTACGCGCTTTACAGTTAGGCGCAATGGAAATGGGTCTGTAAATAAGGCCGCGAGTGTCTTAGAAGTTTTTGCGGGAAACAAAAGAGTAATTGCCGCTACTGGGCAAGAAATTTTTGGCCCAGAATTAAATGAAAATTGGGAATGGCTAAAGAGCCGTGAGTACGGCAAAGAAGTTTGCGGCCAGATACGAGTTGCGGGATTAGACCGAGTTGCTGGTCTTTTAAAGGCCGCTCAAGAACTTCCTCCTCTTCCTGAAGAGGGCGGCGGAGAACTTCCCCCTCTTCCTGAGGAAGGCGGAGAAGGCGGCGGAGAATTGCCTCCATTAGATGCCGAGCCCCTGCCTCCATTGGACGAAGGTGCCGAAGGAGAGGGCGAAGACGAAGAGGAAGATCCCTCAAAGGAGATTGACGATAGACTTGCAGAGATGGAGCAGCTTTTGGATGAAGTTAGAGATTATGTTAGCCAACTTGAAGATTCAACTATGGCCGATGTAGATGTCAACGTTTTCACCGGCAAGGGCGAGGGCGAAGAGGGTGAGCAAATAGAGGCTGGCTTAGGAGCTCTTTCTAGCAATGTTATAAAGAACCTTAAGACTGCTTATAGAAAGCTTGATGATGCTGCAGATGAGTTATCAATGGTTGCAGAAACCTATGATAATATTTCAAAGCTATCATCCTCTCAGAGAGGGGAGTTTGTCAAGCTGGCAAGTCATGCCGTTAGAGATGCTGACCAAATCACTGGAGAAACTAAGGCATTGGTACGTGTTGCTACGTCATTAGAGGCGAATGTAACTAGCTCCAATAATGTAGAAGATTCGGTTAATTATGCAGAAGATGCTTTGGACGCTGGCGAAGAAGATTACGTAAATGACGTTGAAGACTCCGCAGAGGATGCGGCTGTTGATGAGCTTATCGCTTCTGCTATGAGTTTGCGCAAATCTCGAAGAGAAGCTATTTTAAAGCAGGCTGATGATCGAGTTTTGGCAAGTCGCGCAGCAAATCGCGAAGCTATGTTGAAGTCCGCTATGGATATGGACGACGAAGGTGATGAGGTTGCAGAAGATGCTTTAGATGATTTTCCAGCGGCTGTATCCGAAGTTGATGACGATGGCGATGAACTCCAAGCAGAGGCGTCCAAGGCTCATCAGGCCTCGCAGAAGACCGCTGTAGCAAATCCTGTAAAAGAAGCTTTGGCCAATAAGGTTGAGACTAAGAAGCAAGATGAGGCAAGAGAGGCTTATCGAGTGAAGTTGCGCAGGGCATATGATGTCGGAATGGATATGCAGAGAAAGGGTCTTTTGCCCGCATCAAAGGCGTCTTTAGATAGACAGGTTGATGATATCATGACCTTTGATGATAATGCATTTGAAGCCTTCAAGCGAAGTATTGCAAACGCAAGACCAGTAGGTACCGTTAAAGTAGCGTCAGACCTTGGCGGAGTAAACATTGGCGTTGAAGCAGACAATGGTGTAGGCGTTAGCCCAAGACTGATGTCCGCTGATACCTTATCATCTTTGTGGGAGTAGGGGGATTATATGTATAGCATTAGAGGAAATGGAGACGGGATTGCCCAGGAGTTTTCAAGACTTGTGGGCAAGTCTCAAAGTATAAAGAAAGTTGCGCAAAGCGAGGATGTCGGGGGCGTTGCTGCTGACACAGCTGATGTGGACGAAATTGCTGATACTTTTGAAAACGAAATTGCTGATCTATTAGTAGATGAGCCGGACTCTGAATCGCTTGCAGCTGATACTTCTAGCTTAATTGAAAATGAAATAAATGATATGGAGACATATAGCTCAAGTAAGGGTTCTGAGAAAAAGGTTGGAAACAATCCTTTAAATCCTCGTGGAGAATATATTATGTCAGGCTTAGGCAGAATTTCTGCTGGCCTAAGAAGCAAGGGCGAAGGTTTTGCAGCAGATGTTGTTGAGGCTACTGCGGAAAGTATAAGAGGAGATTTGGTTAAAGAGTCTAATAGAAAGGGTGATTTATTAAACACCCTTAATAAAATGGCTACTAGCTTCTCCTCTGCTGGTGATCAGTTTGCAGCAGATATGGTTTTAGCAACGATGAATAAAATCGGCAACTAAGACAGAGATTAATTACTATTAATAGTAAAATAAAAGGGAGGGAAAGAATATTTCCCTCCCTTTTTATACTTTAATGTGGAGAAAACAAGTTGCTAAAGGTTATTCATAGCGGAAATGCATTACCAATGAGCTTGTCTGTTGACCCAACAGCCGAGTTTGAGCCAGGAATGTTTGCTCAATTAGGCTTAATTGGGAATGATATTGTGGCAAGTGTAAGTGATGGTACAGCCCCTTTGGGCATTATTGATGACGTAAGAACTTCGGCTTTCACAAGGGCTCAAGTAGATGAGGTTGTAATTATTGATGCCCAATCATCAGAAATAGATGATAATGGGAATCGGGTTAGTACAGTTGAAGTCACTGGTGTTTTGGAGTTTCCTCATATTATAGAGAGTAGCTTTACCTCGACAATTTCAATTGTATTGAATACTGTTAATGGAGTTATAACTGTGCCGTCTGGAACAGAGCTTAATTATGATTCATCAGGTGATGGGACATATGATAGCTTTAAGATAGTTACCAATTATATATATAGAATAGCTGGAAAGCCGGGGGATGATACAACTGTCGGCAGCGGAAGAATCACCATCCATTATCAAAGAGGTATATATGCAACAGATCAGTTTGATACAACTCAAATGTTTCCTGTAAATTGCACATTATATGTTGGGTTAGACGGAAAGTTAACCTCGTCCCAACCGACTGATAATCATCCTGGCGTAGCAGTGTGTACCGGCCCTCCCTCGGCGGCAATCGGAACACTAGAATTTATGCTGTTATAGAGACGTTTACAAACTACTAATTATTTAAAATGTGATGAAATAACATTTATCTGGAGACACTAATGCCTAATTCATGGAGCAAGGAAGACAAATTTCACTACAATAAAAGCGAAGTGTTTCAAGAGCTTGAAAAGATAGTTCTAGATACAGTTCGTAGAGCAGATATTTTGCAGCAAAAAATAGCAGAAGATGCTGCCAAGCAGACTCAAGAATTAAAGGGCTTAGAGGAGCAGGCTAATGCTACAGCCGAAGCAGTCAGCAAAATAACTTCTGATAGCGCCGAAGATGATGAGGATTTAACTTCAGATGATGACCTTCAAAACGAAGTCATTGACGACCTAAGAGTACTTGCGGAAGCTGCATTGGCTGACAATAATATAAAGTTAGCATATAAAATCGAAAGAACAATTGATGAGATCCTTAATCAGGATGTGGTATGCGAATAAAGAAAGTTTCAGACAATAGTGCAATAGAGGCCTATTTTCAAACTATGCAGAGATTCAACAATGGATCTCCATCTTTAGCCAAAGAAGCTAATTGGTTTACGTCTCTTTTTGGAGCGGGGGCCGATGCTGCTCATGTTGCCGGAGGTGTTTCTGATGCTGCTCATGTTGGTGGAGCTGTAGCCGATGCTGCTCATGTTGGTGGAGCTGTAGCCGATGCTGCTCACCTGGGTCGTGAAGCACAGTTGGCGGCAGAGGTCGCTCGCGAAGCACATATAGTCGCAGAAGAAGCAAAGGTAGCTTTAAGTACTTTTCAGGAAATAGAGGCGGCCGGTGGAGGTGCAGTACGAACGCTCGCTCAGGCTGACGAGGAAAGAAGGTTGACTCAAGCCTTAGTTGAAGCAGAGCGCACTGCTGCAGCTGCTGCAGATGCAGAACGAGGAGCCATGGCGGCTGTTCGTGCTGCAGAGGCCGGGACATCAGCCGCTCGCGCACTTCCTGTTGCTAGCGATGCATTGACCGCTTTGTTCAGAGGGGAAGCAGAGGGGTTTGAGGCCTTTAGGGCACTGGCCAGAGGAAAATCTGAGGCAGAAGTTCTTGAGCTTTTAGGGAGTAGCCTAAAAAATGCTGATGATGCCCCCAAGATTCTTGAGCTATTAAAGGGCGGAACAAGTGTTACTGAGGTATCCACAAATACATTGCGAAGCGCAGGAATAGTCGCTGAAGAAGGAAGTGTTGCCCTGCGGACTGCCGAAGAGACTGCTGAAATAGCAGCTAAAATTGGAGAAGGAGCAGCGGGGGTAACCCCTGAAATAAAGGCCGCAGTAAAAGCCGCAGTAGATGCCGGAAATTATGACGAAGCATTAAGAATACTGGGCACCTTAGAGGGTGCTGATGATTACGTTAGAGTTGCAACTGCAGCTGTTGAAGACTTTAGAAAACTAGAGGTCCTGAAGACCGCAGCACAAGCCGAAGAGGCTGCCAGCGCCCGCAAGCTGGAGGCACTTCTGCCTCGGGAGCTTCGCACGGGCGGCGTAGATGATGTTGGACCAATTGTTGACGAAACAGCCAAAACTGCTGAGACGGTGGGGACTGTGGTTGAAGATGGAACCAAAGCAGTTGACGCTGCAGTAACAGAGGTCAAGCTTTTAGAAGAAGGTGCGGGAGCTACAGATCCAATCGTTGAAGGCATTAAGGCATCTGATGATATTCCCGAAACTGTCCGGGCGCTGCAAGAGACCGTCGAAGCCCAAGCGAGAGAAATCGCCGCTCTTCGAGAAACCCTTGAGGCTTCCGTCGCAAGAGGAACTATGACCCAAGCAGAGGTCGAAAGAATTATTACTCAACGTGTAGCCGCCTTAGAAAGTGCCGGCGGAAAAGTTGTTTCCACAAGCGCAAAAGCTACTTCCTGGTTAGGTCGCGGAGCAGAAATAGGCCGAGCATGGCTTGGCGGAGTTGTAAAGCTTGCGCTTGGCGGAGCTTTAGTTTATGGAGCATATCGTGGTTACCAATATGCAACCAGAGATCCTTTGCCTCCAGAGGGCCCTCATCGAGGCGGTGGCCCACGACGGCAGGTGGATCCTGCGATAACTGAGGCTTTAGATGCAGTTGACTCTAGGAATAATGAAAGATTGCAGGAAATTTTATCAGGCCAATCTCTTGGAAGCGCTTTGCTTATGCACGTAATGCGGCGTTACAGAAAGGATTATGTAATAGAGTTGAAACCTGGAGCTTATGACGGAATGAGGTTTGCTTTCGTAGACCAAGTTCCTGATGGCCCTGGCCTTGGAGACGAAGAGACCAGATTTGATCAAGCACACATAGCAAGGCAAAGTCTTGATAACCCAAGCACCGGCGGGGCGCTTTATAGCAGACAGATGGGAGTTCAAGATGGAGATAAGCAAAGGGCTTTAAACGAAACCGTACAGAGGGTGATAGGGTTTGATTTAGATGGAACAGGAATTCTTGGAGGAAATCGGCGCGGAAAGCGTAGGACAAGAAGGTTTATGTCGGGAAAGAGAATTAGGCGCAGCCCCGGTGCTGCGGGTAGGTCAAGGCGGCCAATGACAAGGAGGCAAAGAAATATGAGGCGCAGAGGAAGCGATGAAAGATTCGATAGGTTAGAGAAATTTGCGTCATTTGCAAATCCAGATAGATTTACCGCTTTAGAAACATTCGCGGCTCTCTTAGATGATGAGCCCAATTTTGACAATAAAAGCAACATGAGTAGAAGAGAAAAGCTTGCATCATTAGGAAATATTGCAAGTCCAAATCTATTTTCTACTAATAATCATACAAATAACGATTTGAATCTGTTTAAAGAAGCAGATGAAGTTTCGAAGTCGTATTATAAAGATGCCGTAACGGATCTAAATAGTACTGACAAAACACTCCGAACATATTTTACAGGTCTAGGTAGACTGTATGACGAAAAGTCGGAAACCCCAAAGGGCGATTATAAAACCCTGTATAATGTGCATGACGAAACTGGCACTGATCTAGTTCATGCGGCTCACCCAAAAGCAATAGTATCTTTAGATTCTATTGGCAACGGCGGGCTGGTTGAAAACGGATTAGAACAGCAGAGGCAGACACAAGGTGTGGCGTTAAGCACTCCAACAGGAAACTATAGAGCTAATTACGCTTGGGTGCGTGAATCTCTTAAGAAAACAAGTAAATAATCGAACTTTAAGTTAAGTAATAAACCTAGACAATACATTTAATGGTTAAATGTATTATAAGATATAAAATATTAAGGAGAAATTAAAAATGGCTTTACATTTATTAAATCCAGGATTACGTCCCCTTGGCATGTTTGACCTCGAAGATGATGATGCCGGCACCCTTGAGGGTGGCGAGTATGTTGGCCTTGTTGCTGACACAGACGACGATGGTTATGCTGCTGATGTAGGTGGGCACGGCCCATTTATTGGGGCTGATCTAACAGATCCGAATAGAATCGCTGTAAGATTCAGCGTCGGACCTTGTACAGACGGAGTTCTCGGCGGCCTAGCCGATGAGGGCGAAGACGAATATGGAACACTTTTTGGATCGCTGATTGGCTCAAATGCTGGTCGAGCTACTCAAGTTACTGGCGGAGGCGCAGTTGTTATCGGTCCTGCGACTGATCGTGCCTCTGGCAAGGTTACTGTTTGGGCTACCGCAGGTCTTTATGGCGTTAGCGGTGCGGCTGCTACCGATTCTACTGTGCATACAAACGCTCTTAACGCATACCAGGTTGCTAACACTAACGTCCTTGCGGATGCCACTGGCCTTCTCGGTGACGATGGCGGCGGCGGCAATGCGCTCGGAATGTTTGTTGGACATATGACAGATCAGTCACTTGTCTCTACCACTAACACTGCTGCTGGAGAAGCCCGTGTGCAAGCGCATTCGGCTATTTTCTTCACCGGTACACAGATATAAGGAGGAACTAATGTCTAATTTATTTAATACACATGGTGAAATTAACGCCTCCAATGTAACTGAGGCCCTAACACAGATTGTAAAGTATGCTTCTATTATTGAAGATCTTCAGCCGTCAAGCAACGCTCAGGCAACTGCGCCAAGCTTAAATGATGGTCAGAGAGATGAGATGATTAAGCAGGCTCTTATGACACAAGAAGGCAAGATTGCCTTAGGTCAGGCAATGGCCAACCCAATTCGTAGAAACCTTGATTATCAGGGAGTAGCTCGCAAGGCTCTCGTTGTTGATCCTCTACCCCAGGGTGCTCTGCCTGTTTATGACCGTGATATTGATGTCGCGGCTGTAGTTGTATCCAGTAATGGTGCTGCACCTGAGTCTCGTGTCTTTGGTGACCGCGTGACCGTTCCTGAGTTTGAGGTTGTCTCAAATCCAACGGTTCGTATTGCCGAAGTTAAGCGTCGTCGATTCAATGTAATTGATCGTGCTCAGCAGAAGGCTCGTCAGGAAATTCAGGCCCAGGAAGACGCTAACGTCTTTGCTGCCCTACAGTTTGCTGGTGATAACACCGAAGGTGGAGAGAATACTGCTCAGGCACTTGATGCTCTCACCGTTGGCGCTCTAGGCAAGGATGGCCTTGTTAACCTTAAGCGTCAAGTTGATCGTTGGGACCTTGTGACTTCCAAGTACTTCATGAACATCAATGAGTTCACTGATATTCTTACTTGGGAATCTGCTGGTAACGCAAACTCTCAGGTCGATCCTGTCACTCAGCGTGAGCTTCTTCAGACTGGTCTTTATGGTCACGTCTTTGGTGCCGATATTATCGTCTCCAAGGTTGTGCCTCAGGGCCGCTGTTTTGCTTGTGCTGATCCAGAGTTCGTTGGTGTGATGCCTGTCCGTCAGGACATCGAGGTACTTCCCGCTGATGAGCCCAAGCAGCTTAAGCTTGGTTGGGTTGTGAATGAGATTATCGGAATTGGTATCGTTAACCCACGTGGTGTCGCTACTGGTACTGTGTAATTTAACCTGTAGAATAATATTGAGAGGCATAGTGTTAAGGCACTATGCCTCTTTTTTTATGCTAATTTCATTGCATTGAATGAGGGAAATATGTTATCAAAAAAGTTAAGTTCTAGGCTTCGGTATATCAAAGGAACCCCTTTGCAAGATCGTGCTCAAATAAAGATTTTCTCCAGAAGAGATGAGAATTATGTTGTTATGAATGAGGAAGAGGGTGAGTCTGAAAAATATGACACATTTTTCGACTATGAAGAAGAACTTGCAGGATTAAAACCTTCCGGAGAACAATATGTTGATATGATAAATTCTGATCCATTTATTGTTATGGAAGAAGAAGGTGATAGCATATTGAATGATAAGCATTCTCATGTAGTAATGGAGCCAGAAGAATTATCCCCAAAAATTGCAATAACAAATGATTCTGGAATATCAAATGAAAAAAGTACATCAAGCACATATACTGATGTAGTTGGATTTAAGTTTATACAATGTGATTATGTGAAAAAAGATGGTATGAGATGCAAGAGACAGGCTCCAAAAAATAAAACAACCTGCTCTACACATAGAAAATATATAGAGAAACATTGTAGAGAATAGCTTGCGTGTCTATTAATTTTAAAAGAGAAACGTATAAGAGGGAAAATCTATGAATCAATATGAAACATCTGATTTGGCATTAGCAGCATATTTAACGCTTAAAGGATTAAAGCTTATTAATGCTCAAAAGTTGCCTACAGGAAGATTTCAATTTATATTGGAAGACCCAGACTCTGTGGCCGATGGATTATCTATAGAATTCTTTAGTAGCGAATTTTGCGAATATGATAATAAAGTAAGGTCGTTAAAGAAGATTCTGTATTCAAGTTAATTTTGTGTAAAAATTTTAAATTTTAAACATTTTGATTTTCAACGAGCAAAATGTTTATTTAATTTATTTTACTTTTTTGACTAATATTACATATATATGCTACAAATAAATTATTTTAGTTTAAGTTTATTTTATGAAGTTCTAAGTTTATACCAAAAATGGTTTTTAACCCTATAATATATGCCTACAATACAATATTCCGTTTTATATAGATTTGTATAAAGTGACGAATTGTTTATAGGCGCACCTATCGTTTAGTTTGTTTTTAGTTTGTTTTTAACAGAAACTTAAAAATAAAGGAAATTAATATGAAAACGCAAGTAAGATTGGACCAGCTCCATGATGAATTTATCAATGGTAAGCTTGGACCAAACACCCCAACAGAAGGGGTTCAATCCCGTATTGAGGTAGAGCATGACCGCGCTATCGCTGCCGAAGATGCTATTGCCATCAAAATTGATAAGTTCTTTCGTCTCTATGAGCCGAGTAACCCTTCTCTGCCAGATGATTTGGCCGAAGTGAACCAAGCTATGATTGAGGCGGATGATGAATTGGTTGATGAAATTAATTCAATGGCCGCGACTTTGGCGGCAAAGTTGGTCAATAGTGAAACGAGAATAGTCGCTTCCGAAAGCTCTAGAGTAATAAAGTACAGAGTTGATCTGAACCCGGGCGGACCGTTGGTGGATGGTAAAGGCTATCAGGTACCTGCTTTAGATATGTCTGGGAGTCCCATCGTAGATGGGAATGGTAATCCAATTACGATGTACGCATCTTCTTGGGCCGATATTGTAGAGGCGGAGCTGGGAGTAGGTTGGGCTGCTGATTATTCTCTTGACTATCGTGTCTTCGAAGGAAATGCGGCAAATTATAATGGTATTCGATTCATTAGAAATGGCCAGAAGTTGCACAACACTGGATCGATGGTAGAGGTCCTCGCCGGCCAGGGTGATTGGACGGTTGGCGAAGAAGATGTTGGCGCTGGAATGGTTCCAGACGGGAACGTGTATTTTCGCACACCAAACCTTGACGGCCCGAGTGGAGAAGGAGACTACATTTTTGTAGAAATCTACCTTGCCCACAATGATGTTGGCATGAATTTAAATGGTGGTGGAATGATTGAAAGCTATGATTATGTCTGGCGACTCGATGGGAACGGCAACTTAGAAAACCCAGGTTTTATGGTCTGGGATCCAACGATTTCCGATATGGCCTTAACCACCAATGTGGTTAATAATAATGAATATTATGCAATTTGGACTTCGGAGGTTGGTCATCCTGCTCCCCAACAGATGGCTGAGACGCTAGCGGGTGGTATAAATGACTTCCTGACTCAAGACGGTATCTGGGATTGGGGCCTCGGCGCAAACCAGCACGCGATGATAATGATAACTGAAAATAACCTGCACTCATATGTAGCTCAACAAGAAGACGCACCTATGCTGGGCCTATCCAAAACGGCCCCTCAGGGCAGCGGCGACCATGGCGCATCTGTTGTAGACAACAACGACGGTACCTTCTCTATAGTCCTTGAGGGCTTAAAGGACGCAGGCTACAATAATGGCAAATTCGACGGGTGGAATAACGCTCCATCGAACGTGGCTGATATATGGTTCCTGGTCTACGTGCCACCTAACGCGTAATCTAAAGTAAATTAATCTATGTTTAGTTTTATAACCAAATAAATAATAAAGGAAAATTAAAATGGCAAAAGCATTACTAAAAATTAGACAGTTCCACCCAGAAGTGTTTGAACTGGTTAATCAGCTTGTTCTTGACGAAACTAATCGCGCCTTAACCAGCGAGGGCGGGCTTGATGTTCGTATCACCAATCTGGTAGGCAGCGTAGACGCCAACGATGGTGTTATAACATCATTGACTGAACTGGCCGCATCGGCTGCAGATGGGGACAATCGCATTGTTGACGCATATAGAGCAATGGGAGTCGAGGCAGTGGCATCCTTCGGGGAGCTTACAACACGTATTGATAGACTTGAGGACAGAATATTGAACAGAATATCGTATGAGGCGCTTGGCGATACGTCAATTCCGGGCAACCTACCTGACGGTGTCGATGAGCCCTTTGAGGAGAGCAATGCCAATTTCTTGATTTTGGACCTTGCATCTCATTTGTCCGCCGTAGGGATCACCTTAAACACCCAAAATCAAGTCGGAGATCATGAATTAGACTTCAGCCAAATTGTGATGAGAGTTATTCTTAACGGGGAAGACTTAGCTGAAGGCACCTGGGATGGCCAAACAAACGAACTAGTTGGCGGAGATTTTTTTGTAGATGTTCCTGAGTGCTTCGTTGTCTTGCCTGATCATTTAGAGGATGACGACACAATTGTATTCGAGACCGCTCTGAAAAGAGTTGACCAAGGAACTCCTGATATGGACTTTGATCTTGGTGGCGATCTACCTTATGGAGACCCAGAGCCTGCTGAGGAAGGCCCCGTAGTGTAATTAACTACTGACTAATATTGATATAATACGAAACCTTGGGAGGGGAGCTTCCTCCCCTCCCTTTTCGCTATAGGATTTTAAGTTAGATGACATCTACACTCTGAATCTATTAGCTTAAAGTAACATAATTTATGTTTAGTTTTATAACCAAATAAATAATAAAGGAAAAGAAAATGAAAGCATTACTTAAAAACAAACAACTCCATCCAGAGGTGTTTGCAGCGGTTGACGATGCGATTCTGATCGAAACTAACCGTGCTATGGCCGAAGAGGCCGAGCTTGATACTCGTATCGATAACGCCACTTCACATGTGGACCAAGACGGGATCTTAGAATCATTAGTTGAGGTACGGAACGCCATCAAAGACAATGACAACAACTTCAAAGCAGCATATGAAGATCTTGGGGTTGAGGCGAACCTTACCTTCTCAGAGCTTATAGCTCGTCTCACTAGACTTGAAAACAAAAGATTGACTAGAATATCCTATGAAGCCCATGCGCCGACCCAAGGGAATCAGGGTGGGTCCGGCATACCCGATGGGGCCGGAGAGCCCTTTGATCAAACTGTTAATCCAGGGCCAGCGCTCGCGTTGCGACTGGACAGTCACTTCGCGGCGTTTGGCATAACCTATGACTCCGAGAGCGTCAATGCCCAGGACTGGACGATTGATCCTAGCCAAGTTGCAATTAGGGTTATTCTTAATGGTGAAGACTTAGTTGAGGCCTCGCAGGGGGATTTGGAAGATGGAGACTTCTTCCTCGTTCAACCGCCGGGTGAGACGGATGTCATCATCGTCCGACACATGCATGCTGACGACACCCTTATCGTCGAGATTGCTCTGAAAAGAATTGGAGAAGGAACTCCTGATCCAGACTTTGATCTTGGTGGCGATCTACCTTATAGCGACTTTGGCACAGGTGTTGCAGAAGAAGTATAATTAATTATATAACACTTTTTGACTAATATTGATATATAATATGTAACCTTGGGAGGGGAGGAAACTCCCCTCCCTTTTTATTATAGGATTTCAAGTTTTATGATTAAAGTATTTTTTAAAATTATTTTTTATAAAATAAAATTTTTATTTTCCAGGCCTTATAACAAAACAGGTCTTAAGTCTGAGATGTCCTCTTCCAGCCCTGCCTTTACCTTCTCTAGAAAGCAAAGGTTAACGCAACTAAGCAGCAAACTTAAGAGCAAGGGCGTAACATGGCTTGAGTATTCAGAGTTGTTAAATCTTGAGATAAATAAGCATCTTAGAAGCAAAGACTATAAAGAGGCAAAAAAGAAAATAGAAGAGCTTAATAATTTTACCTACATATGGATAACGAGACTTAAATATGAAGATTCCAAAAAATAAGTTTTTAAATAATCTTTTTGATAAATTTAAAGAATATATTGAAACCGTTGTTAAAGAGGAAGTTAGGGGATATCTTTTGACTCTAAAGGCAGAATCTGCTGTTTTAAGTAAAAAGAGAGAAGATTACAGTAGATTGATTAAAGAAGAGTCTAATAATGTAAGGGAAGAGGTGGCTAGAGCAAAGAGGCTGTCTGATCCAAAGTATATTCATTATGAAGCACTTTTTTTAAAAGAAGATTCAGATATGTTTGTTATAGAGGAAAAAAATCTTTTGGTATTAAAAAAAGAATATCAAAAAGATCGAGGAAGGTTTTCTCTTTTTGTAGAAGTTTATGTAGACGGAATAAGGCAAGTATATTGCCCATATGAAGAGTTGGATTATACTTTAGGCAGAGATAAAGATGGTTGTCTCATAATTGAATTTTTCGATCCAATAAACAAAGGTGCCTTTGTTGAGATAAAAGCTTATAAGGAAATTTGATATTATTAATATGCTAATTTTTTTAGCATAAAAGAATGGAGATCTAACATGGCATCGGGCCCCGCTACAAAATTTCCAACTACATCTAGCGACGGAACAATTAGTTTAGAGAGAACTGTAAAAGATGAAGATGGAAATCTTATAAAAATAAATCAAATAATATTTGATGCAGATTCTCCGGCCGTCTCTACTGAGTTTGCTCAAGAAATTGTAGATTTAATAAATTCAGGCGAAGTATCTGCCCCTGTTGCTTCAAATCAATATCTTGTTAATATTTCTGACCAAGTTGAGTTTGGAAAATATACTTACCAAGTTGTTGATAAAAATGGTGCGGCCAAAGTTTCTTCCGATATCTTTAGAGTCTTTTTTAATGGATTGAATGTAACTATAGATGTTGCATTGTCAGAAGATGGTAAATCATTTGAGTTTTCTGGAGATTACGATCCATCTGATTTTAATGTTTCAGACTTTCTTGTCATAGACTATATAGAGGAGACTTGATATGGCCATGGGAAGTTATATTATAGGAGCAACAGTAAGGGTTCCTCTTCAGGTGACAGACGCCGGAGTTCCTTTTACCGAAGATATAGATCCTGTTATTAAGCAAATTATAAAACCAGACGGAACATCTGCATATAGCTCATCTAAATCCATGTCAGCATTAGATCAGGATTATGGAACATATTATTATGATTATATCCCTGATATTGCCGGAGATTATGTAGTAATAATCGCGTATACAATAGAGGATGTTGAGCTGTCTGTTTTGGAGAATTTTACAGTTAATTCAAAATCTGACACAATCAATGTTCCTAGGGCAGAGGCAAGATAATGGCTAATAATAGAAATAAGGCAATCAGAGGCGAAGCAGTCGAGCTAAGTATTCAATACTATGGGCCTGATGGGCTGCCACAGGATGCCGAATCTACTCCGGAAATAAGCATTACAAATCCAGATGATGATACTGATGTTAGTCCAACATCAACTGGGGTTACAAGAGAAGATACTGGATTGTATGTTTATTCATATGATGTTGGCTCATCAGCAGATAAGGGTTTATGGACAGATACATGGACGGCGACTGTTGACGGTGCCGGACTAACCAATGAGTTTAAATTTTTGGTTACAGATGAGGCATCGGCAGTCGCTGGATCGGCCGTTTTAGGGGATGATGTTGATTTTGATTTTTCAGAATCGGAGCTTGTTGGTCTTAATATTTTATTGAAATATATGAAGGCAAGGCTTAGATCAGACGGACAGAAGCCTTCTCGTGATGAGTATGGAGCTTTTATTGTAGATGGTTATGGCGAAATGGTTATGGAGGATTGCAATGTATTTAGTGATGAAATTTTAGCATGCTTTTTGTGCTCTTCTTTGTCTGAGTTTAATATGATCCCATTTTTTACATCATTCACATTTGCTGATGAAATAATTCATAAAACATTTTCACACGCAATTACAGAGGGCGCTTATATTTTAGCGCTATCTTCGCAGGCCCTTGTAGAGAAGGGTAGAGATTTTACGATTAGTGATGGAGGCATCTCATATCAGCCTCCTGCCTTAGGAGACTTCTTGCAAGCTCATTATCAAAATTTTCTTACATCATATCGAGAGAGGTTAAAGTTTATAAAGAATTCTATAAGACCTGCGCCTGCTTCTTATGGAACATTCACTAATTTAAGCTCCGGGGCGCCCGCTTTTGTAAGATTAAGGCACCTTCGTTCGCGCAAGATCATATAGTAAGAAACATTTTTTGACTCAATAAAAGCATATGGTGAATATGGGTCCGTTAGAAAGGCGGCGAAAAGCCTGGGCGTTGGCGCCACTACATTTAGCAGATATGCCGATAAGTATGGGGCAACCTTGCTGTCTTAAGAGTTGTTAAAAAATAGGTTAATACTATTATGTATCTATAGGTATATGTGGACTAAGTACATATTATTATCTTTCATCCTTACATTTAGCTCACCCGTCGCACAGGTTGTTCAGGCAGAGGAGGCAGCTTTTGTTCCAAGGCGAGAGCCAGAAACTCAAGCCTGCTGGATATCTGAGCCGGCAATAAGAGTGTGTGATGGGCTTAATATATCTAGCTCAAGAATATCGTTAGCACTAAGATATTGGGAGAGATTAGGGTATTCTTTTGGGCCAATTATATATGATAATAGCTCACCAGCGTGTAGGACCAATCCCTTATGGGGAGAGATAATTTTATCCTTGCCGAATCAATCTTTTGATTTTGAGAAATTAGCCTTAACTAGAACTACTAAGCTTCAGGTCGATAATACTATTCTGTATTCTCAAATATTTTTACAAGAAAGATATATAACCAAAGAGCGTGTTTTGGAGCATGAGATTGGACACGCTCTAGGGTGGAGTCATACAAGTATGCGATATCATCTAATGAATGAGGCTTGGGAAAGTGGTGGACACAATTCGTCAGGATTAAAATACACAAGGTATATAGAGTTATGCCAAGACAGTTTGGAATAAGTATTATATAACAATGGAGATATTATGAGAGAGCCAGAAAATTGTTCTATGTATTATTGTGGGTTTGAAGCCCCAAGAGATTCTGAGGAAATGGAGTTTGAAATTTTAGGTTTACAAAATTTGGTCAAAAGAGCAGAAGAAAGAATAACAATGTTAAGACAAAGCACATTTCTTGCTAATTTAGCTATTAATAATGAGTCCAAGGACTTGCAAGACTTTTTTTCAGAAGAGAACTATCCAAATGATAACAATAGTAGCATTAAAAAAGAATAAGAAAAATACTCTTATGGAGCAAATGATGGCCTTATCCGAGATAAGAACGTCATTGATGAATGATGATATAGCCAAAAGTATTTGTGAAGAAAATAATATAGGAGCATGGTTTTTAAAAAGTGTTCCCATAAGCTTTGATAAAATAAAAGTAGCTGCGAAAACTATTAATGGAAAAATAATTTTAAATCCAAAATTAATGAAAAAGCCTTTTAAGATAATTATGAGATATATAATCCACGAATTAGTACATGCTATACAGCATATTGAAGATTTTGGCAAAAAACAAGATGATAAAGATGATGATTATTTAGATAGGGATGATGAAATAGAGGCATTTCAGCGTCAAATCGAATATGATAGCAAGACCAGAGGGGCGAATGAGGCAGAGAAATATGTTGATAATTTGCTTGAATATCATGATATTCCAAAGTCAGAAGTGGAAGAGAAAAAGTCAGAGTTTATGGAAAGAGTATAGGGTAGGCCGCTCTACTAATAGAAAAGCCTCAATTGGAGGTTTTTATGCTAACTTTATCAGGCCAGTCACCAAACGAAGGAAGTAAGCTTAACGGCTTAGATTCGCTAATAGAATTCAGCATAATAGATGACGGCACAGGGCTTGATTTGTCATCGCTTATTGTAGAGGTAAGCGGCGCCATGGCCATCAAGGAGCTAGAGTTTTTATCTGGGTTTGATGGAGCCTTTTCGGATATCTCAACTATTGATGCTGGAGCCTATATCGTTATCGACCCTGAAGATTTATTTTCTCAGGGAGAAGTGATTCTTGTAAAAGTTCAGATTCAAAATTTAGATGAAAAATATTTTAATTTCGAATATGTATTTAAGACAATTCCTGCAGAGCCTATTTTGGAGCTTTCGTCTCCAGAGGATGGAGATTTAGTTCAATCAGATCAAGTTTTATTTTTACAATTTAAAGATGAAATTGACGATATTGATACAGATAGTATAAATATATGGATAAATGATCTTCCCGTCGTTGCTGATGGTGTTTTTCAAGAATATTTTGATGGAGATACATCCTTGGTTACCAAGATTGAGGATGGAGCTTCAGTCAGAATTGAGCCTACGGAGTCGTTTAGAGATGGAGCTTATATAGTTAAGTATACTGTAGAGGATCTTAACGGAAACCTTCTAAGGGGGGATTTTGCATACAGCGTTGATCTGCCAGAAATTATTTTACCATCAACTTTCCCGCAAATAAAATTTTTAGGATTTTCACAAGGTATTAGAAAAGTTTCTAATGTTGGCAGGGGAGATATGCTGAAAATAGAATGGTATAAGCCAATTTCCAGATCATACAAGGGGGATTCATTTTCTTTGATATATGAAAATGAATCAAGATTAGACATTTTTGATTCTAATCCCAAATATATCGCCACAGGAGATACTAGGGCTGCAGAGATATCTGGGTTTACACCAGGATTTACTTTAGCCTTTGCAGTTAGAGCTCTTGAGGCTTTTAGTGGAACTCTTGAATTAGACAATATGGAGTCTGTAGCGGAGGGCGTTTTTAGAATTCCTGATGACACTAGTGTTACAGAGCAGGTTTTGAGTGACGCAACAACAATAAACGTAGCTTCCACAGATGGATACCCGTCTGCGGGAATATTATTGATAAATGATTCTGAAGTTATAAGGTATACCGCAAAAACAGATACATCATTTCTTCTTCCTTCTGGTGGACGAGGCCTGAACGGTACCAGCCCAGGGATTTATATTTCCGGAGATACGGTAAAAATGTTCTTCGCCTGTCAGGATAAAAATTCAGTTATAATAACCGGAACTCCAACCTATATAGATGGATATGAGAGTGGAAGAGAGATAGGTGGAACAGGGCTGGTTGTAACAGATTATGAGGATAATGATAGGAAGTTTTTTCAAGGCTTTGATTTTTGCGGCTATCATAGAGCAATCCCTCAGCAGATTTTTCAGGGCAAGAATGATTGCGGAAGTTACTTGGGCGGAGAGTTTAATAAATTTAGAGGCATGAACTTGTTTGACAGAATGCTCAACAGAGAAGAGGCTCTGTTGGATCAGGTAGGCGAGCCGATAATTCTTCTCAAAAGAATTTGGGATGGACCAAAATGCAGTTGCGCTGATTCAAGAAGAATGCACCCAAAGATTAAGGGGTGCAAGCTTTGTTATGGAACGGGGTATACAAACGGATATGTTCAATATGATTATAAAAGAAGAAGTGATGGACGAGTTATGGTTATGTTTGGAGATACCCAGGAAGACTTAGTTCTTGGCGCTCATCAGCATTTGGAGCAAAAATATGAGCCAGTATGTTGGACTCTGCCTAATCCGGCAATTAAAGACAGAGACTTAATCGTTAGGTTTGATTTTAATAATGATGTAGAATATATATATGAGGTTTTAAATATAACTAAAGATAAGCTATTTTACAGACATTATACTAGACAGAGATTAAATTTAAAGAGAATGGATAAAACTGATATTATGTATACATTTCCATATTCTTTTAGCACTTAGGAGGTAAGTATGCATTGGATTAAAAATACATCAGGAAAGCCGGACGCTATGTTAACATTTGCTTTTTTGGCATTTTCAGTAGTTACTTTGAATATTTTATTAGCTACATTTGGTAGAATTTCATATAAAGATTTTGAAATAGGTTTCCAATCTATGGAGGCTGCATCAATGACGGCTTATTTGGCGGCTACTTTTACAGCATATGTAACTAGACGATGGACAGATAAAAAGTATGAAATAGAGGAGGGGGACGCAGAAAGTGAGTGATGAAGACGAAAGCACAACTATAGGGTCCTGGTTCAAAGGATTAGGGCTAAAGATAAAGCTTTTTTTCGGAGCAATCATAGGGTTGTTTGGATTGATAGCTATTTTTCTTTTCCAAAAAAAGATGACATCTCGTCAAATTTTAGAATTAGAATTGAAAAAGTTAAGAGAAGAAATTGAAATCGAAAAGGCTCAAGAGGAAATTGGTAAAAATAATGATTTAATTCTAGACTTAGAAGAACGAATAAAAAGTGTAAAAGAAGAAATAAATACTCTAGACTCTTTCGAGGCCAGAGAGGATGTTTCAAAAGAAGAACTAGATGAATTTTTTGATGATAGAGGATTTTAATGTTAAAAGAAATAAATAAACTTATACTTTGTGCCAAAGAAGAGAGCTCAGAGGTTTATGATAAGATTGTCGCAATTGCCGCGAAGATAGAGAAGAAGACTCTTGTTGGAAAAGATTTTGTCTTAATAAATATAGGGGAAATAGAGTCTTGGGTCTCTCCAGATAAGGTTAGCGAAGAAATAGGCTTAGGAAAGGTGGAGTTAGAGTTATGAGAAAGATATTAAATGGCATTATTTCAGTGATAATTGTATCGTCAATTATTATATCTCCGACAGTTGCTTACGCTGGAGATGTGATGACAGCGGGCACAGAATTATCAGAAGACTCTTATGTCTTTACCATAGATGAGGCTACAGAGCTATTGAGACGAGTTGAGGAATTGGAGGCTAAAGAAGCTGAATTAGAGAGGTATAAGGAGCTAGAGTCATTGAGGCTTCGGCAGGTCGATCTATATAAGGTTAATATAAATTTTTATGAAAATCAAATTGAACGATATACGCATTTAAATGGTATAAATCAAGATCTAATTGACAGATATAACAAAAGAGATAGGCTTCAAACTTGGGAGAATATAGGGTTTTTAACCCTAGGGATAGGTCTGACTATTGGTGCATTTTTGGCAGCAGATGCAATAACAGATCATATGGAAGTAACCGGTGGGATCTCTACTAGTTTTTAATACTAATTTTATTTTAGTTAATACAAAGTTTAAGCGTATAGGATATATTAATGGCAAAATCAAAGTACCCAGATCAATTAGATTCTTCTATTGAAATTCCTGCGGTAAGAGATAATATCGTAGAAATTGGCTCTGATGTTATAAACAGTATTCGTACAGCCATTTTTCAAATAGAAAGAACCTTGGGGGTAAACCCTCAAGGTGCTGTTGGAAATACAGTATCTGATCGATTAAATAAAGTATTAGATGGTAATGGAAATATTCTAAAGGAAGCTTTAGATCGTGCGAATCTTTTATCTGGGCCAATTACAGACTCTGACGTATCAAAGACTGCCGCAATTAATGAGAGTAAACTAAGGCTAAATTACCCTACAACATTGCTTCAAGATGAAATATCTCAATTAGTAAAACAGGTAGATTCATTGTTGCAAACGATTGAGGAGTTTGCCATTCTTCTTGGCGCTCACGTGCATCCTGCTGCCACAAATCGACACATGGGGCAGGCAATTACTATCGACTCAATTGAAAGCACGTCCTCTTCCGATGGAATAACCTCCTTAAGCACTACGACTTCCCAGGGGGCATTTGAGTCAATATTTGCATCACATATAAACTATGATGGTACCGATATATCAGAGACAAACAGAGCCCATGAGGCCCTACAAGTATTTTATGACAATGAAGATACAGCCGCATATATAGATTCAGTGGATGTTCAGGGAGCTATTGATGATTTGCTGGAAATTGCTACAGCGCAGTTAGATGATCATCAAGATTATCAGCATAGTAATGCAGGATTAAAAACCACAAAGCTTGTTTCTGCATCTGATAACGAAGAGGGAATGCTAGTTTTAGATTCAGAAGATATATATTATTCTGAATCTACCTCATCTTCTGGAGCTTCAGTATCTTCTGTAATTTTTTCCACCCCACCAGATGTGCCGGCGATTATTATTGAACGTTGTGATATTTTAAAGATAACAGATGGAACCGGAGATGCTTTATATCAAATAAGCTACGTAGATTACTCTACTGATGGGCTTAGCATTGAGGGCGTTAAGGTTTACGGAAAATTTCTTTCTGCATCTGAGTCTGGTGCTCAGGCTAAAATATATAAAAATCCAAACAGAGAAGCGAATATAGCTGGTCTTTTAATTACCACAAGAGAATATCAGGGCCTTGGATCCTCTTCGTCTTTTAGTAATGCTGATGTTTTGCAGATTGCAAATCCAAATGCTGCAACAATAATTACTAAAAAAATCAGACCATTAGAAATAGCTCTTGGAAATAGATATTTTGATATATCCATAGATGGGGGTACGGCCGTCGAGATCGATACATATGATGGAGATCTAGGCACAACGACGGGATATGGCCAAACTATAGATTCTATAATAAAGGCGATGAATAGCCAGTTTGCAGAGAATAGGCTTAGCGTATCAGCTTATAGGGTCGACTATGAAGAGGGCAAGCAATCAGAGATAGCCCTTGTTCATTCTATGCCAAGTTCGTCTGACACTAGCAGATACATCACAGTCTCTAGAGGATCAGATGATGCATTGGATTCATTAGGATTAGTTAGCTTTGAAGATATGGATATAGACTTTGGTCTTGGAACTAGATATTATATTCAAGGTCATGCATTTACAGATCTTGAAGCGAAACTAGTAGAGACTGGGCTTACGTTGTTGCAGGGAACATCCGGAGTAACCTCTACTAGCATAGATTTTGAGGCAGAGGGCGTTAGAGATGGAGATATACTTGTAATTACAAATTCCCTAAGTGATGACGGCACATATATTATTTTAGATGTCACTTCTTCCGGAATATCTGTGGATAATACGCAGCTTCCTGATCAAGAGTGGGTCGGAGAAACTACTGACGATACTGAGTTTTATATATATAAAAACTCACTTTCCTTGAATGATTTGGCGTTTAGAGAGTTTTCTTCAAGCGGAAAATGTTCTATTATAGACATTTTTATGGATTATAATAGAAATATTTTTTATGAAGAACGATTAACATATGCTATAGTCTCCGATGGTGTATCGGAAAGTCTTGTGGCTATTTGCGATTTTGAAGGCGATATATCTGTATATGAGGAGGCGACACCAGGGCTGTTGGCTGTAGATAAGGCTGATCTAGACCCTGCAGATATGAGGATTCTATTATCCCTCGATTCAGGCCCAGAGGTTGAAATAAATGGCATAAAAGCAGAGTATGTAACATTATATTCTGGAGAATATAATATATTTGTAAAAGTATTTATAAAAGATTCGGACGCAATAGCCACGCTCATCGAGGGCGATGGAAGTTTTGTAATGAGTCTTTATGGCTATAGTGAAATTAATCAAGAAGAAAACTTGATGTTAGGAAGGGTCTTGTATGAGGCTGATGTATCAAGAGTTACGGGATCAGGAAGAGACTATCCTCGTATCTTTTCTAAGATTAGAAGAGGGAGCACTGGATATAAAGATTTGGGAACGGACGTTGTACAAAATGCAATTCAGCGTCCAATGGCGGAAACTAGATCTAATGGAGTAATAAGAGGACTTGAGGTAATTGATCCATTAGATAATGGAGTTACATATACAGTCTCTGTTTCTGCAGGAGTCTGCTATGTCAAGGGCAAGAGGTTTGAGCTAGATAAAGTAGATTCTTATATAACGGACATTCTTGTTGCCGATGTAGATAAATTTTTTGTAGCAGTAAACGAATGGGGTGAGGTTGTATTTAAAGCTGCAGACAGCATAACATGCGCATGCCCATTTGATCCATATAATTACTGCATACTAGGAACCGTGGAAAATGATGGAATAACTATTGATGCTATTGACCTAAGATTATTTATAAATGATTTAGATCTTACTGTTTTAAACTCAATAACAGTAAGCCCGCAGTATGGAATGGGCCACTTTTCTGAACTTGGACCAGCGTTAAAATACGCAAAGAGATTTTCTCAACTTTTTCCAAAAGCTGGCGTCCCAACGGTTCATTTAAAGTCTGGAGTCCACAAGGTTGTGATCGATACAGGGGTTGAGACTGGAGTCTATACTGCTGCTGATCATTATCAGGCCGCATCTCGCTACGGCAGTTGGATAAACTTTCCTATAAACATAACTGGGGAAGGCTATTCTACTGTACTTGATATAATGAAGGTGTATACCAATGCGGGTGAAGATGAAGATGACAGAACGGATGCATCTTCATCTTCACCCGCCCATGCCGGCTACCTGTTTGTCCCGGGGCCGGGGCTTCAAAGCACTCCCGATGGAGATGATGATGTTTTGAGCAATGGATTTGTAACTATAAGTAATCTCAGGATGAAGAATTGCTCCATAGCTACCATTGACCCTTGGGTTAAAGATTCAGATGGAAATAAGCTAAACTGGGGAGTTAGAGTTAACGATGTAATTTTTGACAGATCCGAAAAGGCCGACTTTAATGAGTACTCATCTGGGGTTTGGATTTATAGTGAAGATAGCGATGGTTCTGAAGAAGTTGGGAATTTGTCTATATCTAATTGTGAGCATCTAAATACGCCCGCGCTGTTAATCTCGGACGATTGGTCTGCATCTAAGTGTAGAAATATAATTATTACAAATAACGTACTAAGGGGGACCGGCGATGGAAATATCGACGGAGAAACTCACTACTTAGTAAAGAATCGGGGGTCTGGTCATATATTTGGCGTAGTAGAGTGTCCTTCTGAGAATAACGTAGAGTTTCGTGGAAATATTATTGCAGATAGCGATGGCTCATCAACGACTCCCTATATTAACCCGGGAAACTCAAAGCCTTGGGGGGATAGGGTTAGCAGAAACTTGGTCATCGGGGGAGATGTTGGAATAGGGACCTCTACTCCGGATGAAATGCTTCATTTGAGAGCTAAAGACGGAGGAAGTTCTTTTATAAAGTTAGAAGCAGACCCTGATGATTCTTCTGAATCTGGAAACGCCGGCATAAAAATGTCTCAAGATGGCGGAGATAGTAATGCACAGATAAGGCTTGAAGGTGAAGCTGCGGCAACTTATACAGATTCTCTTCAAAATGCTTTATGTTTAAACAGCAACTTACCTACTGCCGCAAACTCTGCTGTTCAAATAGGAACAGAGGGAGATATGATCCTTACTATTAGAGATGGGAAGGTTGGGATCAATGAAAATGACCCCAACTATAATCTCCACGTTATTGGAAGCACTTATTTCGAAGGAGATTTGGATGTAACAGGCACTGTCACTGCAGGTTCTATTGGCGGAACTCTTGATGCAACGGGTGTATCCGGAGACTTTGATGTACCGGGACATTTAACCGTTGGAGAATATACAACTGTAGGCGATTATTTGACCGTAGGCGATTATTTGACCGTAGGCGGCCTCCTAACGGCCGATGACGGCCTTGAGGTTAATGGGGCTGTAAATGTTAATGATTGCTTTGGCTTTGAGGTCGAATCCCCTTCTGTATTTAACGCCATATTTAAAAGCAGCGCTTATGACGCTAACCTCATAATTGATGCCGAGACCAACTATAATCCGTCGCTGATTCTGAAGGAGGGTGGACTCACTAGGTGGACTTTTGAGGCCAGTGCGGCGTATGATTATCTTTATATTAGAGACAAATCCGACAACCAAACAATGACGATTCTGGATGATAAACAGGGGGTTAGCTTTTTCGGGGCCCCAACAGGCACTCAGCATGGAATTCGAGTGAAGCAGCAGGCTGATAGCACATGGCGTGGGTTTACCGTTATTCACTCTGTGAACAACCAGGCATGGCACATGGGCATGGACACGACATTTGATACTCATAATACTAACGATGCGGACAAACTATGTTTTACAACGGGCAGCATCTATGGCGCCTCTACTCTATGCGGCTTTATCAACCCAACTACTGGTGGTACTGAAAAAATGAATTTTACAGGACAGCACAGAACTTTATTTGATTATCAGTTTAACTTTGATGATATCGAAGAGTATGTTGGGTTGATAGCTGTTTCCTTGGGATCGTATGTTGATAAATCAATAAAAATAAATGAATCATTACCACTTGTTGAGCTTTCTTCTGAGCGAATGCAAAAGTCGGTATTTGGAGTAGTTTCTGATGCTGAAGATCCAAATAATGAATATAGAACATTTGCTGCAGGTAACTTTGTAAGTGCATATAAAAAAGATCTCGAATACGATAATAAGGTTATATTAAACTCTCTTGGAGAGGGCGCCGTTTGGATTTGTAATATAAATGGAGACCTAGAAAATGGAGATTACATAACTACTTGCGAAATTCCAGGCTATGGAATGAGACAGGATGATGATTTGCTTCATAACTATACAGTTGCAAAGATTACTCAAGATTGCGATTTTGATTTAGATAGTAATAATTACGATTGTGTCGAATTCGACTTCGATGGACAAACTTATAAAAAAGCATTCGTCGGATGCACTTACCACTGTGGATAATAGGATATATTAAATGGCAAAGTCAAATTACCCAGATAAATTAGATACATCAGTAGAGATCCCTGTAATTAGAGATAATATTACAGAGATAGGCTCCGATGTGCTTAATAGTTTGAGGTCGGCAATATTTAATATAGAAAAGACCTTGGGGATAAATCCGCAAGGCGCAATAGGCAATACAGTCGCTGCGAGATTGTCTAATGCCATGGATGATAATGGAAATATCACTAAAGAAGCATTGGATAGGGCAAACCTCTTATCTGGCCCAATTACAGACTCTGATGTATCAAAGACCGCCGCAATTAACGAAAGCAAGTTAAGACTAAACTACCCTACAACATTGCTTCAGGATGAGATATCTATATTAGATAGCCGGCTTGCATTATTTATAGAAACATTAGAAGAGTTAAACAGAATTTTATCTGCACATGTTCATTTGGATGCCATAAATAGACATAGGGCGCAAGCAATAACTGTAGTCGCAGCAGAGGTGGACGAATCTGCTCTTTCAACCAGATCTCTTGAAGACGGAACCTTGCAAGAGGCTCTTGAGATATTATACAATGAGCATATTCATTATACAGGCGAAGCTGTAGATCAGAATAATAATTCTCATAATTCAAATCAAATTTATTATGATAATGACAAAACATCGGACTTAATTCCCTCGGGCGATGTTCAAGGGGCTATTGATGATCTCGCTGATCTGGAGGGAACTGGCCTTAGGAACTCTATATTGAATTTAAACTCTAATGGAATAATAAGAACAGGATCTGTATATGATGCGTTAGAAGGCAATGAAACGGGTGGAGTTATTGTTAGCGAGTCAGAAATAGCATATACCGGGCCAAGCGGCTCCAGTTCGATGTATATAGCCTTTCCAGATGAGCCGACTCCTGTTGCTGACGTAAAGCCGTTTGATATATTGGAAATTCTGACATCTCCAGATGAAGATGATAATGCGGAATATATAATTATGTCTGTAGTGCTGACTCCGGGAGAAGATTTAGACTATGTAGAAATCTTCGGAGGACCATTAAATGCATTCACAACAGGTACTACGGCTCAAATAAAAAAGAGTATATATACAAATTATAACGAGAATGGCCTTAACTGCTCTGCTAGACCGAGATCTGGATTCAGCAACACTCCTTCGATTCAAGTTGCTCCGCCTAATTCTGCGACAGTAATTTCCTCTGGAATGAGGGCGTCTAATGTGCTTGATGGTTCGACAGATACTTTAGCAATAGAGATAGACGAAGGTGATGCAGTAGAAATAAATGTTTTCAACTCATCTTATGACACTCAATCTTTAGATATAATTGTGGCAACAATTAATCAATATTGTGTAGATAATAATTTAAATATATTTGCTTATAAACTTAGATCATTAAAGTGCTTTGAACTTGCTATAACGCATGTTATGCCTAATAACTCCTCTGATGTTAAAAATAGAACATTAAAAATAGTTGATGCGTCTTCGAATGATGCAGCGGAAGCCTTAGGCTTAGATTACCTTAAAGATAGGCTTATAGAAGGATCTGCCGGAAATTCTTTTCACATTAACGGAAGAATTATTGAGGATTATGGAAAGATTACAAAATATGGAGCAGACTCTGTTTCGATTGGAGCAGGAACTGTTGAAATAAATTCTACGGCGGTAGACTTCATAACAGATGGCCTTAGAGTTGGCGACTTATGCGTTATAGAGGGATCTTCTGACTCTGACGATGATGGAACGCGCTCTGTAATGATAGTTGAGGAGGATAAAATTACCCTAGATTATACGGGGTCTACACTGCAGGGCGAGTTATCTGATGAGTCTGCAATATTCTTCTTAAGATCAACTGCCTCAGTGTCTGAATTAGAATTTTTAGAAAGCTGGGAGTCTGTAATCTCTGATGGCCTAATTATGCTTGACGTGTTTATAGATGAAACGGCAAATTTATTTTATCGAAGAAGAATAGATATAGCCGGACATATGAATATAGCAAATTTTTATGCTGTAGTTACAGACGTATCACAAGGCTTTATAGGGCAGGATATAGAGTATACTTTGACCGTAGATACATCGGGGATGGCATCTATAAAGCAAGAGCCCGCCGGAATATCCGGCCCAGAAACCTTTGTGGGCGCAACTGGAATATATAAGGTATATTCTTTAGACAAAATGGAATACATAGTTTTGAGTGTATATGTCCCAAACGCATCTATAACACCATTTGGAGTCGGCATCCTTGAGTCCTCACTGTTTGGATATGGAGAACTTCCAAGCAGTGTTCTGCATCTATGCCGCGCAGTTTATTCTCCAGAATTTGGAGTTATAATCGAGGCTCCGCATGCCGGACTGGGTGGGTCTGGAGCTTTAAGTATTACGGATAAACGTTCAACAGGAACCGTTGATGATACAATTGTTGGAGATGCTTTATTAGAAAGATATATTCAGGGCCCGAGAAACGAGCTTAGAGGGTCGGGTATAATTAGAGATATTGATGTCGAAGAAATTATAGATAATGGTGACGATACATGCTCTATAACAATAAATCCTGGTGTTTCAGTTGTTAATGGAACTAGATTTGAATACTTGGGCGTAGATTCTTTGATTTATAATTATACAAATGGATCAACTGAAAATTTTTATATCGGATTAGATGCATACGGATGCCTGGTTATTGGAAATGAAGTCGATCCAGATATGGGAACAGATTATATATCCCCATTTGCGTCTCAAAATGTAGCTCATATAGCTTATGTGGAAATCGATACATTAACCGTTACGGATTTACGACTTTTTGTCGATCATTTAGACTATAAAATTATAGCAGATATAACTGTTGCTAATGATCAAAGATTTGGGCATTTCACAGATATAAAGACAGCTGTTGATTATGCTAGAATGTTTTCAAAAATGTTTCCTGATATGGGTACTCCGAGTGTTTTGATTAAGGAAGGAAGATATTATATAAAAGAGCAAATTAATGTAAACTTCGGCGTAAAAATTTCAGGAGAGGGCCCGAATACAGTACTTCAAAGAGACGAATCATATCCCCCTGGTTTATCAGGGGGAGTGTACGGGATTGGCAGCCCTATATTTGTTATAGGTGATCATGAGTACGCTGGCACAGACGATATAGGGCGTGGAGTTACATTAGAAAGATTTACTTATGAAAGTGATTTTTCATCTTTTGATAGCGATTTAACTGATACAGTCATAAGCATCAGAGTTAGTGTAGACAGCACTAACCCTATTCTAAGGTTTAATGATATTAACTATATAGGGTCAGAAAGTGCAAGTATAACATCTGGATCAACCTCATCTACGGGGTATGAAATGCCATTTGCATTAAATTCTGGATCAACCGGAGCAGCAAGTGGGAATATAATAATATCAAATTGTTTATTTGTACGAGCAGGATTTGGTCAAGGTCCAATATTAATTTTTGAAGACTCATTGCTTCAAAATACTATAATAAGAGACAATATAGTAGTGGACTCTATATATAGTTCAGATGGAATAAACCCAGATTACGATATGGTCTTTGTTTCGTTCAGCCCTAGCCTTGCAGGCTACATAGAAGCTGGGAACGCCATGTACCCTCTGGTGACATAAATAATGACAAAGTCAAAAGAACAATCAGCGATAGATGCAATCTACACAATACTTGATAGATTAGACCTTCTTGACAAACGGGTTCAAGTTATTGATGATAACATAAAAATCCTCAGCAACAAAGTATCTAAGCTTAATAAGAATGCTGCAGTGGCAGCTGTTATTCCTCCTATTGTTAAGGACAATATACAGCCTCAGCCCATCCGGCAACAGAAAGTTCAAAAACTTGTTCTTGGGAACATCAGGCTTCACGGATATATAGTTAATAAGTCCAAAGTCCCAATATCAGACGTTATTGTCAACGTGTACAACGATTCGAATGAGAAGGTTAAAAATTTAAATTCGGACGCAAACGGACACTGGGAAGTAAGGTTGCCGGCAGGAAGATTCGGAGTAGAATATATTCATAAAAAGTTTAAACCGATCAATCGGACGGTTGAGTTAGAAGAGGGTCAAAATGAATATGAGGTTAGATGATGTTTGCTGTTAAGATTTTTAGTGAAAAAATAAAAAGTAATTCTATTCTAGAGCGCACAGTTAAGAAACTTTCTGATTTTCTTAAGAAAGAAATGAGTCGAGAAGTCAATATGGTTTCCGATAGTAATTCCATAGAGATGGTTTCTGGTAATTTAGATACTAATAATGGTGGTATTGTTGCAGAGCTAATGATAAAGAAGACTATTGTTTTAGATGAAAGCGATCTAATGGATAAGCAGAAGTTAGATAAGTTTATTAGGGAGGTGAAGCATTTTTGCGAACAAGCCTCTAGTATAGAAGACTTGAAGTATCTGCCGATAAATTATAGAGATTAGGATAGATAAAGCATGATAGACGAACAAAATTTACCAGGAACAGGATTGAATGGTGATCATGTAGTCTATTCTAGTTTTTTTACAGACAATCATATTGTGCAGCAAACTGCCATTGTACACCCCAAAACGCTTTTGATTGATGGGCTCAGAAAGGTATTTAGAAACGATTCTATATTTACATATAGGGATGATGAGTACGGTTATCCGTTAACTCCAGATCAAACTGGCGTTGACACAGATTCTGAAGAAACTACAAAAATACTAATCAGTGATACATATAGATATGAAGTTAAGTTTTTCCCAGCAATTGTTGTGAAGTCTAGTGGCGGCTCTTATAAGCCGTTATCTTTTAATCAAAATATGACTTATAAATATAGAACTGATATGGTAGAAACTGATTATGGCACAAGAAAGGTTGTTAGTACACCGACACATAGGGTTTATGCAGGACGATGGGAGCTTGGATTTGATTTGGGAATATATTCGGAAAGTCAAGCTGAGCTAGAGGAGCTTGTTGACATAGTGTCTATGGCAATACAGTACGTATTATGGAATGATCTTCGAGCTAACGGGCTATTTGTTAGTCAAGTTAGAATTGGAGGAGAGCAAGCTGAGCCATATGCGAATGATTTCGTATACAATACAAGCATAAGTTTAAGTACTTTATCAGAATGGAGAGTCGAGATTCCAATAGAAAATATTGTGGAGAAAATCGCCTTTAGCATACAGCCCACTTGGCACCCCATACCGGGCGTCAGAACGGACGCAGATATGCTTTCTGATAGGTTTAATGATATAATTGAATTAACAGAGATTTAATAAAAGAAGCAAAGAAATGAAACTACTAATAATAAATAATTTGATGAGTTATTGCAAGCGCGGAGGATTTTAAATGGCTAACATACCAGGAATTTCAGGATTTATACAACCTGGAGCATTTGCAAGAGATAGAGTCCTCTCCCGTGGAGTATCTATCCCTGGCGGATTAAGAATAGTTTGTGTCATGGGCGAAGGCCTTAGGGGGGAGACTATTATTCAGTCGGCCCAAGGTAGCGGTCAAGACGGAGAGGCTGATTGCAGTCCTACGGGAGAAGGAGAAGGGCGCTTTTTTAAAGTTCAAAATGCCCCCGTTATAAGTGGCAGAACAGAGCTTAGGTTAAATGGAACGCTTTTATTTGGAAAAGAAGAAGAGATTGACGCATCAGGTGTTGATAGCGCTTTTGACTACAGACTGGACCCCACGACAGGCTGCCTAGAATTACGAGGAGCATCTATTGGGGACCAAGACGGAAAAGGCTGGGGAGCAGGAAGCTCTAATATTGGAACAGGAATTGTTGTAGAAGATTCTTCTTGTGATCCCTTTGTAACTTTAGGAATATTAGATGAGTCTGCATCCAGTGAGCGTTGGACCGTAAGGTGTGTTAGCGTTGTCAGAGATTCCAATGGAGATCCTATATCTGGGATGGCAACATTTACTGCCACCGGAGCTGTTTCTGGTCAGATTTATGATGCCTCAGGCGCTCCAATAACATTTCATAGTGCATATTTTTCAAGTACGTCAGGAGCAATATCTGGAAATATTTCAGAGTGCGAAGATGGCTTTGTTGTAGCCGAGGGTTACGATGGGGGAACCTTTGGGCAAGGTCATGTATTTGCTAGAGATGGAGATGAGTCTCCGACCACTACAGATACCTTCATTATTGAGGGTGTAGATTTGGTGGCGCAAGGCCAGGCTATGCCAGGAGATTTCTTGTGCGTAGATGGCTATGTTGGATACGAGATAGAAGATATAGAGTTTGATGACGATGATACAGTAATTACCTTGACCACAGACTCGCTCGGACCATCTGATCCAGAGTGGGATGAAGATGCTCTTTATGATTGGCAGATTCGAGCTACAAACCTTTTGATTGACGACCCATCCGATGAACATAGCATGGAAGACGGAACTCCTAATGAAGAGGGTAGCTTTACAAGTGGCGATATAGGCAAGACTATTGTTATATGCCCTGGCGGGGCGTTTGGCGGAGGAAGGTATACGATTTCAGCAGTTACTTCTACCAGAAGAGTTAGACTTCACGATCTTGATGATGAAAATACTGGATTTGAAGATTTAGAAGAGGCTTCTGGAGCAAGCGACGTTGGTCTGGCAGCAGAGGGGCTTACGTTCCATCTGTTAGAAAATAATGGCATCTTGTTACTTGGGCTCCAAGAGGGCTCTGTTCCATTTGAAGTTGGAGATAAATTTTATGTAGATGTATCTTCAAGAGCTTTGGGCCAAGGGGATAATTTAGAAGCAAAGTATATTTATGAAGGCGATCTTAATGATCCTCAGTTTTTCACAGAAGCTATAGACCTGTTTAATAAGCATGGCAATCCAAGCGAAGAGAACACCTTATCGTTAGGAGCGCAGATGGCGATGGAGAATGGCGCTCCCGGTATTTTATCGGTTCAGTGTAAGCCTCCGGTCCCAAGAAGAACAGCCTCTACTTTGCTAGAGGAGGTAAATTCTCTGGGAGTAGGAGGATTTTCTGGGTGTTTAGAGGATTGTGACGTAGACGACTTAAGATTCTTGATATCAAGACCTATAACCGGCCTTAGAAACGGCCGCCCCGACCCTGACACTAGAGTGAATCTATTTGTAGTAAGGGACGGAGAGGAGACTCAAGTATTCCCAAATAAAGTAGATTTCTATAATTCTCAGTTAGAAACAGATATTCAACAGAGAAATTGGCTAAATAGTTCAGATAACTCTTTTGCATACACTATTGTAAACTCACTTGTAGATATAGTTGGAAATGGTGACGAGGGATATTTAAATACAGAGTCGGGAACAGCATATTTTTCAACGTCAGAATTTGATTTTGATGGATCACACGAAGAGCATGTTATAGTCATTACTAGTATGGAGCACGCGGTTTCCGGGAATACACTTACTACTGTAAGTGATATTTCGCTTGCATTATTCAACGAGTCTTTGACGGTACCTTATGTTGAGCTTTCTATATCATCGGTAGAGGACGATTCTCTTGTATTGATCGCGCCGGCAGATGGCGGCGAAGGTGAATCAGTTGACCTGCAAGCCAGTTATATAAATGTTCAATATTTTATAAAGAATCCAGAAGATAGCGAGGCAGATGATGCATCATTGCTTTTGCACAAAGATCTTGTTACAAGCGGAGTGATTCAGCAGGGTGATGGAATCAGGATTTCTTATATAGATGAAAATGATTCTGATTATTTTGATACAAATTGGTTTAATGCCTTTGAGGCGCTAGAAGCCGCAGATGCACAAATTATTGTCCCACTTCCATCGCAGGCTATTTCATCTGTCTTTAGAGCGACGGTTAATCACTGTGAAAATATGAGCTCTATTGCAAATAGAAAAGAGCGTGTAGCATTTATTGGAGCCCAAATGGGGGTTACTCCGGCTGCATTAATTGGAACAGAGGAAATTGCTGTAGAAGACATTGGTATTTTAGAGGGCATTCAGGGCGATGATCCAGAAGAGGTTTTGAGCGGAGATGTTGAAGATCTTGTAAACTTTAAGCTTAGCGATAATTACACGAGCAATAGATGTGTATATCTTTATCCTGATGCAATTGTAAGAAATGTAAATGGAACGAATGTTGAGTTGCACGGATTCTATATGTGCGCTGCAGCTGCAGGGTATTTGTCTGCAAAGCAAAATGTTGCGATCCCACTTACAAACAAAACTTTGTCAGGCTTTGCTTTAACTCGGGATAAGATTTTTAGACCCGTTATACAGAATAGCCTCGGCGGCGTTGGAGCTACATTGTTAGAGCCAGTAACCGGCGGCGGCAAGGTTATGTCAGGAAGAACGACGAGCAATTCTGGCTATGTTGAAGATGAAGAGATTTCAATAATATTCATCAGAGATATGGTAAAGAGGGTTTTGAGAAATTCTCTAAAGGGATACATCGGTGGAGTGCAAAGTGCTGATACTAACAATTTAGTTTCGGCCAGAGTAGGCTCTATCATGTCAGCCCTTGTTACGCAAGGTTTGATTACTACTTATAAGAATATTAGGGTTGAGCAAGATAAGGTTGACCCAAGACAAATCAACGTATATTTACAATTTTCTCCGGCCTATCCAATAAACTATATCTTTATAGACATTGAAGTCGGGGTTATATAATAGGAGAAAACAATGGCGGCAGATTATCCAAATACAGCGACTTTATTTGATAGCGCAGCAGTTACAGGGGCGAAGACTAGAACCGGTTTATCTACACAGATTATTGTCTATGTAAACGGGGAGCCAGTCGGAGCCATTCAGTCCTTTCAGGAGCAGCAGACCAGGGGCCTTAAGGCTATTTCAGAAGTTGGTACAGATGGTTTAATCGAAATAGTGCCTCAGTCCTCAACAACATTTTCATTAACAGTCCAAAGAATAGTTTTTGATGGCCTGTCTTTGCCAGAGGCTTTTTCAAGAGGGTTTAGAAATATTCAGGCTCAGAGAATGCCTTTTGATATTGTTGTTATAGACAAGTTTACAGGAACAGATAATGATGCGGTTGTTACAACATATCACAACTGTTGGTTCAAGAGCATGTCAAAGACATATCAGGTTACTGACTATACTATCACAGAAAATGCTTCGGTTGATTGCGAATATGTATCTTCAACTAGAGCAGGTGAGGCAGTGTCGGAAAGCCAAGGCGTCCAGGGAGCTAGAGAAATTCCTGGAAGAGAAATGGATCTAATTGAGCAAGCTGCAGATGCTGGCAAGTCCGGTAGACGCGGATCGCTTGACTTCCCAGGATTAATTTCTGCAGCATACTAAATAAAGTTTTTAGTCTAAAGCAAAATGCCATCCTAGTCGGGTGGTATTTTTGTATTATATAAGGAGCTTTTATGTTAGTTGTTAAAGATGGTAAAGATAAATTGGTTTTTGTGCATTTGCCAAAGTGTGCCGGAACCTTTGTGAATAATCTTCTGCAAAGAATGTATCCACAATCATATAGGCCATTTGAGCATAAGGACAGCGCCGCTCAGATGCACATTCCTCATTATGAGCTTGAGAGCTTAAGTAGAATACGTAAGCTTAGAGGGCTAAGGAATCTTGTATCGTTCGGCACTATCAGAAACCCTTGGGATTATTATGTATCCTTATATTCTTTTTCAAAACAAGTGTCTCATGCATCTTGGGCAAAGGGAAATTTATACAATAAACTAGGCCAGCCAAGCAGTTTTGCGGAGTTTGTCGAAAGGTTGGTTGATCCAAACAGATCTATTGATGAGAGGTCGGTAAGAAGACATTATGGTGATTTTTTCATAAGGATGGATAAATTAAACGCTGGTGTGCTGACAATTAGGTATCTAAATATGTTCTATAAAAAGAATGTTTTTGGAAATTCTATTGATTATATTAAGAATAATCACGAGGAATTAACAAGCGTTGGTCGCATAATAAAGTGCGAAGATATAGAGCAAGAAATGTATGGAGTCTTAATATCATCAGGATGTAAGCATAATGCTTTAAAATCATATGATAAATTTAGTAAGTTTATAAATAATAAAAAAATAAAAAGAAATGAGTCAAAGCGTCAGCATTACAGAGAATTTTATACAAATGATCTAAAAGATATAGTTAGAGAGAAAGAAAGGCTTATTATAGATAAATATGGATATGAGTTTTGATCTAAATTTCTTTTATAATACAAAAGCGAAAAAATGAGTAATATAGTATAACATCTAAAGGAGTAACTATGCCTAGAAGAACCGGAAAAATAACCCATCCTGATATGGAAAGCATTGAGGCGACTGAAGAAGAGGTCGAGCATATTGATCAGGAGGACGGCCAATCAAAAGGTCAGAATATGCTCGGGCTATCGGACTTGA